>Ga0247823_10000029_pt1 | contig 99117 bp, 70 predicted proteins | sample 13C_PalmiticAcid_2_FD_192426 | JGI IMG/M metagenome (GOLD analysis project Ga0247823, IMG submission 192426) | Soil microbial communities from agricultural site in Penn Yan, New York, United States - 13C_PalmiticAcid_Day30 | ecosystem: Environmental > Terrestrial > Soil > Agricultural land... | reverse complement strand
ATCTCTACAAGGGCGCGTACTGGCGCCGCGGCCCGGTGACGATGACCGCGATCGCCGCGGTCGACATGGCGCTGTGGGACATCAAGGGCAAGCTGGCGGGCCTGCCGGTCTATCAGCTGCTCGGCGGTGCGAGCCGCGAGGGCTGCATGGTCTATGGCCATGCCAACGGCACCACGATCGACGACACGATCAAGGCCGCACTCGACTATCAGATGCAGGGATACAAGGCGATCCGGCTGCAATGCGGCGTGCCGGGCATGGCCTCGACCTATGGCGTGTCGAAGGACAAATATTTCTACGAACCCGCCGACGCCGCCCTGCCGAGCGAGAATGTCTGGTCGACGTCCAAATATCTGCGCGTGGTACCCGAGTTGTTCAAGGCCGCGCGCGAGGCGCTGGGCTGGGACGTGCACCTGCTGCACGACATTCATCACCGCCTGACCCCGATCGAGGCCGCGCGGCTGGGCAAGGATCTGGAGCAGTACCGGCCCTTCTGGCTGGAGGACGCGACCCCCGCCGAGGATCAGGAATCGTTCCGGCTGATCCGCCAGCACACCACCACCCCGCTCGCGGTGGGCGAGATCTTCAGCTCGATCTGGGACTGCAAGGCGCTGATCGAGAACCGGCTGATCGACTATATCCGCGCGACCGTGCTGCATGCCGGCGGGATCACGCATCTGCGCCAGATCGCGGCGCTGGCCGACCTGCATCAGATCCGCACCGGCTGTCACGGCGCGACCGACCTGTCGCCGGTGACGATGGCGGCGGCGCTGCACCTTGGCCTCGCCATCCCCAATTTCGGCATCCAGGAATATATGCGGCACACGGCCGAGACCGACGCGGTCTTCCCCCACGCCTACAGCTTTGCCGACGGGCTGCTGCATCCGGGCGACAAGCCCGGCCTTGGCGTCGAGATCGACGAGACGCTCGCCGCGACCTTCCCCTATGATCGCGCCTATCTGCCGGTGAACCGGCTGGAGGACGGGACGATGTGGAGCTGGTGATGCGCAATTCGGTCCTGCTCCTCACGCTCGCCGCCGGCACCGCGCTGGCGCAGAACCACACGCCGCTGCGCCCGGCGAGCGATGCCGAGAAGCAGGCGCGCGCCGCGGTGGCGATCGCCGATTATCGCTATGGCGACCTGTTGTGGGAGAATGACCGCATCGCCTTCCGCATCTACAGCCGCACGCTGGAGAAAGCGGAGCCGCCCTCGTCCTCGGGCGTCGACGCCTGGGGCAAGCGGGTGCGCTGGCCCTATATGGACCGGCAGCTGCGCACCGGCGACCAGCATGCCGACCATGGCGAGGGACTGGACTTCTACAATGTCGGGACCGGTCGCGGGGTCGGCGGGCTGGGCATCTGGCACGACAACAAGCTGTGGACCTCGCGCAACTATATGCGGCCGCGCATCGCCAGCGCCGGGCCGCAGCTGGCCGAGTTTACCGTCGATTATGAACCCTGGCCGGTCGATGTCGCGCGGAACGTGTCGGAGACGCGGCGCTTCACGCTGCCCGCCGGGACCAATTTCACGCGCATGACATCGACGCTGCGCTCCAGCCGTCCCGGCGAGCTGATCGTCGGCATCGGCATCTCGAAACGCCCGATCGCCGGTGCGCCGTTGGGCAAGATCGTCAGGGACGAGCGCCGGGCGCGCCTGACCTGGTGGGGGCCGACCGATCCCGCCAAGGGCACGATGGCGGCGGCGGTGATGATCGATCCGCGCGCCTTTGCCGGCTTTGCCGAGGACGCCGACAATGATCTGATCCTGGTGCGCGCCACGCCGGGCAAGCCGTTCACCTATTATGCCGGGGCGGCATGGGATCGCGGGCAGGATTTTACGACGCGCGAGGCATGGCAAGCCTATGTCGACGATCAGCAACCCGATTTCGCACCCTAGCCAACGCGGCGGCGGCGATGGTAACGCTCGCACCATGGCGACCAAGGCAGCGTCGCTGGCCGACGATCTCGTCCAGCGATTCGAACAACAGATCGAGCGGGGAGAGATGCCCCCCGGCTCGCGCTTTCCGACCGAGAAGGCGATTACCGAAACCTTTGGCGTCAGCCGGACGGTGGTGCGTGAGGCCTATTCGCGGCTCGCGGCGCGGGGTCTGCTGATCTCGCGGCGCGGATCGGGCGCTTATGTCGCGGAGGGCGCGCAGTATCGCGCATTCCAGGTCACGCCCGACGAGGTCAGCGAGATCGACGACGTGCTGCGCCTGCTCGAGATGCGCATGGGATTCGAGGTCGAGATGGCCGGCCTGGCCGCCGAGCGGCGCACCGACGCCAACCTTGCCGAGATCCGCAGAACGCTGGCGGCGATGGATTCGAGCATCGATGTCGACGGATCGGTCGCCGCCGACGCGGCCTTCCACGCGGCCATCGCACGCGCGACCGGCAACGACTATTTCCTGCGCTTCACCCAGTTCCTCGGGGTGCGGCTGGTACCGTCGCGCAAGCTCTATCTGCAGGGCAGCGAGCCGAAGAAGCACCAGCGCTATGCCCGCACCATCAATCGCGACCATGAGGCAATCTATGCCGCGATCGAGGCGGGCGACCCCAATGCGGCCCGGCGTGCGGCGCGCCAGCACATGCAGAAATCGGTCAAGCGCTACGAGGATCTGAAGGCCGCAGGCGCGGCGGGCTAATCCTCGCCCTTGCGCGGCGGCACCCAGCCATGCCCCCGCGCCCAGGTCAGGAACAGCCGCGGCCAGGCCGACACCGCGCTCCCGCGCTTGCCGAGGCCGAAGCTGTGGCCGCCGGTTTCGAACAGATGCAGCTCCACCGGGCGCTTTGCCGCCAGCATCGCGGCGTGGAGGCGCAGGCTGTGCTCGGGCGCGGCGATGGGATCGTCCGCGGCATGGGCGAGGAAGATCGGCGGGGTGGCGGCGGTGACGTTCGCTTCGACCGAAAAGGCGTCGCGGACGTTCGGCAATCCCTTGAGCTCGCGGAAGCTGCGCGTGGTGTCGACCGGCGCCCGCATCGAGACCACCGGATAGATCAATGCGGCGAAGTCGGGCACGGCGCTCACCCGGTCGACGGCATCGGCCGGGGGATAGAAGGCGTCGGCGCCGCGCGTCGCCAGCGTGCCGGCGAGGTGCCCGCCCGCCGAGAAGCCGAGCACGCCGATCCGTTGGGGGTCGATGCCCAGCGTCTTCCAGTTGCCGCGCAGGATACGCATCGCGCGCTGCCCGTCCTGAAACGGCGCATCGGCATTCCAGCCGTCGCCGGGCAAGCGGTAATAGAGGACGAAGGCGGTGATGCCGCGCTCGGCCAGCCATAGTGCGGTGGGCATCGCGGCGCTGCCGATCTGGATGCGGAAATAGCCGCCGCCGCCGATCACCAGCGCGGCCGCGCCGTTCGGGTTCTTCGGCCGCACCACCACCATGCGCGGGACGGTGACGTTGGAGACCGAGCCGGTCGCCGACCCCTCGCTGCCGATCTTCTCCGGCCCGGCGGGCTTGCCGCTGCCCGGCATCGCGCCGGGCCAGAGGTTGATGGTCTCCTGCCCCTGCGCCGCGGCCGGAACCGCGACGAGAAGCAGGACGAAAGCGGCGAGCCAGCGCATCATGTCCCTCAGAACTTCTTGCCGATCGAGGCGTAGATGTAGCGGCCATAGGGGACGTAGAGCGAGCCCAGATAGCCATCGGCGGTGATCGGCGGCTGGGTGTCGAAGATGTTGCGCGCGCCGATGCGGAAGCGCGTATCCTCGAGCGGCCCCTTGCGCACGCGATACTGGCCGTAGAGGTTGAAGAACGCCTTGCCCTCGAGCGGATAGGGGTTGCCCTGCGCGTCGAGGAAGTTGGTGTCGTAGACCTTGCCGATATAGTTGCCGAACGCGCCGATCTGGAAGCCCTTGTGGCTCCAGGTGAGCGACCCGGTGAGGCGCCATTTCGGCCGGCCGCGCTCCTCCAGCAGGTCGCTGGCGTCGGTCAGCGGGGTGGCCGGATCGATCGTCCCGGCATTGCGCGCGTCGAACAGCGCCTGCACCGCGGGCGGGGTGTCGCGCGAGAATTTGGTGAGGCGCGCGGCGTTGATGGCGACATCGAACCGGCCGATGCCGGTGCGCACATTGTAGAGCAGCGCCAGGTCGATGCCCTGCACCGTCTGCGGCAGCAGGTTGGTGAACTGGTCGTTGATCCGCGTCACAGCGCCGGCCGGAGCGAGGCCGCTGCCCTGGTAGAAGGCGACGTCGTCGGCATTGGGCGCGGCGCGAACGACGTTCGGATTGCTCGATCCCTGCAGGCGCAGGAGATAGTCGAGCACGAGCGCGTTGCGCGGACCGAACTGGCCGACGATCCCGGTCTGCTGGATCGACCAGAAATCGGCGGTCAGCGTCAGGCGGCCATATTCCGAAGGAATGAACTTGGGCTCGATCACCGTGCCGACGGTCCAGTTCGTGCTTTCCTCGGGCTTGAGGTCGGGGTTGCCGCTGATGAAGATCGAATAGCTGACGCCGCGGTCGCACGCGCCCATATTGGGGATCGGATTGACCGGCCGGCGCATGTCAACGACGCAGCGATAATAGTCGTTGTTCGAGCCCAGGCGCGAATAGGCGACGGTCTTGGTCTGCTCGAGGTTCGGGGCGCGGAAGCCCTGCGACCACGAACCGCGTACGCGCAGCCCGTCGACAATGTCCCAGGCGGCGGCGATCTTGGGCTTCGCGACCGAACCGAAGTCCGAATATTCCTCGAACCGTCCGGCCAGCTGCAGGTCGAGCCGGTGGATCAGCGGAATGTTCATCTCGGGCGAGACCACCGGTACGGCGAGCTCGGCAAAGGCGGAGAACACGCTGCGGCTGCCACGCGTCGAGGGCGTCGGGCTGACCGCGGCGACATTGGACAGGTTGGTCTCGCCGGTCACCATGTCGGTGAAGGTGATCGTGCCGTTGAGGCGCGGATCGCGAATATCCTCCTGCGTCTCGCGGCGCCCCTCGATCCCGATGGCGATACCGAGCCCGCCGCCGGGCAGATCGAACAGATTGGCGTTGGAAAGCTTGAAGTCGCCGAGCAGCAGGCTGGTCTTCGACTTGCGGACGAGGTTGAAGCTGATCGCGTCGATCGTCGCCTGGCTCGCCGGCGAGCAGTCGCCGAGCGAGGGCGTGGCCGAACAGCCGCCGCTGAACGGGTTATAGGCTTCGGGCGTCGACAGCGCGAGGTTGCGCTGAAGCGCGGTCATGTCGATCGCGTTCGAGCTGTCGCGCGCCTGCGCCTCCGAATAGAGGACGGCGGTATCATAGTCGAAACTGCCGATCTTGCCGCGCGCGCCGAGCAGGAAGCGCGACTGCCAGTTCTCGACATTCACCGTCTGATTGCCGACATCGACGAAGCGATAGGTCGAGAGGCGCACCGGCAGCCCGGCGGCGGGAACGTTGGTAAGGCCGGGGATACGGTTGGGATTGGCCTGACCGTTGGCGAAAGTGGTCGGGCCGAACGGGTTCCAGTAGTTGCTCGCCGGGATCACGATCGCGTTCAAGTTGATCGTCGGCGGCTGAATGCGCTGGGTATCGGCGAGATAATAGCCAAGCTCGGTATAGAGCTCGACCGCCTCGCTCAACTCGTAGCGGCCGGTGAAGAAGGCGTTGTAGCGGTTGAACGACGGGGTGACCGTGGTGCCGGGGCGGGTGTCGAACCGCTCGCTGCGTAACGTGGTCGCAGTCGCACGCGTGCCCGAGCCGAAGCAGGTGTCGCCGTTGATCGTGACGAGACAGCCGGGATTGAGCAGCGACTGGGTGTGGAACGCACCCGCCGAGGAAGTCAGCGCCTGATTGCCGGGGCTGCGGCGGATCGTGCCGGGGCCGCCGACCACGGCGAGGTTCGCCCAGGGGCTCTGGGTCGCGCGGCCGTCCGCTGTCAGATTGCCGGCATAGGCAGGGTCGTCGGCGAAGTACGACATGAGGTTGTCGGTCGCGGTGTAGGGCTGGTCTTCGGCAAGCTGCGCGGTGCGGCGGACATAGTTGAAGAAGAGCGAGAAATTGCCGCGGCCCTCGTCGAAGGTCTTGCCGACCAGCGCGGTGCCCTCGAACTCCTTGCGGTGGGTCCCTTCGGCGAAACCATAGCGGAAATTGACTTCGGCCCCGTCATAGTCGCCGCGCGTGACCGTGTTGACCACACCCGCGACCGCGTCCGATCCGTAGATCGCCGATGCACCGTCACGCAGGATTTCGAGCCGCTCGATCCCCGCGACGGGCAACGCGTTGGAGTTGTAGCCGAGCACCGGGACGTTGCCGTCGCCGGCCTGGCTGGTCGGGTGATTGACCATGCGGCGGCCGTTGAGCAGGGTCAGCGTGTTGCCGACGCCAAGGTTGCGCAGGTTGATCGAATTGACGTCGCCGCGCGCCGCGTTGCTGGTCTGCGGATTGTTCGCTTCGTTGAAGGTGACGTCGCCCGCCTGCGGGATCGAGCGGATCAGGTCGTCGCCCGACAGCGCGCCGGTGGCGTCGATCTGGTTGCGGTCGACCACCGACACCGGGAGAGCGGTGGTTATATCCTTACCCTTGATCTGGCTACCGACCACGACGATCTCGGCCGCGGGCGCTTCCTCCGGCGCCGGATCGGCCGGCGGCGCGTCCTGCGCCTGAACCGGCAGTGCGATCGCCAGCGCGATCAGCGCGGTGCCGGTGGCCAGCGTACGAAGCCTGTTGCGGTCGGTCATGTCTTCTCTCCCATGCTGGAAGGCGGATCGTTCGCCCGCTCTTCCCTGTTCTTGATTCAGTCCGGGTCGGTCTCGATTGCCGGACGTGCGGGTCCGTCGGGCGCAGGGCCGTTGAGCGCGCGGTCGAGCGCGTCGCGGTCCAGCGCATTGTCCCAGCGCGCCACGACGATCGTCGCCACGGCGTTGCCGATGAAATTGGTGAGGCTGCGGCACTCGCTCATGAAGCGGTCGATGCCGAGGATCAGCGCCATGCCCGCGACCGGCACCGAGGGCACGATCGACAGCGTCGCGGCGAGCGTGATGAAGCCTGCGCCGGTGACGCCCGCAGCGCCCTTGGACGAGATCATCGCAATCGCCAGCAGCGCGATCTGGTCGCCGAGCGACAGGTCGACATTGCACGCCTGCGCGATGAACAACGCGGCCAGCGTCATGTAGATGTTGGTGCCGTCGAGGTTGAATGAATAGCCGGTCGGCACGACCAGCCCGACGACCGACTTCTGGCAGCCAGCCCGCTCCATCTTGTCCATCAGGCTGGGCAGCGCGCTCTCGGACGAGGAGGTGCCGAGCACGAGCAGCAGTTCGGCGCGCAGATAGCGGATCAGCTTGAAGATCGAGAAACCGGCGAGCTTCGCGACGATGCCGAGCACGACGACGACGAAGATGACCGAGGTAAGGTAGAAGGTCGCGACCAGCCCCGCGAGGTTGGCAAGCGATTCGATGCCGTATTTGCCGATGGTGAAGGCCATCGCGCCGAACGCGCCGATCGGCGCGGCGCGCATCAGGATGCCGACCAGCTTGAACACGACCAGCCCGACTTTCTCGAGCAGATCGCGCACCGGCGCGGCCGGTTCACCGACCATCGACAGCGCGATGCCGAACAGGATCGACACCAGCAGCACCTGAAGCAGCGAATCCCCGACCAGAGCGGAGACCAATGTGGTCGGGATGATCGCCATCAGGAACGCGACAATCGAGCTGTCGTGCGCCTTGGCGACATAGTCCTTGACCGCACCGGTATCGAGCGAGGCGGGATCGACATTCATCCCCGCGCCGGGCTGGATCGTGTTGGCGACGATCAGCCCGACGATGAGTGCGAGCGTCGAGAAGAACAGGAAATAGGCAAAAGCCTTGCCTGCGACACGGCCGACCGAACGCAGCTCGGTCATCCCGGCGATACCGGTCACCAGCGTCAGGAAGATCACCGGGGCGATGATCATCTTCACCAGCTTGATGAAGGCGTCGCCGAGCGGTTTCAGCGACTCCCCGGCGGTGGGCCAGAAATAGCCGATCGTCACGCCGAGCGCGATTGCGATCAGCACCTGGACATAGAGCTGCCCAAGCCAGTGACCGCGCCGCTGCGGCTGAGTCGAATATTCGAGTGCGATTGCCATTCTATCCCTCTCCGTCGCGCCTTGCCGGCGTCGATTCTGGGCTGCACGAAGCAGCGGCGCCGTTATCATCCCGCCACCGCCCGAAACCCAAAATCGGAACCAAGCAATTGATTTACTTTGATTTACCAGAAAACAATGCATGCGCATCTGTGCGAGAATGCGCACATGCAAATAGCAGAATGTGTGATATTCCACACAAATGAAAGGCGTGACCCGATCGACCCGGAGTCTCGTGCTGCTGGCCGCGGCAGCCGCGCTTTTGCTCGCTCTGGTCTCGGCGCTCGCCTATCGCATCGCGCAGCAACAGGCGGTGTCTGCGACCGACCGCGCCGCGACGCAACTCGCCCGCGATAATGCCGGACTCTTCGCCAGCGAGCTTCAGAAATTCCGGCTGCTACCGCTCGTGCTTGCCGAATATCCCGACGTGCGCGCGATGCTCGAGACGCACGACGCGGCGACCCTGGCGCGGATCAATGCCCGACTCGAACTGCTGGCGCAGCGCACCGATGCCGCCGCCATCTATGTGCTGACCGCACAGGGGCGCGCCGTCGCCGCGAGCAACCATCGGCTACCGACCAGCTTCGTCGGTCAAGACTATGGCTTCCGTCCCTATTTTCAGGGCGCGATCCGCGACGGCAACGCGGAGCTGTTCGCGCTGGGCACGGTCAGCGGCCGCCCCGGCCTCTATCTCGCGCGGCGGATCGGCGACGCGGCGCGGCCGCTCGGCGTGATCGTCGTCAAGATCGAGTTCGAGGCGATGCAGGCCGCCTGGGCGCGCCAGCCGGGCAAGACGCTGGTCACCGACGCGCACGGCGTGGTGATCGTGACCAGCGAACCGCGCTGGCGCTTCGGAACGATCGGGCAGCTTGGCCCGGACGCGCGCGCCGCGATCCGGACGACGCGGCAATATGGCGACCTTCCGCTCGCGCCGCTGCCGCTGACGGTCGACAACGGCACCGCGAGCATGGCCGGCGAACGGCCGGGCAGCCGGATCGCAACGACCGGGCTGCCGCTCGCCGGGGCGCAGCTGCGTATACTCTACCCGCTCGATCCGGCGATGCGCGGCGCCAACGCCAATGCGCGACTGGTCTCGCTCGGGGCGCTGGTCCTGATCGCCGGCGCGCTACTGCTGCTGTGGCGCGCACGCGAACGCCGCCTGCTCCAGCTCGCGTCGCAACGCGCGCTCGAGGGACAGGTCGCCGAACGCACCGCCGAGCTGCGCGAAACCAACGCCCAGCTTGTCGCCGAAAGCACCGAGCGCGCACGCGCCGACCAGCGTTATCGCGCCGCGCGAGAGGAACTGGCGCAGGCCAACCGGCTCGGCTCGCTGGGCCAGATCACCGCCGGTGTCGCGCACGAGATCAACCAGCCGGTCGCGGCGATCCGCAGCTTTGCCGAGAACGCCCAGGGCTTTCTCGCGCGCGGCGACGGGGGCAAGGCGGACGAGAATCTCGGCCGGATCGTCGACCTCACCCAGCGCATCGGCACGATCACCGCCGAACTGCGCAACTTCGCGCGGCGGCGCACCCCGGAAACGGGGGCGGTCGATGTCGATGCGGTGATCGAATCGACGCTGCTGCTGATCGGCGACCGGGTGCGTGCGCAGGGCGTCGTGCTCGAACGCACCGGCCCGGCGGGCCTGCACGTGATCGCCGACCGAGTCCGGCTCGAACAGATCCTGATCAACCTGATCCAGAATGCGCTCGATGCGCTCGCCGGCCGCGACCGGCCCCTCATCCGCATCGTGACCGCCCATGCCGATTTGCGCGTCGCGATCACGGTTGCCGATAACGGTCCGGGCGTCGCGCCGGAGCTGGCCGGCGAGCTGTTCATGCCCTTCGTCACCGGCCGCGCGGAAGGACTTGGCCTCGGCCTGCCCATCGCGCGCAACATCGCGCGCGAATTCGGTGGCGAGCTCAGCCTTGCCGAATCGCTGCTAGGCGGCGCGGCCTTCCGTCTCGACCTGCCGGAGGCGCCCCATGGCTGAACCGACGATCCTCTTCGTCGATGACGACGCGGCGCTGCGCGAGGCGAATGTCCAGACGCTGGAGCTGGCCGGCCTCACGGTGCGGCCCTTTGCCGGCGCGCAAGCCGCGCTCGGCGAGATCGGCTCGAGCTTTGCGGGCGTGGTGATCACCGACATCCGCATGCCGGGCATGGACGGCCTGCAGTTCTTCGAACGCATCCGCGCGATCGATCCGGAGATCCCGGTCATCCTGATCACCGGCCATGGCGACGTACCGATGGCGGTACGCGCGCTGCAGGACGGCGCCTTCGACTTCCTCGCCAAGCCGTTCGCCGCCGGGCACCTCGCCGCCTCGGCCAGCAAGGCGCTGGCGGCGCGCGCGCTGGTGCTCGACAACCGGCGGCTGCGCGCGGCGGAGAGCGTGCGCAACGAAAGCCCGCTGATCGGCGACAGCCCGGCGATGACGCGGCTGCGCGATACGATCGCACAAGTCGCGCGCGCCGATATCGACGTGCTGATCGAGGGGGAAACCGGCACCGGCAAGGAGCTGGTCGCGGCGATGCTCCACCGGGGATCCCCGCGCAGCGCGCGCCCGTTCGTCGCGGTGAACTGTGCCGCGCTCCCCGAAGCGCATGCCGAGATCGAGCTGCTCGGCCACGCCGCCGACGCGGTGCCCAACAGCCGTTTCGCGCGCACCGGGCGGATCGAGGCATCGAACCGGGGCACATTGTTCCTCGACGATATCGACGGCATGCCGCTCAATGTGCAGTCGCGGCTGCTACGCGTGATCGAGGAGCGCGAAGTGCTGCCGATCGGCGAGGCGCGGCCGGTGCCGCTCGACCTGCGCGTGATCGCATCGGTCAAGCCGGGACTCGAGGCGCTGATCGAGCAGGGCGGATTCCGGCGCGACCTGTTCTTCCGGCTGAACGTCGTGCGGCTGTCGCTACCGCCGCTGCGCGAGCGGCGGGCGGATATCGCGCCGCTGTTCGCATCGTTCGTGCGCGAGGCGAGCGCGCAGACCGGCCAGTCGGAGTTTCGCATGACCGACGCGATGCGGCGTCACCTGATCGAGCATGACTGGCCGGGCAATGTCCGCGAGCTGCGCAACTTTGCGTTCAGCGCGGTGCTCGACCTTGCCGAGCCCGCCGCGTGGGAATCCGCCGAACTTGGCCTGGCGGAACGGATGCGCGCCTATGAGGAAGCACTGGTGCGCGAGGCGCTGGCGCTTGCCGGGGGCAGCGTCACCCGCACGGTCGAGCTGCTGCGCGTCCCGCGCAAGACGCTCTACGACAAGATGCAGCGTGCCGGGATCGACCCGTCGGACTATCGCGTCAGGCGCACGCGACGCTGACCGCGACCCTCACCGCTTGCCGCGAATCATCCCGGCGACATAGCTGGTCATCATCGCGTCGCGCGCCGGGGAGGACGGGCCGAGCACGCCGCGGGCATGCACCGGCAGATGCGCCGCCGCATCGCGCGCGTCTTCGCCGAAGACATAGTGATCGAACCAGGTGCGCCATGCCTGACGCTCGGTCGCGGGCAAGTCGCGGATCGAATGCAGCGCCAGCATCAGCGCGGCAAAGGGGAAGCGCTCCCCGGGCTGACCGAACCAGTAGTTGACCAGCACGTTGAGTGCACCGTCCGCCCGGACATGATGCCACCACATCGGCGGGATGTAGATCGCGTCGCCCAAACCGAGGTCGGCGACCTGCGCATGGCGTTGCGCCTCGACGTAGCGCGGGAAGCGGTCGAGATCGGGATGATCGGGATCGACCATGCTGGTCGGCTGCCCGGCGACGGTACGTTCGACCGGCCCGACATAGAGGTTGGCGATCTGCTCGGGCGGGAACAGGGTGAAGCGCCGGCGTCCGGCGACCACCACCGCGACATTCGCCGCCATGTCGTAATGCGGCGCGATACGGCTGGAATTGCCCACCCAGATGCGCGGATCGACGCCCTGCGTATCGATATCGAGTGGGTTCTCCGCCGCGAAGCTCGCGACACTTTCGGGCGTCGGCGTCGATCCGGCGTAGAGGCCCGGCGCACCGGGCTGCCCGCGCGTCGCCAGCAGCCGGTCGAGCAGTGCGCCCATCGGCATCTTCTCGGTCCCGAAATTGAGGCCGCTCATCGCATCGTCGTAGAAATAGCGGCCGCCAATCTCCGGCGGAGCGACCAGCACCGTCAGCGGACGGCCATTGTCGCGCGCAGAGAGATAGGCCGCGATGGCCTCATCCCCCTCCCACGCTGCCGCAACCGCGGGCCAGGCTGCGGCGAGGCCGCGGATCGCGACCGGCCGGTCCGCCGCGGCGATGGCGGCGGCGATACCGGCATGATCGCCGCCTTCCAGTTCCTCCATACGTGTGCCTCAGCGCGCAGGTTCGACCCGAACCGTCCGGCTGGCGCGCTTGCCGTCTGCCGAGCGGCTGCGGACCTCGACCGCGCCCGTCACCGCCACTGGTCCGGCATAGCGCGTCCAGGCGCCACCGTCCGTGCGATATTCGATCGCCGTACCCGGAAAGACATTGTTCGCCTCAAGCTTGCCGCCCGCGATGCGCGCGCCCGGAGGCGACACGCGATAGGCGATGCCGGCGCGTTCGAGCAGCGGGAACTGCGCCGACACGCGTCCGGCGAAATTCTTCCACTCGGCGCTCAGCTTCGCCTGGTCGACGCGCGCATCCTGCCACTGATAGCTCACCCCGGGCTGATAGGCGGGCGCCCAGCTCGCCGGAGTCCAGGCACGCTCGGCCAGCGCGAGCAGGCGCGGGAACAGCATATATTCGACATTCGCGTCGGTGCGGATCGTCTCGCTCCACAGCTGCGCCTGGATGCCGACGATGCCGCGGCCCGCCTCACGCACCGGCTTGTCCTCGATCGACTTCTCCTGCGCCTGGATGTTGCGCACCAGCGCCGCATTGGCGGGAAGGTTGTCGGTCATGAAGCCGAACACCTGATAGGGATCGACCCCACGCGACGCCCAGTCATAGCCGCCCTCGTCCGGATGCGGCGCATAGGGCATGTCGAAATAGCCGAGATCGGGGATCGACAGCACCACGTTCCAGCCGCGGTTGAGCTGGTCATGCGCCTCGCGGATCGCGCCGCTGTGGAGCACGCCCCAGATGTTGGTCTGGACGTCCTTCGGCATCTTCGCCGCATCGGTATGGCCCATGCCGTCGCTCCACCCGCCGGTGCGGATGCCCTTGGCGGCGACGTTGGCGGTCACCTTCTCGATGAAGCGCGAGGTCAGTTTGGTGGCGTCGCCGCCATTTTCCGCGATCATCGTCGCACAGGCGGGCGACTTGACCCAGGCGCCCGCGGTTTCGTCGGCGCCGAGATGGAAGGTCTTGAGCGGCACGCCGGCCTGACGGTGCATGTCCGCCAGCGCATCGACCACCGTGTCCATGAAGCGATAGGTCGACGGTAGACAGACGTTGAGCGTGTTGTCGTCATAATGCTGGACGCTGCGATATTTCGTCTGGTCCGCCGGATCGATCAGGCGATAGGCCTCCGCCTCCGCCTGCTTGCCCTCAGCCGCGAGGCGGCGGTAGCGCGCCTCCATCGCGGTCACCGCCGCGCGCGAATGGCCCGGCGTATCGATCGACGGGATCACCTCGATCCCGCGCGCCGCCGCTTCCTTGACGATCGTCACATAGTCGGCGGTCGTCAGATAGCCGTTGACGTCGCTGGTCCCGTCCGGCCCGGCGCCGAGCTGGGGCAGCAGGCAGCTATTTTCCTCGGGATCGTGGCAGCGCTTGCCGCCGATCTGCGCGAGTTCGGGCAGCGCCGGAATCTCGATGCGCCAGCCCTCATCCTCGGCAAGGTGAAGGTGCAGCTTGTTGAGCTTGAACGCCGCCATGGCGTCGACCAGCTTGAGGATCTCGGCGCGGTCGTGGAAGTTGCGCCCGACGTCGAGATGCAGCCCGCGAAAGCCGTAGCGTGGCGCATCCTCGACCCGCAGCGGCTTCATCGCGCCCTTTTCGAACGCAGCCTGCTGAGCCAGCGAGCGCAGTGCGTGGCTCGCGCCGGCGGCATCGGCGGCGGTGACGGTGACGCCCGCCGGCTTGACGTCGAGCACATAGCCTTCCGCCGTCAGCTTCGCCGCGGGATCGATGCGGATGGACAGGGGCAGATTGCCGCCCTCCCCGACGCCGGCGCGGGCAAGCGCCGCCAGCGCGGGTGCTACCGACTCCCGGCTCAGGCCCGCCAGCGTCACTGCGACGCCGCCGCGCAGATCGACGGTGCCGCTGCCCTGAACCGCCAATACCGGCTTGGGCAGGATCACCACGCCCGTCGCCACCGGTGCGGTCCGTCCGGCCTGAAGATCGAAAGCGCGCTCGGCAGTCAGCCAGCGCGTCCGGTCGGCGCCGCCCTTGTTGGCGAGCTTCGCCTCATTGGTCATCGGCGCGACGAAGGGCAGCACCTCGAGGCCCGTCTCGGGATCGATCTTCGCGCGCGATGCCGCGATCGTCCGCGCCTTAAGCCCGTCCGCGGTCAGATAGGCGTTGGGCATCGGGAACGCCTTGGAGAAGAATTTGCCGGTACCCCATAGCTTGACGACATGCGTCGAGCCGGGCTTCAGCACCACGCCGGGCTTGAGCTTCAGCCGCTGAAGGTCGCCATTGACGAATTCGAGATCGAAGACGTCGCTTTCGATCATCGGCAGCAGCGTCGGGAAGCTGAAATAGAGCGACAGACCCTTGCCCGGCAGCCCGGCAGGCAGCGCCTCCGGGACCGTCAGCGTGATCGTCGACAGAAAACAGGCCGGCGACTGCGCCGGGCAGGTCGGCTGATTATCGACGACCTCGAACCGGTAACCGAGCGAATCCGCCAAGCCATTGAGCGCGGCCTGCGCCGGCGCCTCTGCGCGCGCCGCAGCAGGGGCCGCAATCATCAAGGCAGCCGTGGTCGCCCAGCCCATTTTACGCATCACTCTCTCCCGCTCGACAATTTGTATTCAATTTGTCATGCTCGTTACGCAGGGTCAACGCTCTTTCTAAAAGGGTATATTTCAAGGGGAGTAAGGCGATATGAAGCGGATCGCGCTGACACAATGGCTGTGTGGATTGGCAATTGGTTTCATATTGATACTATCGTCGCCTGCTGCCGCTTCGGCGAAGCCGGTCACCGTCGGATACCTTGCCGTGTTCAAGGGACTGGATCTGTCGATCGACCGTACGCACCTGCCAAGCTTCACCCATTTCAACCTGTCCTTCGCCAATCCCGATGCCGACGGCATCTTCGTCCGGGACGGCGGGATGACCTGCATGATCGGTGCGTTCGGGTCGCGCGTTACCGTCGAAGCGCTGCGAGCCGACGTCACCAGGCTCAAGGCCGGCAGCGCGAAGGTGCTGGTTTCGGTCGCCGGCGGCATAATCCCCGATTGTTCGGGCGACTGGAAGGCGTTGCTCGCGCCGGACAAGCGCGACGCGACTGCGGCGGCGCTGGTCGCGCTGGCCGACCAGCTCGGGCTCGACGGGGTCGATATCGATCTCGAAGGCGAACTGCTCACCGCGATCGACCGCGCGGGCAATTACGTGCCGTTCATCGAGACCCTGTCCAAAGCGCTGAAGGCGCGAGGCAAGCTGCTCACCTGTGCCACCGGATCCTATGAAGGCGGGATGATCCCGGTCGCATCGATCCCCTATTTCGATCTGATCAACGTCATGTCCTATGATGCGATCGGGCCGAGCTGGGGACCGTCCGGCGCGGAGCATTCGCCCCTGGCGATGGCGCAACGCGATCTCGACCTGTGGCTCGCCCGCGGTGTCGCCCCCGAACGGCTCGTGCTCGGCGTTCCCTTCTATGGCTATGGCTTTGGCGGAGAAAAGGCCAATTGGTCCTATCGCGACCTCGCCGCGGCCCATCCCGGCGCCATCAAGGAAGACACGATCGGCAAGGCCTGCGCCGGATGCCGCTACATCACGCACAATAGCGCGGCGACGATCGAGGCCAAGGCACGGCTGGCAAGGGCAAAGGCCGGCGGGGTGATGGTGTGGGAGCTGTCGCAGGACACCCCCGATCACGCACTCACCCGAGCCATCCACCGTGGGCTTTCGGCACCGATTGTGCGCGCTAACGATTGACGCTGCGATACCAATGCAACACATGGTGGCATCGCACTGGTATTATCGCCGGCGTGGCTGAAGGTGGAGCAACGTCCCTTGTCGCTGATCGAACGTACAGGTCCGCTCCAGAAGGAAGACCCGACCCCGCTCTACCTCCAGCTCCAGAAGATCCTGCGCGACGCGATCGAGGCGAAGATCGTCAAGGCCGAAGAGGCGATCCCGACCGAGCGCGACCTGGCCGAGGAGTTCGACGTGTCGCGCATCACGGTGCGCAAGGCAATCGACGGGCTGGTCGGCGACGGCATCGTCGCGCGGCGGCGCGGCGCGGGCACCTTCGTCACCCGGCCGCGCGTCGAGAAGAGCTTCTCCAAGCTCACCTCCTTCTCGCAGGACATGGTGTCGCGCGGACGGCGGCCGCACAGCAAATGGGTCAGCAAGACCGCCGGTGCGGTAACGCCGGAGGAAGCCCTGTCGCTCGGTCTGTCGCCCGGCTCGCTGGTCTATCGCTTCCACCGTATCCGCTATGCCGACGATACCTCGATGGCGCTCGAATATGCGACGATCCCGGCATATTGCCTGCCCTCGGTCGAGATGGTCGGCGCCTCGCTCTATGAGGCGCTAGAGGCAGCCGGGCACCTGCCCGTGCGCGCGCTTCAGCGGCTGCGCGCGGTCGCCTTCACCGAGGACCAGGCCGAAGTGCTTGGCGTCGAGCCGGGTGCGCCGGGCCTGTTCATCGAGCGCCGCGGCTTCCTCCCAGACGGTCGCACTGCCGAATTCACGCAGAGCTATTATCGCGGCGACGCCTATGACGTCGTCGCCGAGCTGAACGGCTAGATCCGCGCGCTCCTGCACAGCAGGGGTACCGGACGCAGACTTATCTCAGCCGCCTCAGGAATTCGATGTGCGGGGGCAGTTCGGCGAGTTGTTCGGCCACGCGCCCCTTGAGCGCCGCGAGGCGCGCGGCAAGCTCCGCCGACGGCAACCCGTCGGCGATCGGGTGCCAGCTGCGCGGCCACACGCCCTGCCCCGTCATCACGCAATACCAGTTGGTCGGGCCGAACAGGTCACCCGGCTCGAACAGGATGTTGCCAGTGGCGCGGAACGCCTCAATCCGCTCGGCCAGGCTGTCGGGCATGCCGGCCGCGGCGACGTCGCGCCAGAAGGGCGTGTCGTCACGCCCAGCCAGTGCATAATGCGCGATCACGAAGTCGCGGATCGTGCGGTACTCGTGCAGCGCGTCGCGGTTGAAGCGCGCAACGACATTGGGGTCGATGCCGTCGCGCGGCAGTAGTGACAGCAGGCGGATGATCGTCGTCTGGATCAGGTGGATCGATGTCGATTCGAGCGGCTCCAGGAACCCGCCGGCAAGCCCGATCGCGACGCAGTTGCGGTTCCAGATCTTGCGCCGGTGCCCAGCGGTGAAGCGCAGATGGTTGGGCTCGGCCTGCGCCGCACCGGGCAACCGTTCGGTCAGCAGCCGCGCCGCCTCGTCCTGCCCGAGATGCGCGCTCGAATAGACATAGCCATTGCCGTCGCGATGCTGGAGCGGGATGCGCCATTGCCACCCCGCCTCACGCGCGGTCGAACGGGTGAAGGGCGACGGATCGTCGTCGGACGCGGCGGGCATCGCCACCGCGCTGTCGCAGGGCAGCCAATGGTTCCAGCGTTCGTAGCCGGTCTCCAGCGCGCCCTCGATCAGCAGGCCGCGAAAGCCCGAGCAATCGACGAACAGATCGCCTTCGATCGTTCGTCCGTCATCGAGCGTCAGTGCTTCGATATAGCCGTCCTCGGGATCGAGCCGCACGTGCGCGATCTTGCCCTCGATCCGGACCACGCCCGATGCCTCGGCCCGGCCGCGCAGGAAGCGGGCGTAGAGCGACGCGTCGAAATGCACGGCGTGATTGACCGGTCCGCTGCGCGTCATCGGCGCGAAGCGGCCCTCGCGCGCGGCCATCGTCTCGAGATTATATTCGGAATGATCGCGGCTACCGCCTTGCGCCAGATGCCGCAGCCAGAAATGGTGGAAATGGATCCCCGACATCTCGACGCCGAAATAGCCGAAGGGGTGGAAATAGCGGTTGTCGGCGCCGCCCCAGCCCTCAAACCGGATGCCGAGCTTGATCGATCCGTTGGTCGCGCGGAGGAACTCGGCGGGGTCGATGCGCAGATAGCGGTTGAACTCGAGGATCGGCGGCACGGTCGCCTCGCCGACGCCGACCGTGCCGATCGCCTCGGACTCGACCAGTGTGATGCTGTGACTCTGCTCGCCCAATGCGCGGCCCAGCGCGGCGGCGGTCATCCACCCCGCGCTGCCGCCGCCGACGATGACGATGCGGCGCACTGGCCGCTGCCGCGCACTCAACGCCCGCCGCTCCGGATGCGCGCCAGCGCCTGTGCGTGCGTTTCCATGCCACGGACCTCCGCGGCGATCGCGCGAAGCTGACGCTGGAACTCGACCATCAGCGCCTGCTCCTCCACCAGCAAAGCCTGGGGGTCGAAACCGCGCGGCACCACGCCATGTCCGGCCATGCACAGCGCCCAGCTGTCTTCAACGTGCGCTTCATGATTGCAATGCGCAAACATGCCCCGCGCCGCGAACAGGTCGAGCTTGGCCGCGAGTTCGGGCGACACCGGCAAGGCACGTGCGGCGTCCCAAAACGGCTCGCCGGTGCGCCCGTTGAGCCGGAAATGCTGCGCGGCAAAGTCGGCGACACGCGCACGGGAACCGCCCAGCTCTTCATTGTAGATGTCGGCCTCAGGCATCGCCGCGCAGTCGATCGGCCAGAGCAGCACAAGCTGCGCCACGGCGAGTTGAAGCAACAGCAGCTCCGCACCATCGAGCAGCGGCATATCCCCGGCCGCACGCCCGACCGCGACGCAGTTGGCGACCCATGACCGCCTGCGCGTCGCCGCGTGGATCGCCTTGGCTTCACCGGTTTCGACGGGTCGTCCGGCGACCTGTGCAAGGACGGTTCGCGCTTCCGCATCGGACAGATAGCGGCTGTCATAGGCGATCTCGGCGGCAAGCCGGTCGCCAAGCGGAACCACAGTTACCCAACCCGCCGGATGCACCGTTACCCGGCTGTAGAGCGGAGGCGGATCGAGCGGCGCCGCGCTCCCCCGGATCAGCCGGTCACACGGGGACGCGCCCAGCGCCATACCCTGCGGATCGAGCAGCGCGATGAGCGCGCCATGCGCGTCGATAAACAGGTCCGCAGTCACTGTCGTACCGTCCACCAGTTCGATCCGGTCGAGCCTGCCGTCCACCATATGCGGCTGGGCGTCCGTACCGGGCAGGATCGCTACCCCGGCGCTGCCGCAAGCGGCGCGCAGCAACGTAGCGTAGCCAGCGGCGTCGAGGTGCCAGCCATGCTTTACCGCCTGTCGCGTGGCGGGATCGCGCGCTTCGCCGGTCCGCCCTTCCCTGGCAGCCGCAGCAGCCAGCGAGAAATCCTCAAGCGCAACCCGCAGTCCCGCCTGGCGCGCGCGCGTCCAGTGCTGAACGAAAGGAAGCGACGCAAAAGCAGAGCCCGCATCGCCATAGGCATGGAGGAATGCGCCCTCCCCGCCCGACCAGCCGACGAATTGCTGCCCCATATTGAGCGCCGCCGACGCGCCGTCGACCAGCGCCGCATCGCCGATGCCGAGCAGCCGGTGGAACGATGCCAGGTCGGGCAGGCCAACCAGCGCGGTATGAGGTGACGGAACTTCGCCGGTATCGATCCAGCTCACCCGCGTTCCCAGCCGTCCGAAGGCGCGGGCAATGGCGAGCGCGGCCATCGGCGCGGCAACACCGCCGCCATAGACCACCACCCGATCGACCGGCGCGTTCACAGCGGCGGCGCCGGACAGTGGCGCGCGACGAACTCGGCGTGCGTCGGCGCCGACGCGGCACCGTGCGCGATGGTCGCCGCCAACGCATCGAGCCGTTGTCGCAGCAACTCGGCGGGCAGCGCATCGGCCAACCGGTCGGCCGCCTGCGGCTCCATCCCCTGTCCCACGAACACCGCCTGCCAGCTCGGCGGCCCGAACAGTCCGTCGCGATAGGCCTGGACATGGCCACGATGACGGAAGCGATCAATCTTGCCAGCGAGCGTGTCGGGCACATCCATCGCCGTCACATGCTCCCACAACGGCGCATCGGCCGCATTGGCGAGATAATGGAGGATCAGGAAATCGCGGATCCGATCATACTCGACGTCCATCACACGGTTGAATTCGGCCGGCAGCGCTGGATCGATCCCTGCCTTCGCCGGCAGCAGCGTCAGCATGTGCATGATCGCCATCTGGACAAGGTAGATGCTGGTCGATTCAAGCGGCTCGAGGAACCCGCCGGACAGCCCCATGCCGATACAGTTTCGTGCCCAGGCCAGCCGCCGCTTGCCCGCTTTGAAGCGCAGCACACGTGGTTCGGCCAGTGCCTCGCCGTCGAGGTTTGCGAGCAAGGTCGCTGCGGCCTCGTCATCGGAGATATGCGCGCTGGAATAGACATAGCCGTTGCCGGTGCGGTGTTGCAGCGGGATGCGCCATTGCCATCCCGCCTTGCGCCGGGTCGAGCGGGTGTAGGGGGTGAAGTCGTCAGACCGCGCGCACGGTACCGCCTGTGCGCTGTCGCACGGCAACCAGTGCGCCCAATCCTCAAGCTCGACGCCCAGGGTCGATCCGAGCAACAGCGAACGGAAACCGGAGCAGTCGACGAAAAGGTCGCCCGCCACCCGCTCGCCGGAAACCAGCTTCACTGCGGCGATCGCCCCGCTCTCACCGTCACGCTCGACCTCGACAATGCGCCCCTCGATCCGTTCGATCCCACGCGCCTCGGCCCAGCGGCGCAAATATCGCGCATAGAGGAATGCATCGAGGTGGTAGGCATAGGCGAAGGCGTTGCGCACATCGTTGGCATCGCCATTGGGCAGCATGAATCGGTTCTGCCAGGCGGTGACGATCGGAAAGCAATAGTCGTCGAGCCGCGTGGCGATGCCCGCCCGCCGTCCACGAATCCAGTAGCTGAAGAAATCCGCTTCCCCGATCGGCCGGCCATAAGTGCCGAAGGGATGGATATAGCGATGGCCTTCGCGGCCCCAGTTCACGAACTCGATACCGAGTTTGAAGCTCGCCTGGGTCGCCTGCATAAACTCGACTTCATCGAGCCCGATGAAGTCGTTGAAGTCCTTCATCTGCGGAAGCGTCGCCTCACCGACGCCGACGGTGCCGATTTCCTCGGATTCGACCAATCGGACCCGGACGCCGGCGGGAACGAGCTTGGCGGCACAGGCCGCCGCACACATCCAGCCGGCGGTCCCCCCACCGACAATCACCAGTTCAAGCGGTCCCGCCATCATCGTGAACCTTACTGCACAAGGTTGCCGGCACCAGTCCCCCCGAACCGGCGCCGGCGCTTAGATCAGAAGGTCAGCCGCGCCCCGATCTGGAAGCGACGATCGTTCTTGAACCAGGCATTGTCCTTGAGCAGCCCGGCTGCATCCACCTGTTGCTTGAGCACGGTGGTCGTACCGAGCAAGTTGGTTCCTTCGACGACGAACTCGATATTGTTCGTCGCGCGGAACCGGACCGACGCGTCCATATAGCCGGTCGCCTCCTGCCAGATCGGCAAACCGACGCAGCAGTCGATCGCGGTGACGAGGAATTTGGAGCGCCAGTTATACGCGAGGCGCGCCGATAGCTTGCCCTTCTCGTACATGCCGACGACGTTGAAGCTGTGTTCGGAGACGCCCTCCAGCGAATTGGCCTTCACCGCCGAGGTATTGAACTGGATACCACCGCCCGAGATACCCTGGGCGTTCTCGCTGGTCAGAGCGATCGTCTCGACCCCGTCATTCTTCACATAGGTGTAGTTGGCCTGCACACCGAACCCGTCGAGCGGAGCGGGCAGGAAGTCGAAGAAAGTCTGGAACGAGGCTTCGGCGCCATAGATGCTCGCGCCCTCGCCATTGAACGGACGGGTGACCCTGACCGTTTCCGTCACGCCGTTGTTGGTGAGCCTGACGTCGAACGTCCCGGCCTGAATATAGTCGTAGAACTGCTTGTAGAAGCCGGTCAGCGTCAGCGAACCATTCGACGAGAAATAATATTCGAGCGTGGCATCGAACTGATCCGCGGTGATCGGCTTCAGCGCCGGATTGCCCATCTGACCGGAATAGTCCCAGTCATAAGCGATCGGATTGCCAGCCGCGTCGCGCGTTACCCTGGTGTTGGTGAAGTCATTCAGGTTCGGCGAAATCCGCCCGACTGTGAGGAAGTTGCGCAGATAACCGAAGTCCGGCCGCGACATCGCCCGCGAATAGGCGACGCGCGATACGAGCTTGTCGGTCAAGTCGAACTTGATGTTGAAGCTGGGCAACGCGTGGAAATGGTTGATGTTGCTCGCATTGGCCGCTGTCGCACCATTGCTGAACGCAATTTCGTTCGCACCGATAACGCAGCCCGCGCTTGCCGTGGGACGAAGCGTCGCAGGATCGGTGCCACGAACACAGGCTCGCTCGGCTGCAGTGAAGGGATTGGCGAATGTCGTCGCGCCTGCCGTCTTGTTCTGAGTCCAGATCAATCGGACGCCGATATTGCCCGAAACCTTGACGTCGCCAATCGCAAGCCCGTCACCGCCGAACTTTGCCATGGCATAAGCGGCATAGGTGCGCTCACTGACCTTATGGACTTCGCTCGGCAGGTAGCAGCCATAATCGTCCTTGATCGACTCCCCGGCGCGATAGCCCTGGTTCGAGCAGACCGGATAATAGTCGCCTACGCCGATCGACGGACGGCCCAGCGTCTTGGCCAGATCCTCGCGATTCACCAGCTTGTCCATATTGTAGAACACGAACGAGTGCTGGTTGGTCTGATTGCCGGCGAAGAAGCTGCTGCCGAAATTGTGGATCTGGTTGTTGTTCGCCCCGTAGATCGGCTTGTCGATGTTGAAATAGGGCGCCTGGGTATAGGTCCAGGTGTTCGAGATGTTAGCCCAGTTATAAGCGCCCCAGCGCACCGTCTGATCGCGGTCGGCGTAGCGGGCACCGATCTTGATCGCATCGAGCCAACCGGAGTCGACATCATATTCCAGGTCCGCGCGGAACGCGACTTCCTGGCCATTACTGTCCTCGGTGTGGTCGGTGAGCGAGTAGTAATAATAGTTGTTCGGGTTGGTCAGCCCACCCTGCGACAGGTTGATGTTGTCGGCGACCGTCGGGTTGAACTGAAGCCGTGGATATTTGCCCGTCAGGTCGACAAAAGCGTTCGCGAAGGTACGCGCTGTCACCGACGCGTTATAGTTGCTGACGCTTGAATCGAGGTACTGGCTATCCAGCGTCAGGCGAAGACGGTCGGTCACGTCCCAGCGATATTTCAGGCCGAAGTCCTGCGTGATCTGCTTGTTGCGCAGCGCGTTGGCCTGAGTATCGAGCTGGGGCGCGCGCTGCTGGTTGGAGCAGCCTTCCCACGAATAGCACCGATTGAAAAAGGCCTGACCGTTCTGGTTGAGGCCGAGGCCGCGTTCGTCGCCGGGATTGTCGCCCACATAGGGGCGTGGCGCCGACCACCAGCCGCTTAGGAAATCGCCGTCGCTGTCGAACTTGAACGGCGCCGTGCCCTGCAGCGGACCGATCTGCGACGCGTCGGTGTACATGAAGTCCGCCGGACGTCCGTAGAGATCGGGCTGGAACGCGCTCGAGAAGATCGCGTATTCGCGCCAGCTGTTGTTGTATTGCGACCGGTTATACTGACCGATCAACTCCATCGACTCGTCTTTGGACTTCCACTGGAACGCCGCCGAAACGCCGTAGCGCTTCCGGTCATATTCGTTCTCACGCAGGAAGATGCCGCTGGGGATGTACTGTTTCCCCGGGCCGAACACGTTGTTGAAGACGCCCATACGCTCGAACTGAACGCCCTGGCTGGACGTGATCGCATGCGAATAGGCGCCGTTCACCATCAAGCCGATCTCGCCGATCCCGGTATCCCAGCGATCGGAGATGATGCCCGAGACCTCAGGCGTCGACTTCCTGGCGATGTCGCCATAGGTATTCTTGATCGAGATCGAGATCAGCCGCCCCGTGCTGTCGAACGGCAGGCGCGTGCGCAGGTTGACCGTGCCCGCAATGCCGCCCTCGATCAGGTCGGCGGTCTGGTTCTTGTAGGTGTCGATGCCGCCGAGCAGTTCGGGCGAGATGTCCTGCCAGCTGAGACCGCGCGAGGAATTGGCGCTGAACGTATCACGGCCATTGAATTCCGAGCGGACCTGATTGAGGCCGCGGATGATGACGCCCGACGGCTCGGCCGAGAAGTGCGAGGTGTCGTCGGTGCCGGAGAAGCGGTTGACGGTGATGCCGGGCACACGCTGAAGCGCCTCGGCAACAGACTTATCCGGGAAAGAGCCGATATCCTCGGCAGTGATCGAGTCGACTACCGTATCCGCATTGCGCTTGCGATTCTGCGCCGATTCAAGGTTCCGGCGAGCGCCGGTGATGACCACATCCTCGGTCACCGTTTCGTCGCTGGCGGCGGCGGCCTGCGCAGCGGCTTCCTGTGCCGACGCAGGCATTGCGAGCGCGCTGGCGAGCGCAGCGACGCAAATACCCTGGAACAGATTGTGGCGAGCCCCCGCCTTGATCGTCGTTCCGATCATTCCCCGATTTCCTTCCCTCAATACCCCCGGCTGTTTCGTTCAGCCTTTATATGAGACCAATTGCGCAATTGGACTATTACCAATAGACTACAAATCTACATGCCTGTCCATTGCAAAAAATTGACGGCGTAACGAAATTGCGCCGGAGTACTGGATGGCAAAATGGGGGAGATGCCATGCGCCTGATTTCGCTCGATGTGTTGCGCGGCCTGACAGTTGCGGGGATGATCCTAGTCAATTCGGCAGCGGCGATGAAATATGGAGCCGAAGCCGATGTCGCGCCGATCCTGCTGCACAAATCCTGGGAAGGGCTGACGCTGGCGGACCTGGTGTTTCCGGCGTTCCTGACGATGGTGGGGATCGCCATCCCCTTTTCCCTGCGCCAGCGCGCCGCGACCGCGATTCCCACCGGCCCGATCCTCAGCCGCACTGCACGACTGATCCTGCTCGGCTTCATCTTGTCGAACCTCTACTGGTTCGCCGATTTCGCCGCACGCGACTGGCGGTTGTTCGGCGTGCTCCAGCGAATCGGCCTGGTCTATGGCGCCTGCGCGCTGCTCTTCCTGTTCGTCAGCCCCCGCATACGGCTTGTGCTGATCGCCGTCCTGCTGGCCGGATACTGGCCACTGACGCTGCTCCCGTCACTCGACGGATTGCCCAACGACCTGTGGCAACGCGGGCATAATTTCGTTGCGTCGGTCGACCGCGTGCTGCTCGGCAACCATCTCTATGTGAAGGGGCCGGAAGGTTATGATCCCGAGGGGATTCTGGGCACGCTGCCCGCAATCGCACAGGGTCTGATCGGAATCGCCATCGGCGAGTTGCTGCTGAAACGCGAGGGACAGCGCACGCGCCTGCTGCTGGCCGCCGGCGCCGCAATGCTCGCGGCGGGGATCGCGTGGAGCTTCGTCTTCCCGATCATCAAGGATATCTGGTCCAGCCCGTTCGTGCTGGTGACCGCGGGCATCACCGTGCTCACGCTGGCGGTGCTGCATCAAATCCTCGACCGCGAAGGCCGCGCGCCAGGCATCGCGGCGACCGCCATGCTGGCTTTCGGCGCCAATGCCATCGCCGCCTATACGCTGCATCAGGTGACCGCGAGCGTCGTCACCTGGGATCTGCTGCTCATCCCCTTCCATGCCACGCGCGCGGCGATCGGCGACCCGCTCGCCTCGCTCCTGCCGGTGCTGATCTACCTCACCTTGATCTGGGCGGCGATGGAATGGCTGCGGCGCAAGGGCTGGATCATCAAAATCTGATCCTCGCCAACATACATCTTGATGAGACCAATATAACCTATATAGTACCAACTTAAGCACTGGCCCTGTCGGCCAGCAGATTTTGGAGAGATGCGGGAATGGCGCCGAACGCGGCCGAAGCGAGTTTGGGTACGCTGATGGAGCGTGAAGCGGCCGAGGCCGGTGCCGCGGTGTCGCGGATGCTGGCGGCAAACCGCGATGCCATCGCGCAGGTTGCGGCACGGCTGCGCGCATCGCCGCCCGCGGCAGTGGTCACCTGTGCACGTGGCTCCTCGGACCACGCGGCGACCTACGCTAAATATCTGATCGAAACGCTGATCGGCGTTCCGACCGCTTCCGCGGCGCTCTCCGTCGCATCGCTCTATGACGCGCCGGTGGCGCCGGGCAACCGGCTGTGCATCGCCATTTCGCAGTCCGGCAAGAGCCCCGACCTGCTCTCCACGATCGAACATCAGCGCAAGGCGGGGGCGTTCGTCGTCGCGATAGTCAACGCCGAGGACGCGCCGCTTGCCGCGCTTGCCGATGTGGTGATCCCGCTCAAGGCCGGTCCGGAACGGTCGGTCGCCGCGACCAAATCCTATATCTGCTCGCTGGCAGCAATCGCCGCTCTCGTCGCTGCCTGGGCAGAGGATGCCGAGCTGGCAGCAGCGGTCGCCGACCTGCCCACACAGCTTGAGCGTGCGTTCGCGCTCGACTGGTCGTCCGCCGTGGCGGCGCTCACCAATGCGTCGAACCTGTTCGTGCTGGGGCGTGGCTATGGCTTGGGCATCGCGCAGGAAGCCGCGCTCAAGTTCAAGGAGACCTGTGCGCTGCATGCCGAGTGTTTCAGCGCCGCCGAGGTCCGCCATGGTCCGATGGCGATCGTGGGCGAAGAATTCCATGTCCTCGCCTTTGCGAGCAGCGACCGCACGGGCGATAGCGTACGTGAAACTGCCGCGGAGTTTCGCAGCCGCGGGGCCGAAGTCCTGCTCGCCGATCCGGCCGCGCCCGACGCGGGCCTGCCTGCGCTTGCCGCGCATCCGGCGATCGAACCGATCCTGATGATCCAGAGCTTCTACAAAATGGCCAACGCGCTGGCGCTGGCACGGGGCTGCGACCCGGATTCGCCGCCCCACCTCAACAAGGTTACAGAAACACTATGAGGATTCGACTGGAGAACGGCCGGATCGTCACGCCGCAGGGGGTGCTCGACGGCGCGGACGTGACCGTCGTCAACGGCTCAGTCGCAGCGCTCGCGTGCCCGGGGAGCAGCGCCGCCGACCAGGTGATCGATCTTGAGGGGGGCTGGCTGTTGCCGGGCTTCATCGACACCCAGGTCAATGGCGGCGGCGGCGTTCTGTTCAACGACCAGGTCGATGTCGACGCGATCGCCGCGATCGGTGCGGCACATGCCCGCTTCGGGACCACCGCATTCCTCCCGACGCTGATCAGCGACACGCCGGACCAGATCGCCGCGGCGCTCGCGGCAGTCGATGCCGCGATCGACCATGGCGTGCCGGGCGTCGTCGGCATCCATGTCGAGGGTCCGTTCATCAACGAGATCAAGCGCGGCATCCACGAGGCGCGGCGCATTCGCCGGCTCGACGCCGACACACTGGCGCTGCTGACCGCGCCGCGGCGCGGTCGGGTGATGCTCACGCTGGCGCCCGAGCTATGCGACGAAGCGGATATCCGCACGCTGGTCGAGCATGGTGTGATCGTCAGCGCCGGACATACCAACGCAACCTATGACGAGGCGCAGCGCGCGATCGCGGCGGGCCTGACCGGGTTCACCCATCTGTTCAACGCGATGTCGCCGCTGCACCATCGCAACCCCGGCGCCGTGGGCGCAGCATTCGATTCGGATAGCTGGTGCGGGATGATTGTCGATGACGCGCATCTCCACCCCGCAGTCGTTCGACTAGCGGTTCGCGCCAAGGGGATCGAACGGCTGATGCTCGTCACCGACGCAATGCCCAGCGTCGGGACCGGCGACACCGAATTCATGCTGCAAGGCAAGCGGATCATGGTGCGCAACGGCGTCTGCCTGTTCGAGGACGGCACGCTTGCCGGCACGCATCTCGACATGGCGTCGGCGTTGCGCAACACGGTCGAGGTGACCGGTCTGAATGTTGCGGAAGCGGCGGTGATGGCGAGCGCGACACCCGCGCGCTTCCTGTCGCTTGAGCAACATGGCGGGATCGCGGCAGGGAAACGCGCCGACTGGGTCTGGCTCGACGCCGGGCTGCACCCGCGTGGTACGTGGATTGGCGGCGAACCGCTTACCGAAGAAACAGAATTCGCCCGCGCGGCGCAATAGAACAGAGCCGGGGGAAGGATGGCATTGATTATCACGTCGCCGCTGAGAGGTTGGGCGGCGCAGCTCGACAGCGTTCCGGATCCGGTCTTCGCGCAGCGGATGATGGGCGATGGCGTCGCGATCCAACCGCTGGGCGATACCGTCTGTGCGCCATTCGATGGCGAGGTGGTGACGCTTCATGAATCGGGCCACGCGGTCTCGCTGCGCAGCGACGAAGGCGCCGAAGTGCTGATCCATATCGGCCTCGACACCGTCGCGCTGAAGGGGCGCGGTTTCACGCCGCTGGTCTCGGCGGGTGCCACGGTCGCGCGCGGCGACCCGCTGATCCGTTTCGACCTAGATGCGGTCGCGCTCGGCGCGACCAGCCTGATCACCCCCGTCATCGTCACTAATGCTGAGGCATTCACGATCACCCGTCGCGTCACCGGACGCACGGTCGGCGCGCATGAAGAACTGATGGCGCTCGCCCCGGTGCGGACCGAGGCGCGGCGCTGGTCCGACGACGGCACTGTGATCGAGGAGCGAGTCAAACTCATCCTCCCTCACGGCATTCATGCCCGCCCCGCCGCCCGGCTGGGCGAATGCGCACGCGGCTTCGAAGCAGAGATCCACATCGTCAACGGCGATAAGCGCGGCGACGCGCGCAGCACCGTGGCATTGCTCGCACTCGGCACGCGACTGGGAGACGAGCTGACGGTGCAGGCACGCGGCAGCGATGCCGAGGCGGCGCTCGCCGCGATCGTCGCGCTGCTCGGCTCCGACATGGGCGAGGGCACTTCCGCTCCTGCGGCAATTGCTGCAGCGCCTGCTGCACCGGCACTGAAGCCCGGGCAGATTGCCGGCGTAATCGCCTCGCCCGGCCTTGCCATGGGTTCAGCCGCCCGCTTGCGCCGGACCGCAATCGCGGTCGAACGCGAAGGCAAAGGCGCAAATGTCGAGCGCCTCGCACTCAATGCCGCACGCAGCGAAGTTCGCACCCGGATCGGCGCACGCGCCGAGGCAGAAGGTGGCAGCATCGCCACGGTTATGCAGGCGCATCTCGCCCTGATCGACGACCCCGAGCTCACCGCCGGGGCGGAAGCGCGGATCCTTGCAGGCAATAGTGCGGGCTTTGCCTGGCGCGGCGCGATCCACGATCAGATCGTGGCGCTCAAGGCGACCGGCAACGCCCATCTGATCGAACGCTCCGACGACCTTGTCGATATCGAGCGGCAGGTGCTTGGCGTGCTGACCGGCGCGCCCGCCGACACCGATATCGTTCCGATGGGTGCGATTCTCGTCGCCGACGACCTATTGCCATCGCAACTCGTCACCATCGCGGCGTCCAAGCCCGCAGGCATCTGCCTGGTGCGCGGCGGGCCGACCTCGCATGTCGCGATCCTGTGCGCCGGGATGGGGCTGCCCGCGCTGGTGGCGATGGGCAATGCGCTCGACGCCGTGAGCGACGGCGCACCATTGCTGCTGGACGCCGAGGCGGGGCATATCACGCCCAATCCGTCGCAGGCAGACGCCGAGACCTTTGCGGTCCGCCTTGCCAAGCGCGAAACCCGACGCACGGCGGCCCGTGCTGCGGCGACCGATACCTGCCGCACGGCAGATGGCGCGCGCATCGAATTGTTCGCCAACCTTGGCACTGTCCAGGACGCAAAGACCGCTGCGGCGCAGGGCGCCGAAGGATCGGGGCTGGTACGCAGCGAATTCCTGTTCCTCGACCGTGACGATGCGCCAGGCGAGGACGAGCAGCACGCAGCCTATCAGGGCATTGCCGATGCGCTTGCGGGCAAGCCGGTGATCGTTCGTCTGCTCGACGTCGGCGGCGATAAGCCCGCAGCGTACATCCCATTCGACGCCGAGGAGAATCCGGCTCTGGGGCTACGCGGAATCCGCGTCGGCCTCGCGCATCGTAACCTGCTTGAAACTCAGATCCGCGCGATCCTGCGTGTTCGGCCCGCTGGCCAATGCCGCATCATGCTGCCGATGGTGGCGAGCGTCGCCGAAATACGCGCTGTGCGCGAAGTGGTGGAACGGCTGCGCGGCGAGATGCAGATCGAGACCCCGGTCGAGGTCGGCGTGATGGTCGAGACTCCTGCCGCTGCGATCACCGCTGACCTGCTGGCCGCCGAAGCGGATTTCCTGTCGATCGGTACCAACGACCTCACCCAATATGTGCTGGCAATGGATCGCGGCAATCCCGCGGTCGCAGCGGGTGTGGACGCGATGCACCCCGCGGTGCTGCGCCTGATCGGCGAAACATGCCGCCGCGCCACCGCCAAGGGCCGCTGGGTCGGCGTGTGCGGCGGTCTTGCCTCCGATCCCGCCGCAGTGCCGATCCTGATCGGCCTCGGCGCAACCGAACTTTCGACCGTTCCCGGCTTTGTGCCCGAAGCCAAGGCGATCGTGCGTGGCCTGACGCTGGCCGACGCACGTGCGCATGCCGAACACGCCCTGCTGTGCAGTTCGGCCGCCGAGGTCCGCGCACTGGCACGCGCGTTCGAGGAGAAGACACGATGAGAAAGATTCTCGAAACGCTCCAGCCGCTCGGTCGCGCCCTCATGCTGCCGATTGCGGTGCTCCCGATTGCCGGCCTGTTGCTGCGCATCGGCCAGCCCGATCTGCTCGACATCGCCTTTGTTTCCGCCGCCGGCACGGCGATCTTCGGCAATCTGGGCATCCTGTTCGCGATCGGCGTAGCAGTGGGTTTCGCGCGCGACGGCAACGGTGCCGCGGCACTGGCGGGTGTAACCTGCTATCTCGTTACGACTACAGGAGCACAGACCTTTCTGATCGCGCCGCCGGACGTCGTTGCCGGTCTTCCCGAAGCCGCCGTCAAAGTGGCCGCACAGGCATGGGCGACTGGGCAGATCGACCGACTCGAAGTGCCGATCGGCATTCTTTCGGGCCTGATCGGCGGCAGATTCTACAACCGGTTCGCGACCATCGCGCTGCCCGAGTATCTCGCCTTTTTCGGAGGCCGCCGCTTTGTGCCGATCGCGGCCGGTATTGCCGGACTGCTGCTCGCCGGACTGGTCGGCTATGGCTATGCGCATATCAGCTCGGCGCTCGACGCGGCGAGCCACGCGGTGGTCGAATCGGGCGGCATCGGCATGTTCGTCTATGGCGTGCTCAACCGGCTGCTCCTCGTCACCGGCCTTCATCACCTCCTCAACAACGTCGCCTGGTTCCTGGTCGGCGACTTCGGCGGGGCGACCGGCGATCTCGGGCGCTTCTTTGCGGGCGACCCCAATGCGGGTGCCTTCATGTCGGGTTTCTTCCCGGTGATGATGTTCGGCCTGCCTGCCGCCTGCCTCGCCATGTATCACGAGGCGCGGCCAGAGCGGCGCAAGGCGGTAGGCGGCATGTTGTTCAGCCTTGCCTTCACCAGCTTCCTGACCGGGGTGACCGAGCCGATCGAATTCACCTTCATGTTCCTCGCGCCCTTCCTCTACGCGATTCACGCGGTGCTCACCGGCATCTCGATGGCGCTGATGGATGTGCTGGGGATCAAGCTCGGCTTCGGCTTCTCGGCAGGGCTGTTCGACTATGTGCTGAACTTCAAGCTCTCGACCAAGCCGTGGATGCTGCTGCCGGTCGGCGGCGCCTATGCGCTGATCTATTATGGCCTGTTCCGTTTCTTCATCCGCAAGCTCGATCTGGCGACGCCCGGGCGCGAGAAGGGTGAAGTTGCTCCTGTTGCCGCCATCGGCGAGGCGGCGGCTGGCAATGCTCGCGGCGCGGCGTTCGTGCAGGCGCTGGGTGGAGCCGCCAACCTGACCAGCGTCGACGCGTGCACAACAAGGTTGCGGCTGATCGTTGCCGATCAAACCATGGTCGACGATACGGCGCTGACCGCACTCGGCGCGCGCGGCATCATCCGCCCCTCCGCCAACGCTACACAGGTGGTGCTCGGTCCGATTGCCGACCTGGTCGCCGAGGAAATCCGCACCGCGATGGGCGGTGGCGCGGCTCCGGTCGCGCAGTCCGCTCCGGCCCCCGTTCCGCTAACGGACGACGCGCTTCCGCCCGCGATCCTCGCAGCGCTCGGCGGCGGCGACAACATCCGCTCGCTGCGTGCACTGCACGGCAGGTTCCGCGTCGAGATCGCCGAGGCTGGCCTGGCCAATGAAGCTGGGTTGCTCGCCGCCGCGCATGGCGTGGTCTCGCCCCAATCGGGCGTCTATCACATCCTGCGCGACTAGGATGCTCGCACTCCTTACAGCAGGACTGCTGCTCGGCGCCGCCGAAGCGTCCCCACCCCTTCCGGTTTACACCGGTGGCCGCACCGTCACCGCGGCGGACGGGAGCCAGAGCTTCGGCTGGCCCGGAACCTATTTCGAAGCGCGCTTCCAAGGGACCGCAGTGCGGGTGCGCTTCGACGCACCGGCGGACCATCTGCGCCTGTCGATCGACGGCAAGGCGCATCGGGTATTTCGCGCGCCGGGAAGCGTGGACATCACGGTCGACGGCCTCCCGCATGGCGAACACGTCGTCCGGCTGGAGAAGCTGACCGAGAGCCAATCGGGGTCGAGCCGCTTCATCGGCTTCGACGCGCCCGGGGGCACACCGCTTCTGCCACAGCTGCGCAAGCGGCAGATCGAGTTCATCGGCGACAGCTTCACCGTCGGCTATGGCAACACATCCCCCGGGGTCATTTGCACACCGCAACAGGTGCACGCGCTGACCGATACCTCGCAAGCGTTCGGGCCGCTGGTCGCATCGGCCGTCGGCGCCGATTACCGGATCCACGCCTATTCGGGCTACGGCATGGTCCGAAACTATGACGGCAATGTGCAGGGCGAGAGTCTGCCCCTGCTCTATCCCCGCGCGATTCCCGGTGATGCGGAACCGATGGCGGCCGCGGAACCGGCGTGGAAGCCCGGGGCGATCGTGATCGGTCTGGGCGGCAACGATTTCTCGACACCGGTCAAGCCGGGCGAGGCGTGGCGTGACGCTGGAGCGCTACGCACCGCCTATCGCGACCGTTATGTGGCGTTCGTGACCGAGCTGGCAAAGCGTCAGCCCCAGGCGCGCTTCCTGCTGCTGGCGTCGGACCTGTTCCACGCCGACGTCGTTGCAGTCGCTGCTCGGCTCGAACCCGACCTCCGCGCCCGGGTCCGAACGTTGCGCATCACCGGCTTCGAACTCACCGGTTGCCAGTCGCACCCCTCGCTCGCCGATCACCGGCTGGCAGCGAAGCTGATCGGCGAGGCGCTGGCGACCGACTGAGGCGGCTCAGCTTGGACAAGTTCCCGCTGTCGCACGATGGCGGATCGCCTTACCCCCGGCCTTGCCGGTAAGTTGGCCGTCCGCGATCACCGCGGTGCCGTTGACGATCAGCGTGCGCACGCCTTCGCTGGTCAAGGCCGGCTCCAGATAGGTCGCACGCGGGCGGTAGGTCGCAGGATCGAACACGACGATGTCGGCGAAATAGCCGGGCTTGAGATGTCCGCGCCGGTCGAGCTTATAGAAGTCCGCCGTGCGCCCGGTGCTGGAGTTGATGAAGGTCGCGATGTCGATCGTCTTCTCCGCAACTACGTACTTCGCATATTTCGTCGGGAAGGTGCCGTACATGCGCGGATGCCCGGACGAGCCGTCGGAACCGGTCATCACCCAAGGCTGTTTCATCAGTAGCTTGATGTCGGGCTCGACCATGTTGAACGAGACGATCGGCGATCCGCGACCCTTGTCGGCGAGGATGATACGAACCGCCGCCTCGACCGGATCGACCTTCCAGTCGGCCGCAACGACGTCGAGCCGCTTGCCGGCCCAGAGCTGCCCCTCGCCGCGCAGCAGTACAGCGTTGGGGCCACCGCGGCGGACGAGGTTGGGTGCCATCTCTGCAACGATGCGTGCGCGTTCGGCTGGCGTCTCGAGCCGCCTGACCAAAGCCGCCGCGCCGCCGTCCTGCGCCCAGCGCGGGACCAGCGCAGCGACGAGTCCCGATCCGGACGCCTCATAGGGGTATTGGTCGGCGGTGACGTTCTGACCTCTGGCGCGCGCCGCCTCTACCGCCGAGACGATCTCGCCCGCCTTGCCATGGACGTCGGCGCCCAGCGCCTTGATGTGCGCGAAGTGTACGGGGAGTCCGGCGGCGCGACCGATCTCGATCGCCTCGGCAACCGAGTTCATGAGGCCGATCGAATAGGAGGATTCATCGCGCTGGTGCGTGTCGTAGATGCCCCCCCGCTTCGCCGCCTCGCGAGCAAGGGCGATCACCTCGGGCGTCTTGGAAAAGCTCTGCGGGGCGTAGAACAGGCCCGAGGACAGACCGAACGCGCCCTCGCACATGCCCTGCGCAGTCAGCACCTCCATCTGATCGAGTTCGGCGGCCGTCGGCTCACGGTCGTCGTTCTTGAGCACCTTCACACGCACCGCGCCGAAGCCGACAAAGGTCGCGACATTGGGACCGATCCCACTGCCATCGGCATGATCGAGCAGCGCCTTCACCGTACCCGCGCCCTGGCCATAGCCGTCGACGCCGGTGAAGATCGTCGTCACCCCCTGCGTCAGCCACGGCGCGACCAGCCGTTCCTGCGGGGTCTTGCCCCAGATCAGCGCATCCGAATGGGTGTGCGGATCGATGAAACCGGGGGCTACGATCAGACCCTTGGCATCGATCCGCTTCGCGCCGGGATATTTCTTCCCCGCGCCCGGCCCCACTGAGACGATCTTGTCGCCGATTACGACGACATCGCCAGTGACGGGCGTGGTGGAGCTGCCGTCATAGATGATGCCACCGGCGATCACGGTCGCCTGAGGCGCGGACGCGGGGGCCGCCGTACCACCGGGAAGCATGGCCGCGGCGGCAAGAAGAAGGACTTTGCGCATGATCAGTTCGTCCGGCTGAAGTGAAGCGTGACTCGCGGGATTTCGAGCGTGAAGCCGCGCGCGTCGTCGTCGGGAGTGAGCGTCAGCATGTCATTCTTGAAGCTGCCGTCCGGCGTACGTTTGAGCAACTTCGCGGGCACACGACTGCCATCGGCACGCGCAACCGTGACTTCGAGTGCATCGCCCTTCATCACCAGCCAATAGGTCGCGGCAAGATTCGGGTTGCGATAGGCACCGTTGACCGCACTGCCGTCGGAACTCGGCACGCCGATCGCGGGGAGGCCTTCGTTGAGTGCCGCAATCACCTTGTCAGCATGCGGTGCCGGATCGATCGCGCCATTATTGCAGAGCAGGGCGATGCCCATCCGCTTCTCGCGCAAGTGACCGTAGAGCGTCTTGAACCCGCTCGCGCCGCCAGTGTGGTGAAACCAGTGATCACCGACCAGCAGCGCATTGCCATAGGCGATCCCACGCCCGGTGCGCAGCGCGGGCGCGCCGTTCAGAAACTTGCCCGGTTCGGCCATCCATTTGGTGATCTGCGGGGTCCACACCTTGTGCCCCGTGTCGATGTCGTAATCCCATTTGGCGAGATCGCCGACCGTGGTGATCAGCCCGCCCGATCCGCCGAACAGCGGATATTCGTCGGCATCGCTCACCTTGCCGTCCTTCGCCACATAGCCCTTCGCGACATTGGCATCGGTGGTGCGGCTGCCCAGCATCATGAAGCTGCGCGACATGCCGATCGGCTTCAGCACCTTCTCGTTGACGTAGGTCTCGAAAGGCTGGCCCGATGTGCGCTCCACGATCTCCGACAGCAACAGGTAGCCGCCATTGGTATAGTCGTACTGCGTGCCCGGTTCGAACTTTGCGTCCTGCTGCCGATAAACCCCCGCCAGTGCCTGTTTGCGGTTCGGGCCGGAGATACGGTCATAACCCTCGAGCGCCAGCAGCGAGAGCGAGTCGCGCACGCCGCCGGTCATATTGAGCAGCATCTGCACCGTCACCTTGTCGGCGTAGGGCGCGAGTTCGGGAATGTATTTGCGGACGCTGTCGCCCAGCTTGACCTTGCCCGCCGCGACCTGCTGCAGCACTGCCACCGCGGTGAACTGCTTCGAGACCGACGCCGCATAGAATTGCGTGTCGGTCCCGATCGCGCGGCCCGCGGCGATATCGGCAAGTCCGGCATTGACCAGTTCGGCGGGCTTACCGTTGCGGAAGATGCCGGCTGCGCACCCCGGCTGCGCTCCGTCCGCTACCCCAAGCGCAGCGCGGATACGGCCGGGCGCAGCCGGGTCAGCGGCATTTGCCGGCCATGCCGCAAGCACCGCCAGGGGAATTATCGCCAAACCTGCCTTCATGTTCTCTCTCCCCTATCGTGCCCCGATCAGAAATTCAGGCGAACCCCGCCGATGAACTGGCGGCCGATCGTATCGAACAGGCCACGCGTGGTGCCATAGCCGCCCGCGCCGGTGATCGGCGGATCGGTGTCGAGCAAATTATGCACCGCCGCGAACAAAGCGACCTTGCTCCCCTCGCCCTTGGGTTTGAACAGCGTCACCTCGCCCGAAATGTCGAAATAGACGCGTCCCTTCACCGTCAGCTGATCGAGATCCTTCGCGGCCATCGTCCGGTCGATATAGCCGCCGCCGACATAGCGCGCGGTACCGCTGAACCGGAAATCCTCCGCGACATAGCTGGCGTTCACATTCGCCTTCCAGCGCGGGTTGCCGCCCAGCGCCGCGACGGTCGGCTGCGACATGCTGTTGTCGAGCCGAGTCTTGACGATGCCGTCATCCAGTTCGGTCTTGATGAGATAGTTGACCAGCGTCTGGAAGGTGATGCGATCGCGTCCGACCGACAGCGCATATTGCAGCTCGAAATCGATGCCGCGGGTCATCGCGCTGGCAAGGTTCACCGGCCCGCTGAACACATGGGTGATGCGTCCATCATCGCCACGCGTGATGAAGGCGCATGCCGCAGGGTTGGTGGTGTAGCATTGCTCGACCGTTGCCGCGGGCGTGATCTGGATGATCGCATCCTTGATCTTGATGTCATAGTAGTCGACCGAAACCCGCAATCCGGGGATCGCGCTGGGCGTCAGCACCATGCCGCCGGTGAAGGTATCCGCGATCTCGGGCTTCAGGTTCGGATTGCCCGCGGTCAACGCGATCACGAGGTAGCTCTGCATGGGAAAGCGCGGATCGCGATCCGTGACGTTGAGGTTGGAGCTGCCGCTGCGCTGGAACAGCTCCGCCAGCGAAGGCGCACGAATGTCGCGCGACCGGGTGGCACGGAAACGGATCGAATCGTTGAGCGAATAGTCCAGACCCGCCTTCCACGTCTCGACCGTGCCCGACGTGCTGTAGTCGGTGATACGGCCCGCCAGGTCGAGACTCAGCCGCTTGCCCATCGGCGAATCCTTGAGCAGCGGGATCATCACCTCGCCGAACGCTTCCTTGACGTGCACCTGCCCCGAATAAGGCAGGCTGGCCGCGCCAAAGGCAGTGGTCTGCGAGCGGACGTCGTAGTCCACCGCCAGATCCTGATCGCGATACTCGGCGCCCACCGCAAACGCGACCGGCCCGGCCCAGGTCGAGAAGGGCTTGCCGCGCACCGTCGCGGCGATCGTGTTCTGACGGATATCGCTGGTGAAGCGGGTCTGGCCGTTCACATAGAGCAACGCAGGATCGTTCGGGTTGACGATGCCGAGGATGTCGAGCGGTACACAACCATTGCCGGGATTGGTGATGGTCGAGCGGCAGATCGGATCGACGATGCCCGGCGTCCGCGGATCGTCGATCGCATCGAGCGCAAGCGTGTAGTTGCCGGTAACGCGGACATTGCGCCCCCGATTCTGGGTATAGTTGCGGCCATAACCATAATAGGCATCGACCTTCCACCCCGGCGCGAACTCGCCGCTCAGGCCGACCGCAGTCTGGAACGTATCGGTGTCGAACGTCGTGCGGACACGCGAATGGTCGAGATTGTTCTTGCCGACGGTGATCGTCGCGACGTTGTTGTTGACCATCGTCTGGCGCAACGCCGCGGGCAGGAACACATAGTCGGAGCGTAGTGCGTATTGGAAGCTGGACGGGATATTGTCCTGCTCCGAATTGAACTTGTGGTAAGAGACTTCGGTGAACAGCTCGAAATTGCTGCCCACCTCCCAGGTCAGGCGCCCGAAGCCGCTATAGCGGGTGATCGGGGTCGCACCGACCTGTTCGCCCACGCCATTGAGACCATCGCCGCCGAGCATAGAGCCGGAGGTGACCTGCGTGCCGAAATTGTAAGGGATCGCCTGCCCGTCGTTCGAGAACTGGATGCCCTTCAGATAGCTCGGCAGGTTGACAATGTTGGTGATCGCCGCACCGTTGCCCGGCGTGAAGGTCGCGCCGGAGATCACCCCAGCATAGGTCACGTTGCTGCTGCGTACGCCGCATTTCTGAAGTAGGAAACGCGGCTGTTCAGGCGTGCCGGCACCGTTGACTCCGCCCACATTGGGATTGGCCAGCAGGCCCGGGCCGCACGCGCTCCAGTCGCGGTCGAACAGCCGGCCGATGCCATTATTGTCGGAGAACTCGCCGCCGACGACGAGGTGGAGGCGTTCGGTGACCTTGGTCCCGGCGGCGACCGAGGCGAGGATCTGGCGATAGTCGCCCTCCTCAGCCATGCCACCCTGAAGCGTTGCGCGCACGCCTTGCATCTTCGAATTGATGCGCAGGTTCACCACGCCCGCCACCGCGTCGGCACCATAGGCCGCCGATGCGCCGCCGGTGACAATATCGACGCGGTCGATCAACGACTGTGGGATGTTGTTGATGCTGACTGCACCGGTCGGGTTGGTCGGTACGTAACGACGTCCGTCGAGCAGCACCATCGTGCGAGCATAGCCCAAGCCGCGCAGGTCGAGGAAGTTGCCACCGGTCTGGGTGTTGCCGCCCGCATTCACCGCGCTGGACGGGGTTAGCGAAGGACGTACCGACGGCATCTGGTTGATCACATCGGCGATGCTGGGCGCCGCGACACGCTCGATCGCGTCCATTCCGATCACCGTCACCGGAGTCGGCGTATCGAAGCCGCTGCGCTCGACCAGCGAGCCGGTGATGACGATATCCTGCGGTTCGGCGAGTTCTTCGGCCGGGGCGGTTTGCGCGAAGACCGGGGCAGCCGCCGCAGCGAAGACGCTGGCAAGAAGCACGAAGCGCGAGCGCCGCGCGACGCTCCCCCGGATGCGGTGCGTGGCAAGCGTCATGTTCTGTCCCCCGATTATGTCGCGACGCAACATCCATGTGATACGTGTCACAAATCTAGAACAAATCTTTCTCGCATCTATAGCCACAGGTTATGGCGGTTTTCCGGGCAACCGGAGCGCAATCGGGCAATAGCCATGCCGATCGCCTTCGAGGGAAAAATGGCACGAGAAATCGTGCCGCGACGCAGCATGAAATCGCCGACACTCAGCAGGCTTCAGTGCCCCCAAAACCCCGGTTCTGGCGGGTACATCAACCCGTGCTCGCCCATCTTGATACCGCCCGGCCGGTCTTCGGCGAGCCACAATGGGCCATCGAGATCGGCGCAATCCGCCTGCACCGCCACGCGAAACGCAGCCGCGATCGCGAGCGAGGTCGAGATCATGCAGCCGACCATCACCCCGAGACCGCGAGCACGCGCGCCGGCGAGCAGGTCGAGCGCCTCGGTCAATCCACCAGTCTTGTCGAGCTTGATGTTGACCATCTGATAGCGCGACGCGAGCCGGTCGAGATCGGTGGTGACGTGACACGATTCGTCGGCGCAAGTCGGCACCATTCCCCTGAATCCTTCTAGCGCAGCATCTTCCGCCGCTGGCAAAGGCTGCTCGAGAAACTCGACCTCCAGCTCGGCGAGCAAAGGCTGCAGCGCCTCCACCTGCACCATCGTCCAGGCTTCGTTGGCATCGACCACCAGCCGCGACCCCGGCACTTCGGGCCGGATCGCTCGCAGACAGGCTTCCGGCTCATTGCCGTCGACCTTGACCTTGACGATCGCCGCCCCACGGATCCTGCGTGCTGCGGCGGCCATCGCTTCCGGGGTATCGATACCCAGTGTCAGCGCGGTGTGGACGGGACGGATGTCGACCGGGGGCGCCACGATGCCAAGCTTTGCCTCAAGATCCCAAAGCGCGCAGTCGACCGCGTTACGCGCCGATCCCGGCGGCATCAGCGCGCGCAGTGCGTTGCGGTCAACGCCTTGCGCGATCATTGCCTCGACCGCGCGAAGCTGCTCGCTCACGCTCTCGACGCTCTCGCCATAGCGCGCCGTCACCGAACCTTCGCCGCGGCCGGTCACGCCGCCCTGCGCGATCGTCACCACCGCGAGATCGATCGCGGTGCGCGACCCGCGCGAAATGCGGAAGGGCGTGTGGAGCGCCCGCCGCTCGATGCCCGCGGTTACAGTTCGAAGCATTGGCCGAGCCGATCGATGATCCGCCCTACACCGTGCCGAACCGGATCGGAGCACGGCAGGCCCAGCGCATCCTCAGCGGCCTTGCACGCCGCGATGGCCGCCGCCTCGGCGAGTCCCGCGGTGTTGAGCGCGATGCCCACCGCGATCACATCGGGGTTGGTCAGTCGCGCAGCCTCGAGGTTGCGATCGAGGCAGAGTTTGAGGTCCGGCACGGGATGGGTCTTCATGTGACGCATGATCGTGCGGCCGGCTTCGTGGCACATCACCAGCGCATCGGCCTGCGCGCCGTGCAGCAGACCCAGCGAAACGCCCGCATAGGATGGATGGAACAGCGATCCCTGCCCCTCGATCACGTCCCAGCCGCCATCTTCACGCGCGGGCGAGAGCTGCTCGACCGAGCCCGAGATGAAGTCGGCGACCACCGCGTCCACCGGCATCCCCGAACCCGCGATCAGGATACCGGTCTGTCCGGTCCCGCGGAAATCGGCAGCAAGGCCGCGCGAACGCATTTCGCGCTCCAGCGCCAGCGTCGTGTACATCTTGCCGACCGAGCAATCGGTGCCGACCGTCAGCAGGCGCTTGCCTGCGCGCGGCGCGCCGTTACCGACCTTCAGTTCCCTGGGCGGCTCGCGCACGTCCCACAGGGTGCGGCCAAGCTCGGCGGCGCGCGCGGCGATCTGCGGCTGGTCGGACAGGCGCTCGTGCAGCCCGCTCGCGATATCGAGGCCCGCCTCCATCGCCGCGATCACGTCGGCGACCGTTGCGGGCGCCATCACGCCGCCGGCATTGGCGACACCGATCACCATCGTCCGTGCACCCGCCGCGACCGCTTCGGCAAAGCCCAGATCGGGAACGCCCAGGTCGATCGGAGAGCCGGGCGAGCGCACCTGGCCCACCGCCCATTCGGGCCGCCACACCGCGATGCCACGCGCCGTCTTGGCGGAGATCGGATCGGTCGCCTGAGCGATGTACAGCAGATAGGGCGGCTTGCTCATAAGTGATTGGGTTCCCCGAAAGATGAACGGGTTGAACGGGAAACCGCCGGTTTCGCCAATAGAAAATTGGAGGCCGGGCCATAGCCCCGGGCTATGCCGACACGCCATATATGTGCACGCTATCGAACCGCGCGGCCTTGCCTGAAGTCCGTCACTTCGTTCTATTGCAGCAACGTTCCAACCAGCGTTGCGGAAGACTAAAGTTGACCTGCAGTTCTTCGACACGCCCAATGACCGGCAATAGCGGACGATGAACTTCCGCCAGATCGAGATCTTTCACGCCGTCTATACCAACGGCTCGGTCAGCGCTGCAGCCAACGCGCTCAATATTTCGCAGCCCTCGGTCAGCAATATTCTGAAGCACACAGAATCCGTCATCGGCTTCCCGTTGTTCAACCGGGTAAAGGGACGCTTGGTCCCGACCGCCGACGCGCATGCGCTGTTCGGGGAAGTCGCCGAGATTCAGGATCGCGTCCATGCGCTCAAGAAGGCCGGGAATAACCTCCGCCATGGCCGTGTGGGGACATTGCGGGTCGCGGCGCTGCCCGCGCTCGGCCTTGAGGTGCTTCCCGAAGCGGCAGCCGCATTCCTCCAGAAGCACAGCGACGTCACCTTCGAGCTTGAGGTCGTCCACCATCAGGAGATCGTGCGCGCGCTGTACGAACGCGAGACCGATATCGCGATCGGCAATCAGGTGCCGCCGCATTCCCCCGTCTCAAGCCGTCCGATCGGCGAGGGCGAGTTGGTTATTCTTTATCGCGAGGCCGACCTGCCCGACGCGCCTGCGCGGTTGCCACTAAGCTGGCTCGAGGGCCGCCCGTTCATCGGATCGCGTCCTTCGAGTCCGTTCGGACAACTGCTCTACACCGAACTCGAGCGCGCCGGGGTCGAGCCGCACGAGATCAGTTCGGCGCGGACCTTCTATCTCTCCGCGGCGATGGTGCGGGCGGGCGCGGGGGTCACAATTACCGACAACTTCACCGCCAACGCGCTGGCAGGCAACGGCCTCGCTTTCCGCCCGATCCAGCCGCCGATCACATTCGGGCTGCATGTCATGCATCTGGAGAGCAAGCCGCCCTCGATGCTGGCAAGCGCCTTTATCGACCTGCTGGGCAAGAAGATCGAACAGCTATAGCCCCGGCCTATGGGGGGCGTCGCGCATCATATGGTGTGCGCGGCAATCCGCTGGCTAACCTCAACCCTGACATGAAAGTGCACCACGAGATGACGACACGCACAGCCAACGCGATGCGCCGCGCATGAATCTCGTGCGGGGGTGGTTCGCTGTCGCGCTTTGGAAGCGTGTCGTCCTGGGCATGGTGTGCGGCTTGCTGCTCGCGCTGCTGTGGCCCGCCGCCGCGCCGAAGGTCGCGATCCTCGGCGAGTTGTTCGTGCGGCTGATCCGCATGCTGGTCGTGCCGATCGTCTTCGTCAGCATCGCGTCGGGCATCACCGCGCTCGGCGATACCAGAAAGCTGGGATCGGTGGGGTTGCGTACCGTTGGTCTGTTCGCGCTGACCACCGCTGCGGCGGTCGCGATCGGCATGACCATCGGCATCCTGCTGGAGCCCGGCGTCGGGGCCAATGTCGGCGGGGCCGCGCCGCGCGAGCTGGGCGTCGCCAAGACCGTCTATGAGCAGTTGGTCGGTATCATCCCGCTCAACATCCTTCAGGCGATGGTCGAGGGCGACATGCTCGCGATCCTGTTCGCCGCCACCTTGCTGGGTGCCGGCGTGATTGCGGCGGGCGATGCGGGCAAGCCGGTCGCCGGCTTCCTTCAGTCACTCTCGGCAGTGCTGTTCCAGGTCATCCGCATCGTAATGGAAGTGACCCCGTTCGGCGTGTTCGCGCTGATCGCAGGCGCTGTGGCCGCCAACGGTCTGGCAGTGTTCACGCATATCGGTCTGCTCGCCGCAGCGGTAGCGATCGCCTCGTTGCTTCAAATGCTGCTGGTTCATGCGCCGCTGATCCGTTGGGGCGCAGGGATGCCGGTTCCGCGCTTCTTCCGCAGCATCGCCGACGCGCTCGCGGTGGCCTTCTCGACCGCCTCCTCTTCCGCGACACTGCCGGTCGCGCTGCGGGTCGCATGCGACAGGCTGCGGATCGACCGCGCGATCGCCTCCACGACGCTGCCGCTCGGCGCCAGCATCGGCAAGGACGGGACGGCAATGTATGTCGGGCTGCTCAGCGTCTTCGCGCTGCAGGCGTTCGGTGTGCATATCGACGCGGGCGTGTTCCTGACCCTGTTGTTCGTCGGCGCACTCACCGCGTTCGGCACGGCACCGATCCCTTCGGCGTCTTTGTTCATGCTGACCGCGGTGCTGCCGACCGTCGGTGTCACGCCCGAGCAGACCGCCTTGCTGGTCGGCTTCATCCTGCCGTTCGACCGGTTGCTCGACATGACCCGCACCGTGCCCAGCGCCTGCGCCAACCTGACCGTCTGCACGATCGTCGCGCGGACCGAGGGGGCGATCGGGAACGCGCCGCAGCCGGTCGCTGAACCCAACCCCAGCTGACGGAGAATGCCCATGCCGCGCCGCCTTGCCGTCCTGTTCCGCACCGGAACCGCTCTCGGGCTCGCGGCGCTGTCGATGGTTCCCGCAGCCGGGCAGGAAGGTGCCGACCTGCTGATCCGGGGCGGCACCGTCTACACGGGATCGGCCGAGCCGTTCACCGGCGAGATCGCGATCCGCGGCGACCGGATCGTCTATGTCGGCCCCAAGGCACCGGTACGCGCCAAGCGGACGATCGAGGCCAAGGGGCTGGTGGTCGCGCCGGGCTTCATCGATCCGCACGCCCATGTCGAGGCGATGCTGCGGGGCAACGATCCCGCACAGCGGCTCGTGCTCCCGTTCCTGATGCAGGGGGTAACCACCGCGTTCATCGGCAATGACGGTGGTGGTGGAACCGATGTCGCGAAGACGCTCAACCCCCGATCGGGCGCGGTCGGGATCAACTTTGCAACCTATGTCGGCTTCGGCCCCGTCCGCATGCAGGTCGTCGGCGAGGCCGCGCGCGCCGCGACACCGGGCGAGGTCGAGGCGATGCGCCGCATCGTCGCCGACGCGATGTGCCACGGCGCGATGGGTCTGTCGGCCGGGCTGTTCTACGCGCCACAGAGCTTCGCCGCGACCGACGAGGTGATCGCGCTCGCGCGGGAAGCCGGCAGGCGCGGCGGCTTCTACGACACGCATCTGCGCAACGAAGCCAGCTTCGACGACGGCTTGATCAAGGCGGTCGACGAAGCGCTGCGCATCGGGCGCGAAGGCGCCGTGCCGGTCCATATCGCGCACCTCAAGCTGACCGGCGAGAAGCTGCCCGAGCTCGGCGCCACCGTGATCGCGCGGATCGAGCAGGCGCAGGCGGCGGGCCAGATCGTCCACGCCGACCAATATCCCTGGGCGGCATCATCCACCGCATTGTCGGCGCTGATCATGCCGCGCTGGGCGCAGGATGGCGGGCGCCAGGCGATGCTGGCGCGCTTCGGCGAGCCGGAGACGCTGGCGCGCCTGCGTACCGAGATGCGCGAGAATCTCCGCCGCCGCCGCGGCCCCGCCGCGGTGCTGGTGACATCGGGTAGCGCGGATGTGCGCGGCAGGACGCTGGCCGACATCGCCACCGCGCGCGGCATCGATCCAGTCGACGCCGCGATCGACCTGCTTCGCGCCGAGGAGGTCCGGGTAGTCTCATTCAGCCAGGACGAGGCAATGGTCGAGGCGATCATGCGCCGGCCCTGGGTCATGACCGGGTCCGACGCCTCGGACGGCCATCCGCGCATGTACGGCTCCTATGCCCGCAAATACGCGCATTATGTGAAGGATCGCGGCGTGATCTCGCTGCGCGACTTCATCGAACGCAGCGCGACGCTGGCGGCGGATCGGTTCGGGCTGGAAGGGCGCGGGCATCTGCGCGCGGGCGCCTTTGCCGATGTGGTGGTGTTCGACCCCGAACGCTATGCGGCGCGCGCCGATTATGTGCAGCCGGCGCTGTTCGCGAAGGGTGTCGACACGGTGATCGTCAACGGCGTGGTCGCGGTCGAGGACGGTGCGCCGACCGGTGCGGCGGCGGGACGCGCCCTCCCGCGCACCCCGCCGCCGGGCGCCTGCCCGCGCTAGCCGGCGTCAGGGTACCGAGGGCTCGGGCGGCGTGGTGTAGCGCGGATCGTTCGACGGCGGCGGCAACCGGCTGGAGACCGGCGGGAGCTTGCCCCCGCCGATCGCGCGGACGATCGCGTCCATCCGCGCCAGCGGCTTCACCTCGCCCCGGTTGCACAGCATCGCGACGGCGATGTTCCTGCCCGGCAGCACCGCGAACATGTTGCCAAAGCCCAATTGGGTGCCGCTGTGATAGACCCAGTCGGCCCCCACCTGCAGCCCGGCGGCATAGCGCGCGCCGATGCCCGGGCGGACGATCTCCAGCCCGTCGGCATAGCGGCCAGGCGCGGTCATGAAGCGCGCAATCTCCGGGGTCCACACCTTGTGCCCGGTGGTGATGTCGTAGTGGTATTTCGCGAACTCGCGGACCGAGATCATCATCCCGCCCGCGCCGCCATAGAGCGGATAGTTGTCGCGCTCCGCAAAGCCGCCGCCGACAAGCGTATAGCCGCGCGCGCGCACCGCGTCGGGGATGCGCGCGTCGTCCATCACCACCGTCCGCGTCATCCCCATCGGCTTCAGGATCGCGCGGGTGACATAGGCGGCGAAGCTCTCCCCGCTCGCCCGCGAGACGATCTCCGACAGCAAGAAATAGCCACCGTTCGAATAATCGAAGCGCGACCCCGGCGCGAAGCGCGTTCGACGCTCGCGCGCGATCACCTTGCGCGCGTCGGCCCGCTTCGCATCCGCGACGTTAGCGTAACCCGCGGCGGCGGTGAGCACGTTGATATTCGGGATGCCGGCGGTGTGATGGGCGAGCATCGCGACGGTGATCGGCTTGTCGACATAGCTGAGCTCGGGGATCCATTTGCGGACATCGTCGTCCATCGACACCTTACCCGCCTGCACCAGCTGAGCGATCGCGAGCATGGTGAACTGCTTCGAGATCGACGCGGCATAGAACAGCGTGTCGGGATCGATCGGGCGTCTGGTACGCAGATCCGCCGAACCCGCCACGACATAGCTTTCGGCACCGTCGCGGAACACGCCGACCGCGCATCCCGGCGCGGCCAGCCCCTTCGCATCGGCGATGATCGGCTGGATCGCCGCAGTGTCGCTCGTCTGATCGGCTTGAGCCGGGACGGCGGCCACAGCTGTCAGCCCGATCCATGCTGCAAGTCTCTTCATCGCCTGTCCTTTCAGAAGCGGAAGCGGGCGCCGGCGGTGTAGACCCGGCCCATCATGTCGTAGAGGCTGCGTGTCGTGCCATAGCCGTTGACCGCGGTGATCGGCGGATCGGTATCCATCAGATTCTGGATCGTACCGAACAGTGCGATGCGGTTGCGGCGGTGCTGGAGCAATGTGATCTCCCCCGACACATCGAGGTAAAGCCGCCCGTTCACGGTCTTCTTGTCGGTGTAGTTCGATATCTCGTTCTCGGCGCTGATGATGCCGCCGCCGACATAGCGCCCGGTGAGGCTGAGCTTGTGGCGCTCGCCGACATAGGCGGCCGATCCGTTGAACCGCCAGTGCGGCTCGCCACCCACCGCGTTCACGGTGCTCTGCTCGGTGCTGCCTGCGAAGTGGCTGACATTGGCGCCGTCGACCAAATCGAGCTTGCCGGTGTAGCTGATCAGCCCGCGCAAGTTCATCCGCCCGCCCGCCAGCGGGAAGCGATAGGCCAACTCGACATCGACGCCGGCGGTCTCGACCCGCTGAAAGTTAGCGGGCGACGTCCGCACCACCGTGATCCGGTTGCTCGCGTCACGCGTGATCAGCGAACAGACCTGCGGCGTATCGGTGTGGCAGCGCGTGACCGTCGCCGCCGCGTTGAGTGACCCGATCGCGTCGTTGAGGCGGATATTGTAGTAATCGACCGAAAGCTGGAAGCCCGGAATGAACCGCGGCGTCAGCACGAGGCCGGCAGTCAGGGTGTCCGCCGTTTCGGGCTTTAGGTCGGGATTGCCGCCAGTCCGGTTGGTCACCGAATAACTCTGGTTGAGCACTGGATCCGTCACGGTCTGGATCAGCCCGCTACCGCCCGCGAACAGCTCGTCCAGATTGGGCGCGCGGATATCGCGCGAGCGCGTCATGCGCAGCCGAATGGAGTCATCGATCGCGTAGTTGATCCCGAGCTTCCACGTCGTCGCGTTGAAGCCGGTGCTGTAATCGGCGTAACGCATGCCGAGGCTGAGGTCGAAATCCCTAACCCATCCGGCATTGCTCGCCAGCGGCACCAGCGCCTCGGCGAACCCTTCCTTCACCGTCAGCTCCCCCTCCCAGGGCAGCGAGTTGCCCACGCGGAACGCCTGTGCCTGCGACAGTTCGTCCGACGTGACGACGACGCTCTGGCGGCGGTAGAGGCCACCGAGCGCGACCGAGACCGGGCCAGCCCAGGTCGAGAAGGGCGTGCCGCGCAAGGTCAGATCCGCGACCTGCTGGCGGATGTCCCAATCGCGTCGCCCGGTGCCGGTAATCCATGCCTTCGCTTCTTCCGACGCCGACCCGACCCCGAACAGGTTGAGCGGAACGCAGCCATTGGTCGGATCGGTCAGCGTCGATCGGCAGACGATCGCGTTGGTCGCCGGATCTACCACAGCGTCGAGCGCGAGCGTCCAGCGCGAGGTGATGCGGTTGCCGGGCGAGAGCAGGTTGTTCTGCGTGCGGCCCGAAGCGAACGAGGTCTCGAACGACCAGCCGCCGCCGAGCTTGCCCTTGAGGCCGGCCAGCCCCTGCCAAGTGCGCGTGGTGATATCGACCTGCCCGCGCGCATAATCGATCAGGCTGCGGCCCATCGCGAAGCTCGCGATGTTGTTCGCGGCCATCTCCTGCCGGATCGATGCGGGCAGATAGGCATTGTCGCGGCGGATCGTGATCTGGTCGTTGCCGAGCAGGCTGTCGTTGACCACGTCGGTCCGGGCATAGCCGAACTCGGCCCAGGCGGTGATGTCGTTGGTCAGTTCGTAACTGATGCGGCCATATTCGCTGTGCCGCTTGACCGGTGAGGCGAGGACGAGGTCGCCGCCCATCTTGACGCCGTCGCCGCCCTTCATGGCCGCTGCGGTGACCAGACTGCCATAGGTGAAGGGCATCGGTGTGCCGCCCGGGCCGAACTGGATACCGCGCAGCCGGGCGGGCGAGTTGATGACGCCGCCATAGGACGCGTTGGCGTTGCGCGCGTCGCTCACGATCAGGAAGCGCGGCAGGCCGTTGCTCGCGGTCCAGTCGGGGTTGAGGATGGTGTTGGGGCTGTCGCCCCAGTCGCGGCTGTCGAGCCGGTCGATCCCGCTCGTCTCGGCGATCTCGGCGCCGATCAGGATCTTGCCCCGCCCGCCCGCGAAGGTCTCGCCCCAGGCGACCGACAGGCGGTAGCGGCGATTGTCGTTGTGATCGGTGATCGATCCCTGAAGGCTGCCCGTCACACCCTGAAGGTTCTGGCGCAGGCGCAGATTGACCACACCCGCCACCGCGTCCGAGCCATAGGCCGCCGACGCGCCCCCGGTGACGATGTCGGTGGATGCGATCATCGCCTGCGGGATGACGTTGGTGTTGACGATGCCCGAGGGGTTGGTGGGGACGTAGCGCTTGCCGTCAACCAGCGTCAGCGTGCGCACCGCGCCAAGGCCGCGCAGGTCGAGGAAATTGCCCCCGGTCATGCTGAACAGGTTCGTCGCGCTGCTCGGCGTCAGCGTCGCGCGCAGGGCGGGAAGCTGGTTGAGCGCATCGCCGATATTGTCGACGCCGCTACGCTCGATCTGCTCGCTCGACAGCGTCGTCAGCGGGGTCGGCGAAACGAAGCCGCTGCGCGCGACCTGCGATCCGGTGACGACCACCTCGGGCGGTTCCGCCTGTGTCTTGTCTTCGCCTGTTGGCGCTGCGCCGTCACTCGACTGGGCATAGGCCCCGGCGCTCGCGAGCAGCGCGACACCCGTCACGCCCGCCGCCAGTGCGCACCTGCCAACTCGTTCGATCGTCTGAATCATCCCCACCCCTTTGCGTGCGTTGCCGGCCGCCTCTCCCGGATCGCCCCGGTTCATGGGGTCGTTCGCTTGTCGGGACAGGTTGGCGGGCGGTGCGGCGGGGTGGCCAGTATCAAGCTTTGGCGAATGTATAGCGCGAAGCTATGGAATAAGGCCACACGCAGGGGTGCTGCGCGCGGCCGTTTACATTCAGTGGAATGGAGTCAGGCTTGCGCGGCGTCGCGCCCACGCCACAGCCGCCAGACGCCGATCGTCATCAGCGGGAGCACGAACACGATCAGCGTCGCGATCGCCATCGCGCGATAGCCATTGGCGATCAGCGCAACGAGGCCGATGGCGCTGGCGATAAACACCGATCCGATCGTGACCGCCGCCGGAACGGCGATGCGCACCGATTGCGGCATCGCCTTCCCGCGCCGCTGATATGCGGCATCGATTCGCGCGTTGAAGGCCTGGACGAAGCCTACGCTGCATTCGAGTAGAGCAGCGAATACCATTGCCTGGAAGGCGAAGTGGAAAAGCGGGCTGCCGAGCGCGTCGAGGACGTAATTCGACGGCAGTTCTTCATTCACGATGCCGGGATAGAAAGCGACGAGGCAGACGAAGAAGGCGATCGCCGGTGCCATCGCCAGCGGCCCGGCGAGCAGCCCCGACACCACCGCATCGCGCCCGCTGCGCAGATGGCGCAGCACGGGCAGGATCAGCACCGCGCCGATGACATTGTACGAGGCATAGGTGACCCCGCCCATGAACCAGCCCGTCGTCGGCACGGGCATCGCAAACCCCGCGCGGATCTGCGGCGTGAACTGCCACAGCACCATCACCAGGAAGATCGCATAGACACCGTAGAGCAGGATCGAGACATATTTGAACACGGCCTCCGCCGCGCCCTGCCCCGCCGCGCACACGACGAGCACCGCACCGACAAGCGCAAGCGTGCCGACAAGATGCGGCAGCCCGAACATCGCCGCGCCGATCGCCCCCGCCGCCGATCCGAACACCGACAGGACGAGAATCAGGAAGCCGAAATAGATGATCTCGAACGCGAGATCGAAGCGGCCCAGCAGGGGCCGGAAGAAGCTCTGATAATCGGTTGCGCGCAGCGCATAGGCGAAGCGGAAGGTGATCGCGCAGATCACGCTCCACATCACCATCGCCAGCAGCATGCCCCACAGTCCACCGGTCGGGCCGGCGGGCATGAAGAACTCGACCAGCTCACGTCCGGTGGCATAGCCGCCACCGATCACGACTGCCTTGAACGCGAATCCCGGGAGCAGATAACGGTTGATCGTCGATACGGCACTCACTTCTCAAGCTCCTCGAAACTGCGATTGCCGATCGGATATTGCTGCCACCCATCCCGGTCGAAATGCCACCATTCCTGCGGGTATACGGTGAAGCCGTCGGCTTCCATCGCACGGCGCAGCACCTCGCGCAGCCAGCGCTGCTCGTCGCTGCCGCCGACATAGTTGGTATAGGACCGGCTCGACATCTCGTCGTAGCGACCAGTGGTGATCATCGGCGTGCCCGTTGCCAGATCGACCATCGTCAGGTCCACCGCCGCGCCGCGATTGTGACGCGAACCCTTGCTAGGATCGGCGACGAAGATGCGGCTGGCCGGCGGGGTCGCGTCCCAGAACATCTTGGTGACATACCAGGGGCGATAGGCGTCATGGACCAGCAGGCCGAAGCCCTGCGGCGCCAGCGCCTTGTTGATCCGCGCCATCGCCTCAGCCGCCGGACGCTGAAGGAATGCGCCCGGCCGTTCGTAGATCTGCTGGCCAAGGAAGTTGTTGGTCCCGGCGTAGCGGACGTCGAGCCGGATCGCCGGATCGAACGACTGGACCGCGACCAGATCGGACTTGACCTTCTCGGACTCGACCGGCGGCGTGGCGCGGCGCGCACCCTCGCGCACCGTGGCGATACCCCCGGTCGCCATCACCTTGCGGATCGCTGCCTCGCCCTCAGCGCCGAAATCGCGGCGCGGGAAACGGATCGCACCGAGCTTTGCGGCGGTGACCTTGCCCGCCCCATCGCGCTCGAAAGTCAGTGCCTCGAGCGGGTAGAGGCCGTGATCCTTGGGAAAGGCATAGTGATCGGCGGCGACGCGGGTCAGCGGAAGCCAGTCGACCCATTCGACGCGGACATAGGGTTTGCCGTCGCGCTCGTAGATGCGCAGCACATTATAGTCCCAGCCATATTCGCCGATCAGCCCGGCGAGCTCGGCATTGGGCGGCGGCGGGCGGCGCCATTGCGCACGGGTGAAGCGGCGGCCGTCCAGCTCGACCCAGCTCGCATCCGGCGCGACCGCGACGCCTTCGCGCCAGAGCTGCGCATCGTCGAGGACGTAGCGGTCGCCGATCCGGCGAAGCTCGCCCGCCAGTTCGGGCGCGTCGAGCACCAGCCGGCCGTCGAATACGCGCAGATTGAGGCTGTCGCCGCCATTCTCGAAGCGGCCGCTGAGACGAATGGCCTCGGCCCCGGTAATCGCCGCGCTACGCTGCCAGCCGGGCAGCGCGCGCCCTTCGCGCGCGGCAAGCCAGTTGCGCAGCGCGTGCGCACCGATCCGCTGCGCCGCATTGCCGGCATCGACCGTCGCGAAGACGACCACGCCGATCCCGGCATCGGGCATCAATTGCAGGCTGGCGACATGGCCATAGACGGCGCCGCCATGGCCGACGGTGCGCTGGCCATCGAGCGTACCGAGACCGAAGCCGAGACCGAAGCTGCGGGTCCCGGTCTTGCCATATTGTTCGCGCCACATTTCGGCGAGGGTTGCAGGCTTCAGCACCGCGCCACCGCCATTGAGCATCGCGCGGGCAAAGGCGCCGAGATCGGCGGTATCGGTGTAGAGGCTGCCCGCAGCGGGCGTGCCCAGTTCGATCGGCGGCGCGGCCCAGCGTCCGCCGTCGAAGCTGATCATCTGTGAATAGGCGACCGGCCTCTTCAGCGCGCTGCGCTCGAACCCGCTCGCCGCCATGCCCAGCGGGCGCAGCACCAGATCGGTCACCGCCTGCGCATAGGGCTTGCCGGTGACGCGCGCGACGACCTCGCCCACCACGGCGATACCGGCATTCGAATATTTGGTGATCGCGCCGGGCGCGGCGACCAGTCGGGTCGCATTGAGGCTGGCGACGGCATCGGCCTGCCCCTTGGCCTTGTCGTCGAAATAATGGCCGCGCGGCGCTTCGCGCACCAAGCCGCTGCGATGCGTCATCAGCTGGCGCAACGTGATCGCACCGCCGAACGGGTTCTGCGGACGGAAATCGGGCAGGTAGCGCGTCACCGGTGCGTCGAGGTCGAGCTTGCCCTGTTCGACCAGCCGCATCACCGCGACATCGGTGAACAGCTTGCTGACCGATCCGGCGCGATAGAGCGTCGCGGGGGTGGCCGGAACCTTGCCGTCGGCGTCTGCATTGCCCCAGGCGCGCGACCAGACGACGCCGCTGCGATCGACCAAGGCAATTGCGATCGACGGGATTTCCTTGTCGGCCAGCTCTGCCTGCGCGGCCGCCTCGACCGAACGCGTAACCGCCGCCAGCTCAGCAGGCTGAGCGGCGGCGGGTGCGGCGCAAACCAGCGCCGCAACCAACAGGGCGCGCATTACTGTCCGCCCAGCAGATAATGGTCATAGGCGGTTCGGGCGATCTCCGCGATCACCCGCTCCTGTGTATCCACCCCCTTGGTATCGCCCTTCACGAACACGGCGATCGTGAACTTGCTGCCATCGGGCATCGAAACGATACCGACATCGTTGGCGATGCTCATCAGCGTGCCGGTCTTGTGCGCGACCACCGTGCCGAGGGGTAGCAAGCCCTTCAGCCGCTTCTCGCCGGTGATGCAGCGTTCCATGATCTCGATCAGCACCTTGGTGCTCGATGCGCTCAATGCCTTGCCCGACTGGATGACGGCGAGCAGCTGGAGCATCGCCTCGGGCGTCGATGCATCGCGCGGATCGTTGTTGAACGGGGTATTGGGAATGCGCTTCTGGTCCATGTCGCGCTTCGACGGATCGGCGGCGAAGGCGCGATCGATATTCTCGCGGAACGTCCCTGGCCCCGGCGTGATGTCGAGCGCGCGATAGATCAGCCGCGCAGTATCGGCATCGATGCGCTGGCCGCTGGCGACGCCGACCTTGCGCAGCCAGGCGGTGACCGCGGCGGGTCCGCCTGCCTGCGCCACCATCACATCGGTCGCGGTGTTGTCGCTGCGCGTCAGCATCAGCTCGAGCAGATTGTACACCGACAGCGCGACGCCGGGGTGCTTCATCTGCTCGGCGATTCCCGCCGAATTGACGAACACCGCCGGATCGACGGTGACCATCGTGTCCAGCTTCAGCTCACCCTTGTCGATCCGCGCGAGCACCGCGCCCGCGACCGCGATCTTGAAGGTGCTGGCCATGGGGAAAGTCTGACCGGCATTGAGCGTGTAGAGCGGCCCGCCGCCGATCCGCTGCACCGCCACGCCGACACTGCCGTCGGTCTGTTTGGCGAGCGCAGCGAATGCCGCTTCGAGTTTTGCGCGCGTGGATGCCGCCGGCGCCGGTGAGGCCTGGGCGCCGGCGGCGGGGATCAGCGGTGGCGCGACAAGGCACAGCACCGAAAGAGGAGCCAAAACCCGGCCTGTCAGCAATTTTACGCGCACGCGCATTCTCCCCTTCTCGTTCGTCTTGTCCGTGTCGTTCCGCTCAGAAGCTGAAGCGGACGCCGGCCGTGAATTGCCGCCCGATCACGTCGTACAGATGACGTGCGGTCGCCCAGTCATATCCCAGGATCGGCGGATCGGTGTTGAGCAGGTTGAGGATCGAGCCATAGGCCGCGACCTTGCTCTTGCCCCCGGTCGGACGGAACAGCGTCACCTCGCCCGACAGGTCGAGATAGAAGCGGCCATTGCCGTGCATCTTGTCGCTGATCGGCGTGCCATAGGGCTTGGTCGCGGTGGTATCGCGGGTGATGAGACCACCGCCGACCCAGCGGCCGGTCAGGTTCACGCGATAGCCGTCGGTGCTGTAGCCGGCCGAGCTGGTGACGCGCAGATTGGGCGAGCCGTTCACGCCATCGACAAAGGTCTGCGAAAGCGTGCCGGCGAGCACGGTCTTGACCCCGCCATCGCCGATCATCTCAAGCTTGTTGATGTAGTTGGCGAGCACGCGCAGATCGAGGCTGCCGTTCCACAGATCGGTCCGGTACGACGCCTCGAAATCGATACCGGCGGTCATGATCGACTGGAAGTTCGCCGGTGCGAGCAGGATGCCGCTGATCTGGCCCGGCGTACCGCCGCTGGCGGCGGCGCGAGTGACGAGCGCACACGAGCTGGGGTCGCCGTTGTTGCAACGGGTGACGATCTGCTGCGCGGTCAGCGCAGCGATCGCGCCTTCGATCTTGATGTCGTAATAGTCGATCGAGAAGCGCAGATCGCGCGTCGGGGACACGATCATGCCCAGCGTCAGCGTGTCGGCCTTTTCGGGCTTCAGGAACGGGTTGCCGCCCTGTGTGGTCGAAACCGCATAGATCTCACCGCCGCGCGCGGTGTCGGTGATGTTGAAGATCAGGGTCTGGCCGGCCGCGAACAGCTCCTGGATGTTCGGCGCGCGGATGTCGCGCGAGCGCGTGGCGCGGAACCGCAGGAAATCGGTCATCGCATAGTTGATGCCCGCCTTCCACGTCTCGACCTGGCCCGACGTCTCGTAATCGGTGATACGTCCGGCAAGGCTGAGTTCGAGATTCTTGGCATAGGCCATGTCGGCAAGGACCGGGATCAACAGCTCGCCGAACGCTTCCTTGACCTCTTCGGTGCCCGAGAAGGGCAGCGTGTTGCCGACGCGGTAGACGGTCGCGCCGCCCGGGCGGCTCGCCGAGATCGGATCGGACAGAACATCGACCTCGAACTTGCGCCAGTGGACGCCGCCCGCAAAGCCGACCGGGCCGGCGGGAAGCGAGAAGAGGTTGCCGCGCACGATCAGGTCCGCGGTCTGCTGCTTCATCCGCCAGTCGCGGATCGAGCTGCCGGTGATATAGTCGAGCGCCGCCGCCTGCTCGCCCGGTGCGACCACGCCGAACAGGTTGAGCGGGACGCAGCCATTGCCGGGATTGGTGATCGTCGAGCGGCAGATCGGATCGACCACGCCCGGCGTCGCAGGGTTGTCGACCGCGTCGAGCGCGTTGCGCCAGTTGGCGGTGATGCGCGCGCCGGCGAAGTCGGTGTAATCGCGCGCCTTGCCGTAGGTGTAGGAGACGTCATAGCTCCACGAGCCGCCGAGCTTGCCGCGCACGCCCGCCACCGCCTGCCAGTTCCATGTCATCTTGTTGATGTAGCCGCGGGCATAGTCATTGATCGCGCGGCCCATCACGAAGCTGGTGATGTCGGGATTGGCGTTGAGGATCGTGCGGATCGAGGCGGGAAGGAAGACGTTGTCGCGCTGGATCGTGATCTGATCGTTGGCGGTGATCGACGGCGCGTTCTCGATGTCCGAGCGCGAATAGCCGAAGCTGGCATAGAGCGTCGCCGCGGTGTTGGCTTCGAACTCGGTCGCGCCATAAGCGGCCCAGCGCTTGTACGGCTGCTTGAGCACCGCGTCGCAGATGCCGCAGACCCCGTCGCCGCCCTGATGCGAGTTCGCGGTCTGGTTGGTGCCGTAGTTGAACGGGCCGGTCTGACCGCCGCCGAGGAACTGGATGCCGCGCAGCAATGCGGTGCCGTTGGCGCCGGTCGCGCTGTTGATCAGGCCGCCATAGGAGCTGGTCGAAGTGCGCGGCTGGTTGACCAGGATATAGGTCGGCTCGGAGTTGGTCGCCGTGCTCGCGGGGTTGGCGATAACGGAATAGTCGCCCCATTCACGCGAACCATAGTCGAGGATGCCCTTGCTCTGCGCCATCTCGCCGCCGACGATGATATGGCCGCGGCCGTCGGCATATTTGGTGCCCGCCGCAAGCGAGGCGAGATAGCTCTTGTTATCGCCATAGTCGCTGATGCCGTACTGCGCGTTGCCGCGCACGCCCTCGAGCTTGTGGTCGATCTTGAAGTTGACCACGCCCGCGACCGCGTCGGAGCCGTAAGCGGCCGAGGCACCGCCGGTCACCACCTCGGCGCCCGAGATCACCGCCTGCGGAATGTTGTTGACGTTGACCACGCCCTCCGGAGAGGACGGCGTCGGTCGCTTGCCGTCGAGCAGCGTCAGCGTGCGCAGATAGGTGAGACCGCGCAGATCGAGATAGTTGCCCGACGACAGCTTGGAGAGATTGGTCGATGCTTCCGGCGTTACGCTTGGCTTGAGCGCCGGGAACTGGTTGAGCGCGTCGGCGATGTTGGGCGCCGCGACGCGGTCGAGATCGGCGATACCGACCACCGTCACCGGGGTCGGGGTGTCGAAACCGGTGCGCGCGATCTGCGAACCGGTGACGATTACCTCCTGCGGCTCCTCTTCGGTGGCGTCCTGCGCCCAGGCGAAGCTTGGAAGTACCAGCGGAAGGCCGAAGGCTGCGCCCGCAAGGATCCGGCGCTTCCAGCTGCCGCGACCCATGCCCATCAAATCCGTAACGGCCATTGCGTGTCCCCTATTTTCGATTCGTGAAAATCGTGCCCCTGTGCGGCAGTGGAGCCGCTTGATCCGCGACTCTCATGGTTATGGGATGGCAGTTGTTCTCGTATTGGAGAATGTCGTCAAGACAGAAAATGACATGCCGTGCCCGTGGTCGTGAAACTTCCGTTCCCGATGCAGTCACACCACCAGAACCGATTTCAAATCCGCAAATCTGTGATAAATAGTCGACAAATGACGCCTAGCCTTGGAACCATCGTAAAACGCCTGCGCCAGGAGCGCGGATGGAAACTGTCGGACATGAGCCATGCGGTCGGGATCCCGCTCTCGACCTTGTCGAAGATCGAGAACGACAAGCTGACGCTGAGCTATGACAAGCTCCAGCAGTTCGCGCGCTCGCTCAACATTCCGCTGACGGCCCTGTTCGCCGAGCCGGCACCGGGCAAGGGCGCGCCCGTCGTGACCGGTCGGCGCAGCCTGGCGACACTCGACCGCGCGATCCGCGTTACGACTGCCAATTACGAATACAGCTATTTCTCCGGCGAACTCCGCCACCGCCGGATGATTCCGATCCACGCGCGGGTGACATCGCGGACGCTCGAGGAATTCGGCGACCTTGTCCGCCATAGCGGCGAGGAATTCGCCTATGTGACCAAGGGCGCGGCCGTGCTCCACACCGAGTTCTACGAGCCGGTGACGCTCCACGAGGGTGAAGGCGTCTATATCGATAGCACCATGGGCCATGCCTATCTGGTCGCCCCCGGCCATGACGAGGCGATCATGCTGGTGGTATGCGCTTCGGGCGACGAGCATCTGCAGGATGAACTGATCGCCGAGGCCGAAGCGCGCGTCAGCGACGAGCCGAGCGATACCGCGGCGCCGCGGTGGTCGCGGCCGGCATGACCTGCGACGGTTTCACAGAGTAGAATACTTTCCAAAATGAAAATACGCCGCTAGCACTGCTCAGGTAGCGATTCGAGATCATGCGAATCGCGAAGAGGGGAGTGGCGCATGAAGCTGCACATTTTCGCCGCGGTCGCCGCGGCCAGCCTCGCAGTTGTGCCGGTGCAGGGGCAGGAACCCGCACCCGAATACGACATCGTCATCCGCGGCGGCCGCGTCCTCGACGGCGCGGGCAATCCCTGGGTTTCGGCGGACGTCGCGATCAAGGACGGGCGCATCGCCCGCATCGGCAAGGTCGTCGGCAAGGGTAAGCAGGAGGTCGACGCGCGCGGCCGCTACGTCTCCCCCGGCTGGATCGACATGATGGACCAGTCGGGCCGCGTGCTGCGCACCAACGGCATCGCCGAGAACAAGCTGCGCACCGGCGTCACCACGCTGATCGGAGGCGAAGGCGGCACCCCCGTCCCGGCCGATCAGGTCACCGCCTATTTCAAGGAGCTGGAGACCAAGGGGATCGCGGTCAATTTCGGCACCTATTATTCCCCCACACAAGCGCGGCGCGAAGTGATGGGCGATGCCGCCGGCACGCCAACCGCGGATCAGATGGCCCAGATCAAGGCCAAGGTGCGCACCGCGATGAACGCCGGCACGCTCGGCCTTGCCACCGCGCTCATCTATCCGCCGGGCAGCTTCCAGACCACCGACGAGCTGGTCGAGATCGTCAAGACCGCGGCGCCGTGCAACGCGATCTATGCAACGCACATGCGCGACGAGAGCGAGGGGCTGCTCGACGGCGTCAAGGAGGCGATCGCGATCGGCGAGCGCGCCGGGGTGAAGGTCGAGATCTTCCACCTCAAGGCCGCCTGGGCGCCCAAATTCGGCCAGTTGATGCCGCAGGCGGTGAAGCTGATCGCCGATGCGCGCGCCCGCGGCGTGGACGTCGCGGCGGATATGTACCTCTATCCCTTCGCCGGAACGGGCCTCGAGATCATCGCGCCCAACTGGGTCTATGAGAAAGGCTTTGCCGAAGCGGTGAAGCTGCTCAACGATCCCGCGCAGCGCGCGAAGATGAAGCGCGACATCGCCGCCGGACCGCAGCCGGGATGGACTAACATGGTCGTTTCGGCCGGCGGCTGGGACAAGATCGTACTGGGCAACGCGCACAATCCGCGCTGGGACAAATACCGGTTCAAATCGCTGGCGGAGATCGCCAAGGCCGAAAACGCCGACCCCGCCGATATCGCATGGGACATCATGCTCGCCGCGCTCCCCAAGCGCGCGGTCGCGCTCTATTTCATGATGGACGAGCGCGATATCGAGACCGCGCTGAAACAGCCTTGGGTCTCGATCGGCAGCGATGCCGGCGCGGCGGAAGTATTCGGGCAGATCGACGGCCTCGGCCTCCCTCACCCCCGCGCCTATGGCAACGCCGCGCGCACCATCGCCGAGTACGTCAAGCGCCGCCCGGTGCTGACGCTCGAGGACGCGGTGCGCAAGATGACCTCATGGCCAGCGCACCGCATGGGCCTGACCGACCGCGGCGTGCTGCGCGAGGGGCTTCGCGCCGATGTGACCGTCTTCGACTATGACAAGCTCGACGACCGCGCGGCGTTCAACCAGCCCACCGTATCGCCGGTCGGGATCGACGATGTGATCGTCAATGGCCAGCTGGTGCTGGCGGGCGGCAAGGTGACCGGCGCCAGGCCGGGGTCCGTTCTGAAGGGCGCCTGCGCGGCGCCGGGAGCACAGCTCAAGTGACCAGATTGAAACTGACGACAAGGCTTGAGGAATGGGCGACGCACAGCCCGTTCCGCATCACCGGCAAGGTGTGGACGAGCGTGCCTCTACTGATCGTCGAGCTTTCCGACGGCGAACACACCGGCCGCGGCGAGGGCGCCGGCGTCTATTATCGCGACGATACCCCAGCCAAGATGATTCATGCGGTCGAGGCGGTGCGCGACGCGATCGAGGCCGGGATCACCCGCGCCGAACTCCAGCAACTGCTGCCCCCGGGCGGCGCACGCAACGCGATCGACTGCGCGCTTTGGGATCTCGAGGCGCGGCAACAGAACACTACCGTCATGGCCTTGGCGGGGGTCAAGGATCCGCGCCCGCTGGTGACCGTCTGCACCGTCGGCGCCGACACACCCGAAGCGATGGCACAGCAGGCACTGGCCTATGGCCCGGTCCCGGCGCTCAAGCTCAAACTGACCGAAGATCCATCCAACGCCGACCGGGTGCGCGCGGTGCGCGCCGCCTGCCCCAAGGCATGGATCGGCGTCGACGCCAATCAGGGTCTCAATCGCGCGACGACCGAAGCGCTGCTGCCGGTGTTGCTCGAGGCGAACGTGGCGCTGCTCGAACAGCCGGTGCCGGTGGGTCTCGACGCGACGCTCGACGGGCTCAAGTCGCGCATTCCGCTCGCCGCCGACGAAAGCGCACAGAGCCTTGCCGACCTGCCCTCGCTGATCGGGCGCTATCAGGTGGTGAACATCAAGCTCGACAAATGCGGCGGGCTGACCGAGGCGCTTGAGATTGCCCGGCAGGCCTCGGTGCTCGGTCTCAAGATCATGGTCGGGAACATGCTCGGCACCTCCTGGTCGATGGCCCCGGCGTATGTCGTCGGGCAATATTGCGACGTCGTCGATCTCGACGGTCCGCTGCTGCTGGGTCAGGACCGTGACGTCGCCGCGCAATATCGCGACGGCCGCGTCGAGATTTCACCGCTTGTGTGGGGAGGCAATGATGCCGCTGCCTTCGCTTGAATTGCCTGCCCCTTACCTGATCTTCCTCGGCGACCTGGCCGAGCCGGGCTATGCCAAGACCGGACTGGGCCTTGCCGAATGGGCGCGCGACCGTTGCGTTGGAGAACTCGCCTTTGCCGGGACCGTGGTGACCGCGGGCCTGCCGCGGATGACCACGGCGGAAGCCGTCGCCGCGGGCGCGCGGTCGGTCGTGATCGGTGTCGCCAATCCGGGCGGCGTGATTGCCGATAGCTGGATCGCGCCGCTGGTCGAGGCGATGGCCTCAGGACTCGATCTGGTCAGCGGCATGCACGGCCGCCTTGCCGATCACCCGGCGATCGCCGCAGCAGCCGAACGCCATGGCGTGAAGCTCCACGACGTGCGCGTCCCGCCTGCGGGCATTCCGGTCGGCACGGGCGACAAGCGCAGCGGCAAGCGGCTGCTGACCGTCGGCACCGATTGCGCGCTTGGCAAGAAATACACCGCGCTGGCGCTCGCCCGCGCATTTGCCAAACGCAATGTGTCGAGCGATTTCCGCGCAACCGGGCAGACCGGCATCCTGATCGCGGGCGGCGGCATTCCCATCGACGCGGTCGTCTCCGACTTCGTGTCGGGCGCGGCCGAACTGCTCAGCCCTGCCGCAGCGGCCGATCACTGGGACGTGATCGAAGGACAGGGATCGCTGTTCCACCCAAGCTATGCCGCGGTGACGCTAGGCCTTGTCCATGGCAGCCAGCCCGATGCGATCGTGCTGTGCGACATGCCCGGGCGCACGACGATCCTGGGACGGCCGAACTATCCGCTGCCTGCGGTCGACGTCGCGATCGACGCCTATCTCGGCGCCGCGCGGCTGACCAATCCGAACGTGCGCTGCGCAGGGATCAGCCTCAACACAGCGGCATTGGACGATGCCGCGGCGGCGGCCGAGATCGCGCGCGTGGCGGATCGCTACGGACTGCCCGTCGCCGATCCGATCCGCGGCGGCGCTGCATTCGAAACACTGGTCGAGGCCTGTCTGCGCTGACAGGATGGAATAACAACAACGGGGAGTGAAGGTGATGCGGAAACACTTCGGACTGGCACTTGTCTCACTGGCCGTGCTGGCCGGCGCTCCGGTCACCGCCACCCCCGTGCCGGCGCCGACGGCAAGTGCACCCCGCCAGTCGGCGCCGGCTTATGACATCGTGCTGCGTGGCGGCACCATCTATGACGGCAGCGGCAAACCCGGCATCAAGGGCGACGTCGCAATCCGCGGCGAACGCATCGTCTATGTCGGCCCCAAGGCGCCAGGCAAGGCGAAGACCGTGATCGACGCCAGCGGCATGGCCATCGCACCAGGCTTCATCAACATGCTGAGCTGGGGCATCGAATCGCTGATCGCCGACGGCCGGGGTCTCAGCGAACTCAAGCAGGGCGTGACGCTGCAGGTGTTCGGCGAGGGCGAGAGCATGGGACCGCTCAATCCCGCGATGAAAGCGGACATGGTCCGCCGCCAGAGCGATCTGCGCTACAGCGTCGAATGGACCAGCCTGGGCGAGTATCTCGACTGGCTGACGAAGCACGGCGTGTCGCAGAATGTCGCCTCCTATGTCGGCGCCGCCACGGTGCGCACCAACGTGCTGGGCGAGGGCGATGTCGACCCCGATGCCGGCCAGCTCGCACGGATGCGGGCGCTGGTCGCGGCGGAGATGCGGCAAGGCGCCTTGGGCGTCGGCTCCTCGCTGATCTACGCCCCAGCAAGCTACGCCGAGACACCCGAGCTGATCGCGCTGGTCGATGAGGCCGCACGCTGCGAGGGCGGCTATATCAGCCATATGCGATCCGAAGGCGACCGCCTGCTGGAGGCGATCGATGAGCTGATCTCGATCGCCCGCGCGACTGGTGCGCGCGCCGAAATCTACCACTTCAAGCAGGCCGGCCGCGACAACTGGCACAAGATCGACGCCGCTATCGCCCGCGTCGAAACCGCCCGGAGTCAGGGGCTGAAGATCACCGCCGACATGTATCCCTATGATATCGCAGGCACCGGGCTCGACGCGGCGATGCCGACCTGGGTTCAGTCCGGCGGGCTCGAAGCGTGGATCGAGCAGCTGCGCAAACCCGAGATCCGCGCGCGCGTCATCGCCGAGATGAAGGCGCCGGGCGTGGGCTGGGAGAATATGTACCGCGCGGCGGGCGGCGCCGGAGGGATGATCGCGGTCGGCTTCAAGAACGAGAAGCTGAAGCCGCTGTCGGGCAAGACGATCGCCGAGATCGCGGCGATGCGCGGCACATCGCCTGAGGATACGATCCTCGACTTGGTGATCGAGGACGGCAGCCGCGTCGGCACGCTCTATCGCCTGATGGACGAGAAGAATGTCGCACGCGCGACGTCGCTGCCATGGATGAGCTTCGGGTCCGACGCCGGGGCGCAGGCGCCCGAGGGCGCATTCCTGAAATCGCGTCCGCACCCGCGTGCCTATGGCACCTTTGCCCGCGTGCTCGGCAAGTACAGCCGCGACGAGAAGCGACTGTCGCTTGCCGAAGCCGTGCGCCGGATGAGCGCGCTGCCCGCCGCCAACCTCGCGCTGCGCGAACGCGGCTCGCTCAAGGTCGGCTATTATGCCGATATCGTCGTGTTCGATCCCCGGACGATCGCCGACCGCGCGACGGTCGAGAATCCATGGGCGCTCGCGACCGGGGTACGCGATGTCTTCGTCAACGGCACTGCAGCACTGCGCGGGGGCGAGGCAACCAAGGCGCGGCCGGGACAGGTCGTGCGCGGTCCCGGCTGGACGGGCTGGCCCGGCGGCGGGGCATGCAAGCCGGGGAAATAGGGCTAGCCCCCGAACACCTGCTGCCCTTCCTTGAAGGTGGCGGTGACAGCGATGCTGGCGAGCTTGTCCGAATCGATGGTCAGCGGATTGTCGGCCAGCACCGTGAGGTCGGCCAGCTTGCCGCGCGTCAGCGATCCCTTCCGGTCGTCCTCGAAATGCTGCCAGGCCGCCCACAGGGTCATCGCCTTTAGCGCGACGTCGACGGGAACGCGCTGGTCGGCGCCGAGGATATCGCCCGATCGGGTACGGCGCGTGACCGTTGCCGACAGCACCCGCATCGCGTTGGGATTGGCGACCGGCGCGTCGTGGTGCGAGGTAAAGCGCATCCCTCGCCGCAATGCCCAGCCGCATGGCGAGATATTCTCCGCCCGGCGCGGACCCAGCACCGAATCGCGATGCCAGTCGCCCCAGTAGAAGGTGTGCATCGGGAAGAAGGAGGGGACGATGCCCAGCGCGTTCAACTGATCGACCTGATCCTCGCGCGTCACCTGTCCATGGATCAGCACCGGGCGGCGGTCGCCGGAGCCGTGCCGGCGCGTCGCCTCGCGTACCGCGCCGATCAGCAGGTCGACCGCGGCGTCGCCATTGGCATGCACCTCGATCTGCCAGCCGCGGGAAAAGGCCAGGTCGAGCGCGTCCATCGCCTGCTTCTCGGTGATCGCAGGATAGCCGGCATAGGCCGCCGAGCGTCCGGCGGGCGGGACGTAATAGGGCTGCGACATCCACGCTGTTTTGGCCTGGGGGGAACCGTCGATGGTAAGCTTGACCCCGCCGATGCGGAAGCGGCCGATATAGTTGCGGCGATAGATCGGTAGCGCCATCGCGTCGGTCGATGTCAGGATGTCGGGGAAGGACAGCACGTCGATCGGCAGCTCGTCCTGCGCCGCGACCGATTCGATCAGGCGACAGGTGTCGGTGGACGAGCGTCCGTCCTGACAGGTGGTATAACCGAAACTGGCATAGAAGGCCGCGCCCTCCCGAAGCATCTCGCGGTTCGCCTGCGCATCCATGCGCGTGAACAGCACCCCCATCATCGCGAACAGCGCGGTTTCCTCGAGCACACCATTCGGCTCGCGCGACCCGGCCTCGCGGCGATAGACGCCGCCGTCCGGGTCGGGCGTATCGGCAGTGACGCGCGCGGCGGCGAGCGCCGGCGTGTTGACCACGCCCATATGGCTCGACTGGTGCAGGAACAGGATCGGCACGTCGCGCGAGATCGCGTCCAGCTCGGCGCGGGTCGGATGCCGCTGCTCCTTCAACTGCGAATCGTCATAGCCAAAGCCGATCACCAGCTGGCTCTTGCGCACCAATGCCTCGTGGCGGGCCATCCAGCCGCGCGCGATGCGCTGAAGCGACGGAATGGTGTCCCCCTCGCCGTCGGGCGCCGGCAGCAGATTGGCGTAGCGTGCCTGCAGTCCGACCATCGAGACATGGCCGTGCGGATCGAAGAAGCCGGGCAGCAGCGTGCGCCCCTGAAGATCGAAGCGTCGCGCCCCTCGCCCCGCGGCGGCGTTGGCCGTGTCCAGCGTACCGGCCGCGACGATCAGCCCGTTGCGCACTGCGATCGCTTCCACGCTCGGCGCGGCGTCGTCCATCGTCAGAATCGGCCCGCCGTGGAAGACCGTCGCCGCCCCGCTCCCTTGTGCCATGGCCCGCCCGCCGAATGCGAGCAGCCCCGCACCGATGCCCCCCTGCCGGAGCAGTGTGCGGCGGTCGGGTCCCCTGTCGGTCGGTGCCATGATGCTTCCCCTGTCAGTAGTTGACGATCAGGTTGACGAACCCTCCGGTCCAGCGCGGAGCGTCGACCGAGGGCACGATCGAGTCGATCCCGGCTCCGGGAATCGAAACCGAAATGCCAGCCGTCAGATAGATGTTGGGCGTCACCACCCGGCTGTATTCGAGGTAGAAATCGTCCGAGAGGTGCTTGCGCGTCACGCCAGCGATCGGATTGGCGATGCCGTCCACGAACTCGAGCCGGGTCGCCTGTCCGAACTGGATCGGGCTGCGCAGCTCGTTCGCGCTGATCCGCGCGACCCGCGCGGTGATCGTGTCCCGCTTGCCCGGCGAAATGCTCATCACCAGTTGATGCGCGTTCACGTTCGAGTTGATGAACACCATCGACGATTTGGAACCGGTCGACCACGCGCTCGGATTGCCCTCGTAATAGAGCGGGTCGAAACGCTCGAGCCGCGCGGTCGCGGGATCGTCGCCCGAGAAGCTCTGGTAGACATAGGCGATGCTCGGCCGCCAGCGATGGCCGGCAAAGGTATAGCCGGCCTGCACGCGCCCGGCCCAGGCGCGCAGGTCGATCCGCTCGTTGCGCTCCAGCGCCAGGTCGAGCGCCAGCCAGGCATTGGCGAGCGGCCCCGAATCCGGCGCGATGCGGGCATAGGCGGTCAGGAACTCCAGCCCGTCGCGCGCGCCCTCGACAATCGACGGGACGCCGATGCCGTTGGGCGCGGCCTTGGGATAGGGCGCGCGCGAACGCACCACCTTGCCCAGCGTCACGCCGGCGAAATTGCCGCTTTTCCCGTCATAGCGCAGGTCGAACCCCGCCATGCTGGTGTCGGTATCGTTGTCGGGCGCCTCATTGGGATCGACATAGAAGGCCGTGCCGGTGAAGCCCTTCAACGTCCCGCGCACCAGTCCCGCGACCCGCCACGCCCGCCGCGGCCCGAGCTTGAGCGCCCCGCGCGAAAAGCCGCTCGACCCGCCATTGGCGAGCAGCATGCCCGTTCCCGCCTTCCACTCGCGCGCGCCGAAGGACAGATCGACCTGGTCGGTGTCCGCCTTGCCCGATTGCAGGCCGAGATAGAGTTCCTCGACCGTGGTCTGCCCGTTGTCGCCGGCGCCGAACGCGTCGGTGCCGACCGTCACCGACGTGATGACCGACGCACCGCCATAGATCGCCGCCGTCCCGCCGGTCTCGTGACGAATCGTGATCCCGGGCTTCACATAGAATTCGAACCAGCGGGCATCGGAATTGAATTCGGAATTGCCCGCGACGCTTTCGGCGAATTCCCAGAACAGATTGTTCTCGGCGACCAGATTGGCACCCGCCTGCACATGCGCGCGCAGTTCGGTGCTCTCGGTACGAGCAAGCACCATGACATCGTTGGATTGCGCAAAAAGGGGCGCATGAACTCCAGTCACCGCCAGCAACACAAAGACTGGAAACAAAGTAGACCGGCGCATGATTAGCACCCCCTACCGTCGATAGTATCAGACCATCGATCCTTCCGATAGCCTAATGACCGCACCCGATATAGTAGGACAATTTCATACTCACCAATTCGAGTGATATTTGCTTACTGCATTCTTCATATTTCGTGGCAGGAATGTTACATTCGCGAATCTATTGGTGGATTGGGGTGCCGCCCGCTTCACTTCGTGAGCGCGAGGTTTCGCACCAACGCATCGCGGTCGATATTTCCGCCGGACAGGATCACCGCCACCTTGCGGTCTTCGAGCGCCGGCGTCAGCGCCGCGGCGAAGGCGATCGCGGTCTGCGCCTCGACCACCAGATGATGGTCGAGCACCAGCCGCCGGAATGCGGCAACCGCGTCTTCTTCCGGGACGACGATCACCTCGTCGACCAGATCGCGGAGCAACGGCCACATCGCGTCCAGCACGGACTGCTCGCCGGGTCCGTTCGCGAAAGTCGCGCGGCGCGCGATGCGGACGGGCCGGCCGGCATCGCGCGCCGCGCGCAACGGCGCGGCAGCATCGAGCTCGCAAGCAACGATCCGCACGCCCGGCTTCAGCCGCCGCATCGCCGCCGCGATCCCGCAAATCAGCCCGCCGCCACCGAACGGCACCACCACGGTATCCAGCTCCGGCCAGTCTTGGAGCAGTTCCAGCGCGATGGTGCCATTGCCGACCATGCCGTCGACTTCGCAGACCGGGTGGAGGAACAGCCCTGCGCCGGCGCCGGCATCGCGCGTTGCCATGATGCGCCACCAATCCTCGAACGGATGCGGCACCACGGCCACGCCCAACCGCTCCAGCGCGGCCAGCTTCACTGCAGCGGCATTGGCGGGAACATGGCACGTCACCGGCACGCGATGGCGCGCGGCGGCCATCGCCACCGCGGGCGCGAAATTGCCCGCGCTCGCCGTCACGATCCCGCCGCGCAACTGCCCGGCGGAAAGCTGCTCGACGATGTTGGTGGCGCATCTGATCTTGAACGCGCCGCCAGGCTGCAGATTCTCCGCCTTGAGCCGCAACTCCCGGCCCGCGATGCCGGCATCGATCAGCGGCGATTTGATCGCATTCTTCTGCACGCGCGTCAGCGCCGCGCGAAAGTCATGCACGTCCCTGGAGAACAGTGCCTCGGGCGGCATCGGCGCGCCTCCAGGAACCGCGGATCCGCTCATCCCTTGAAACGCTCTCCGGCGATCCGCGCCTTCTGCCTTGCGCGCTCGACTGCGGGCGCACGCGCCGTAGTCAGGCGATCGGTGATGGCCTTGGGCGCGGTTTCGGGACGGCCGGCATTGAACGGCGGCTCAGGCGCATATTCCATGGTCAGCTGGATCGTCTGCGCGGCCTCGGGGCTGCGCAGCATCGCCGCGACGGTCAGCCCGAAATCGATCCCTGCCGTGACCCCGCCGCCGGTAATCCGGTTGCGATCGACCTCGACCCGCTTGGTCGACGGGATGCCGCCCATCAGCGCCACCACATCGCGCACGGTCCAGTGGCTCGCCGCGCGATAACCCTGCAGCAACCCGGCCGCGCCGAGCAGCAGCGAGCCGGTGCAATCGCTGGTGACATAGCGGGCGGTCTTGCCGTGATGCGCGAAGAATTCGAGCACCTCGGTATCGTCCATCACCGCGATGGTGCCGTCCAGCCCGCCCGGCGCGAACAGCACATCCAGATTCTCCGGACAGTCGCGGAACGCGGTGCTCGGCGTGACCGGCAAACCAAGCTCGCTCATCACCGGATCGAGATTCTTCCAGACGAGGTGGATCTCGCTGTGCATCAGGTTGAATACGGTGAGCGGCCCGATCAGATCCTGCATCACCATCTTGGGATGTACCAGCATCGCAATCTTCGGGCGGCCGGGTCCGGCGCCTGCCTTGCCAAGCACGCCGTGCAACGGGCGCGCCTGGCCGGCTTGCCCCGCATGTCCGGCGTGTCCCGCATGCCCCGCCTGCATGGCTTGGGCAGCCTGGCTCGCCAGCATGTAGCTCGACAGGCCGGCCGCGCCCATCGTCTGCAGGAATTTGCGGCGCCCCTCGGGCTTCGCTTCGCTCATCTGCTCATCTTCCATGGCGTGTCCCCTCGGCTCGCCGCGCTCTTGCCCGGCTGCACGCGACCTATCGTCCGACCGGTTCGCCCAAAAGGACAAGCGCCGCTCAATTCCCGCCAATCCCGCCGCGATCCGGCGCGGCGAAGCGCTCGCGATAGGCGAGCGGGTTCACGCCGAAGCGCCGCACGAACACCCGGCGCAGATTCTGCTCGTCGCCAAAGCCGGCGGCGGCAGCCACCTGTTTGAGCGAAAGCCGCGTCGATTCGAGCAGTCCGGTCGCGGCCTCGACCCGCATCGCCTCGACCGTGCGGGCCGGGGTCGATCCGGTGCCGGCGGCATAGGCGCGGGTGAACGACCGCTCCGACATGCCGGCACGCGCGGCAAGCTGCTCGACCCGCAGGTCGCGCGTCAGATTCTCCCGTATCCATGCATGCAGATCGGCGAAGCGCTCGTCATTCCCGCTCTGCAGCAGCAGCGGGACCGAGAATTGCGCCTGTCCTCCGGGCCGCTTCATGAAGACGACCAGCCGCCGCGCCGCCTCGATCGCGACGCGATGACCATAATCCTGTTCGATCAGCGCCAGCGTCAGGTCGATCCCGGCGGTGACCCCGGCGGATGTCCAGAATTTGCCGTCCTGGACGTAGATCGAATCGGGCTCGACCGCTATGGCGGGATGCCGGGCCTGAAGCGTCGCCGCCCAGTGCCAATGGGTCGTCGCCCGGCGTCCTTCCAGCAGGCCCGCTGCGGCAAGGATGAAGGCACCGGCACAGATCGAACAGACCCGGCGAATGCCCCCTTCGCGGCGGGCAAGCCATTCGACCAGCTCGGGCGGAGCCAGCGGTCCCGCCTTCGTACTGCCGCCGCCGACGATCACCGTATCGACCGGCACGTCGTCGAGATCGGCGAGCCTGCGCGTAACGATCGGCATGCGCGCGGTCGTCTGGATCTCCCCGCCATGTACCGATGCCACCAGTGTCTCGTAGCGCTCGGGCGCCTCGCGTTGCCGCTCGCTCGACTCCAGCGCCTGAAGCGGACCGCTGATATCGAGCAGGTTGATGCCGTCGAACGCCAGGATCAGGGTACGGATCGGAGCCTTGCGTTCCATTGCGCCTCCAGCATCTTGCGCAGCCACCCTCACCGACACGCGAAATGAACATCTGTCTCGGACTTCGACGACAGGATATAGCCGGAGCAGGACAAATGTCATTGCGTTTTATCACGATATACGCGACATAGTCTCGCAATACGTTACAACGGAGGCGTGAATCGTGACAGTTGCAGAGCGGACAGGGGCGGCGGTTGCCAGCAGCGTGCGGATTACGGGCGGCGACGCATTGGTGGCCGGGCTGCATCGCTGGAATGTCGACACGGTGTTCGGCGTTCCCGGCGTCCAGCTCGACGAACTGTTCGACGGACTTCAGCGCGGCCGCGGCGACATCCGCGTGCTCCACAGCCGCCACGAACAGGGCGCGGCCTATATGGCGCTCGGTTATGCGATGGTCACCGGCAAGCCCGGCATCTGCGCCGTGGTTCCCGGTCCGGGCCTGCTCAATGCCGGCGCCGCGCTGTCGACCGCCTATGCCTGCAACGCGCGCGTGCTGTGCCTGACCAGCACCGTCAACAGCGCGCTGATCGACCGCCGCTATGGCGCACTGCACGAGATCAACGATCAGGACGGCCTGCTGCGCAGCCTGACCAAGTGGAGCGCGCGCGCGACCCATGCCAGCGAGATCCCCGGCCTGCTCGACGAAGCGTTCCGCCAGCTGCTGACCGGCCGCCCGCGCCCGGTCGCGCTTGAGATCCCGCCCGATATCCTCGCGCAGACCGGCTTCTTCGCCTATCCCGACGCCCTGCCCTCGCTCGCCAATCCGCTCGCCGATCCTGCTGCGATCGAACAGGCTGCGACGCTGATCGCCGGCGCGCGCAACCCGATGATCGTCATCGGCAGCGGCGCACAGGAAGCGGGTCGTGAAGTACGCGCGCTCGCCGAACTGATCCAGGCGCCGATCGTCAGCCGCCATATGGGCCGCGGCGTGGTGCGCTCGGACGACGATTACGCCCTGCCCGCCGCCGCGGCGCTGCCGCACTGGCCCGACGTCGATGTGGTGATCGGCATCGGCTCACGCCTGACCCAGCTGCGTGAATGGGGCATGGGCGGCGGGCTCAAGGTCGTCCACATCGACCTCGACCAGACCGAGATCAACCGCATCGTCGCACCCGCGGTCGGCATCGTCGCCGATGCCGCCGAAGCGACCGCAAGGCTGGTCGAGGCGCTGGCGGAGAAGAACCTCTCGCCCGCGCCGCGCACCGCCGAGTTCGCTGCGATACGCGCCGCCTTCCGCGAGGAAGTGGCCGCCGAGATCCAGCCGCAGGTCGGCTATCTCGACGTCATCCGCGCGGCGATGGCCGAGGACGACGTGTTCGTCGATGAGATGACTCAGGTCGGCTATGCCTCGCGCTATGCGCTGCCGATCTTCACGCCACGCAGCTACGTCAATTCCAGCTATCAGGGCACGCTCGGCTACGGCTTCGCCACCGCGCTGGGTGCGCAGGTCGGTGCGGGCCAGCGCCGCACGATCTCGGTCAATGGCGATGGCGGGTTCATGTACACCATGCCCGAACTGGCGACCGCGGTGCTGCATCGCATTCCGCTGATCGCGATCGTGTTCAACGATGGTAATTTCGGCAATGTCCGCCGCATTCAGGCCAACAAATATGGCGGCCGCCTGATCGCGTCGAACCTGCACAATCCGGACTTCGTGACGCTCGCCCAGTCGTTCGGCGCCACCGGGTTGCGCGCCGAGGGGCCGGAAGGTCTCGCCGCCGCGCTGGCGACCGCGAAGACTGTCGACGGCCCCGTGCTGATCGAGGTGCCGATGGACTCGGATTCGACCGCATCCCCCTGGAAGCATGTCCATGGCCGCAAGGTCCGCTGACCGCCGCCCGTCGGCGGCAACGGTCGACATCCTGCGCACGCTGGTCGGGTTCCCGACCGTCAGCCGGGATTCGAACCTCGCGCTGATCCACTGGGTGCGCGACTATCTCGCCGTGCACGGGGTGGAGTCGGTGCTCAGCCACGGCGTCGATCCGGGCAAGGCCAACCTGTTCGCGACCATCGGTTCGGGCGAAGGCGGGCTGGTCCTGTCGGGCCACACCGACGTCGTGTCGGTCGACGGGCAGGAATGGAGCAGCGATCCGTTCGTGCTGGAAGAGCGCGACGGCAAGCTGTTCGGACGCGGCACCTGCGACATGAAGGGGTTCATCGCCGCCGCCCTCGCCAGGGTGCCGGCGCTGGTCGCGGCGGATCTGCCGGAGCCGGTTCACCTCGCGCTTTCGTTCGACGAGGAGATCGGGTGCAAGGGCGTCGGGCATATGCTCGACGACCTCGTCGCGCGCGGCGTGCGCCCGCGCGGCTGCGTGGTGGGCGAGCCGACCTCGATGGACGTGGTGATCGGGCACAAGACGGGCAGCGCCTATGGCTGCACGGTGCGCGGACTCGAGGCGCACAGCTCGCTCGCGCCCGATGGCGTCAACGCGATCTTCTTCGCCGCGCGCATCATTGCCCGCATCGAAGCGATCGCCACCCGCCTGCGCGAAACCGAACCCCGCAACGACGGCTACTCGGTCCCCTACTCGACCCTGTCAGTAGGCGTCATAGAAGGTGGACAGGCCAGCAACATTGTCCCGGCCGTGTGTAAATTCCGCTTCGATATCCGTACCCTGCCAGACACCGATCCCGACGCGATCATCGCCGAGTTGCGCCACTATATCGATAGCGAGCTGCTGCCGGAGATGCGTGCGGTGAGCGAAATCGCCGATATCGAGATCGCGATGAACGGGCGCGTCCCCGGCTTCGCGATCGAGGCTGAGGCGCCGCTGACCCGCTATGTCCAGCGGCTCGCCGGGTCCAACGCAGCACCGGCGTTCGTCGCGTTCGGCTCGGAGGCCGGGCTGTTTCAGGCGAAGAACATCCACTCGGTGCTGTGCGGCCCCGGGTCGATCGAGCAGGCGCACAAGCCGGACGAGTTCGTCACGCTCGAACAGCTCGCCCGATGCGAGGACTTTCTCGACCGGCTGATCGCGACCCCATTCGAAACCTGATCCGGCTCAGGTGGCCTCGTCGCCTTCCCGGTCGGGCATCAGCGCCGAGCGCGCGCCCTCGGCATATTCGTTCTGAAGCCGCGCAGCGGTGTAGCGCACCTGCGCCAGCAGATCCTCGTCGGGATCGGGCATCAGCAGCGACGACGAAAGGATGACACCGACGGTTCCGGCGATCAGGCCGTCCGGCTCGAAGATCGGCGCGGCGATACCGCCCAGGCCGGTGCCACGCGGATTGGCTTCGAAATCGACCCCGAAGCGCCGCAGATTGGCGATCACCCGCGGTGGCGTCGGCTTCTGATTCTCGAAGAAATAGATCAGTCGCGCAGCGGGCGAGTTGGGTAGCGTCAGCAGGGTGCCGGGATGGATCATGATGCCCGGCTCGAACTGGTTCTGCACCGAATGCACGACCATCGCGCCGCCGCGGGTAGGCGTAGCGAGCAGCGAGGTATGGCCGGTCGCGTTGAACAGATCCTGCAGGAACGGGCGGGCAAGCTGGACAAGATTGCTGCGATAGACCGCGGCGCGGCCGAACTTCAGCAGCTTGCGCCCGAAGACATAACCCTCTCCCTCCCGCGCGCGATCGACCAGGCCGAGCCGGGTCAGCGTCTGGAGATGCCGCGACACGCGTGCCTTGGTCATGTCGAGCTGGCGCGCCATGTCGGTGACGCGCACCGGATCGGACGCTTCGGTGAGTACCTCCAGGATCTGGACGGTGACTTCGACGCTCTTCACCCGGGCAGAGCCGGCGTCGTCTTCCATGCCTTCGGTCGGATCGCTCATCATTGCCCCCTAACATCGCTCGTCACGATAAGCGAGACGCCTGCTTGTCCAAGGGGTTGCAAGCCCCGAACCTGGTCCCCCACCCGGCCACCCAACGCGAATACCTTGCGGGTGGCCGGGCGAGAGCACGTGCCGGCGCCGTCAAGCGGCAGCGCCCGGTTACTCAATGCCAGAGCGTGAAGGCGCAGGACGATCCGGTGCCGCCCTCGGTCCGGTACAGCTTCTGATAGTCAACCACGTCCATCGACAGCCCGGCGGCATCCATCGCCGCCGATGTCGCGATCCAGCTCTTGCACTCGGAGGTTCCGGCCATCAGCTCGTTCTGCGGGATCGCCCGCAGCCAGTCATGGTCGCGGGTCCGCATCGCCTCCAGGAAGCGCGCATCCCATTCGGGATCGACGACGAAGTGGGTGAGGCCACCGGTGGTGAGCACGGCAACGCGCGCATCGCTGTCCCACGCCTCGATCGCCTTCGCCACCGCACTTCCGAAATCATGGCTGCGTGCCGCGCTGGGGCTGTTGTCGTAGTACCAGCAATTGACGTCGACCGGCACGTGCGGCCGGATATGGCCGCGCATGATGTTCTTGTAGAGGAAGCCATAGGCGTGCGGCATGCCGAAGAGCAGCGACTTGTCGTTGTTGACCGTCGGCTTCTCATGGCACAGCGTGACATCGAAGCTGCTCTCGCGGACCAGATGGCGGGCGAGATGCGTGCCGAACTCGCGATGGCCGGGATAGACGGTCGGTGCGTCGGGCAGGTGCCCGTGATCCGAAATCTCGATCCCGACCGGGAGCCGCGTCTTCTGCACATCGGTGCGCGGGATGTTGGCGATCTCGTCCGCGGCGATCACCGCAAAGGTCGGCACCATTTCCGAGAAGATTTCGTGCTGGTCGTTGCCGATGATGACGACAACATCGGGATCGGCCGCCTTGTACGCGGCGTGCAGCGTGTCCATCGCCGCGAAGCTCTTGTCGAGCGCCGCCTGCCGCGTCGGCAGGTCGAGCAGCGCGCCGATATTCTCGCCCGCACGTTCCGCCTCAAGCTCGGCGTAGCGCAGCTTGCGCCCCTTGAACCACAGCGGGATCCCGTCCTGGCGGTCGCGCGCAGCGCGGATATCCCAGTCATGGGCGAGCGTATGGAGCTGCGGCGTATGCGCGCATCCAATGCCCAGAACGATCTTCGCCATGCTTCCTCCGACCGATTGACGCGATAATCTGTTACGCTATGCGTTACTTCGTAGCGTAATGCGATATAAAAAGTGGAGAGAAACGATGAAGCTCGTCACATTCGACGCAGGGGATGGCGCGCTGGTAGGGGCGCTCACGGGCGACGGTTCCATCGTCGATCTCGCAGCCGCTGCCCCTGCCTCGGCGCGTGGTACGCTTTCGTCGATGCTCGCGCTCATCGAGGGCGGCGAGGCCGCGCTCGAAGCGGCGCTGGACATCGTCGCGCGCTACCGCGGCGATCATGGCTACGACCCGGCCTATGTGCGCTATCTGCCGCCCCTGCCGGTCCCCAACTCGATCCGAGACTTTGCCAATTTCGAGCTGCACTGCCTTCAGGCGCTGGAAGCCAGCATGCGCATGCGCGCAGCGAGCCAGCCCGACCCGGAGGCCGCCTATACCGGCTTCAAGGCGAGCGGCGCCTACGACCTTCCCGCGAGCTGGTACCAGCGGCCCTATTATTTCAAGGGCAACCGCATGACCTGCTCGGGTCACGACTCTGTGATCCAGTGGCCACGTTTTTCCGGCACGATGGACTATGAGCTGGAGTTCGCCGCAGTGATCGGCAAGCGCGGCGCGGATATCGCCGAAGCCGACGCACCAGCGCATATCTTCGGCTACATGATCTACAACGACTTCTCCGCTCGCGACGAGCAGGTCCGCGACCAGCAGTTCCGCATGGGGCCGTCCAAGGGAAAGGATTTCGACACCGGCAACGCGATGGGGCCGTGGATCGTCACGCGCGACGAACTGCCCGATGTGTCGAACCTGGCGATGGAATCGCGCATCAACGGCGAGGTCCAGGGGCGCAGCAATTCGAGCGGGATGCAGTTCGACTTTGCCAAGTGCATCGCGTTCGTGTCGCGCGACGAGACGCTCTATCCGGGCGACGTGTTCGGATCGGGCACGGCAGGCAATGGCTGCGGCTTCGAAACCGGCCGCTATCTCGAACCCGGCGACGTGATCGAGCTGGAGGTCCAGGGCATCGGCGTGCTCCGCAACCGCATCGGCGAACGGCGGAGCTGAGCCCGCCAGCCCGATCGATCCTCGCCACCCGGTGCCCCCCGGGATGGCGAGGTTGGTATCACAAACGCATCGGCGCCTAGCCGACCGCCGGACTGCCTTCCACCGGCTGATCGGGACGCCGTTGCGCGTCCGCGCGCTGGGCCTTCCACGCGCGCGGGTTCACGAACCAGATGCACACCGCCGATACAGCCGGCAGGATCATGAACAGGATCAGCGCGAGCCGGTAGGATCCCGCAGCGTCGTACATCCGCCCCATCACCCACGGCCCGGTCGCCGAACCGAGATTGGCCATCGCGGTGAGCAGCCCGGTGAGCAACCCCAGATGCTGGGTTCCATAGGTGTGGCGCGAGATCACCGGGCCATCGACCATCACGCTCGAATGGCCCATCGCGCGAACCACGACATAGCTCACCAGCACGATCGGGTTGGCCAGCGCGAACGACAGGATCGCACAGGTAGTGAGCAGGAAGTAGAGCGCAGCCAGCCCGCGGTTGGAACTGCTGTCGAGGATGTTGCCCGCCAGCACGCGGCCAAAGATCGCGACAACGCCGATCGCGCTCACCGTCCATGCCCCATGGTCGGCGGTCAGCCCGGCATCGAGCAGCATCAGCACCTGATGCTGGGTCAGAGCCTGATCGACGATGGTGACGAGGAAGAAGGCGGTCGACATCAGCCAGAAGCTCGATCCGCGCATCATCTTGCCGAAATATTCGCGTACGCCAACCGCCTCGCTAGCGTCGCTGGCGGTGGCAGCCTGCTCGGTGATCGGTACGCGGAGCATCCCGTAGATCAGCGCGGGAATCGCGACGAGCCAGATCCCCACCGAGAGCGCAGCCATGCCGGTGCGCCACCCGAATGCCTGGATCAGATCGACGGTGACGACGGGCATCACCACGCCGCCGATCGCGGTACCGAGCAGCACCATCCCGGTCGCCGTCCCCTGCGACGCGCGGAAGGTACGTCCGACCAGCACGAAGCACGACACCATCGCGCCCGGCCCGGCGATGCCGAGCAGAACGCCGACCGCATAATAGCTGGTCAGCCCTCCGACAAAGGCAAAGCCGAGCAGCGCGATACCGCCGACAAGGATCGACACCATCAGCGCGCGCCACGCCCCGGCAATGTCGAGGAACCGACCGAACACCAGGCAGGAGATGACACCGGTCAGATATTTCGCGGTAGCCAGCAGCGTCGCCTGCTCGCGCGTCCAGCCGAACTCCTTGATCACCTCCGGATAGATGAACGGCAGCGCATAGGCCGGCGCCGAAAATCCGAAGAACAAAGCGGTGATCGCGATCGCCAGCACGCGCCAATTGGCACTGAACTCATCGCGGAATGCCTGGTTGAACTGAAACATCCCGTACCCTCTCAAAGCGCTTCAGTTCTTCGCCACTCTGACAGTCTGAAGCTGCATATATTCTTCCAGCCCATAGAGGCCGAATTCAGTGCCGACACCCGATTGCTTGGCGCCGCCGAACGGCGCGTCGGGCGAGATGCTGGCATGATCGTTGACCCATGCGGTTCCGCATTCGAGCCGCTGCGCGAGCGCGATCGCGGCGTCGACATCCGACGACCATACCGATCCGCCCAATCCGTTCTCGTTGGCATTGGCACGCGCCAGCGCGTCCTCGGGATCCGAATAGCGGATCACCGGCAGGATCGGGCCGAACTGTTCCTCGTCCACCACCCGCATCCCGTCGGTCACATCGACCACGACCGAGAGCGGGAAGAAATAACCGTCGCGTTCCATCGGCTCGCCACCGGCCAGGAACCGTCCACCCTTCGCGCGCGCGTCGTCGGCAAGGCCGCGCACCAGATCGAACTGCGCGCGGTTCTGGACCGGGCCGAACTGGCTTCCCACCTCGCTGCCTGCGCCGACCACCGCCGCGCGCGCCATCTCCGCCAGCTTGTCGGCGAGCGCGTCGTGCAGGCTGTCATGGACATAGACGCGCTTCACCGCCGCGCAGATCTGGCCGCTGTTGCCGAACGCCTTGGCGAAGATCTTCGCTGCGATCTTGTCGACGTTCGCGTCGGGCAGCACGATCGCGGCGTCGTTTCCGCCCAGCTCGAGCGTCAGCCGCTTGAGGTTCGCTGCCCCGCTCGCCATGATCGAGCGGCCGGTCGGGGTCGATCCGGTGAAGACGATCTTGTCGATGCCGCGATGCTCGGACATTGCCCGGCCGATATCGCCCTCACCCGTCACCGAGTTGAGCACACCCGCGGGCAGATGCGCATTGGCGATCTCGACCATGCGCAGGGCCGTCAGCGGGGTATAGGACGATGGCTTCATCACCACCGTATTGCCCGAGAGCAAGGCCGGGATGATGTGCCAGATCGCGATCATCACCGGGAAGTTCCACGGGCTGATCGACGCGACCACGCCCAGCGGCTTGCGATGCACCTCGACGCGGACGCTGTCGTCGTCCTTGATCACGTCGACCGGCGGGCGCAGCGCCGCGGTGGCACGCGCCCAGCCGACCGATCCCATGATCTCGCCGCCCGCATTGGGCACCGGCTTGCCCTGCTCGTTCGAGAGCAGCTTCGCCAGTTCGTCCTTCGCGCCCTCAAGCGCATCGGCGATCGCCAGGATTGCCTGCGCGCGCGCGTCGATCGGCGTCGCCGCCCAGCTTGGGAATGCGCGGCGCGCCGCATCGACTGCACGGTCAAGGTCCGCGCGGCTCGCCAGCGGGGCATCCGCGAACGGCTGCCCCGTGGCGGGATCGATCACTGCAAAGATTTCCGCCGTCGCCAGCGGTTTCCCATCGACGATCAGGCGGACCCCGGTCACAGCTTGAACAGCTTCTGCGCGGTGCCGCTCTTCACCAGCTTCGCGGCAGCGGGATCGAGCGCATTCACCCGGGCGAGGCATCCCGCCATGTCCCCGATATTATGGGGATAGTCAGATCCGTACATCACTCGCTCCGGTCCGCCCGCGACCTCGATACACAGGTCGAGCGCGCTCTTCTCATAGACCACGGTGTCATAATAGATCTTGCGAAGATAGCTCGACGGCTTGTCCTTGATCTTCTCCGAACAGGCCGGGATCATCTCATGGCAACGGTCGAGCCGCCCAGCGAGATAGGGCAAGGTCGCGCCGCCATGTCCGGCGATGATCGCAAGGTTGGGATAGCGGTCGATGAACCCGTCGAGGATCATCCGCGACACCGCCAGCGTGGTATCGAACATGAAACCGATCGGCGGCACCAGGCCGTACTCGCCCAGCTCCATCTCCGCGGCGCCCTGCGGCGCGGTGGGGTGGACGAGGACCGGAAGGGCGAGGTCGTCGATCGCCTGCCAGATCGGCGCGAATTCGGGCGCCGTCAGGCTCTTGCCGTCGATATTTGCGCTGACGAACACACCGACCGCGCCCTGCGCGACCGCCTCCTTGAGCACCGTCACCGCGCTCTCGGCATATTGCCAGGGCAGCGTCGCGTAGAAGCGGATGCGGTCGGGGAAGCGCCCCTGCTGATACGCCATATGCGCGTTCATCTCACGCGACACGCGGGTGCTCACCGCTTCCCCGCCCCAGTAAGCGCTGGGGCAGGTCAGCGAAACGATGGCGATGTCGACACCGGCCTTGTCCATGTTCGCGACGCGCAGGTCATAGTCGAACATCTCGGGGAAGAGCGTGACGAATGGCGCGCCGCTCATCCAGACGCTGTCCTGCCCCGCCGCGGTCGGCTTGACCCCGTATTTGGGGGCGCCATGCGCGCGGATGTCGTTCAGCCATGCCTCGCTCAGCATGTGCGTGTGGACGTCGATCACCGGCACCGACGACATGCTCACTTCTCCAGGTTGATGCGGTTGGAGAGGCGGCCGAGCCCGTCGATCTCGACATCGCACAGCTTGCCGTCATAACCGGACAGATAGGTGCCGATATTGCCGCGCGGATGCTTCTCGGTGCCCTTCGATGCGGTGCCGGTGTGGATGCAGTCGCCCGGCTCCATCGTGAACCATTTCGACGCGGTCGAGATCACCTGCTCGACCGGGAAGAAGTAGTTGGCGGTCGAATCGTCGGTGAAGCACTCGCCGTCGATATAGCCGCGCACCAGCAGCTTGTTGGGGTCCGGGACCTCGTCCTTGGTGGTCAGCCACGGGCCCATTGCCGCGAACGTGTCCGCCGCCTTGGACTTGGAGTGGTAGATGAACAGCAGCCAGTTGTTGTCGCCCTCGAATTGCGGGCGCCAGGCGGTGTGGTGCGGCTTGACGATGTCGGCGGTCTGCTTGAGCGCGATCGAATCCTCGCCGAACTTGACCCCGCTCGCGGTGACATCGTTGGTCAGCGTGTAACCGAACACATAGTCGAGCGCCTTTTCGGGCGGCACGTTCTTGGCGGTCTTGCCGAACACCACGACGGGTTCCGGCTCGGGGATCGACGGACCGTGATCCTTGAGGATGTCGATCGTCTTGTTGTGGCCGGTGAGTGCCGAACGCCCCTTGATGAAGAACATCGGCGCCGTCATCGGCTTCATCGCCTTGCTGTTCAGATTGTTGTTGTTGACCGCACAACCCAGGATCTTCGACGGGCGCGGGTTCGGCGCCATCCAGTCGGTGCTCGCCGACAGGTCGATCACCGGCAGCTTGCCCGCCAGCGCGGCCTGGATCGCCTCGTTCGCGGTGTCGAGCCCGGCATTGCCCGCCTCGATCAGGTCTTCCATCCAGCGATAGGCGTCCAGCGCCACCGCCTTGTCGTCGGCGACGCGGGCGATCACCGTCGGCTTGCCATCAATTCGGATCGTACCCAGTTTCATGCCGTCGACTCCCTAGATCTTATCGATTGTTCAGATGGTTTCGGTCGCGTCCTCGGGGATCATCCCCATCGCGATCTGATATTCGCGCTTCACCGCCTCGGGCTGGCCGACCTGATGCTGATAGTCGGGGCGGTTGATGCGGTACTGCAGCGTGTCGCCCAGCCGCCGGCTCTCCTCGAGCGTCATCGACGCGGTGAAGAGCTCCTTGTGCTTGATCGGCAGCTCGACGCAGCGGTTGAACTCGGCGTCGCGGATCACCGCCTTAGGATCGCCCTCGCCCGCCTCGACGCGCTTCATGTCGGCCTCGAACGCGCGGCGCATCATCACGATGCCCCAGTCGCTCTTGCCCAGATGCTCCTGCGTGCGGTCGGCGATCGTGCCCTGTCCGACCCAGGCGACGATGTCCTGGTTCATCACATGGCTGGTGATCCACTCGCCGTAGGCGTCCTTCACCGGGCCGGTCCAATAGGGGATGCGCTTCTGGACAAAGGGTTCGCGGTCCGCCGGTACGCGATGGAACATCCACGTCACCGACAGCGTGTTCTCGTCGTCGATCGGCACGCGCCATTCGATATGGTCACCCAGGAAGAAGGCGTTGGGCCACAGTGCCGTCGCGCCGACCGTCCAGTGCGGATTATCCTTGTCGGTATCCTCGCGCACGCGCTTGTAGATATGGCCGAACTCGAACTCCTCGAACGCCAGCTCAAGGTGGGTCGGGCCGTAGCTGCCGTCGCCCTTGAGCACCGAGGTCCAGTTGCGGTGCATCCATTCGAAATGGACCGGATCGCAGCTATTCTCCTGGCACTGGAACCAGTTGCAGGGGACGTCGGCGAACACGATCTGCTGGAACCCGTTGGCCCAGGTGAACGGCTCCCAATTGGGCACCAACGGTGCCGGCTGCGGCCCCATATAGGCCCACAGCATCCCCGCCTTGACCTCGACCGGATAGGCCTTGGTGCGGATCTTGTCCTTGAAGCGCGCCTTGGGGTTGGCGATGTCCTCGAACGGCTGTTCCAGACACTGGCCCGAGCTGGCGAAGCACCAGCCATGATAACTGCAGCGCAGGCCGTCATCCTCGATGATACCGTTGAGCATGTCGGCGCGGCGGTGCGGACACTGCCGGTCGATCAGCCCGTAGCTGCCGTTCTTGGACTTGAACGCGACCAGATTTTCGCCGAGCAGCCGCACCGGCTTCACCCCCAGCTCATCGACTTCGGCGACCGCGGCAAAGGGGTGCCAATAGCGGCGCAGCAGCTCGCCCATCGGCGTGCCCGGCCCAACCTGCGTGAAACGTTGATTCTGTTCGGCCCTCACCGCGTCAACTCCATCCTCTCGTGAGACAAGTTATGGAATTTGGAACGCTATGCGCAACACGTGATGGCAATAGTTGCGTATAGCGCAACAAATGCTAGGGTTCGCGCATGACAAACCGCGATCTGCGACGCCGCGCCCCAGACACGCCCGCCTCGATCGCAACGGTGGCGACGGCCGCGTGGATTCTGGACTTCCTCGCCGAGAGCGAACGCCCGATCGGCGTTCAGGAAATGGCGGTCACGCTCGGCATGACCAAGTCGCGCGTGTCACGGCATCTCAGCAACCTTGAGATGCTCGGGCTGGTCGCGCGCGGCAGCGGCGGGCGCGGTTTCCAGCTCGGCTGGCGCATCGGACGCTGGGGCCAGATCGCCGCCGGCAGGATGCAGCTCCCCCAGTTGCTGCATGCGCCGCTCGAAGAGCTCAATACATCGAGCGGCTGCACCGTCTTGCTATGCACGGTCGCCGGCGGGGATGCGGTGGTGGTCGGCTGCCTGGCCGCACGTGCAGCGATGCGCATCGACGTCCAGCCAGGGCTGATGCTCAGCCTGCCCGAATCGCCGACGGCGCGCGTCTGCTTCGCCTTCCAGCCGCGCGAGCGCCGGCACGAGATTCTCGATCATGCGGAATCGCGTGGCGATAATTTCCGGATCGACGATCGCGAAGCATTCGAGCGCGACATCGCCGGCGTGCAGGCACGGCACTATAGCTGGGGCGTCAACAAGTTCGGCATCGGTCACAGCGCGCTCGCCGCGCCGATCTTCGACCGCGACACCATCGTCGCGGCGGTCACGATCATGCTGGCGAGCGATGCGATGGCGCCCGGCCCGCCCGAACCCTGGCTAGTCGAATCGCTGCTCGCCTGTGCCCAGCGCTGCTCGCACGCACTGGGCTCGCGCCACATCTACCCCCGCGGCTGACCCGCCGCGAGCGCCAAGGCGTCGGCGATCACCGTACGGTCGCCGACATGGTTCATCAGGATCAGGTTGAGCCGCATCGCGACCTTCAGGCTGTTCTCGACGGACTCCCCGTCGAGAATGGCGATCAGCCGCTCATAGACATCGTCGACTCCGACGATGTTGGGGTCGGTAATCAGACCGCTCATCTCAACTCCCCTTCGCGCGTTCGATTGCAGCCTGGATCGCCGCCGCATCGGGCCGGCGCCAGCGAGCGCAGACGTGATGGTCCGGACGGATCAGACAGGCCGAACCCGGCGCCATCGCATAGCGCTCGCGCAGCACATCATCGCCCTCGCCCACCGCGATCACGGCCAGCCCGACCACCTCCGGCGCATCGCCATCGACCAGCAATGTGAACCCGGCATCGAGCCGCTCCAGCAGCCAGCCCTCCCCCGCAGGCGCATCGAGCGCAGGATAACCCGGCGCGACACCCAGCCCCTGCCAGTTATCGGCATCCGGGGTATTGAGCGGGCTGTCGGGCAGCGCGACCGCGGTCGACAGCCGCCCCGAGTTCACGAACGGGCGCGCGAACGGCACTTCGCTCGCCAGCTCGAGCACGGCGTCGCGCAGGATGCGGCTCGCCGCGGACTTGGGCGTCATGAAATCGGTCGAGCGGCTCGAGTTCAGGATATTCTCGTCGGCGATCATGATCGCCTCGTCATTGTAGCTTTCGAGCAGCCCCGCCCCGGCCTCACCGCGCAGGATCAGGTCGAGCTTCCAGCCGAGATTGTCGACATCGGCCAGCCCGCCATTGCACCCGCGCGCGCCGAACGGCGACACCAAATGCGCGCTGTCGCCCGCGAAGATCACCTTGCCATGGACGAAGCGCGCCATGCGGCGGCACTGGAAGGTATAGACGCTATACCATTCCTCCTCGAACGCGACGTCGTCGCCCAGCATTGCGCGGACCAGCGGTTCGACATTCTCGGGCCGCATCGCCGCCGCGCGATCGATGTTCCAGCCGAGCTGGAAATCGAGCCGCCAGACATCGTCGGGCTGCTTGTGCATCAGTGCCGACTGGCCGGGGTTGAACGGCGGATCGAACCAGAACCAGCGTTCCGACGGGCGCTCGCCCTTCATCTTGACGTCGGCGATCAGGAAATTGTCCTCGAACACCCGCCCGTCGAAATCGAGGCCCAGATGCGTGCGCACCGCCGAACGGCTGCCGTCGCACGCGATCACCCACCCGGCATCGATCGTGTAGTTGCCGCCTTCGGTCTCCACCGCGATCAGCGCGCCATCGGCATTGGGCGCGATCGCAGACAGTTTATGCCCCCAGCGCAGCTCGACATTGGGCAGCGCGACGAGCGCTTCGATCAGCCGCTCCTCGACATGATATTGCTGGATATTGATGAAGCCGGGCCGCTTCTGGTTCTTCACCGGCAGCATGTCGAACTGGAACACCGGATCGGCGCGATCTCCCCAGAACACCTTGCCCACATTCCAGATCACGCCCTTGCCGACGATCGCATCGCCGACGCCGAGCCGGTCGAAGATGTCGAGCGAGCGCTTGGCGAAACAGATCGCCTTGGATCCCGCCGCGACGAAATCGAGCTGCGAGAGCACGACGACGCGGTGTCCCCGGCGCCCGAGGTCGAGTGCCATCGCCAGGCCGATCGGCCCCGCGCCGACCACGACCACGGGAGCCGACTCATGCGCGCTCGCCGGGGCCGGCGTGGCGCCCATTTCGCGCCACACCGGAATGTTGGGCAGGTTCGCCATCGGTTCAGCCCTGCAGTTGCGCCCAGACCTCGCGGTCGCGCTCCATCGTCCAGATGCGCGGCCGCTCGATCCCGTCGAACTCGTCCCACAGGCGCTGGACGTTGAACGGCAGGCAATGTTCGAAGATCGGCCAATGCCCGAACTTGGGGCCGAGCGCGGTGTGGGTCGCCTCGAACGCGTCCTTGAGCGTACCGCCATTCTTGTGTGCCGCGCCGACATGCTCGATCATGCCGTTCAGGAACTCGCGCGTCTGCTCGACCGCGGCGTCCACCGCCGCGCGGCCATGCGCCACCGCGCCGCGCCCGCCGATCAGATGCTCGGCCTGATAGGCCTTGACCTTGTCGAGCGTCTCGGTCGCCCAGTCGAAATGGAAAGCATCGCCGGTGTAGAGCGCGGCCTGCGCTTCGACCAGGTCGCCGGCGAACAGGGTTCCTGTCTTCTCGTGCCACACGACGATATCGCCCTCGGTATGCCCGCGCCCGCAGAATTGCAGGTCGAGCCGCCCGCGATCCCCACCCAGATCGATGGCATAGCTGCTCGAAAAGGTGATCGACGGGCGCGTCAGGCCCGGAATCTCGTCGGGCTGCTTGAACAGGCGCGGCATGCGGCCGAACTCGCTCGCCCAGTCCTGCTCGCCGCGCTCCTCGACCAATGCCGCGGTGGCGTTGCTCATGATGATGTCCTGCGCGTCGAACGCGCTCGCACCCAGCACGCGTACGGCATGATAGTGAGTCAGGATCAGGTAGCGGACGGGCTTGTCGGTATGCTCGCGCAACTTCACCAGCCAGTCGCGCGCGGCGGCGGGCGTGGCGCGAGCTTCGATCGCGACGATGAAATCCTCGCCTTCGATCACGCCGACATTGGGGTCGCCCTCCGCGGTCAGCGCATAGACCCCATCCGCAACGATTTCGAGGGTCTCGGTCTTTTCCGTCAGGTCTGTCGATGAGGCAAACGGCTTGGCCATTCTAGTTTACTCCACTCAATTCTGGCTGACGGCAGCGATCGCGTCCGCGACGCGCTCGACATTGTTGCTGTTGAGGCCGGCGACATTGACGCGGCCCGAGCTGGTGAGATGGACGTGATGATCGCGACGCAGCGTCTCGACGCCCTCGGGCGAAATGCCCAACATCGTGAACATTCCGCGCTGGCTGGCGATGAAGCCATAATCGCGCCCGCCATGCTCGGCGAGCCGCGCCGCCAGCCGCGCGCGCATCCCGTTGATCCGCTCGCGCATCGTGGTGAGTTCGCTGGTCCAGCCCTGCCGCAGTTCGGCATCGCTCAGGATGCGCGCGACGATCGCCGCGCCGTGATCGGGCGGCATCGACCACAACGTGCGCGCCGCCGGCAGCGAATGCGCGTGTGCCAGCACCGCCGCCTGCTCGTTCCCACCGACCAAAGTCAGCGCGCCGACCCGCTCGCGATACAGAGCGAAGTTCTTGGAATAGGAGCTGGCGACCAGGAATTCGGGGATCCGTGTCGCCAGCAGACGCAGGCCCGCCGCGTCCTGATCGACACCATCACCCAGCCCCAGATAGGCGAGATCGACCAGCACTGCCGCGCCGACCTTCGCCACCAGATCGGCAACCACGCTCCACTGGTCGAGGTCGAGGTCGGCGCCGGTCGGGTTGTGGCAGCAGCCATGCAGCAGCAGCGTGTCGTTCGCGCCGAGATCGGCGAGCGTCGCCATCATCTCGTCGAAGCGCAGCGCGCCGGTCGCCATGTCGTAATAGGGATAGACGACGACTTCATGCCCGCTCGCCTTGAGGATACCGGGATGGTTGGGCCAGGTCGGGCCGGGGATGAATACGCGCCCGCCGGGACGCAGCTTGTAGAGCAGGTCCGACGCCAGCCGCAGCGCGCCGGTACCGCCCGGCGCCTGGATGGTGCGGCTGCGCTCGAACCCGTCGCTGCCCTCACCGAACAACAGCCCGCGCGTCTGGCTATTATAGTCCGCATTGCCCGCCGAGGAGAGGTAACGCTTGCTCGGCTGGGTCTCGACCAGCCAGCGCTCGGCGGCCTTCACGCAATCGAGAACCGGGACCTGCCCCTGCTCGTCCTGATAGATGCCGATGCCCAGATCGACCTTGTCGGGGCTGGTGTCGCGCGCGAGCAATTGTGCCAGCCCGAGGATCGGATCGAGCGGCGGCTCGGCGAGTTCTGCGAACATTGTGATCTCCGGTTGTTTCATTATACGATACGCTGTGACGATATACGTTACAATAGACGGGCAGGAGATCGCAATGCGAAACGCGGAAAAATGCCGATGATGGCGGAGAATGATTGTCGATGTGCGTGATCTGCGCGACGCCCCCCGCCGGTACCTCGACAGTGCCGCCGCGTCCGCCTTCGGTAGATGCCGAGCGCCGCGCAGCAGGCGTCGCCTTTCTCGAACGCCATCCAACCTTCGATCTTCACGCCCATCCCGGCCGCTTCTTCATGGCCGGGGCGCAGTCCAGCGCTTTTGTGGATTCCTATCCTCCACCAGATCCTGAGGGGGCGATCGAAGACATGCGCCGCGGCGGCCTCGCCGGCGCGATGTTCGCAACCGTCGCCGACCTCGCGGTACTCGGTAAGACCGAGCGAGGTCTCGGCGCGACCCGAGCCTTCATACCGAGCGAGGCCCATACCGATCATCTGCGCCAGATCGATGCGGCTCGCACATTGTTCGAGGCCAGCGGCATCACGCTCGCCCGCAACGGCACGGACATCCGCGCCGCGCATGATTCACGCACCCTTGCCGGGTTCATCTCGGTCGAGGGCGGCGATTTCATCGAGGACCGGTTCGACCGGATCGAACAAGCCGCGGCGCTGGGCGTCCGCTCGATCACGATCATCCACTATCGCGTCAACCAGATCGGCGACACCCAGACCGAGGCGCCGGTGCATCGCGGCCTGACCCCGCTCGGTCGCGCGGCCATCAAGGCGATGGAGGATGCCGGGGTGCTGGTCGACCTCTCCCATGCCAGCTTCGATACGGTGAAGCAGGCCACCGCCATCGCGACGCGGCCGATGCTGCTCTCGCATTCCAACATCGGACCGGTCGACGGACCGCATCCGCGGCTGATCTCGCTCGAACACGCCCGCCTCGTCACCGCGACCGGCGGCGTGGTCGGCTGTGTCCCCGCGGGCTTCGCTCAGACGAGCTTCGAGGATTTCGTCGACACCATCTTCCGCATGATCGACCAGCTCGGCGTCGATCATGTCGCGATCGGAACCGACATGGACTTCACCTATCGCAGCGTGCTGCCGAGCTACCGCGACTGGCCTGCCCTTGCCGGCACCCTGATCGCGCGCGGGCTGTCCGAGGATGAAGCCGCAAAGGTGATGGGCGGCAATGCAATGAGGATATTGGCATGAACGACACGACACGGCCCGGCATCGAATATTTCCCCGGCGGCCGCCCCGGCTCGCCCTTCTCCCGCGCCGTCCGCGTCGGCGATGTGCTCTATCTGTCGGGCAAGATCGGCAACCTGCCCGATGGCAGCAAGCCCGAGGGCCTTGCCGCACAGACGCGCCAGACGATGGAGAACATCAAGGCCGAGCTCGCCACCTTCGGCCTCGGCATGGATGCGATCTTCAAATGCACGGTGATGCTGGCGGACATGGACCAGTGGCGCGACTTCAACGCCGTCTATCTGGAATATTTTCCGACGGACCGCCTGCCCGCACGCAGCGCGTTCGGCGCGGCCAGGCTGGTCGGCGGCGCGCTGACCGAGGTGGAATGCCTCGCCTATATGCCCGGCTGACGGGTCGTCAGGGCGCGATGGAGATCACCCCGATCCCGTCGCTCTCTGCGATCGCGGTGCCATAGCGCTCGGACAGCGCTGCGATCCGCCGGATGATCGCGCTTGCCTTGGCCCGCGACGCCCGGCGCGGCACCCCGCGGCGGCTCGACGGCAGGTCGGCGCCAAGGTCGATCGGGTGCAGTTCGATCCTGCGCACCACCCCGCCCGAAAAGCGGCTGACCGCGACGACGCTTTCCCAGGTGGCGGTATCGCCGAACCCCTTGGCCAGCAGCGGCGCGACCTGCTCATGCTCGGACAGATAGGCCGGGTTGAGGATGTCGCGCGGCAGCCCTTCGAGCAGGTCCAGCTGGAAGAAGTAGTTGCCGAGGCCATAGAAGACCGGCTTGCCCCGGTAGATCTCGATCCCGCGCAGCACGTGCGGCCCATGTCCCAGGAAGATGTCGGCGCCGGCATCGATCGCGGCATGCGCCAGCACCGGCATGAAGTCGGGTTGCTCCTGATCGTTGAAGCGACCCGTCGCGCTCTCATGCGCGTGGACGCTAAAGGCGACGAAGTCGGACGCCGCGCGCGCCTGGCGGATCGACGCCATCGTCTCCGCCAGGTCGACCGGGTTCAGCTCGTAGCTGACGCCCGGTGTCTCGCCCGCCCTGAAGTTGACGCCGAAGATGTTGAGCTGGTCCGGTCGCCCGCTCGGCGCGCTGGCGCGATCGGTGGTCCAGGTCACCACCGCCGGCGACGTCTGCTCGCCATAATCCTTGCGCAGCGCGTCGATCACGCTTTGTCCGACATGGACCGACGGCTTGACCCGCAACGCGGCCACGCCGGGCCGCGCCCGCGCTTGCCCCAGCGGCGCGCCGGCTTCGGACTGTAGCGTAAAGGTGGTGGTCGAAGCGATCAGTGCGACCCGCCCCTTGCGTGACTGAAGATAGCGGGGCGCCCGCGCCTGCGCGCGGCTCTCCCCGGTCCCCGCAATCACCAGCCCCTGCTCCACGAACAGCCGGTCGGTCTCGCGCATCCCCTCGACGCCCCAGTCCGCAGCATGGTTGTTCGCACGCGCGATGAGTGAGAAGCCCTGTGCCTTGAGGTCGGCGGGCACATCGGGACTGCCCAGCGTGAAGCCGCCTCCGGTCTGTGCGGCGGGGTATCCGTTGAAACTGGTCAGGTCGAAACAGGTCATCTCGCCATTGGCGAAGGCAACATCGGCCGACTGCACCACTTCGGTGACGGCCAGAAACCCCTTGTCATCGGTCGGCAGTTGCGCACGGACCTGCAACGTGTCGCCGACCGCAGCGAACGTGAAGTCGTCATCGATGGTGGAGCGCAACCTCGTCTCTCCAGACTCGCGGAATGAACCGAAACACGCGGCTATGCCGCCGGGGCGATTCCCAGCTTCGCCGCGGCGCGCTTCGATGCTTCCAGCCGGGCGTTGGTCATGCCCTTGGTCAGTTCGCGATAACGCGCCGCGACTTCGGGCGCGCGTTTCGGATGCCCGGCATCGAAGGGCGGCTGCGGGTTATACTCATTGCCCAGCTGGATCAGCTTCGCCTGCTCTTCGCCCCAGATATGCGCGATCAGCGTCAGTGCGAAGTCGATCCCCGCGGTCACCCCTCCACCGGTGACGCGGTTGCGGTCCATCACCACCCGTTCGTCGACCGGCGTCGCGCCAAGCACCGGCAGGATGTGCATCGCGCTCCAGTGCGTCGCCGCCTTGTACCCCTCGAGCAGGCCTGCCGCGCCCAGCACCAATGCGCCGGTGCAGACCGATGTGATCCACTTCGCGCGCGGCGCCCGCTCGCGCAGGAAGGCCAGCATCTCCGCGTCCTCGATCATGCCCGTCGTCCCCGGTCCGCCCGGCAGGAAGATCATGTCGAGCTCCGGCGCGTCGGCCAGCCGCATCTCGGGCAGCAGGCGATATTTGGAATCGGTCGTGATCGGATCGAGCGACTTGCCGAGCAGGATCGTGCGTGCGCCGCGCACGCGCGACAGAATGTCGAACGGCCCGACGAAATCGAGGTTCGTCATCATGTCGAACGCGATCATCCCGATGGTGAACGGCTTCTGCTCCACGGCCTTCTCCCCTTCCTTCGCGCTCAGCGGTGCGCCCATTGCCAGCGTCGCGGCAAGGCCGCTGGCTCCTGCGATCATGGTACGGCGATCCATTGCCAGCTCCATTGTCTCGATTTACGATATGTTGTCACGATATGCGATACTATCGTGCGTCAATCCAAGACCGCAGGAGCGTCAATGACCGCCATCAACCGCATTTCCGACGCCGTCATCCGCGCCGGCCACCGCCTCCCGCGCGTGGTGCAAAAGGCGACGCCGTTCCTGCTCTATCGTCATGTCGGCAATGTCGTGCACGTCTCGGGAATGATCGCACAGTTCGAGGGCGACAGGCCGTATCTCGGTCAGCTCGGCGCGCAGTTGACCACGGAGCAAGGCGCAAAGGCCGCCGAGCTCAGCGCGCTCAACATCCTCGCCTGGCTGGCCGAAGCGACCGGCGACGACGCCGACCGCGTCGAATGCTGTCTCGAGCTCAACGGCTTTGTCGCCTGCACGTCCGATTTCACCGAACAGAGCCAGGTTATCAGCGGCGCGTCCAATCTGATCGTTGCCGTACTCGGTGAGCGTGGCCGCCACACTCGCACCTCGATCGGGGTGGCGGCATTGCCCTTTGGCGTAGCGGTCGAGGCCAACGCCAGGTTCGTGTTGCGCGACTAGCCGTCAGGCGATCACCGCACCGGGGTTCATCATGTTCCGTGGGTCGATCGTCCGCTTGATCGCACGGAACAGGTCGAGTTCGGCCTCGCCCAATGCAGCGGCGACGGCGGCGCGCATCCGCCGTCCGACGCCATGCTCGGCGCAGATCGATCCGCCATGCGCCAACGCCACCGCCTCGATCGCGGCGGACAGGTCCGCAGCAGCCTCGGCGAAGCGCTCGGGGTGGTTGGTGCCGCGATGCACCGAGAAGTGGATGTTGCCGTCGCCGACATGGCCGAAAGCAAGCGTCTCGCACCCCGGCAGTACCGCCACAGCCATTGCCGCGGCATCGAGAAAAGCCGGAACCTCGCCGAGCGGCACTGCGACATCGACACTGACCGACGGCTTGGCGCTGGTTTTGCCTTCCACCACCGCCTCGCGGATACGCCAGAGCTGCTGACGCTGCGCCTCACTTTCGGCAAGCAGTCCGCCGGTGGCGAGGCCATGTTCCAGCGCATGGCCCAGCGCATCCTCAACCGCATCGCGGATCGGAAGCCGCGCGGCGGCAGAGGCGAACTCGACCAGCACGAACCATGGATGGTCGCCGATATCGGGCACGCGCAGGCCGGGCACCGCGCCGGCGCCCCATTCGACGCCGCGCCGCTGGATGAGTTCGAACGCGACCACCAGATCGCCGAGCGAAGCACGCAGATCTTGGAGCAGCGCCAGCGCCGCCGCCGGACTTTCGACCGCCAGCCAGGCGGTCTCGATCTGCCGCCATGCCGGAGTCAGACGCAGCGCCGCCGCGGTGATCACGCCCAGCGAGCCTTCCGCACCGATGAAGAGCTGCTTCAGGTCATAGCCCATATTGTTCTTGGCGACCGTGCGCAGGCCGTCCCAGATGCGGCCGTCGGGCAGTACGACTTCGAGGCCGAGGATCTGGTTGCGCATCACGCCGTAGCGCAGTGCGCGAACGCCGCCGGCATTGGTCGAGATCAGCCCGCCGATCGTCGCGCTTCCTTCCGAACCGAGACCCAGCGGAATCGCAAAGCCCTGTTCGGCGACCGCCGCCTGCACATCGGCCAGAATGCACCCGGCCTCCGCGATCACCGCGGGAACGTGCGGATCGATGCTGCGCACGGCATTCAGGCGCCGCGACGAGAGCATCACCGCATGCTGTTCGGGCGCTACCGCGCAGCCGCCGACCAGCCCGGTGTTGCCGCCCTGCGGCACGACCGACAGGCCCGCCGCACCGGCTTGACGGACGAGCGCCGCCACCTCGTGCGGTGACGATGGCCGGGCGACCGCAATCGCGCCGCTCGGCCATTTTCCGGTCATGTCCTGGAGATGCGCGTCGCACGCGACGGCATCGTCGACGAACATGGCCGCGCCCAGGGCTTCCCTGAGCGCGGCCGCGCGATCGTCAGTAAGTGAAGCGGAAGCCGGCACGATAATAGCGCCCCATCCGGTCATACATGCCCGCGATCGCCACCACCGGGAACGGCGGCGCCTTGTCGGTCAGATTGTTGACGTTGAGATAGAATTGCAGCTTGCGCTTGCCGTCCTTGATCACGTCGAACTGCGTCGACAGGTCGAGGTAGAAGCGGCTGTCGACGCGGTTGTTGCCGATCGAGATCGGCGAAGCGGGATCGTAATGGGCATCGCCCGGCCCCACCAGCGTCGCATCGAACTTGCCACCGCCGATGTAGCGGCCCTGCAGGTTGATGGTCACCGGATCCTTCGACCAGCCGATCGATCCGGTCGCGGTCCAGCTCGGCGTGTTCGTCGCGCCGGTCTGCTGGCCCGCCGTGAACGCGGTACCACCGACCGATCCCGCGCGGTCGTTCCGCCCGCCGGTCGACTGGATCACGCCCGCCGCGTTGAAGCGCGGCGCAGCGCCGGTGCCGTCGTCGAAGATCAGATCCTTGACGTAGGACGCCATGCCGCGAAGCGTCAGCTCACCCCCACCGATCCGAGTGCGGTACGACGCCGAGAAGTCGAAGCCGCGCGTCCGGATCCCGGCGATGTTGAGCAGTTGCACCGCCACCGAATTGACCTGCGTCGCACCCCCCGTCCCCGTCCGGCTGACAAAGTTGCAGAAGAACGGCGTGCCCGTTTCCGCAAAGCAATTGTCGAGGATCGACTGGGCCGAGAAGCTGGAGATCGCGCCCTTGATGTCGATGTCATAATAGTCGGCGGAGACCGTCAGCCCGGGAATGAAGCTGGGCGTGAACACGCCGCCGACCGTCCAGGTATCCGCCTTCTCGGGCTTCAGCGTCGGGCTGGGCTGGTTCATCGTCGTGATCTGGGTCGTCACGCCGCTCCACGGGTTACGCAGCTGCGCAAGGCTTGCGGTCGTCGCATAGAGCTCGGCATTGTTGGGCGCACGGATGTCGCGCGACCGCGTGGCGCGGAAGCGGATGTCCGACAATGGCGCATAGATCGCCCCCAGCTTCCACGTCGTGACCCCGCCCGAGGTGGAATAGTCGGTGTAGCGGATGGCGCCATTAAGCTCGAGATGCTTGGCGAACGGTGCGTCGCGCAACAGCGGTGCGACCACTTCCGCGAACACTTCCTTCACATCGTAGCTGCCCGCATAGGGCTTGGGATTGCTGTAGTTGAACGCGTTCGCCTGCGACAGCGAGTCGGAGATGGCCGAGGCCTCCTCCTTGCGCCATTCGCCGCCGAACGCCACCGCCAGCGGACCGCCGGGCAGCTTGAACAGCTCGCCCTGCATGGTCAGCGCCGCGACCTGCTGCTTGGTCGTGACCTGCTGGAAGATATCGCCCGTGACATAGTCGATCGCCGCCTTGGTCGGCGATCCCTGACCGAACAGGTTGATCGGTACGCAGCCCGATGCCGCCGAGTTGAAGCGGTTGAGCACCTCTCCGGTCGCGGTCACGGTGCCGTTCGCCTGCGTCGCCGCGCAGACGATCTGTCCGCCGACGCTCACCGCGTCCGTGGCGAAGCGGAAATTATTCTCGAGGCGCAGATTGGCGACGTTGGCGCTCAGGACGTTGCGGCCATATTGATAATAGCCGTCGATCTTCCAGCCGCCGCCGAAATCATAGTCGAACCCGCCGACGAACCGCTCAGTGCTGTTCTCGTTGTTGCGCGTGATCGGACCGAAGTCATTGTACGGCCGGCCCAGTGTGAACGACGAGATGCCGTTCGCGACCATGATGTCGCGGATCGACGAATGCAGATAGGCATTGTCGCGCAGGATCGTCGCCGCAGAAGCCTGATCGCGCACCGGCGGCGAGTTGCCATAGCCGCCGCTGCGGCCGTAGCTCGCCTCCACGAACAGGTTGAGCTTGTCCGTCACTTCATAGTCGACATGGCCGAACGCGACCCGGCGCGTGGTCGGCACGATCAACGTCCAGCCGTCCTGCGGGTAGAGACCCTTGTTGCCGCCCGTGAAGTTGCTCGCCAGCGTGCTGCCCGAACCATAGTTGGCGTAGTTGCCGTAGTTGAACGACGTCGGCACGCCGCCCGGGCCGAACTGGATACCGCGCAGCGGACCGCCAACCGCGGCGCTGGGGCCGGTGATCAGACCGCCATAGGCCATGTTGATGAAGGTGACGCCGCGCTCATAGACGCGCGACGGCGTGCCTGCCGGACGCGTGCCGACATAGGAAATCAGCCCCGGCTGCTCGGCGAATGACTCACGGCCGAACGGATCGTTGACGCCCAGCGATTTCACATATTCGCCGCCGACCACGATATGGCCACGGCCGTCAGAGAAGGGCGCGCCGAATGCCAGCGCAAAGCGGGTTTCGCGCGCGTCGCCGCGGTCGCTGATCCCCATCGACGCTTCGCCCTTGATCCCGTCGAGCCGCTTGTTGAGCAGGACGTTGACCACGCCCGACACCGCGTCCGAGCCATAGGCCGCCGATGCGCCGCCGGTGACGACGTCGATACGATCGACCAGGATCTGCGGGATCAGGTTGAGATCGACCTGCCCGGTCGCGGCCGACGGCACGAAGCGGCGGCTGTCGACCAGCGTCAGGGTGCGGATGACACCCAGCGCACGCAGATCGGCCGAGAACTGGCCGGTGCCGAGCGTGCCGGCAGTGTTGGTCTGCGGCCCCTGCGTGTTGCGGAACGACGGCACTTCGCCAAGGAAATCGCCGATGCTGCTCGACCCGCGTGCTTCGAGCGCGTCGGCGCTCAGCACCTTGGTCGGCGTCGGCGCTTCGACGTCGCGCCGCGAAATGCGACTGCCGGTCACGACGATCTCGGCACCCTGCGGCGCTTCGTCCGCGGCCTCTGCCTGCCCGGCCGACGGCGCGTCCTGTGCCTGCGCCGCAACCGGCACAGCGCAAATCGCCGTCGCGAGCAGCAGCGCCCGCATCTTCAGCTTCCCATCCACTCCCTGTCCGTCCCTGAACCGCATTGGGCCACCTCTTTTTATGTGTGTTTGACGTGTTCGATCAAACTTACTCGGAACTGTAATCGTGTCAATATGCGTAACAACGTTACGCTATACGTGACAACTTGCAAAATTTGCACGCAGCTGCGCCGCCCGGTGCCAAGGCGCCGGGCGGCCAATCTCGCCATCGGGGAATCGGGCTTCAGCCTCGGCGGTACGGGTCTGCGTGCGCCGCGAGAATCCGGCCGCGGCAGTCGCCAAAACCGATCCGGTATCCGTCGCCTTCGCACCAGCCGCGCAGCGCGATCTCGTCGCCATCGGCAAGGAAGCTGCGCTCGGCGCCGTCGTCCAGACGGATCGGCTGTTTCCCGCCCCAGCTCAGTTCGAGCAGGCTTCCGTAAGTACCGGCATCTGGGCCGGAAATCGTCCCCGTGCCGAGCAGGTCGCCCACATCCATCCGGCATCCCGCTGTCGTGTGGTGGGCAAGCTGCTGCGCGGCCGAATAGTACATTTCGCGATAGCTGGTCCGGCTGACCACGGTCTCCGCGCCCGCCGCCGGCGTCAGCCCGATTTCGAGCTCGATGTCGTAGAGCATCGGCCCCGGCTCATCGAGATAGGGGAGCAGCGGTTTCTCGCGCTCGGGGCCGCGGGTGCGGAACGGTTCCAGCGCGGCCCTGGTCACGATCCACGCACCGATCGTGGTCGCCGTCGCCTTGCCCTGAAAGGGTCCAAGCGGCTGATACTCCCACGCCTGAATATCCCTCGCCGACCAGTCGTTGAGCAGCACATAGCCAAAGATCATCGCGTCCGCTTCGGCCACGGTGACGGGATCGGCCGATCCGGTTCCGACGATCGCGCCCAGTTCCAGCTCGATATCGAACCGGGCGGACGGCGCGAATCGGGGCGCGGGCTCGTCCGGCGACTTCACCTGCCCCCAGGGCCGCCGGACATCGGTGCCCGAAACAACAACCGACGACGCGCGGCCGTTATAGCCGATGGGGATATGCAGCCAGTTGGGCGGAAGCGCATTCTCGGGCCCGCGGAACATCGTCCCGACGTTGAACGCGTGCTGACGGCTCGCGTAGAAATCGGTGTACCCCGCGACGCGGAACGGCAGGTGCATCCGCGCGTCCGCCATGGGGACAAGGTGCGGTTCGACCGCGCCGCGCCGCGCCGCGCCTTCCGCGAACAAATCCGTCAGCGCCGCGCGCAACGCGTCCCATAGTTCCGGTCCGGCGGCCATCACCGCGTTCCACGACGGATCGGCGAACAGGGGCGCATTGCCCAGCTGCAGGATGCCCGCGGCTTCGAGCGCGGCCATGTCGGCGATCCGGTCGCCGATGGCGACACCACAACGCGGTGGCGTGCTTGCGGTGCTGAACACACCATATGGCAGGTTGTTGAGGGGGAACGGGCAAGCAGGCGCGTTTGCGCCATCCACCCAGGATCGCAACAGGGGCATATCGACCTTTCAGCAGGGGGAATCAGGAGAGCGGCGTCACACCGGGTCGGGCGTGCCGTCGAACTTCTTGTCGAGCCCGTCCCAGCAATCGGCATAATCGTCCTGCATCGGTGCCTCTTTGGCCGCCCAGCGGGTCAGATGCTGCGGGAAGCGCGTCTCGAACATGAAGCTCATCGTGCGGTCGAGCTTCTCGGGCTTGAGCTCGGCGGCGCTGGCTTTCTCGAATGCGTTGCGGTCCGGGCCGTGCGGCAACATGCAGTTATGCAGGCTCATCGCCCCCGGCGCGAAGCCGTCGGGCTTGGCGTCATAGGCGCCATAGATATTGCCCATCAGCTCCGACATCACATTCTTGTGATACCAGGGCGGGCGGAAGCTGTGCTCGGCGACCAGCCAGCGTTCGCGGAACAGCACGAAGTCGATATTCGCGGTCCCCGGAATCTCCGAACGCGCCGTCAGCACGGTGAAGATCGACGGATCGGGATGGTCGAACAGGATCGCCCCGACCGGGCTGTAGGTCGCGAGATCGTATTTGTACGGCGCGTAATTGCCGTGCCACGCGACCACGTCGAGCGGGCTGTGGCCAATGGCGGTGCGATGGAACTGGCCGCACCATTTGAGGGTCACGGTCGATGGCACCTCGCGATCCTCGAACGCTGCGACCGGCGTCTTGAAATCGCGTGGATTGGCCATGCAGTTCGCGCCGATCGAGCCGCGTTCGGGCAGGTCGAACGGCTGCCCGTAATTCTCGCATACGAAGCCGCGGCACGGCCCCTCGACCACCTCGACGCGATAGAGCAGGCCGCGCGGCAGCACCGCGATCTCGCCGGGTGCGATATCGATGACGCCCAGCTCGGTGCAGAAGCGCAGCTTCCCCTCCTGCGGCACGACCAGCAATTCGCCGTCGGCCGAGTAGAAATAGGCATCCACCATCGACTGCGTGACGAGGTAGACATGGCTCGCCATGCCGGTCTGGGTGTTGACGTCGCCGGCGGTCGTCACCGTGCGCATCCCCGTGATCCAGGTCAGCGCCTCGTCCGAATGCGGCACCGGATCCCAGCGATACTGGCCAAGGCTCGTCACATCGGGGAGGACGTTCGGCGCGGATTTCCAGTGCGGCATGTCGATCGCCTCGAAGCGGCCGACATGCCGGACGCTGGGACGGATGCGATAGCACCAGCTGCGCTCGTTACGTCCGCGCGGCGCGGTGAACGCCGTCCCCGACAATTGCTCGGCATAAAGGCCATAGGGGCAACGCTGCGGCGAGTTCTGCCCCTGCGGCAATGCGCCGGGCAGCGCCTCGGTCTCGAAGTCGTTGCCGAAGCCCGGCATATATCCAGTGCCAGTCGAAACGCCCGCGGTCATCGCGCTCTCCATCGCCGAGTCGTTGCATATGCAACAATTAAATCTTGCAATAGATGCATATGCAACGATAAGCAATCGCTTCGACCAACGGGAGCTGGAGTGCCATGCCGGGCAAGGGCGATCAGAAACGGGGCGCTTTCGACCTCGAACGGTTCCTGCCCTATCTGCTCAATCAGGCCGCCGAATTCACGAGCAAGCGGTTCGAGGCGGCCTATCGCGAAAGCTATGGCATCACCCGCACGCAGTGGCGGATTCTGGCGCATCTCGGCAGCTATGGCGAGATGACCGCCGCCGCGGTCTCGCGCCGCTCGCACACCGAAAAGACCAAGCTCAGCCGCGCGGTCGGCACGCTCGAGGCCGAGGGCTTGCTGCAACGCGAGCAATCGCCGAGCGACCGCCGGACGGAGCGTCTTCGGCTGACGCCCGCGGGCCGCGCCATCTTCGACGACCTGACCGGCCGGGCGGTCGATTTCGACCGGGAGCTGCGCGAGACGCTGGGGCCGGAGCGCGCGCAGCAACTGGAAGACATGCTGCGGATCCTCGCGGCGCGGAACGAGCGGGGGCAATATGACGCGATTTGACGTATTGATTGTGGGCGCGGGGCATGGTGGGGCGCAGGCGGCGATCGCGCTGCGTCAGGCCAGGTTCGAAGGCAGCATCGCGGTGATCGGCGAGGAGCCCGAGCTGCCCTATGAGCGCCCGCCGCTGTCCAAGGAGTATTTCTCCGGCGAGAAGGCGTTCGAGCGCATCCTGATCCG
>Ga0247823_10000028_pt1 | contig 100401 bp, 70 predicted proteins | sample 13C_PalmiticAcid_2_FD_192426 | JGI IMG/M metagenome (GOLD analysis project Ga0247823, IMG submission 192426) | Soil microbial communities from agricultural site in Penn Yan, New York, United States - 13C_PalmiticAcid_Day30 | ecosystem: Environmental > Terrestrial > Soil > Agricultural land... | reverse complement strand
CAGTCGCACGCGATAGGGCGCTTCGATCAGGTTGCTGGGAACGGACACCCCGCCATGGGTCTTCTGCGCGCGGCCCAGCTTTTCGAGCTGGCGCACATCGCGGCGAACGGTCTCGTCCGATACGTCGAACCGAACGGCAAGTTCTGCCACCGACCATATCGGCCTTTCTTCCAGCAATGACAACAGCTTCGCCAGTCTTGCGCTCTGGATCACGCGGATCGGTCCTCGGTTGTCGGCGGGCTTTGGTAGATTTCATGAATTATCCGACACTGATTGGCAATACCACATTTATCCACATAAATTGAGCCCAATTCAACAAATGTCACTAGCCCGTCATATGCCGTTCCTAGGAGCCAGCTTTCCACATTCGGGGGCTCAAATGATCAGGACGAACACGGCTTTGCTATCCCTGCTTGCGGCGAGTGCCGCCTGCATTCCGACGCTGGCGATGGCGCAGACCCTGGTTGCGGGAGCCCCAGGTCAGAACGAGGACGTCACAGATGCTTCCGGCGATATCGTCGTGACCGGCTATGTGGAATCGCTCGCCAAGGCGCGCAAACTCAAGCGCGACGCGAACATCGTAAAGGACGTGATCATCGCCGAAGACATGGCGAAATTCCCCGAACTGAACCTCGCGGAATCGATCCAGCGCCTGCCGGGCGTGGCGATCAATCGCGAGGCCGGCGAAGGCCGTCGCATCACTCTGCGCGGGCTTGGCCCGGATTACACCCGCGTCCAGTTGAACGGCCTCGAAGTGCTGGGGAATGTCGATTCCGCGATGGATAGCCGCGGTCAGCGTTCGCGCGATCGTGCATTCGATTTCAACATCTTCGCTTCCGAACTCTTCTCGAAGGTCGAAGTCGAAAAGACCTATCAGGCCGCGCAGAAGGAAGGCGGCATGGCCGGCACCATCGGTCTGTTCACTGCCAAACCGCTCGACTACGGCCCCGGCATTACCGGCGCGATTTCGGCAAAACTCGGCACCAACAGCTACACCAACGACGCGCAGCCGCGCGTTGCCGCGATGATCGGCCAGAACTGGGGCGACACCTTCGGCATATTGGTCTCGGCCGCCTTCTCGAAGCGCAAGACCGAGGAGCAGGGCTATAACACCTATTCCCCCTCGCGGCTGAGTGCCGGTCAGATCGCCGGCTATCTCGCCGACGGCCTCGATATTTCGGGGCTGACTTCGGAGCAGCAGCTAAAATTCAGGTCGGGCGATCTCGTCTTCGCGTCCGGCAATCGTCATTCGGTGTGGAATGCCGATCAGGAGCGTCTGGGCCTGACCCTTGCGGCGCAGTGGCGCCCATCCGCCGACCTGCTGTTCACGCTCGATGGCCTGCACGGCGAGTTCAAGACGAAGCGCGACGAATATCATCTCGCGACACGGCCCGATTCCACTTCGGGATCGGTGGCGTTCGATACCGGGTCGAAGATCAACGCGATCCATTGGGACGATTCGAATTTCGTCGACAGCATCAATGTCGATGATGCCACTTTTGCCTCCGAGCATCGTCGCTCGTTGAACAAGAACCATTTCAACCAGATCGCGTTGACCGGCGCATGGGATGCGACCGACAGGCTGAAAGTCGACGGCCATATCGGCTATGAAAAATCGAGCTATCGCACCCCCTATGACGACAAGCTCTATCTGAGCGCGACCGGCGGCCTTGTCGCGACCTATTCGGCTGACGGCACGTCGGCGAACAACGCCTATGACTGGGATACGTCGGACGTTTCCCGGTACAAGTTCCGCGAATTCTATTTCCGTGAATTCTGGAACGAGACCAGCCTGCGCGAAGGCGCGCTGAACGCAAGCTACAGGCTGGGTGAGGTGTTCACGCTGCGCGCCGGCGGCGCCTATCACCGCTACAGCAGCGCCGGCTCGGAAATCTATAATGACGGCCTGTATCGCCAGCATAGCGGTGATGCCGTGACCGCCTTCGCCGGCACCTTTTCGAACCATGAGGATGTCAGTTGGGTCGTCGGCGATTTCGGCAAGGCGTTCGATCACTACAATCTGGATCACACGGTGGCAGGCGCGACCGATATCGAGAACACCTATCGCGTCACCGAAACCACCAAATCGGGCTATGGCCAGATCGACTGGGACGGCAGCATCGGGGGCATGCGCCTGCGCGGCAATGCGGGTCTGCGGGCCTATTTCACCGATACCAAAAGCAACGGCCTGATCATCGACGACAATTACACCCCGATCGGCGATGCGACGCATGATGCCCGCTATTCGGGCGTGCTGCCGACGCTGAACGTCGCGCTGGAGGTTTCACCCAGCTTTCTGGTGCGCATCGCCGCTGCGAAGAACATCAACCGTCCGCCGCTCGGCTCGATGTCGGCCAGCGGCAGCGCGACGCTGGATGGCGGTTCCTATTACGTCAATGTCGGCAACCCGGATCTGAAGCCGTATCGCGACACTGCGCTCGACCTCTCGGCCGAATGGTATTTCGGCAATGTCGGCATGATCTCGATCGGCGTGTTCCACAAGGACATCAAGGACCTGATCTCCAGCCAGACGCAGTTCGACGTGCCTTTCAGCACCACCGGGCTGTCGACCGCATTGCTGACGGGCCTGACGCCGGACACGATCATCGCCGAATATACCCGTCCGGTGAACCTTGCCGACGCCGAGGTGACCGGTGTCGAAGCAGCGGTGCAGACGAGTTTCAGCTTCCTGCCCGCACCGTTCGACAAATTCGGAATCTCGGCCAATGTCACCGTGCTGGATTCGAACACGACGGTCGGCGGCCTCGATGGCGCTATCCCCGGCCTGTCGAAGACCAATGCCAATGGCACGCTTTATTATGAGACGAAGCGCTGGGGCATTCGCGGATCGGCCAATTACCGGTCTTCGTATCTGCGCACTTCCTATGACGGCGTGAATCCCGCGAGCAAGGACGGTTTCGACGGCACCATCTATGTCGATGCCGCTGCGTTCGTGAACGTCACGGATCGCCTGCGCATCACGCTCGATGCGATCAACCTGACCAATGAAACGGAAGTCCAGTACAACAGCATCCATCACCGCCTGCACAACGAGACGCAGAGCGGGCGCACGGTGTTTATCGGCTTCGGCCTGAAGTTTTGAACATGAGGGGAGGGCGCGTCCCGGGACGCTTCCTCCCGTTGGGATTCGCCCGGATTGGGACGCAGATATGACGCATTCGCTCGAGAGCCGGCGCGCTTTCATCAAGGCCCTGATGGCGGCGGGCGGTGCCGCCTCCGGTCTGCTGCCCTCAATCGCCCGCGCGCTGGATATCCCGGCGTACCGGCGCACCGGCACGATCATGGATGTCGAGCACGTGGTGATCCTCACGCAGGAGAACCGCTCCTTCGATCACTATTTCGGCGCGATGCACGGCGTGCGCGGTTTTGGCGACCGTTTCGCGATTCCCGCCCCAGCTTTGCCCGGGGCTGGCGATCGCACCGTCTTCGTCCAACCGAACGCGCAGGACGGCGCCACACCTGCGCTGCTTGCGCCCTTCCGGCTGAATACCGTTCGGGACTTTCGCCTGTTCCGCCCGCTGGGCACGCCGCACGGCTTCCCGGACAGCCAGGCCGCCTGGGACAATGGCCGATTGGGCGCCTGGCCGAAGCACAAGCAGAACCAGGCCATGGCCTATTTCACTCGCGAGGACATTCCGTTCCAATATGCGCTGGCCGAGGCCTTCACGCTGTGCGACGCCTATCATTGCGCGTTGCATCTCAGCACCAATCCGAACCGGCTCTATATCTGGACCGGTACGCACGATCCGCAAGCGCGCGGGAATGGCCCGGCGATCGACAATGGCTATGACGGGTTCGAAGACCCGCGCGGTCATGGCGGCTACACCTGGAAAACCTATCCGGAGCGATTGCTGGAAGCGGGGATCGGCTTCCAGATCTATCAGGATATGGCCGATAATTTCAGCGACAATCCGCTGGTCGGCTTCCGCCGCTATCGCGATGCCCGCACCGCGAAATCAGGCCCCGACGCCGAGCTACTGCGCCGCACGATGACCACCCGGACGCTCGACCAACTGAAGGGCGACGTGTTGGCCGACAAGTTGCCACAGGTCTCGTGGATCGTCGCGCCGACTGCCTGGTCCGAACATCCCAGCGTTTCGACCCCGCTTCAGGGCGCCGAATATACCGCACAGCTGCTCGACGCGCTCACTGCCAATCCGCAGGTTTGGGCGAAGACGGTACTGCTCATCAATTTCGACGAGAATGACGGGCTGTTCGATCATGTGCCCCCGCCCGCGCCACCGGCTCGCGACAAGGCAAATCCGGCGAAATTGATCGGGAGCACCACGATAGCGGCCGAGGACGAATATCACGTCCATTCGCAGAGCGACGCCGACTCGGCCTATCTCGACCGCCCCTATGGACTTGGACCGCGCGTGCCGATGTACGTCGTCTCGCCGTGGAGCACCGGCGGCTATGTCGCTTCGGAAGTGTTCGACCATACCAGCGTGATCCGCTTTCTGGAGACCCGATTCGGCGTGCGCGAACCCAATATCAGCGCGTGGCGCCGGGCGGTCTGCGGCGATCTCACTTCCTGCTTCGATTTCGCCCGGCCGGACGACCGCAATTTCCTCAGGAAGCTGCCCGAAACCCGCGCCTTGTCGGAGCGTGCGTCCGCACTCAAGGAAATCCGGCCGGATCTACCCCGGACACCAGCCCCCCCCATACAGGAAGCCGGGCTTCGGCGGCGCCGCGCCACGCCCTATGCGATCGAAGCGGAGCTGGCCGATGCGACGGGCGGCCCCGCGCTGCGTTTCACCAACGACAGCGTGGATCGCGCGGCGGTGTTCCACCTCTATCGCCGCGATCGTCTCGATGCCGATCCTTCGCGCTATACGGTCGGCGCGGGCGAGCGGACGCTGGTCCCGCTCGGGCAGGAGGAAGCGAAGGCGCTGGATCTATTCTTGCTGGGGCCGAACGGCTTTCACCGCAGTTTCGGCGGTGCGGCTTTCCAGGTCGCCGCCCGGATCGAGGCAAAGGGGAGGAGGGGCGTGGCCACGCTTCGTCTCGAAAATTGCTCGGATATGCCGCTCACCCTCGAGATCCGCGACCTCGCTTATGGTCAGCCGCCACGCAATGCGGTGCTCGAACCCCGGGAGGCGCGCGCATTGCCGCTGAGACTGCAGGATAGCCATGGCTGGTACGATATCGGGATCAACGCGACCGGCCTGAGCATCCGCATGGCCGGCCATCTGGAAAACGGGGAGGCCTCTTATTCCGATCCCGCCGCGCATGGGGTCGCGACGATGCGGTCGCAGACGCCCTGAGCTTGCGGGCGCGGCGCCCCGAGTGAATCCACGGGCGCCGCGACAGGCGCTATTCCACCGCGCCGGCCGGCGGTTGAAGCTCCAGTCCATAGCCTTTGAACCGCTCGCCGACTCCGGCTTCGTTGAGTTGTGCCGCTGCCGCGTCCGTTTGGGACTTTGCCTTGTCACCCTTGCGCGCCCATGCGATCGCCCGGCCGAAAAGCGAGGATGTCTGGTTCGGCGACTTCGCCAGCGCCCGATCATAATCCGCTATCGCGTCATCGAGGCGCCCGAGACGCAGATAGACGAGGGCGCGGCTGTCGAGGAAGCCGGCGACATCGGGTTCCTTGGCGAGCGCACCGTTGCAATCCGTCAACGCGCTTTCGAGCGCGACCCCCGCCGTGGCCTTGGCCCAGCACAGATTGTTCAGCGTGACGGGTTCGGCCGTCTTGATCGCCGCCGCGAAATCCTTGTCGGCGGCTTTGCCGTCGCCGGCGCGCGCATAGGCGATGCCGCGCCCGGAGAGCAGCCCGGCATCGTCGGGCCGGCTGGCGAGCGCTTTCGAGTAAGTGGCGACCGCACCCCGATGGTCGCCCTCGTCGGTCTGCAGCCTCGCCAGGGAGGCGAGCGCGTCGATCGAATCGGGCTCGAGCCGTAATGCGGCCTCGATGTCCTGCTTGCGCCCCGCTTTGTCGGCCCTGGGCCGATTGTCGCTGCGATTCAGATAGATGAAAGCTTCGGGCTTGATCGCCAGCGCGCGATCAAAGGAATGCATCGCCTCGGTGGTCTTGCCGAACGCATTGTAGATGGCAGCGGCGGTGACGTGCGCGTAGGTTTGGTCGGGAATAGCTGCCGAAATCGCGACGGCCTCGGCGAGCCCTTCTTCGGTCTTGCCCTGGCGCCGAAAGATGTTCGCACGCAACAGATAGAGCGTGGACCAGCGAGGCTCGAGCTTCAGCGCCGCCGCCGAATCGCGCAATGCCGCCGCGTCGTCGCCCGCGGAGCGGTACGCCTCGGCACGTGAGCCCAATGCGAAGGCATTGCCCGGGTCGATCTCGATTGCGGCAGTATAGGCTGCCACTGCATCCTTTGGCGCGCCGCTGCGCTGCGCCATCAGGCCGCGACCGCGGAACACGACCGCGTTGCGCGGATCGAGTGCATAGGCAGCGTCGAGGTCCCTTGTGGCAGCGGGGAAGTCGTTTTGCCATACCCGCGCGATCCCGCGATTGGCGAAGGCCAGGGCGCTCTTCGGGTCGAGCGCTATCGCGCGGTCGAAATCCGCGATCGCTTCGTCGTAGCGGGCGCGGTCGAGCAGCAAATTGCCGCGGAAGAGGAAGCCGTCCACCGTGGTCGGCATGGTCTCCAGAGTTTGCGCCACTTCCTGTTCGGTCAGCCGGTACTGGGCCGGGCGTTGCAGGTAGACGATCCTTCCCGCCAGATCCCGCAACGCCTTCTCGGCGGTGAGCGCCTCCTTGGCCGAGAATTCCGGGGCGATGCTCCGCTCGGTCTTCTCGATCGTGAAGACGTTGCCCTCCAGTCGCGCATGACGACGATAGGCAATTCCGGCGATCGTCTGGTCGACATCCTCCTGTGATCCAGCCCTGGCTTTCTCGAAGCCGGGGGGCAGCAGGATCGTTTCGGTGACGCGGGTGTAATAGGGATAGGCAACGGAAAAGGGAGCGTCGCTGTCCGGCCCCGGCTCGCGGCCGAAATCGGCCTTGTAGCCGACCGACGTGCCGTCGGTTTGGTACCAGCCGCTGCTCCAGTCCATTCGCGCCACGCCGGTCAGCGTCAGGCGCTGCTCGCCGGTGGTCGGGTCGAAGCTGGCAGCGACCGTTTTGGGCTCGATGAAGTCGTACTCGCCTTTCCAATATTCGCGCAGCGATCGTTCGCGCGCCTCGCCCGTGAGGTTGGAGAGAGCGAGGTTGGTGGCGGTCGCAGCATCGCCGCGCATCACGGTTTCGACCGTGACCGGCGCGGGCACGGTAAGACCTGCTGTGGCGTCCATGCGGATCGCAACCTCGTGGCCCGGCTTGTCGAGCGGCGCAGGAAGCATGCGGACCAGCGCCGCCCCCTTCGCGACGAGCGGCAATCCCCAGCCGAAGTCCGGGATCGCAAGCCGATCGAGGCTGGCATCGCCGGTGCGGGTGCCGTCGAGCCACCAGGTCTGGCCCGCAATCTTCGCGCGAACGATTACGTGATTGAACAATCCGATCATCGGCAAGCGCGCATCGATGCCATCCCCGAACACCGTGCTGACCGCAACCGGCTCCGCCTCGATGTCCATCTCGTGGAGGAGTGCGAGGAGGAGTGCGGTCTTTCCCTTGCAATCGCCATAGCGGCGCGTCCAGGTGACATCCGCGTCAGCCGGAACCAGGCCGCCACTCCCCATCGCCAGCGCGACATATCGAACCCGGTCCTGTACGAGGGCGAGCGCCGCTTCGGCGCGTCTTTTCGGATCGGGAGATGCCGCGCGAATGCGCTCCAGCTCGGCGCGAAGCGGGCCTTGCGCCGGCAAGGTTGCGGCCTTTTCAAAAAGCGGTGCCAGCAGTGCGCCCAGATCTGCCCAGGATCGGAAATCGGTCGCCTCCACCGTCGCGCCGAGCGAATAGCGTGCCGGAGCGCCCTTTGGCGGGTTGAACGGCTGCACATCGTCGAGAGAGAATTCGACGGTTTTGCGATTTCCCGACTGGATCGGCTTGAGCGCGGGGAGCCTGGCCGGTTGGCGCAGCTGCACCTGCAAATTCGAAGGCCATTCGATTCGCAGGTGCATCCGCCCGATCGGTGTGGCGTTCCACCCGGCAGCGAGATGCTCGACATGGCCCTTCATCACCGGGTCGCTCGACGATAACGAGGTCGCGAACTCGATCACATCGCCGACCTGCAGCCCTTCGGGCTGGATATTGGCGGTGAGCATGCCGTCGAGGGTCGCGCTTTCCAGATTGGTCTCGCGCCGCATCACGGTGAAGGTCTGACCCGATTCCAGCACGTCGATCACCTTGTCGCCGCGCCGGATCAAAAGCTTGTGTACCGTGAGCTCGTCGGTCTCGGGCCGCCAGGGGACGGAGATATTTCCTGCCGCGAGTCCCTGCGGCGTCTGTATCTTGATCGCGACCTGCGAATAGATCGTCTCACGGCCGGCCTCCAGCGCCACCTGCTGGTCCCACAGCAGCATTCTTATGGCGGCGTCGTCCGGCTTCGCAGTGGCGGGTGGCATCGGCACCGGCTTTACCCAAGCGGGCGCAGGCCCGATAATCGGCTTGTCGCCCGCCTGCGCAGCCGACGTGAACATGGTGGACGCCATGAAGGCGATGAGCAGCTTCCGCACGATTTACCCCCTGTTTCAGGTGAGTTTAACCGCCGGATTTGATCATTGCACCTAAAAGTCAGCCAATCTCCTGCCCACGCGTAACCGGCGAGGGAATCGCCGCGCGCGCTGCGTCGGCGCGTTGATCGCCGCGACGATGTCGGCCCAGCTTCCGGTGAGGCATGCGCTTGCGCGCGTCAGCGCTCTAGTTTAGCTGCGAATCATTCTCAACAAGTTGGCCGCCGCAGGGATATCGTGGAGGCGGCGTCGCGCAAGTGGAGATCAGATCGCCCGTGTCTAGCGGACCCGACGCGCTCCAGCTCTTCCTGACGCACCGTGCGCGGCTCCTGAGCTATGCCGTCCGTCTGACCGGCGACGTGTCTTCGGCAGAAGACGTGCTGCAGGAGGCGTGGTTGCGCTTCGAGGCCGCAATCGCGCATCGCGCGCTCGACGAGCCGGTCGCCTATCTCCACACGGTCATCCGCAACCTCGCGCATGACGATCGCCGCAGGCGCGGGTTGCGGGCACGGCTGTTCGTCGAAGGCCTTGAGGGATCGCCTTCCGATGTCGCGAGCATCGAACCCACGGCCGAAGCCTCCCTCATCGCGAGCGACGAACTGCGCCTGGTGCGCGAGGCGCTCGAGGGGATGCCGGAGCGGATGCGGGTCGCGGTCGAGATGCACCGCATCCGCGGAGCGAGGCTCAAGGACATCGCCGTCGAGCTCGGCGTTTCGGTGACCACAGCGCATCAACTTGTCGTGGATGGCGTCGAGCGCTGCCGAATCAGCCTGCGCAGCGCGCGATGACCTTTTTTCGCGACGATCCGAAAATCTTCCGCCGCCGTTCGTCTATCAGGCAAGACGCGTGGCACGGCCTGGCGGGCAAACGCGCGGCGCTCGAGGGAGGAGCGATATGATCGAGCCCGCGGACGGCAGCGCGGAAGCAGGTGAGCACATCGACCGCGACGCAGTCGATTGGGTGATCGCGCTGCAGGAGACACCAGACGACGCAGCGCTTCGCGCGCGTTTCGCCGCGTGGCTCGACGCCGATCCCGCACACCTTGCGGCCTGGGCGGAAATCAACGACGTGTCGCGACTGATCGGTGCAGCAAGTCGAGCTTCCGCTGCGCCCGATCGGCGCAACCAGCGCGCGCCCCGAGTTGGCCGGCGTAACGCTACCCGGATCGAAGGCGGGCGGCGGCGGCGTCGGGGCCCCGTCCCATTTTTCGCCGCAGCGGCTGCGGCGGCCTGTGTCGCCTTGGTCGCGATGCCCGAACTAATCGTCCGGGCGCGCGCCGACGCGGTGGCCGGATCCGGCGAGGTGAAGTCCGTTCGCCTGGCAGATGGCAGCTTAGCGCAGCTGGCCGCGGGAAGCGCGCTCGCGGTCGACTTCAGCGCCGGCAGGCGAAAGGTGCGCTTGCTCGCGGGCTCGGGCTATTTCGATGTGGCGCACGACGCTGCGCGTCCTTTTCAGGTGGAAGCGGGGGATACCGTCGTCAAGGTGCTCGGTACTGCCTTCGAGGTTCGCAAGAGCAGTGATGGCATCTCGGTTGCGGTGCGCCGCGGCCGCGTCGCGGTCGCCTGCAATGATCAATCCTCCGCCAGCGAACTGAAAGCGGGCCAAACTCTCGATTTCGCCTGTGGTCTGCGCAGCGTCGCGGGCAGGATCCAGCCGTCCCGGGTCGCTTCCTGGGTCGAGGGTCGCATCGTCGCGGCGGACCAGCCGATGCGCGAGATCATCGACGCGCTCAGGCCCTGGTATGGCGGATTGATCCTCGCTCGAGGCGAGGGCCTCGACAAATATCGGGTCACCGGCGTCTATGATCTGCACCACCCGGAGCAGGCCCTGGCCGCGCTGGCGGCTGCGCATCATGCGAAGGTGCAACGGATCACGCCGTGGATCCTCGTCATTTCGACGCATTGAACCCGTTTTCACGGACGTCCTAAAAAACTTCCGAAAAATCGCTCCCGCCGTTCGTTGAATAAATATGCGAATGCGTCGCAATCGCAAAATTTGTTACTTCGAAGGTGGGGGAAGCGGGAGTGATATCGGGGGCGAGGATCAAGGTTTCGAAACGCCGCGTGATCTTGGTCGCGGCGATGCTCGGAGCTGGCGCGGCCATATCGATCTGTCCCGCGACGGCTGTGGCGCAGTCCTCGGACGAGGGAGCGGTACGGGATTACGACATCGCGGGGCAGTCACTGAGCGACGCGTTGATCGATTTCGGGCGGCAATCGGGGCTTCAGGTGAGCGTCGACGCCGGTCAGTTGCAGGGTGTTCGCTCGCCGGGAGTCCGCGGACGCATGCCGGCGCGGCAGGCGCTGAGCGACCTGCTCGCCGGCTCGGATTTCGGCTGGCGACTGGACGGCGGCCTCGTGACTCTCGAACGAGTGCCGCGCATCGCTCAGGGACAGCAGCAGCCGATCGTCACCGAGGCGCTGCGGGTCGAAGCCGACGGCACTGCGCGAGAGAGTGGCGCCGAGCGCGACGCACGGCGCCGCGACGACGTCTATGATATGGATCTGTCGTCGAGCTTTGCCGGCAAGGAGGAGGTCGAGCGCTACAAGGGCGTGACGCCGTCCGACGTGCTCAAGGGCATGGTCAACATATTCAGCGGGGATTCCCGCAACAGCGGCGCGCTCGATCCCAGCATCCGCGGCATCCAGGGGCCTGGGCGCGTTCCCGTCATCATCGACGGGACCGAGCAGGCCCTCACGGTCTGGCGCGGCTATAATGGCGCCAGCAATCGCAGCTATATCGATCCCGGTCTGATCGCCGGCGTGCAGGTTCTGAAAGGGCCTGGCGCCGAGCGCGGCGTCAATGCCTCGAGCGGTGGCGCGGTGGTGATCAACACGCTCGATGCCGACGATATCCTGAAGGCGGGACAGAGCTTCGGGATCGAGCTCAGGCTGGAGGGGGGCAATAATTCGGTCTCGCCACGCATTCCGGCGCTGCGCACCGGCGAGGACTATCGCACCATTCCCGGCTTTCCGGGCAGCCCGGGAACGCCGGGACTGCCGACCTTCCCTTATAACGATCCAACGCTGCGCGTGCCGATCCGAACCTCGGACGACGGCGACTTCTTCTCGATCGGCGACAAGGCCGCGCGGATCGCCGTCGCGGGGCGGGCAGGGGATATCGACCTGTTCGGCGCGTTCGCGTGGCGCAAGCGCGGCAATTACTTCTCCGGCGGGCAGGCCGCGGGTTACTACCAGCAAGAAGATCTGGAACTCGCCCCCGACACCTATGTCCGCACTCTGGGGCTGAATTATGAGCCGGGTGACGAGGTGCCCAACACGTCGAGCGAGATGGAATCCTGGCTCTTCAAAGGCACCTGGCGGATCGCCGACGATCAATATCTCCAGCTCGGCTTCCGCGACAGCAAGTCGACCTATGGCGAGATCATTCCGTCGCGGATCATCTCGTCTTTCGGCTTCGGCAACATCCAGTGGCCGCTGAGCAAGGTTCACGCCCAAGCCTATAACGCCGAATATAAGTGGCAGCCCGAGAGCCGCTGGATCGACATCAAGGCCACTCTCTGGGGCACCCATACCGTCAGCGACACGTACAGCGCCGGTGGCTTCCCCAATTCGGCCTCGGTCGACGATCCGATCCTGATCAACAGCGCTCTCGGCAATTCGCGCAACGATCGTTTGGGTTTCACCGGCAGCAATCAGATGAAGCTGACTTCTCGGCTGGACCTGCTGCTCGAAGGGAGTTGGCAGCACGAGAAGCTGCGATCCGACGACGCATATAGCGATGCGATCGCCAGGGGCTGGCGTCAGTTGCCACGGGCGGGCCGCCGCGAGGAATATCGGATCAACCTGCGTGGCGAATGGCGGCCGACCAGCTTCCTGAAGCTCAATGCCGGTCTCACTTATTCGGGCTATTGGGCGCATGACGATTTTCTCGACGACTATCTGGAGATCCGCGGCGGCTCGATCGCACAGCCTGTCGTCTCGAGCTATTCGACGTCGTACAAGACCATGGAGAGCGGCGTCGACGCGTACCGCGCCTATCTGGTCGACATGTACACCCAGCTCGGCTTTCCGCCCGAGCTCTTCCCGCTCGTCATCGATCCGGCGGTGGAACAATATGCCCTCGATCCGCAGCCGTTCGAAGTCACCCATGCCGGTCCGCTCTGGGCGCCGGATGCCCGCGGCAGGTTCGGTCGCGCGGGCAATATCTGCACCAACGGGTTCGCGGCCGGCCGGGCGGGATACAATGGCTGGTGCAGCGTCACCGCCAACTTCACGACTTTCGACACCACCGCGAACAAACGCAAATCGGCGCATGGCTGGGCGCCCTTCGCCTCGGCAACGGCCTATCTGAGCGGCAGCAGCCGGGCCTATCTCCGCTATGCCGAAGCCTATCGCTATCCGAGCATGTTCGAGAGCACGATCGGCTTCTCGGCATCGCTCAATCCGGCGGGCGCGCTGAAGCCCGAGCATATCCGCTCCTGGGAGGCGGCCTATATCCACGATCTGCGAAGCCTGTTCGGTCTCCGGGGCGACGACCAGCACGCCGATCTCAAGTTCACCTGGTACAGCAATACGACGCGGAACGTCATCGAGCGCGACACGCAGCTGATGTTCTTCAACCTCGACCGGCAGGAGATCGCCGGGCTCGAGCTGCAAGCGCGTTTCGACAATGGCCGGTTCTTCACCGACATCGGCGCCGCACACATGACCAGGAACAAGGCGTGCGATGCGAGCTTCGCGATCCAGAGCGATCCGACGCGCGGGCGAGTGCCCGACTGCGTCAAATACGGTTTCGTCTCGAGTTATCTGCTCACCCAGGCGACGCCCGAGGATTCGATCAACTGGACGCTCGGAGGCCGCTTCCTCGAGAAACGCCTCGAACTGGGCGGACGGCTGATCTGGTACGGCGCCTATGACAATCCGCAGCTCGACCAGTTCATCGGCGGTCCATTGCCGGATCGCATCCAGGGTTCGGCGCTCAACGTGCCCTATGCCTGGGGAGAGATCCTGACGCTCGACCTCTACGCGAAGCTCAAGCTCGACGAGCGCTTCTCGGCCGAGCTCGTCGGGACCAATCTCACCGACCGTTACTATCTCGATCCGCTGACGCGCTCGCTCAATCCAGCGCCGGGCCGGACGGTCCGTCTCGGTCTGACGGGTCGATTCTGATGAAGAGAATTCAGGGCGGCCGCCATCTCCCTCCAACCCTGGAAAGACCGGGGGAATGGCGGCGCGCCCTGGATGAAAGCGCCTGAACGATCAGGCGCTCCAACAGCAAGAGGACTATCATGAAGATCGCATATCTCAAGCTGCTGTCTGCCGTCGGCATCGCGACACTCGCGGGCGCCGGTGCCGCGCATGCCCAGATCGTCGGCGGATCGAGCGACACCAGCAAGGTCGTCGTGGGAACGAGCACCGTCAATGCCGGGCCGCACACCTCGGGCAAGCCCGGGATCGCGGTGCCGAACACCGGCCTCAGCCAATTGGTGGACTTCCAGTTCCTCTACACGCTCGGGCCCGACGGCAATGGCGTGGTCACCATCAACAGTCCGAGCGGCGCGCCTTCGGATCACAGCACGCTCGGCCGGTTCCACTTCGCCAAGGTGAGCGGCGCCGACGTCTATTTCGGGGAATGGTCGCAGGCCGGAACCATGGCGTCCGCCGACCATGCGGTCTATTATGTCGGCAGCAACCCGACGACGACCGCGAACGCGCCGGCTGCCGGTCAGGCGACCTACAGCGTCAAGGGTATCAGCGATTATGCCAACAAAGGCATTCTCACCGGCACCTTCACGGCGAACTTCCTGTCCAACCTGAACGGCACGCTGACCGGCAGCCTCACCAACGCGGCCAGCAACTATTCCGTGAACATCGGCACCGCAGCGATCGCCTCCGGAGTCGTCGCAGGCACGGGTGCGAGCGTCACGACCGGGGGTTCGACCGTGAATGGCGGGATCGTCGACGGCCGCTTCTACGGCGCTGGCGCCGCCGCTCTCGCAGGTCTCGTGCGTTTCACGGGCAATGCCCAGTACAACACCGCCTTCGGTGGCACGAAGAACTGAAGCCTCGCTTCGCAACAAACCAGGGGCAGGGAGCCGGCAGCGGCTCCCTGCTTCCCCGTTTCCGCCCACCGCATTTTCCGCAAAGCCCCACAGCGAAGGCCAGCCCAGCCGTGACATCCCGCCTCTTCATCCGCCCGCGCCGCGCGCTCCGAACGCTATTCGTGGCTAGTGCGATGTCCGCCGCTTCGGCTGCCGCGGCCCAGAATGCGGGCGGCGACGATACCCGGCTTCGCCTCAACCAGGGGATCGACCGATCCTCGGCCGAGGCGGAACGGCGATTGCTCGAAGGCACCGATGCTCTGACTGTGCCCTCCACGATCGAGGTCGACGGCCGGACCTACACGGTCAACAACAATGCCGACGAGATGGGGCAGGCGCTCTACATCTCGATCGCGCGCAAGCAATGGCAGGACGTGCGCCGGTTCCTCGATGCCTATCGACGCCTCGAAGATCGCGATCCGATGCTGTTCCTCTATGCCGAGGGCGCGCTCGCAAGACAGGCGGGTGATCTCGCCACCGCTGAGGCCCGATACCGCGCGTTGCTTGCGCTGCAGGCGGATTTCCTGCCCGCGCGGCTGGAACTTGCCCGCATTCTCTTCGAGCGCCGCAAGGACCGCGACGCGCTCCGCGCATTCCGGGGCGTACAGAGCCAGATCGAGGCGCAAGGCGACCGCGCGTCCGGCATTCAGCAGACCGTGAATCTCTTCATCGCGGCGCTCGACAAGCGCCGCGGCTGGCAGGGATCGATCGCGGTGGGCCCCGGCTACAGCAGCAACCTCAATCAGTCTTCGGCAAGCTATGCCTGCTTGCTCATGGGCCCCGACGGAACGTGCCTGATCGACCGCAAGGTACCCGATCCGATCAAGGCGACCGGCGTCAATTTCGAAGGTACGCTCAGCCGGCGCACGCCGCTTGGTGGCAATGACGGGATCCTCGGCAGGGCGGTGGTCTATGGCGACATCTATCCCGGCCATGGCGCGTACAGCCAGGCGACTCTCGCGGCCCAGATCGGCTATGACCATCAGACCCTGAAAGGGGGCTACACGCTGTCGCCGACACTCGAGCTTTCCAGCTTCGGCCCGAATCTCCTCTATACCGCCTGGGGGCTGCGCGCGGAAGCAATGGTCGCCCCCACGCCTCAGAGCGCGCTGCGCGTCGAGGCGAGCCGCAAGATCTTCGATTACCGCCAGCGAGCCTATCGGGATTATGATGGCGCGCTCACCGAAATCTATTTGACGGGATGGTACGCGCCGGTCGCCGGGCTGAGCTTCTTCGGCGGCCCCGACTTGGCCGACAAGACCGCGGACCAGGGCGCCAATGCCTATCGTCAGCTCGGACTGCGCGTGGGGCTGAACAAGACCTTCGGCAAGGCCGCGAACTTGCTCGCTTTCACTTCGCATCGCTGGCGCGACTATCGTGGGTTCAGCGATCTTCTCGGTGCGAGGCGGCACGATCGCGATCAGAATTTCGTGGCGATCGTCAAGCTGCCCGCACTTCGCTTCGCCGGGCTGACACCCAACATTCTCGTCCAGCACAACCGTGTGGAGAGCAACGTGGACTGGCTCTACTCCTGGCGGCGGACCGCCGCGAGCTTCAGGCTCGAACGTGCCTTCTAACACACTTCGCCAGGCACCCGTGCCCGGGCCGATCGGCTTCTCGCCAGGGATCCGGACCAGCGCGGAGGATCGCGGGTCGATCGGGGGCAGCGCCTATCGGCAGCCCGCGGCGTGCCGTGCCGTCGGCTCGACGGGTACCTTGTGTCTGTTCGCGATCGCGATCGCGATCCTGCTATGGATTCCCCGTTCTCCGATCGCCCGCACCGTGCCCGCTGCGCCGCTGGCGGTCACGTTCGAACTCGCGCCCGCGCCATCCGCTCCCCCCGCGCCGCCGGTCGATGTTCCGGCCGGACCGGTCCAGCATGTGCAGGAGACTGCGCGCGCCGACGGAGCGGAGCGAGAGCTCGATCCCATCGCGCCCGTCCTGCCCAAGATCCCGGCGTTGCCGACGACGACGGCTCCCGCCGCCGGGACGACAGAGCAGGCATCGTCTCAGGCTCGGCCGGTCGAGCGGACTGCCGCACCGCCTGCCATGACTGATCCGGGCACCACCCTCGCGGCGCGAGTGACGTCGGCATCGGCGGAGCGCGCCGCACTCGCCAATTGGCAGAGCCAGCTTCTCGGGCATCTGAAGACGCATCTGCGCTTTCCGCGCCAGGCCGAACGCAGCCGGCAGCAGGGCGTCGCTTTGGTCTCCGTCCGCGTGGACCGGCAGGGCCGCGTGCTGCATGCCCGCATCGAGCGTGGCAGCGGCTATCCGATGCTCGACAGCGAGGCGCTCGCCACGGTGCATCGCGGATCGCCCGTGCCGCCGCCCACGGCAGACGTCCGCGGTGACCCCGTCACCGTGACCATCCCGATCCAGTTCGCGCTCCGGCGATGACGATCGCACCCGAAATCGAGAGGACATCGGCATGAAGACGACCAGGTTGATCAATGCGCCGGAAGCCGCAGATATGAGCCGATCCAGGCGGCTCAAGGTCAGCACCCAGACCGCGCACGAGCGTCTCGACAACCGGATCATGGAAAGCCAGCCCTTTCGCGACCGGGAGCGCTACAGGCTGTTCCTGAAAATCCAGTATCTCTTTCACCGCGACGTCGACGCGCTCTATTGTGCCCCGGAGTTGCGAGCGGTGTTGCCCGATCTCGACGGGCGCCGGCGGCTGGCCGCGATTCAACAGGATATCGCCGATCTGGGACAAGGCGTTCCCGATCCGGCAGCGGCAACGGCCTTCGGAAGCTCCGTCGATCTGGCCACGGCCTTTGGTTGGCTCTATGTTGCGGAGGGTTCGAACCTGGGAGCCGCCTTCCTGTTCAAGGCCGCCGCCGCTTTAGGCCTCGACGCGAGCTTCGGCGCACGCCACCTTGCGGGACATCCGGATGGGCGCGCGCGGCATTGGCGCGAATTCACCGGGGCGCTCGATGCGCTCGAACTGGAGCCCGAAGAGGATGCGCGCGTGATTGCCGGTGCGGAAGCTGCATTTGCCCGGGTCCGGACGCTGGTCGATGCCAATTTCGGCCGATAAGCGTTCGGACCGACGCGGCGGCCCGTTGCGACGATCGCTGTGGCTTGCGCTCGGGTTTCTGTTCGTAGCGCTCGGCTTCATCGGTGCCCTGTTGCCGCTGATGCCGACCACGGTCTTCCTGATCCTCGCGGCTGCTTGCTTCGCACGATCCTCGCCACGATTCGAGGGCTGGCTGCTGGACCATCCACGTTTCGGCCCGACATTGCGCGCCTGGCGTGACGACGGTTCGATCGGACCTCGGGCCAAGCTCATGGCTTGCGGCGGCATGGCGGTCGGTTACGCGCTATTCTGGTGGGCCGTGCGTCCGAGCTTCGCGATCGATATGATCGTGGCGGTGGCGATGGCCGGATGCGCAGCCTTCATCCTGAGCCGCCCCAGACCGAAAGCGCTCGGCGATCTGCCGAAAATCCTTTGATATTTTGTGGAAATCTGACCGCGTCGCAATTCGGATCATGAACATGGGTGCCCGAAAGTGTGTCTTCGATGAGTTTCTGACCGACGATGCTGGACCATTTCACTCCGGCGAGGAGGATTGTCTCCGGCACCTCACGGAGCGACGGATTCATGCCGGCAGCTAACTCGGCTGTCATTTGCTCTCCAGGAGTCAGCGCATCTTGTCCCGAAGTCTGCCCCGGCGGCGCGGAGAAAACCGTCTGCACGATTGGCGGTGGCACAGGCCGGGAAGCTGCTGACAGATTAACGTCTTGATTGCATCGCGCAGGACAGCGCACGACAGGCGCCTGGTTTGATAGGAGATTGCGATGCGCCCGGCTCTTGTTCTGATGCTGCTTCCGATCATGCCGTTGTTGCAGGCCGGTGCGCCGGCATCGCCGCCGTGGGCTCAAGCGGAAAGACAGGACGCGGCGCTGCTCGAGTTCCTCGATCGAGCATATGACGAGCAAGTGAGCCTGAGTCCGGAGAAGCAGACGCAGCTTGGCTTGAAGACCAACTATGATCGGCTGGACGACTACACCGACGCCGCGGCCATCCGGAGGCGGAATCTCGGCGAGCGGCAGTTGAAGGCGATGCGCGCCCGGTTCCGGCCTGAGCAGCTGAGCGAGCGCGCGCGCGTCAGCTATCGCATGTTCGAATATGAGGTAGAGCGCGCACGCGATTCATTCCGCTTCCGAAAGTTGCGCTTTCCCGTGTCCACGAACGGCAGCCCGGCGGGCGCGATCCCGGTGTTGCTCATCAACAACCACAAGATCGATACCGTCGGGGACGCGGAGGCCTATATCGCGCGACTGCGCGACACAGAGCGTGTGATGGGCGAAGTCGCCTCGTTGATGCGCGAGCAAGCGGCTGTGGGGATCGTCCCCAACAAGGTCAATTTCGCGCCCGCCAGAGCAGATGCGCTGAAAGTCATTACCGGCGTGCCGTTCGACAACGGTCCGGACTCGACCCTCATGGCCGACTTTCGCAAGAAGCTCGAAACGCTGAACGCGCCGGTGGCAGTGAAAGAGAAACTGCTGGGCGACGCGCAGGCAGCACTGACCGGGCCGTTTCGGCGCGGCTACGGAATGCTGATCGCGGCGCTGGACGAGATCGAGCCGAGGTCAAAAGGCAATTTTGGTGCGTGGAGCCTGCCCGATGGTGCCGCTTATTATGCCGACCGGCTGAAGGGCTCGACGACCACCAATCTGACAGCGGAACAGATTCACGCGATCGGCCTCGAACAGGTTGCCGCGATCCGGCGGGAGATGGAGGAGATCAAACGCGAGGTCGGTTTCAAGGGAACGCTCGAGCAGTTCTTCGATCACATTCGCACCGATCCAAAGTTTAAATATCCGAACACGGAAGCCGGCCGCGAGGAGTATCTTCGCGATGCGCGCGCCGTGATCGCATCGGCTATGACAGCGGCGCCGCGTTACTTCCGGGTGCTGCCCAAGGCGCCGCTGGAGGTGCGCGCGGTGGAGAAATGGCGTGAGGGTACCGCGTCCACCGCCTTCTACAACCGGCCCTCGGCCGACGGGTCGCGACCCGGCATCTACTACGTCAACCTCGTCGACATGAACCAGACGCAGAGGGTTCAGGTGGCCGGTATCGCCGCGCACGAAGGCGCGCCGGGGCACCATTTCCAGATCGCGCGCCAGCAGGAACTCACCGGCATCCCCAGGTTCCGAAAATTTGGCGGCTACGGCGCCTATGTCGAGGGCTGGGGACTTTATTCGGAGCGGTTGGCGAACGAGATGGGAGTCTACAAGGATCCCTATGCCCGGTTCGGAATGCTCTCGCTTCAGGTATGGCGCGCAATCCGCCTCGTGCTCGACACAGGCATCCACTCCAAACGGTGGACGCGTGAGCAAGCGATCGCCTATTTCCGGTCGAACAGTTCGGTGTCGGACACGGATATCGCGCGTGAAGTGGACCGGTACTTCAACTGGCCCGGGCAGGCGACGAGCTATATGATTGGCCACATCAAGATCACCGAACTACGGAAGAGGGCCGAGCGTGCGCTGGGAACGAAGTTCGAGATCCGCGATTTTCATGAGGTGGTGCTGGGTCAGGGCGCACTGCCTCTGGATGTGCTCGAAGAACAGGTAACCCGGTATATTGCGGCGCAGAGGCAGCTCTAACGCCGAGCCTGTCCTTCGTCCGAAGCGCATATGGCACCTTAGGCATCTGCGGCGCGTTGGCGAATTGCCTTGAATAAGTCTGACTAATCCCGCAATGTTAGCGCTAACTTGATCGTGGCGCCGCAGCAGCTGGCGCTCATAGAACCGAGGAGGAGAGCGCGATGCAGATCACAAGCATTCTGGCAGGCTGGGCGTGCAAGGTCCGGGTGACTGGCGGTCTGGCCATTGCGGCTGCGGCGTGCGTCGTCCCGGCCGACGCCCATGCGCAGAGCGACAAGATGACGCAGATCGCAATACCGGCTCAGCCCGGTGCGATCGAGTTGGGCACCGGCCGGTTGCCGGGCGCAACGGCGCCCGAGGCGTGGCATAGCCAATATGGCAGCGTCTTCGCCCGCAACGTCGCCGTCGCCACGCTCACGCCTTTTCTCCCGGATCCCGACCGTGCGACCGGCGCTGCAGTGGTGGTCGCTCCAGGCGGTGGTTTTCGTACGCTGTCGATGGAAAATGAAGGATGGGATGTCGCCGAGGCCCTCGCGTCAAAGGGTGTGGCTGCCTTTGTGCTCAAATACCGGCTCAACCCGACGCCTGCGGACATGCCGGGGTTCGAGCGTTCGATGCATGAGATGTTCTCGGGTACGGCGCGCCGGCGGCGAATGGATCCGCAGGAGGCAATGAAGGGGCTCGCGCCACAGATCGCCGATGCACGTGCCGCTTTCGCGCTCATCCGCCGCCGCTCGGCAGAATGGCACGTGGACCCCGATCGCATAGGTATGATCGGCTTTTCCGCCGGCGGCATGCTCACGCTGGCAACTGCACTTGCAGGCGAAGACGCCAAACCTGCGTTCATCGGCGACATATACGGTCCACTTGCCGGCGTGACCGTTCCGGCCGATGCGCCACCGCTGTTCGCCGCGCTTGCCGCCGATGATCCTTTCTTCGCGCATGGCGGAATTGGACTGATCGACAGTTGGCGAGCGGCCAGGCGGCCGGCTGAATTCCACTTGTTCGAACAAGGCGGGCACGGCTTCGGCATGTACCAGAAGGAAACTACCAGCACGGGCTGGTTTGACGCTTTTGTGCGCTGGATCGGCATGCACGGCATGCTGAAGCCGGCGAAATAATGCGGATCGCGATATTGGTCTGGGGTAAAGCTGGAGTGGTAGTCGGAATGGGCGTTAGACACGCAACACTGGCAGCTGTGGCGTTGATCGCGCTGGTTTGCACGAATTCCGCGATGGGGCAGACTGCGCCTCGTGCTTTCCCGGGAGCCAACCCGATCGTGCGGGACAAATTCACCGCCGATCCGGCGCCGCTGGTGGTAGGGGACCGGCTCTATCTGTATGTCGGGCATGACGAAGCTCAGCGCGACGAGATGTTCAATATGCGTGAGTGGCTCGTCTATTCGACGACCGACATGCGGCATTGGACCGATCATGGCGCGATCATGAAGGTCGCCGACTTCAAATGGGCCTTGAAGGACGCTTGGGCATCGCAGGTCATCCAGAAGAACGGCAAGTTCTGGTTCTATGCGGCGGTCGAACACGACAAAACGCACCCCGGCAAGGCGATCGCAGTCGCGGTATCCGACACGCCGACCGGCCCCTTCGTCGATGCAAAGGGTTCGGCGCTGATCACCAATGAAATGACGCCCAAGGGCACGCATAGCTGGGAGGATATCGACCCCACGGTGTTCACCGACGAGGATGGAACGACCTGGATCGCGTGGGGCAATCGCCAGTGCTACATCGCCAGGCTCAAGCCAAACATGATCGAGATCGACGGGCCGATCACCGAGATCACTCCGCCGCATTTCGAGGAAGGGCCGTGGCTGCACCGGCGTGGCGCGCTTTACTACCTCACTTATGCATCGCTCGACCGATCAACGCACCGCGACGAGAGGGTCTCCTATTCTACCGCACGCTCCATCCGGGGTCCGTGGACCTATCGCGGCGAGTTGACGGGATCGGGCAAATACAGCTTCACCATCCATCCCGGGATCGCTCAATTCAAAGGGAATTGGTATCTTTTCCTGCATAATGCGACGCTCGCAATTGGCGACCTGAGCGGCGCGATCGGCCGTCGCGCCGTCACCGTCGAGCATCTCCGGTACAATGGAGATGGGACCATTAAGCCCGTCATTCAGACGGGGGCGGGGGTCTCCGTCGCGCTTCCCGGATCGGCCGGAAGAAACTGAGGCTGCGACCGGAACCTGCGTGATGACCGGTCTCGGCAAGATCGGGCGGCACCGCGACTCGTGCAGCGGCCCTGATACGATGCCGGCTCTCGCCGGAGCGGGTCGTGTTGCGGCACCCTGCTGAAGCTCGGCGTGGTGGTACCGCTTGTTCCCCGCCGTCTCTTATTGATGATATAGGAAGCAGCGTCCGTCAGCCGAAATACTGCATCGGTCCAGGAGGTCACATGGAGCAGGCGCTTCGCGAATACGATCCCAAGTGGCGGGACGCCTTCGAACAGGAGCGGATGCGCCTGCTGTCGCGCCTATCGGGGGTCGCGCGGGAGATCCTCCACGTCGGATCGACAGCCATTCCCGGAATGCCGGGCAAGGGCATCATTGATATCCTGATGGTGGTAGATTCGCTCGACCCGCAAGACGCCTATGCTGTGCCCCTGCTCGACCTGGGGTACATCTCGCGGCCGGTCCCCGAACGGCCGGAATCGCCGTTCTTCACGAGACCGGCGGTGAAGCCGCGCTCGCACAACCTCCATGTGGCGATTGCAGGAAGCAAGCGCGTGAAAAGCCTGCTGGCATTCCGGGACTATCTGCGGGCGGACCCCGCCGCGGCCCAGCGCTATGCCGAGGCCAAACGTGGCCTGGCACGAGGAAATCGCATCGATCTGGAAGCCTACAGCGGCGGAAAGGCCGCGGTCGCCGCCGCGCTCGAGCAGGAAGCCGTCGCTTGGGCCGGAGCGCGCGATGGCTAGCCACGACGACTGGTACGAGACATACATCTCCTTCGATCTTGAAACCGACGGCCCCGTTCCGGGGCACTATTCGATCCTCTCGATCGGCATGAGCGTGGCCGGACGCCAGCGCGCGGGCCGGTATACCGCCTCGCCGGCGACGCAGGAGACCTTCTATGCCACGCTCAAGCCGACGACCGGTAATTTCAACGCCGAGGCCATGGCGGTCAACGGGCTCGACCGGGCGCTGCTTGCGCGATCGGGGCTCGATCCGGCCGAGGCGCTCGAGCGCCTGACGCAGTGGCTGGCGGTCGTATCGGCCGGCACACGTCCGGTACTCGTCGCCTACCCAGCCACCTTCGACTGGCCATTTCTGGCCTATTATTACCGCACCTACCTGGATTGCGATCCGCCCGTGCCGTTCACGCGAGTCTGCGACCTCAGAACCCTGATCGTGGCCGCAGCACACCGCCAATATTACACCCCGACGGCCGAATGCCTGCCGGCGGGCCTGTATCCGTCACGCGTCCACACGCATCACGCGCTACAAGACGCGATCGATCAGGCCGAATTGTTCTCCGCCGTCCAGCTATGGCGCCAGCGTAGCGCGGCCGATCCTCCATCGGCGGAATGCTGATCGCGGGACATCCGGTTCCGCGCCGCTCACCTGGTGGGACGGACGGCGGCAAGCACCTCGAACGACAATTCGCCTTCGAACGCCCCGCTCGGGCACACGGCGGATAGACGTGTCCGCAGACGATCCCTGAAGGCGTGAATCCGCTCCTTCAGCAGCCCCGGCGAAGCGTAGGAAGTGCTCAGCTGCAGGCCGATGATATCGTCGATGGACAGGCGCCTGGGCATCGTGAACACGTGTGCGCTGACGAGCGAGAATGCCGATCGGCCAAGCACCACCTCGTGACGATCCTTGGGATGACGATACACGCCGGAGCCGGCGCGACGATCCGGTCCAAGAAAGTCCCGCACCACTTCGGTGGCGATCGCGCTCCAGTCGCCGCCGTCGCTGTCCGACCACGTGCCCCGGCCACCGTCGACGACCGCGACGCCACCGTCGGCGGCGATCCTGTCGTTCAGCAAGCCAAGCAGGCGATCCCGATCCATCCAGTGAAAGCTCGCGCCCATCGTGCACAGGCGAAGCTCGGGGATCGCGAAGCGGGCGAGCCCCGCGTCATCGCCGCGACGCCAGGCGACGCCCGCGACTCCAGCCGCCTGCTCGGCCCTCAATCCCTCAGCCAGCATCTCGATATCCGGATCAATCGCCTCGACAGGCACGCCGTGCTGCGCAAGCGGGATCGCGAGTTGCCCGGTTCCGCAGCCGAGATCCAGCACCGGCGTCGATGGATCGAGCGCGAAGCGCTCTACCAGGAACGAGATCAATTCGGGCGGATAGCCGAAGCGGTAACGCGAGTAATAAGGTGCGGCGCCTTCGAACAGGCTGATCTCATCCGGGGCGCTCATGCGATTTCTCCTCGAGCCAAGGCGGGATGCGGAGATGCCGAAAGCGGCGGCAGGTCGATGGCGGGGATCACTGAGCCGACCGCCTCCGCGTAGGTCGGGCGCCTTGCTGGCAGCTCAGGGAACAGCGCGGCGAGCAACGACCAGCGATCTTGCCCTGCTTCAATCAGGCGCTCCCACGGCGTTACACCGCTTAAGTCGCCGTCGCTGCCGCGGATCGGCATCATCACGCCGGCCGCTTTCCACAGCGGGCCGGCGATGATGGATGCGGAGCAATGGACGCTGGCGATAGTCGGACGCGCGCCCGGGGTCAGGCAGCCGGGGACCAGTCGGGTCAGCGCGGTCGGTTCGATGATGGCCCACACCTCAATGGTCTTTCCATGCGCGGAGGCCAGCGCGATCGCGCCGACCGCCTCGGCGACGCAATAGTCGCCGCATGCGTAGATGATCGCCTCGCTGGATTGTGCGCAGGAGAGCCGCACCACGGCGCCCTCCGCGTCCGGAACATCGGGCAGGCACTGTTTGGAGCACAGGAGCGCGAACGCGCCGCCTGGTGTGTTTCGCAGCGCATCGTCAAACCGCCGGTGAGTGGATGCTCTTCCGATCGGGCAGATTAGGCGGAATCGCGAAGATCCGCGTGCAAGGAAGGTGCTCGTTATGTCGGCGTTGCGATGGGTGGGGGAATTGGCCCAGCCGAGGCTGGTCAACACCAGCGCAAGCGGCGGTCGGTCGGCCATCGGCTGCGCCCGGATCAGCTTGGCATATTGCGCGAGCTGCGACGAGACGAGCGGCGCGAAGGCTTCATACGAGGCAAACGCCGCCGGGCGACCGCCGGCCACATGACCGATCGTCCAGCCGAGACAAACCTCCTCCGCCAGAACCTCCGTCACCAGCCCCGCCGCCAGTGAACGAACGAGCAGGTTCGAGCGCGCCTCGTCGGGCGAGAAGATGCGCATTCCTGTTGCCACCGCCACCTGGTCGATCGCTTCCATCGGGCTGGCCCAGCGCGCGCCGGGCGCGGCCGTAGCTGTCGGGATGGCAAGACGCGAAGGCGGATCTGCATACGAAGTGGTGCCGAAGGTCGCTCGGGAGGCGGTCAGAGCGAGAGGCGGGGCGGGGGCACCATTGGCCAGGAACTTGCCAGCCGAGAACTCGGCCGCGAAGCTTGCCATCGCCGCGATACCCGGACCATCCGTGCGAAGCGCAGGAGGCTTGTGCGCGACGGCGCCGCGAAAGGCCTTTCCTTCAAGAGTTGCCGGCGCCGGCCATCCCTTTTCCGTCACCGAGATCCATGCCACACGGCGGCCTAGCCTGGCCGAGCATAACGCCCGCATAGCGGCGGCCGATGCTGAGATGTGATCTTGGCAGGACGTGACTACCTCATAGCCGCATGCCAGGAGTATGCGCTCCAGCCGGGCCGGCCCGAAGCGCGCTGCGCCTCCCATGCGCGCGGCGTTGGCGTTGATCGCAAGCAGCAGGCCGGCGCCACGGCAGGGTGGCACGAGTTCGCCATGTGCCAACGCCGCCAAGGTGGCCGGCGTCTCGCATTCGCCGTCGCCTATGATGCAGACGATCAATGCGGATGCGGCCGCCGCCAAGCCTTGGGCTACCGCCGTTGCGGTGCCCAGTTCGCCGAACAAGTGGGGGAGGTCGCGCGGCCAGTCGAGCACCTCCGTCGAGACGCCCCCTGGCTGTCCCAGACCGTGGATGTGCTCGTTGAGCCGTGAGACGCTGACATTTCCCGCGACGAATTCGTGCGCGAGCACGAAGCTGCCGGCATGCCCGGTGCCCAGCACGAGCCGCACCGGCGCTCCGTCTTCGCACTGCGCGGCGATATGGGCGACGATCAACGCAATACCGGGATTGGCGCCCCAATGCCCCGCGGGTGCGCGGATCGGCCCGCATTCTTCCGGCGGCCAAGGCAGTCCGAAAGCATGCGCGGCGGCCACGGCGCAGCATGCTCGCCAATAGTCGATTGCCGCCGTGACAGGCGCCGAGGTCCGGATCATGCCATGTCCGCCAGCGCGCGATCGAGCATTGCCAGAACGTCGCGCGGCGGCACCGTCATTTCCGCGAGGCGCGCGTCGGGGTCATCCGCCATCGAGAGACCGTCGCGCACCGGTGTGCGATCGTAGTGCCATCCGCTGACATGGGATAGCGCGCGATAGTCGTTGTGCGCGTGATCGGGGGACGACAATTCCCAAAGGAGACCCGGTCCCGGCTGAGTGACGATCCAGGCCAGCCCCGCCCCGTGCGGCCCGGCGATGACATCCGCGCTCCGCGTGAGCGTAAGCTGGTCGGCCACCGACAGAGACTCGAGGCGAATCAACTCGAAGCCGCGCACGTCCAGCTCAGCTGCGCAATCGTCCTCGTAGCGCCACCGCCGGGCAGCGTCGCCGCGAGAAATCCACAGCCGCCGTCGCTTGCCCTCACCGCGAACGCCGCCGAGCAGGCTTCTCGCCGCGAAGGCCGCCCATGGCGCCACCGCAGTGGCGAAGCCGGACGGCTCGGGAATGAGAAGCTGGTCGGCGTCGATGATCTCGCCATCGGCTATGGCGATGCAGCGCTCCGGTTCGATTCCAGCTATTGCCAGCAGTTCATCCCGCCAGGCAGGCGCGCCGGCGGCGATCAGGAAGCGGTCCGGGACGGGGTCGTGACGGAGTAATAGCCAAAGCCTGGGGATCGCATCCGCAAGGAAATGCGAGATGTTTGCATGACCATGGTGGGTCAGCAGACCGACCGTTCCGGCCAGCCGCCGGCGCACCGGGGCGCGGCTGATGCGCCAAGCTTCATGGGCGAAGGCCGGCACCGAGGGGCGGCAAAGCGTCGACAGGAATATCACATTGCCTGGCGCGGCCGACGCCCCGTTGCAGCCCAGCGCCGAACCGCCGGGCACTCGCGAGACCCTGCCGGGCGGGGCTAGATAGGTTGCGAGCGCCGCTAGCTTCGACGAGGGTGCCGCGCAAGGCTGGGGACAGCGTACGATCTCGGCGGGAACCAGCGTTGATGTCGCGCCCTCGCCGGTTGCGTCGATCCACTCGGAGGGCGAGGGCGCAAATCCTCCGCGCGCTGCCGCGATCAAGATCCGTGCTCGCAGAGCCCGTGCCGCCGAGCCCAGTCGATCAGCGCCGTGCACCCCACGCCGGGACGGTACTCGCCGTCGACCGTCTCGTCCGGGGCAAGAAGCTGGCGCGCTAGCCTCGGCAGCGCGGCGATGATCGCGGAGTCTTCGTGGCAGCCTGGGACGACGGGCGCGAGCCACCGATAGCCGTATTGAAAAAGGATCATCCGATATGCTTCGCGGGACCGGTTAAGCCCGCCGGCGTGGAAAGTGCGATTGCCGAAGAACACGACGTCCCCGGCGCGCGCCGCGGGTGACACCCAGCCGACCGGATCAATCGCTCCGGATGGGATGGCAATGCGGTCCAAGGTCGGGCTTCCAGGCAGGAACCGCGTGCCGCCATCGGCTTCCTCAAGCGCGTCGGACAGGATCAGGGCGCACTTGACGGCGCAGAGTGGGGCAGATCCACCGAGATCCCTCGTCATCCCGAAGATGTCGCGATGCCAGCCCGGGCGCTCAGGCGTACGTCCGGGCGGCAGCGCGCCCAACGGCTCCCGGCGGATGCTCTGCACGCCCATGAAGCGGATGTGCGGACCGAGCATCTGCACGGCCGGGCCCAGCAAGCGGCCGTCACAGGCGAGCCCCGCCAGCTCGGGATCGGCCAGGGTCAGACCGCGATGCGAGAAGAACCCACCGGTCAGATGTTCCCGCACCGGGGCATCCCGCGTCTCATGCTCGGCGACCCTCGCTCGGATGGCTGCCGTCTCGGCGAACGAGAACAGCGCCCGGACATGCAGGAAACCCCGCTCCCGGCATTCAGCGACTTCGTCTCGACTGAGCCTGGCCGGTGCGGGATCAAGCATCGCTTGTGCACTATCCGGCATCGCGGCTACCCCGGCGCAAGGCGAGGATGATCTCGGCAATACGCGCGATCCTGACGGCGTCGGTGCTCGATTCCCGCACGAATGCGGCCGCGTGCCGGCGGTCCGCACGGGTCAGGGCGTCAACCGACACGCCGGCGTGGTCGAGCGCGCGTCGGAGATCGGGCGGCAACGCCTCCAAACGCCGGTCCTCGCGCAGTGCGACCCAGGCGAACCACAAGCCGGTCGCCGACGGCGCGGTTACCAACGGCCCATTCCCGCCGCTCCGCCGCACCACTTCGGCGGCGAAGCGGTGGTCGCGCGTACGAAGCGTCACCCGCGCCCGAGTGGCACGCGTTACGAGACCCTCGAGTCCATGCCCCGGCAGCACCGACTGCCCCGCCCATAACGACGCTTCGCCCGCGAGGACGGCAATCGTTTTCTCGGGTGGCGAGCCCGCCTGCTCGATCGCGCGTGCGAGCGGTGACAGATCCGGGGGCGCGAGCAGCGCGGCGATGCCCGCCGCCTGCGCCGAGGCCACGTCAGCCACCGGCGAGTCGCCGATCGACACGGCTTCGCCTGCGGCGATATCATGACGTGCGCAGAGTTCGCGCCAGAAAGCGGAATCCTGCTTCGCGATGCCCAGCGCGGAGGAAGAGACATAGGCTTCGGCGCGGCGCCGCAATGGCGGTGGTACCGGCGGCGCCCAGGATACCGCATTGCTCGCGAGCAGCACCCTCCAGCCGAGCGCCGCCGCGGTCTGCAGCAGGTCGAGCGCGCCGGCGACGAGCGTCGCGGGGCCTTCGCCGGCGACAAGCACGGCGTGCACGGCATCCTGCAACGCCGGCGGCAGCCCGGCTATCCGCGCGACGCTCGCCGCAGCCTGCAGCGGATCGGGCGCGGTGAGGATCGCGTCCGCTATCGCCCGATCGAGCGCCGGATCCACGCCCTCGTCCTGCAGAAGATCGAGCACACGCCGTTTGGGTCCCGGCCGGTCGCGCCGCATCAGCGTATCGCCGACGTCGAGCAGCAGACAGGGACGGAACCGGCGCGTCACGACAGGATCACCTCCGGCGACAGGTCGCCGGCCCAGCCCGGACGGTCCGTGGCCCGGAGCAGAAGATCTGCTCCAAGCTCCGCGGCATGCGCGAGATGGGCCAGCCGGCGCGGCTCGAGGCGCACATGCCATTCCAGCAGGTCGATCGCATAGCCCGCCGCCGCGAGATGGAGGGCCGGAAGCAGGCCCCCACCATGCGGCGCCACGATCTCGCCCGGCTGCGCGATCGCCGCGACGATTGCCGCCAGCTCCCCGAGGCCGCCGCAGAACACACCGTCGGGCTGGAACACCGTGACACCGGCACTGCGCAAGCCGGCGATCTCACCGACGCCGTAACAATGCTCGCCTGCGGCGAGGCGGCTGGTCAGCGCCAGCTCGGGCGCGCGGTGCAGCTCCCAGGGCGCCAGCGGCTCCTCGATCCAGGCGAGCCCGGCGGGCAGCGCGCGGCATGCCGCCTCGGCCGCTTCCGGTTCGGCGACACCCTTGAAGTCGATCGCGAGCCGCGCCGGTCCTCCTGCGCGATCGGCCATCGCCACGGGCGAACCCGCCGCAGCGCAATCCGTCGCGTCCCATTTCTGGATCACCGTGGGATGGTCGCGGACCACCGAGAACAGATGGCCCGCGTCCGGGCTCTCCGGCCGAACCCCGAACATCGTGAGGTAGCAGGGCCGCGGCTCGGGGCGCTGCCCGCCCCATAATGCCCAGACCGGCAGCTGCGCGCGCTGCCCGGCCAGGTCCCACAAGGCGAGTTCCGCCGCGCCGGTCGCGACAGAGCCGAACCCGGCATGGCTGTGGCGGTTCCGGCGCTTGGCGGTCTCCGCCCAGCGCGCCGGCGACGTGATCCCGGTTATGCCGGTCGCGTCGAAAAGGGTGCAGGCAAGCGCCGCGGTCGCGGCGGAGACGGGACCCCACCATCCGCTGCGGTGGCCGTCGGTCGCCTCCACCAGCCAGCCCTCTACGCGCTCGTCGCTCCCCACCACGCGCATCTCACCGTGCCGCACGGGAGCGGTGTAGCGGCGTGCGCGCAGCCGTACGTCCGGGGCGATATCGAGCACCGGCTCGCCGATCAGATGCGGGGCCCCGGGACAGGCCGGCCGGCAAACCCGGTATACCATAGCGGCCGGTAGTTCTCCCAGGATCGCGGTTCGAGGCCACGGCCCTGCAGATCGCCCTCGATCTCCCGGCGGAGATCGATGTAATAGCCGATCTCGCCGGCATCGGCGCTGCGATATTGCCGCATCAGTTCGTTGTGCGCCTGATAGACCTGGATGCGGGGAAAGGTGGTCGCGACGGCCACCAGCTGGCGAATCCCGGCGACCGCGGAGGCCAGCGGGTCGAGCCCGGCCACATAGGTGAAATCCCCCAGGATGCCCAGATCGGCGCAGTCCGCCAGGATCTCGCACGATCGATCGAGGCCGAGCGAGGCCTTGCTGCTCTTCAGGAGCTCGGGCCGGCGCTCGAAACATTCGAGCGTCAACGTCAGATGGGCGCTTCCCGCCTCGGCGGCGAGACGGTCGAGATCATCTTTGTCCCGCAGCACCGACGAAAGCAGGTGCAGACGGCCGTCGAAGCCGAGCGGCTCAGCCGCCCGGCGAAGGTCCGCCATATGCCTGATAGCCGCAGCCGGCGTACGGAAGCAGCCCGAACACACCGTGATGACCTCGACCGCGGTCAGATCCGGCCATTGCTGATCCGCGCACAGCCAGTCGAGCACGCGGCGCAAGCCGTCGACTCCGTTGACGGTGGCGTCCGCCGCGTCTTCGATGATGTTCGGGCAGAAGATGCAGCCGATGCAGCTGGACCGGGAATAGGTGTTCAACGTCACCGAACGCCCCGCCGCGCGCAGATACGTAAGAACCACGTCGTCGTTCTCGAGCGCCATCAGGGCGGCGACCGACTCGCCCTCGAGAAGCAGCTGGTCGCCGCGAAGCGTGAACGGCGAGGCCGGGTTGTTGAGCGGCAGGATCAGTTGCCACGTCTCGTTCTGGTCGTGCGGCGACAACGCCATTCGCGCGCGCGGGATCTCGCCCGTGTCGTTGATGCCGTACATGTTCGCCGTGATCATGATCAGGTCGAGCACGGGCACGCCGGCCGCAGCCGCCCGGGTCTGCAGGTCGGTGAGCATGGTCGATCGGCAGTCAGTCACGAACGGTCGCCTCCGGCACCTTGTGCACCTGCCCGATGACGCGCTGGTTCGCCGCCTTGACCGTGAAGAGCGCGCGATCGATCGCACTGATCCAGCGCGCATAGTCGCGGGCCGGATCGTCTGGTCTGCCGGAGCGCGGCTCGAGGCTGAGGAAGGCGAAGCTGCTGGAGCGTGGCGCCTCGCTCTGCAGCCTGTCCGCGAGCACGCGAAGCCGATGTTCGAAAGCGGACGAACTGCCTCCCGATGCCGCAATGACGACTTCATCCCCGCCGAACGTTCCACACAGGATCGAATGCTGCGTGCCGGAGGTTTCGCCGCACCACCGGCGAACGACGGCGCCGACGATCTTCATGCATCGGTTACCCGCCAGATGCCCGAAGAGGTGCGGATCGCTGGCGTTGGATTGCGTCACATAGTCCTTCAGCCCGTCGACATCGCCGACGGCAAGATGCAGACCGTATGGCAGCCATTGCTCGAGGCTATCGATCACCTGAGCCGCGAAGCTTTCATAGGCAAGCAATCCCGTCAATGGATCGCAAAGCAGCCGGAGTCGCCCCGCTAATGGCTCCATCGGCTCCCGCCCGTGCCGGCAGGCGAGATAGGTGGTCACGGCATAGGGAATGTTTCGCATTGGAAGATCGGCGTAATCTTCCGGGCCATCGACGTGCGGATACACTTCGTCCACGCCCAATTCCGGTCTTGTACAATCGACGTTCCGGTCCTGTACGAACGCGCCCTCCCACTGGTGTGTAAGCGTCATCGACCGCCTCCGTGCGATAGCCTGTCATTACAGTCTGCCTACAATCAAGATATTATGCAATCTTTGTTAATACACTAAATATTTGTTATATTCCTTTCGTAATATATTGAATTAACTCAAAGAATTTCTTATGCACAACTTCATGACTATATTGCGAACACACTAGCTCGTGCCCGTTATGCGCTAATCTTTTGCGAAGCTCCTCGCTATCGTGTATCGCGATGACGGCATTGATTATCTCCGCATCGGTATCCGCAATCATCAGATGCTCGCCGTCTGTCACGTTCAAGTTCTCGCAGCCCTTGGGGGTGGAGACGACCGGCAATCGCCACGCAAAAGCTTCCAGGATCTTGAACCTGGTTCCGCCCCCGGCACGTAATGGTACGCACATCAGCGTGGCGGCGGCGAAGTATGGGGAGACATCTTCAACCTCTCCGGCAAACCGTACGCTGGGAGACCGGGTAACCGACTCCTCGATCGCCGCGCTTCCCCGCCCCAGGATTGATAGTCGCGCGCCTGGGAGCGTCTGCTGCACACCGGGCAGGATAGCGCTGACCAACCGCGTGACGGCGTCCCGGTTGGGCGGATAGTTCAGGACTCCCGGGAAGAAGAGGAGTGGGCCGCTATCGTGCCCGGCGTCGACACGACGCCGCGTGCCCGCCGCATTCACGTCAATCGTGTTCTCTATGACGCAGATCCTCGCCGTCGACGGAAGCAACGCTGCAAGCTTGTGTCTTTCCGCCTCGGAACAGACCAGGTGCAGCGCGGGCGCGGCTTGCATCTGCCGCCTGCGCATCGCCGCCGATGCCCGCGCGTAGCGTGCGCGCTCGGGCGGGGACACCCCCGGCAGCGTTGCCAGTTCGGCGTCAAGATCGCTCTGGATGTTGTGATGGTCGAGGACGACGCAGGCATCTTCGGGAAGCGCTTGCCGATATCGCCACAGCGCGATGTCCTCGATCACTACAAGGTCGTGCGGGTTTGCCTCGGCGTAACGACGCAGATGTTCGTGACTGACGGGATTCCAGTTCGCGTCGCTTGGATGACCGTCGGGATCGTCGAGCCAGTTTAACCCCTGCACCGGCGCCGCACGGCCGGTCGCGGAGCCTGGTTCGCTCTCAAGTTCCTCCAGTGCACACCACTGCCCCAGGCTGGCTTCGATCGCAGCGGGGCGGGCGGCCCGGGACCGGGACCGGAAGATCGAGAGGATGTCGACCTGTCCGATCCGCGCCGCCGCGCGGACATGCTGCCAGTCGCGCAGCCGGGCGCCGCTGACCGGCGGCCAAGGCAGCTGCCGCACAAGAAACAAGATGCGCATTGATGCCCCCGCTCCCGCGCCGACACCGGCGCGACATTACATCCTGGTAAGTTCAACACGATTTCAGGGGCAACACAATCTTGGCATCGTCCGCGGACCTCTCGGCTCCGCTCGCTATTGATCGTCTTGCCGATAGCGGCGTTGACAACGCTACGTTCTCAACGATCATCTGTGCCGATCGCGTCGAGCATGAATTGGAAGCATGATTGAACTAGAATTTATTCTTACGATCAGAGCTTATTGTGGCTTGCGGTCACATTGGGCACCCTGCGACGTGGCGGGTTGAGCCTGCGCGCGCGGACAGGGACGGCGGCGGCCAGGGCCGACGATTTGCTCGGTCCCATGGAGATGCTTCGTCCGGAGGGTAAGCTCGCATGACCAAAGTGGCCTCGACACTCCTGCCTGCGGATATCGGACCGGTGTCCGCGATTGCACCTGGCTTCACCAGCCGCGAGCTGCGGATCGATGCCGACACCCTCTCGCGGCCGGCCAACCCTTCGATAGCCTGTATCGACGGGACCATATGGATGCTGGTGCGGCTGCTCAGCTACGTCATCGAGCGCGAGGCAAGCGGCCGCATCTGGTATCGCCAGCTCGAGCGCCTGCCGAACGGCCGGACGCTGCTTCGCACGCGGAACCTGCTCGTAAGGCTCGATGATCACGGGGAGGCGACAATGCCCACGATCGTGGCCGCGCCGGAAGGATGGCCCACACCGCGGTCTCGATCGGTGCTGGGCTTTGAGGACAGTCGGCTATTCGCCTGGAAGGAAGCCCTTTGGGCGCTTTCGAGCATTCGCGAAACGCACGCCGACGGACGCGCGCGCATGATCCTGACCCGGATCGACGGTGTCGGCACGGCCGAGCCACGCCATGCCGCTCCCCGCCTTATCCAGCCTGGCCGCTCGCCGCGCGACGAGAAGAACTGGATGCCGCTGGTCGACCAGGGCGCTTTGCGCATCGTGTACACGATTGATCCGATGCTTGTGCTCGATGAGGACGGCAGCACGGTCGCCGAGTTCCCGCTCCGCTTCGCCGTGCCGGACGTGATGCGCGGCGGGCCTCCTCTGGTCGCGTTCGACGATGGTTGGCTCGGGCTTGAACACGAGTTCATGCGTGCGGCCGGTACCCCTTATTACTTCCACCGCTTTTTCTGGCTCGACCGCAGCTACGCGCCTCGCCGCTTTAGCCGACGCTTCTTCTTCACCCAGGCCGCGATCGAATTCGCGGCGGGCCTGTGCTGGTCTCCCGACGGCAACCGGCTGATCGTGAGCTTCGGCGTCGACGATCAGCGCTGCCGCGTTGGCACCTTCGACCCTGAGGAGATCCGAACGGCACTGTGCGAGACCTGGCCGGTATTCGACGGTTCCCGCTCCTTTTCCACCTACGCGACACGATGATCGTCTGCGCAGGACGTGCCGAACCGACGACACTGACGCAGAGCGCTCTTGTCCCCGTTCGAAGTCTGACAACGCCTTTTCCAGGCTGTGACGGCGGTCCTCTGCGTTCACGTATGTCTCAGGCCAAGGAGGAGCGAGGAAGACCTGATCGTAGCGCACGCGATGTTGCGGAGGTACCCGCGTTGTTTGAGCTTTATTAGCAGCGTTGATTCACCGCCTCCTGAGCAACCATATCATTACAAACAGAGGATTGCTCCTTCACTCCCGTTCGGCATTGGCGGGATGAGCCGCTTAGCCATCATGGCGGCTTCGGGGCGGGAAGTCTGTTCCTGCCATGGGCCGAACATGAGGGCGCGAATCAGACGCTCGGCTCGCATTAACAAGGCGCCAGCATGGCTGACCGCCGCTCCGCAACAATCCGTGGAAATCCGCCGGTTTCAGCTACGGTTTGCAGGAAATCTGCAGTAAATTGCATGGCTGCGCAGCTATAAGGCAACTAAGTGCTTGAAAACGCTTGGTGACCCCTACGAGAATCGAACTCGTGTTTTCGCCGTGAGAGGGCGACGTCCTAACCGCTAGACGAAGGGGCCGTGCTGCGGAAGGCGGGCACTTAGGGCGCGCTTGCCGACCCGTCAAGCGCGTATCGGCGTGCGGCCAAACCAGCGGCGCACTGCTGGCCAGCGCGAGAGCAGCAGCCGATCGGCGAGGGCGGCCGATACCAGGGTCGCGCCGAACAATGGCATCGCCAGCGCGAGGAGCAACACCGTACCGATCAGCAACGGTCCGTAGCGCGGACGCGACAACGGTATCGGTGCGCCGAGCAGCCCTTGCGGCCGCCTGCGCCACCACATCACGGCGCCGGAGAGCGATAGCGTGGCGAGGAGCAGTGCGGTCAGCGTGCCGAGCAGCTGGTTGGCGAGGCCGAACAATGCGCCCTCATGCGCGGCGATACCATAACCGACTGCACGATCGAGCCAGTGGCGTTCGGCGAAATCGCGGCGCGTGCGGATCGCGCCCGATGCGCCATCCATGGTTATCTGCGTGCGCAGCGGGCGATTGGCGGCATCCGAGCTGATCGTCCACGAACCGCTTCCGGCTGCGGGCGGCGCGATCAGCACCGGCGGCGCGATGCCGAGCGGATAGACGGCGGCGATGACGCGATCGAGTTCGGCACCGGGCGCCGGGGCGGGCGCCATGCCCGTGCCGCCATGCTCGGCGTGGTCGCCCGGCATCGAGCCATGCGCGCCCGTCGGCCAGTCCTGCGGCCCGTCGAGTGTGCCGGTGACGACGCGGACCTCCTTGAAGTAGCTGCCCCAAAACTTGGCCCAGGGAAGCCCGGTGGAGATCAGAAACAGTGCGAGCACTGCCACCCAGATGCCGGCCACCGCATGTAGATCGCGCCAGAACAGACGCTTGCCGCTCCGCAGCCGCGGATAGAGCACCCCGCCAAGTCCGCGCGCGCGGCGGGGCCACCAGAGATAGAGGCCGGTGAGCAGCATCGTCACTGTCCAGCACGCAGCGATCTCCACCAGATAGCTGCCCGGATTGCCCGCGCGAAAGGTGCCGTGCAGGTCGGAGACCACGCGCAGTGGACGCTCGCTCTCGGTCTCGGTCCCGAGCACGCGGAGTCGATACGGGTCGACATAGACGCGCGTCTCGATCCCATCCCTGCCGACGATGATCCGCGCGGCTTCGCGAGGCGCCTGTGGAAGCTGATATTTGTGCAGCGTGGCACCGGGCACGGCGGCAAGCGCTGCCTTCACCTGTGCGTCCGCGCTGACGCGAGGGCCGGCCGGGACAAGCGCGTCGTATGACCGTTCCAGCCATGCCTCGATTTGCGGCTTCCACAGGTAGATCGTGCCCGTGGCAGCGAGCCACAGCACGAACGGCATGCAGAACAATCCGGCATAGAAATGCCAGCGCCATACGGCGTTGTACCAACGTGTGCCCGGTGCGGCCGCCATCAGAAGGCCGCCCGCACGCCGGCGAAGACGCTGCGCCGCTCGACCGGATAGAAGATCGCGCTGGCGGGCGTGTATTGCACTACCGCCGAGAGATCGCCCGCCGCCTTGCGTCCACCGAGGTTGCGCGCGTCCGCAAAGAGCGTGAAACGCTTGTCGACCTCGATCTCGGCACTCAATCCGGCCAGCACATATCCCCCGGTACGGAAAGTGTTGGCATAGTCCACCCAGGCTCCGTGTGGCACCCATTCGAGATTGGGAGTGAGGTGAAGCGAATCATCTCCAATCCGCAGCCCGGCGCGGTAGAAATGCCGGGGGATCACCGGCAGGCGGTTGGTGCCGAACTGGGCATCGTCGCGGAAGCGGAAGTCGCTCCACATATAGACTTGCCGCAATCGCGCCCAGGCGGCGAGATCGAAGTCGACACCGAGCTCGACACCCTGATGTCGTGTACGTCCGGCATTGAAGGTTGCCGAGGGGATCGTCGGCGGCGCGACATTATACTGGAGAAGTTCGCCGTCCAGATCGGCGCGATAGAGGCTGAGATCGAAACCCAGCGGACCGATCCTGCCGCGACCGCCAATCTCGGCAGTCCAGCCGCGCTGCGCGTCGAGCGGCACGAAATCCGAGATCTGGGCAAGCTCGATGAAGCCCGGCAGTTCGTGGCTGCGGCTGAGATTGGCATAGAGCTGGATGCGATCGTCCGGCTCGAACAGCAGCCCGAGCTTGGGCGAGAGCTGGTCGAAACTCGCGCGGCCATTGGCGACGCTCGGGAAAACCTGATCCTGTCGACGCAGCCCCGAAGTATAGACCGCACCGGCGATCAAAGTCAGTCGATCGAGCGGGCGCAGCCGCGCCTCGGCATAGGCGTCGATCGTCCGCGCTTGCTGATTGGCCTCGAAGGTCTTGGCGCCCTTTTCGCCATTGACGTTGACGAAGCGGCGCGAGGCGATGTTGCCGAAGCGCGCGGTGATGCCTGCGGTGACCCCGATGCTGCCGAAATCCTGATCGAGCCGGGCATAGCTACCCCAATCGAGCGATTTCTGGTCGACGACTTGATAGATCGGATGGTGGAGCTGCTTGACGTTGAGGAATAGCCCGACGTCGAGCTTGCCGGCGCCGAGCGCGATGCTGGTGCGGTTTTGCAGCCGCAGCGAATCGATGTCACGGGCCTGGTCGTTGACGAAATTGCCGTTCCGGGGCGTCGTGCGCGCAATCTTATAGGTAAGCGCCCCGGGGAGTTCCTGCCGGATCGTTTGCGCACTGGCATAGAAACGCGTCTCGATGGCATCGCTCAGCTGCAGCCCGACATTGCCGTTGACGCGTAGCGCCTTGCGGCGGGCATGATCGCGATCGCCGTCGGAGCGGTCGCCGGCGATCGCCACCCACGCGTCGCCGCGATCGTCGGCGTAGCCGGCGCTGGCGAAACCGCGCAGCGTGTCGAAGCTTCCGCCATCCAGCCGCAGATGCATGCCGCCCGACGAGCGACCGGTGGGCGTCACCCCGTTGATCGCGCCGCCCAGCGTCGAAGCGCCGAAGCGCAAGGCATTGGCACCGCGGAACACCTCGACATGCTGAAGAAAGGCGGGGTCGAGCTCCTGAAAGTCGCCATTGTCGTCGGCAAGGTTGATCGGAATGCCGTCCTGCAGCAGCGTCAGGCCGCGCATGTGATAGCCTCGGCTGATTCCCGAGCCGCGGATCGACAGGCGCACTTCCTGTCCGAAGCGCGGCTGGGCATAGACACCCGGCGAGAAAGCGAGCGCGTCGCGCAACGAAATGGCGACCTTCTCGTCGAAGTCCTCGGCGGAGACGACATTAGCCCCGCCCGGCGTCTCGCCGACGCGCTGGACGGCTTCCTCGACGAGTATTTCGGCGGTGACGACGATCTCGTCACGCCGTTCCTGGGCGAAAGCGGGGAGGGCGGCAAATAATAAGGGCGCGCAAAACAGCGCACGAACGAACTTCGACATGAATAGGTCCTCGGCAGGCAGCGAGCAGAAGGCATGCGCAGACGCACGCCGGCAGCGTCAGCCGAGGAGTGGCGGACCCGTTGCGAGCGGGGGAGGGGCGGCGAGCCCGCGACCGGGCGTGGTTTCGAGCCGGAGGTGGTGGACGGACTCAGCACGCGGCTGTGGAAGCGGCAGCGCGAGCGGTCCGGCGAAGGCGAGCGGCAACGCGGCCATCGCGAAGGCGCAGGGCTGATCGGGACTTTTGTGCTCGGCAGGCGCTTGCTTGCCGATCGCCTTGGCGAGCAGTGCCTTGGCCTCGGTGAGGGCGGCGGGGCCGCTGAAACCGCTATCCGCGCACCAAGAAAGCGTGACGCCGGTAGCGTCCGCCTGCGGCATCCAGCCTGCGGGGACCGCGATCCGAAGGAGCAGCGCGCAGCCGAGCAGCAGCAGCGCAAGGCGCTGCCAAGGGTTTCGCCCGATATTCGCTGCTTCCGTCACGCCCCGCGCATTATCGCAGCCGTTCGAGAGGGCAAGCGGACAATTTGCCCGGCCTCAGCCGGCCACCGGCAGGCGCAGGCTGCCATCGGGTTCGTAATGGAGCTCGCTATAGGCGATGACGACATCGAGTGGGAGCGGTCCATAGATATGCGGGAACAGCTGATCGCCGCGCGACGGCTCCCACTTCACGGCCTCGCCCAGCGCCTCGAGATCGACCGCGGCCAGCCAGAGTCCGTCCTGCCCGGCGAAATGCTTGTCGAGTGTCTCCCGCAGCTGGGTCGCGGTGGAGAGGTGGATATAACCGTCCTGCAGATCGATCGGCGCGCCGGCGAAGCTGCCGTCTTTTTCCAGGGCGAACATCTGCTCGGCAGTGAGCACCTTATAGGCCGTGGAATCGGGCATCTGTCCTCCGAAATCTGCGCTCACCATTCCGATACTACACCGTCACCCCGGACTTGTTCCGGGGGCCGTACCATGCGGCACCCCGTGCGCCCACGATCGACGTCAGCCGTCGGAACCCGGTGACCCCGGCACAAGGCCGGGGCGACGAGTGATTTACTGCCCGTCCTCTGGCCCCGCCGCGAGATCCTCGTTGGTCGTCGCATCCGGGGTCGCCTCGCCGGCAACTGCACCATCGGCGAGATTGACCTCGGCCTCGTCCTCGCTCTCCTCGATACGTGCGGCCGAGACGACATGTTCGTTGTCGGCGACGCGGAAGAGGATCACGCCCTGGGTGTTGCGTCCGGTGACGCGCACCGAGCCCACCGTGGTGCGAATCAATTTGGCCTGATCGGTGACCAGCATCAATTGCTCGCCATTATGCGCCGGGAAGCTCGCCACCACCGGGCCGTTGCGGTCCGAGCTGACGATGTTGGTGATGCCCTGGCCGCCGCGATTGGTGCGGCGATATTCGTAGGCCGAAGTGCGCTTGCCATAGCCGTTGGCGGTCACGGTGAGGACGAACTCCTCCGCCGCCTCGAACTCGGCCATGCGTTCGGGGGTGAGGGTGATCTCGCGATCGCCCTCCTTCCACGGCGCGGCCTTGAGATAATCCTCGCGCTCCTGCGGCGTCGCGTCGAAGCCGCGCAGGACCGACAGCGAGATGACTTCGTCGCCCTCGGCCAGCCGCGCGCCGCGCACCCCGGTCGAATCGCGGCTCTGGAACTCGCGCACATCGGTCGCGGCGAAGCGGATCGCCTTGCCCTGCCTGGTGGCGAGCAGCACATCGTTATCTTCGGTGAGCAAAGACACGCCGATCAGGCGATCCGCCGAGCCCTCCTCGAACTTCATCGCGATCTTGCCGTTGGTGCGGATATTGGCGAACGCGTCCATCGAGTTGCGGCGCACCGAACCCTTGGCGGTGGCGAACATCACGTGGAGCGCGCCCCACTCATTCTCGTCCTCGGGGAGCGGCAGCACGGTCGAGATCGTCTCGCCGCTGGCCAGCGGGAGCAGGTTGATCATCGGCCTCCCGCGCGTGGCGGGCCCGCCCTCGGGCAGGCGCCAGACCTTCATCCGATAGACCTTGCCCTCGGTCGAGAAGAACAGAACCGGCGTGTGGGTCGAGGTGACGAACAGATGCGTGACCGCATCCTCGTCCTTGGTCGCCATGCCGGCGCGGCCCTTGCCGCCCTTGTTCTGCGCGCGGAAGGTGTCGAGCGGAGTACGCTTGATATAGCCTTCCATGGTCACGGTGACGACCATGTCTTCGCGCTCGATCAAATCCTCGTCCTCGATCCCGTCGGCGGCGGCGGCGATCTCGGTGCGGCGTGGCGTGGCGTACTGATCGCGGACCGCGGTCAGTTCCTCGACGATGACTTCGTAGAGCTTGGCGCGATTGCCGAGGATCTCGAGCAGCTCGGCGATCGATTCGGCGAGCTTGGCGAGCTCGTCGCCGATCTCGTCGCGGCCGAGTGCGGTGAGGCGATGCAGGCGCAGATCGAGAATCGCGCGGACCTGCACTTCGCTCAGGCGATAGCTGTCGCCGGTGACCTCGGTGTCGACTGCCTCGACGAGGCGGATATACGGCGCGATCTCGGCAATCGGCCATTCGCGGGTGAGCAGCCGGTCACGGGCGACTGCGGGGCTCGGCGAGCTGCGGATGATCTTCACCACCTCGTCGAGATTGGTCACCGCGATGACGAGCCCGAGCAAGATGTGCGCACGGTCGCGCGCCTTGGCGAGCTCGAACTTCGAGCGCCGGGTGATGACCTCTTCGCGGAACTTGACGAAGGCCTCTATGATGTCGCGCAGGTTGAGCAGCTCGGGGCGCCCGCCGCGGATCGCGAGAATGTTCGCCGGGAAGGAGGACTGCGCCGGCGTGTTGCGCCAGAGCTGGTTGAGCACGACCTCGGGAGTCGCATCGCGCTTGAGGTCGATGACGATGCGGACGCCTTCGCGGCTCGATTCGTCGCGGATGTCGCTGACGCCCTCAATCCGCTTTTCCTTGGCGGCCTCGGCGATCTTCTCGACCAGCGCGTTCTTGCCCTGCTGGTACGGGATTTCGGTGAGCACGATCGAGCGGCGCTCGCCGCGCTGCTCGGTGGTATGGCGGCTGCGCACCATGATCGAGCCGCGGCCGGTCTGGTAGGCCGAGCGGCAGCCGCTGCGGCCGAGAATGATCGCGCCGGTCGGGAAGTCCGGACCGGGGACGATCTCCATCAGTTCCTCGACCGAGATCGCGCCATTCTCGATATAAGCGAGGCACGCGTCGATCACTTCGCCGAGATTGTGCGGCGGGATGTTGGTCGCCATGCCGACCGCGATTCCGCCGGCGCCGTTGACCAGCAGGTTGGGGTAGCGGGCAGGGAGGACCGTCGGCTCGCTCTCTGAGCCGTCATAATTGTCCTGGAAGTCGACCGTGTCCTTGTCGATGTCATCGAGCAGCGCGCTCGCCACCTTGGCCAGTCGCGCTTCCGTGTAGCGCATCGCCGCGGGCGGATCGGGATCCATCGAGCCGAAATTGCCCTGGCCGTCGATCAGCGGCACCCGCATCGCCCAATCCTGAGCCATGCGCGCCATCGCGTCGTAGATCGAGCTATCGCCGTGCGGGTGGTATTTGCCCATCACGTCGCCGACGAGGCGGGCCGATTTGCGATAGGCGCGGCCGGCGACATAGCCGCCTTCCTGCGCGGCATAGAGAATGCGGCGGTGGACCGGCTTCAAACCATCGCGAACGTCGGGCAGGGCGCGCGCCACGATCACGCTCATCGCGTAATCGAGGTACGAGGTCTTCATCTCGTCGACGATCGAGATCGGGGTAATATCGGAAGGGTCGGCGAGGAGGGTCTCGTCGGTCAAAGGATCACGCTTTCGGAGTTTGTTACGTTACGATGGCTCTAGCGTCCCCGATACCACCTGCCAAGCCCGCGCGCTCGCGCGTACGCGTACGCGCGAGGGAGCAAGGTGCGGCAGCGCCTCGGAACGAGTACAGGCGTTCAATCGTCGTTCAGGGCGCGCTTGTCATCGCGAAGTCAAACGCGTCCGCTTGAACGGGGCGCGCTGGACATTTAGAGGGGCCGCCGACCGAATGCCGTTCCCACGAGGAGAGTTGTACATGACGTTCGTTTCGAAGCTCGCGCTGGCTGCGGTGCTGACGCTGGGCACCACCGCACCGGCGCTTGCGCAAAAGGCGGACAAGAATGCGGCACCCGAGCTGAAGGTCAGCGACGAGTTCCGCAAGCCGGCCGCCGCGGCCGACATCGCGCTCAAGGCGAAGGACCTCGCCACTGCCCATACCCAGATCACCGCTGCCGAGACCGTCGCCAAGACCGACGACGAGAAATATTATTCGACCTATCTTCGCCTCCAGCTGGAGCTCGAGCGCAAGAACGAGGCCGGCCAGATGAAAGCGCTTGGCCTGCTGGCGAGCAACCCCAAGACCCCGGCCGATCGGGTGAACGTCTATGGCGGCATCTACAATTACATGCTCGGCGGCGAGCTGATCAAACAGAAGAAGGCGGCCGAGGCCATTCCGGTGCTGCTCAAGGCGCGCCAGCTCGGCACCAATCAGCCCGATCTGCCGGTGCTCCTCGCCAATGCCTATGCAGCGACCGGCAAAAACGCCGAATCGATCGCCGAAGTGAACAATGCGATCGAAGCCAGCAAAGCGGCGGGACGCAAACCGCCGGTCGATTGGTACAAGTTCGTGATTCCGCGCGTGAAGGCGAGCGGCGATACTGCCGCGACCGCCGACTGGCTCAGGCGCTTCATCGCGGAATATCCGACGGTGCAGAACTGGCGCTGGTCGATCCAGGTCTTCCGTCAGGGTGCGCCAACCGGCGCCGGCAAGACCGACAGGCTCAACCTTTATCGCCTGATGCGCGCGACCAATGCGCTGGCCGATCGCGGCGATTATGCCGATTATGGCTTTGCCGCGCAGCAATCCGGCCTTCCTTGGGAAGCCGTTGCAGTGATCGACGAAGGGCGCAAGTCGGGCAAGATCCCGGCGGGCGACGCCGATGTCGGGCGCACCTACACCGCGTCGCAAGCGGCAGTGAAATCCGAAGGCTCGCTGGACACGCTCGCCAAGCAGTCGGCCACTGCGAAGGATGGGCGCACCGCGCAGCAGACCGCCGATGCGTTTCTCGCCTCGGGCAATTATGCCCGTGCCCTCGAGCTCTATGATCTGTCGTTGCAGAAGGGCAGCGTCGACGCCGACGAGGTGAACCTCAACCGCGGCGTCGCGTTGCGCGCGCTCGGGCGCAAGGACGAGGCCAAGACCGCGTTCGGAACGGTCAAGGGCGCCTATGCGAGCACGGCGCAACTGTGGCTGGCTTCTGTGGATTTCCCGCCGCTCGCCTGAGCTGAGGGTAATCGCCGAATATAAGGGGCGGCCGTCGCGCCGCCCCTCTTCACATCTCGGGGACGGGGACGCCCGGCAGCGCCTTCGAGGTACGGATGGTCAGCGACGTCTTGACGTGTTCGACATTGGGCGCGGTGGTCAGCTGGGTTGTCAGGATCTGCTGGAAACTCTGCAGATCGGGCGCGACGATCTTGAGGATGAAGTCGATCTCGCCGTTTAGCATATGGCATTCGCGGACTTCGGGGATGCTCGCCACCAATTGCTCGAACGCGCGCAAGTCGCTCTCGGCCTGGCTCTTTAGACTGACCATCGCGAAGACAGTCAGATTATAGCCGAGCGCCGCCGGATCGAGCGCGGCGTGATATCCGCTGATCGCGCCTTGCTGCTCGAGCGCGCGGACGCGACGCAGGCAGGGAGGAGCAGTGAGCCCGACCCGCTCGGCAAGCTCGACATTGGTCATCCGGCCATTATCTTGCAGCAGCCCAAGGATCCGCACGTCGATCTCGTCGAATCGCATGAGGTCGTCTCTTTCATTGTGGATTCGTTGCATGTTTGGGTTGCTAGACTATAAGATAATTACAACGCAACGCAATTGTCCCACAATGCGACGTGCCGAAATGGCATGTTTCGAGCAACCCCTTCCGGCGTTAATAAATTATTGATGGCGCGCTTCCGCGCCGCGGGGACGATACAGGCGCGTGCGCTTCGACGACACTCTCGAAACGGTGTTAGCGGCCGATCTCGGCACGCCTTACGGCGTCCAGTCAGTGTGGCGGCAGCTCGTCGACCTGATCGGCCGTCGCCGGGTGCCTCCCGCGACACGCGCGATGGCGACCTTGCGCGCGATTCGCGCCGATGTGCCGCCACCGGTCAGGGCCGCGAGTGCTCGCGCCGTCGAGTTCGCCGATCCGCCGGCACCGCTGGTCCGTCTGTTCGCGCAGGACGACATCTCGATCGCCATTCCCGTGCTGCGCAGTGCACGGCTGACCGCGTCCGAATGGATCCAGCTGCTTCCGGATCTTTCGCCCACCGCGCGCAGCGTGCTCCGCAATCGCCGCGATCTCGGCCCCGACGTGCGGCGTGCGCTCGAGAGCTTCGGTTCGGTCGATCTGGTCCTGCCCGACGGGGCAACGCAGCGCCGGGTGCCGACGGAAGTTGTGGATAGATCGGCCGGGTCGATTGCGGAACCCGCCTCCGGCGCGCAGAACCTTGGGATGGATCAAAGCGACAGGATCACCGCCGCGGCGTCTGCCGCGACGCCGGCACGACCGGTCGCGCAGCCCTTCGAAGGGGATGCTTCGGGTCCGTTCGAAATCGCGGAAGTCGTCGCGCGGATCGACGCGTTCTGGCGTCACCGCGAGGAAGCAGGGCCGGTCGTACCGCCGGCGCCGCCTCGTGCCGACGAATTCCGCTTCGAAACCGACGAGAAGGGCGTGATCCGCTGGGTCGACGGAGTCAGCCGCGCGGCGCTGATCGGTCTTTCCCTGGACCTGGCGAACGAGGCTGACGGCTCTCAGGTCGACGGCATCGCCGCCGGCGCATTTCGCCGCCGCGCCGGTTTCTCCACGGCGCGGCTGCTGATCGAAGGCGGCTCCGATGCGGCGGGGGACTGGCTGATTTCGGCGGTCCCGGTGTTCGACCCCGCCAATGGGCGTTTCACCGGCTATCGCGGCACGGCACGGCGCCCGCGCACCGATGAACGGGCGGAACCCGTCCGTGCGCCGACGGGCTCGCCCGCCGAATCGCTGCGCCAGCTGGTCCATGAGCTGCGCACGCCGACCAATGCGATCGCTGGCTTTGCCGAGATGATCGAGACCCAGATGCTGGGGCCGGTCTCGGAAGTGTATCGCAAGCGGGCGCACGTCATCCGCAGCGAGGCGCGCGAGTTGCTCGGGGCGATCGACGATCTCGATCTGGCGGCCCGGATCGACAGCGACGCGCTCGCGCTGACGCCGGACCGCGTCGCACTTCGGCCGTTGCTGGCCGTGATCGCCGACGATCTCGCGCCACTGCTCGAGCTGCGCGGCTCGATGATCGCGCTTCCCGTCGAGGACCTCGTCGTCACCGGCGATCGTCGCGCGGTCGAGCGACTGTTGTCGCGGTTGATGGCTACTTTGGCGTCGGCCAGCGCGCCAGGGGAGCGGATCGGAGTGAAGATGGCGCTCGAAAGCGATCAGCGCGTTGCAGTGACGATCGATCGGCCGCGGACGCTCGCGGACTATCCGGGCGATTCGGTGCTCGGCATCGACGACGAGCGCGAGGATGCGACCTTGCTGGGGACCGGCTTTGCACTCCGGCTGTCACGCAATCTCGCCCGCGAACTGGGCGGCAGCCTCTTGATCGGCCCCGCAAACTTGACTTTGCGGCTTCCCGCCGCCGTAAACAGCCAGGTGGGGCAGGCGATCTGAGCTGAAAGTGGGAAAGCGGCAATCCGGCCGGGGTTATCGCCCCCTTGCAGCCGCGGCCGGCGTTATGGTCCAGTGGCCGGAGAATTTCGGCACGCGCTTCGCCATTTTCGTCGATACCGAAGAGGAATTTGACTGGGGCGCTCCGTTCGGCCGAGGCCATGGCGGCACCGGCCACATGTTGGCGATGTCGGCGGCGCATGCCCGTTTCGCCGCGCATGGTGTTCCGCTCACCTGGCTGATCGACTACCCGATTGCCACCTGCCCGCACTCGATCGAGATTCTCCGTGGTCTTATCGCGGACGGACGCTCCGCAATCGGCACCCAGCTCCACCCTTGGGTGAATCCGCCCTTCGACGAGCAGCTCTGTATTCACAACAGCTTCGCGGGCAATCTTCCTGCCTCATTGGAGGAACAGAAGCTCGCCGCGCTGACGCAGACGATCGCGACCGCCTTTGGCATCCCGCCGCTGGTCTACCGTGCAGGACGCTATGGCATCGGCCCGAACAGTTTGGCGGCGCTGGCAAGGCTCGGCTACCGCGCCGACACCTCGATGCGATCCGGCTATGACTATTCGAGCCAGGATGGACCCGATTTCTCTGCCGTCGCCAGCCATGCCTTTCACACCGGGCCGGCGCAGTCGATCCTCGAGCTTCCGCTGACCACCGTCTTTACCGGAGCGCTGCGCCGCGGGGGGGCGCGGCTCTATCGTCAGCTGGGGAGCGTGCCGCGCGGCCGTGGCGCCGCGGCACGGCTAGGGATGCTCTCGCGGGTGGCGCTCACGCCCGAGGACATGCCCCTCGACGAAGCGCTCGACGCGGTGCGGATCGCGGCGGGCGAGGGGCTGCGGTTGCTCAATTTCAGCTTCCACTCGCCGTCGATCGAACCTGGCCACACACCGTATGTTCGCGATGCAGCGGACCTTGCCGCTTTCTGGCGCTGGTGGGATGCGATGTTCGCGTTGCTCGCGCGGCTCGGTGTCGCGCCGGCTTCGCTGGCCGAGGTCCTCGACGCGGCTTGCGGGACGGCACCAACCTCCGCTAGTGCCGCGGGCGCTGGGGGCCTGTAGCTCAATGGTTAGAGCTGGCCGCTCATAACGGCTAGGTTGCGGGTTCGAGTCCTGCCGGGCCCACCAGCGGCCGGTTTTTTGGGTTTCGACGAAACACCTGTCTCGACCCACTTGTGCGTTTCGACACAAGGGCCTAGGCGGCATCGGCGTCGGGGAGTGGCGCAGTCCGGTAGCGCGCCTGCTTTGGGAGCAGGATGTCGCAGGTTCGAATCCTGTCTCCCCGACCATTCACGTTTTCCAGGGGCGCCCCAAGGCCCCTCAAAGCGTCTCCTCCATCTCATGACATTCTATATTTTTCAGGTACTTGGCGTTCCAGGGCGTCCGAGGGGCTGGCCTTGCAGCGCGTCGGCATTATGGCCAGTTTGTTGGCTCAAACACGTCTGAGCCAACAATATGCCAACACTGAGCCAACAAACTGGCCGGTGCGGGAGTAGCGCGAAATACTGACCGATATCGCACTCAAGAACCTGAAGCCTCAAACCAAGCCTTATAAGCGAGCCGATGGCGGCGGGTTGTTCGTCCTGGTCCAAGCTAACGGGCGAAAGTACTGACGGATCGCCTGCAGGGTCGCCGGAAAGCAGAAATTCCTGTCTGGAGGAGCGTATCCTGACGTCGGTCTGCGTGAGGTGGGTGACTGGCGGGAGGCAGTCAAAGTCCAGCTTGCGCTCGGGATGGAACCGAACGCTCAACCGCGAGGCCTGTATCATAGCGGCCCAAGTATCTCATCAGGGCCACCGCGAGAGGAATAGAGATCAGCGCTGTTGAGCGTGAATGAAGCAACCAGAGCGTTGGCCAGCGCAATTTGACGATCGCGCCCGACTAAAAGCACCGGTGCTCGCTATGTTTGGGCGGTCGGCGGTTCACATGATAGCGGATGGGCAGCTGTATTCGCATCACTTCAGCGTCAGCGACATGCCTTGCAGGAAGTGGCGGCGAAACAGCACGAAGAGCAGCACCAGAGGCAGGGTCTGGAGGACGGCACCGGCCATCACTGGACCGGCATAGCCACCATATTGCTTGCTGAAGGTCGCAAGTAATACCGACAGCGGCATTCGTTCCACGTCGGAAATGACGATCAACGGCCACAGGAAGTTATCCCAGGTGCCGGTGAACGTGAACAGCGCGACGATCGCGATGATCGACTTGTTGAGCGGCACCACGACCTTCATCACCGTCTGCCACAGGCCGGCTCCATCGAGCCGGGCGGCGTCGAAATAGTCCTCCGGCATCGACCTGAACGATTGCGACATCATGTAGATGCCCCAGCCCGACATCATCGAGGGCAGGATCAGCGCGCCGAGAGAGTTGAGCAGGCCCAGCTGTTTGACCAGCACGAACAGCGGCAGGATGAACATCGTCGTCGGCACGACCATCTGGAGCAACAGGAAGCTGCCGAACAGGCCGCGCCCTGGAAAGCGCAGCCGAGCGAGCGCGAAGGCGATGAATGCCGAGGAGAGCAGCACCGAAGCCGTCACGCTGAGCGTGACGACGGCAGAGATCGCGAGCGCCTGCAGGAAGGGGCGGTCGAGCTTGTCCGCAGTCGCAAAGAGAAACCGGAAATTCTCTAGCGTGAAGTCGCCCTCGAACAGGCCGGTCGTGTAGATTTGCGCGGTGGGCTTGAGCGACGCTGCAACCATCCAGGCGAAGGGATACAGCCAGGTCAGCGCCAGCGCATAGATGGCGAGCGTCATCACCCAGCCGCCGATGCTTCGCGTGCGGACGATCGCGCGCAATCGTTCGATCATGTGAGCACCACCTTTCTCTCGAACAACCGCCGGGCGAGCACCACCAGCAGATAGCTGATCAGTGACACGAGGATGCTCATCATCGCGGCGTGGCTGGGCTGGAGCCGGCGAAACGCCGTCTCGTAGATCATCATCTGCGGCGTGACCGTGCTGTCGCCAGGGCCGCCGCCGGTGATCAGGAACGGCTCGGTAAACAGCCCGAACGATACCAGGATCGCGAAGACCAGCACCATCATCAGCTGCGGGTTGATCATCGGCAGGGTGATGCGCACCAGGCGGGTGAGCGGCGAGGCATGATCGAGCCGCGCCGCGTCGTAGATTTCCTTCGGGACCGCCAACAGTCCGGAGTAGAGGATCAGGCCGTAATAGCCGACGAATTTCCATGCGACGACCAGTGCGATCGCCAGCATCGCCAGCGTGGGATGGTTGGTCCAGGGGATGCGGATTCCAGTCCAATCGAAGATCAGGCTGTTGAGCGGGCCGGTCGAGCTGAAGATCTTGGTGAAGACCAGCGAGAGCGCGACGCCCGACGAGACATTCGAAAGCAGGAAGCACAAAGCGATGAACGCCTTGCCGCGGCCGATATGCTGGAGCCCGAAAGCGACGAGCAGCGCGCCGCCGAGCGCGATCGGCACGTACATCGCCAGAAATCGCAGTACGTTCCATAGCGCCTGGAGGAATTGCGGATCCTGCACGCTGGTCACGAGATTCTGCGCGCCGGTGAACACCGGCTCGTCGAAGAAGCGCCACTGGGTGACGGACAGCTTGGCGAGCCAGAAGAACGGATAGGCCCAGAAGATCGCGGCGAACAGCAGATAGACGCCCGCGATGGCCAGCCCCACCGCCGCCTCGCGCCGGAAGCGCGGCCGCCCGCTCACATCCGCACCGCGAGCATCTTGTTCGTCTGCGCAACCGCCTGCGCCAGTGCCGCAGCCGGGCGCCGCTGCCCGGTCATCAGCGGTTCGACGAGCTTCGCGGTCATGATCTTCTGGATGTCGATGGTGTGCTCCGACAAGGCCGGCGGCCGCGCGCTCGCCACATGTTCGGCATAGGCACGGGCGATCGGGCTGGTGCGGTAGTAATCGGCGAACCGCGGATTATCGAGCAAGTCGCCGCGCGCCGGCGACAATCCGGTACGCCGTAGCCAGAGCAGGTTGAGATCCTCCTCGCCCAGCACCCAGGCGAGAAACGCGAATGCCTCGCGCGCCACCCGGCTAGTTTTGAAGATCACCACGCCCTTGCTGTCGGAGAATGTCCAGCCGGGGCCGCCTGACGCGGCCCGGGCGACCATCGGCCCGACTTCAATGCGCGCCAGTGTCTGCGGATAGAGCTTGGCGAAACGCTCGACATCCCAAGGGCCGCGCACGGCACCGGCCGCGAGACCCGACACCAGCGGTTCCTCGGCGTCGAAGTCGAACGCGGTCCAGCCGCGGCGGTACATGGTATCCATGAACGTCGCCGCCTCGAGCCCCGCCTGATTGTCGTACAGTGCGTGCGCGCTCTCCAGATAGGGCTGTCCGTCCGAAGCGGCGTAATAGAAGGAAATGAAGTCGAACCAGCGATCCGCCCAGGATCTACCCGCGACCACCTGCATGCCGTAGCGCGATCGCGATCGGGCATAGCTTTGGCAAAAGCGATAGACCTCGTCATAGGTGCGGGGCGGTGCGCCGAGACCGTGTGCCTCCAGCAGGTCCGCGCGCCACCACAGCAAGGTCGGGCTCGAATAGATCGGCAGCGCGCAGACCTTACCGTCCTGGGTCCAGCCCGGCGTGATCGCCTGCATGTGGCGCTTGGCAATCAATTCGGCATAGCCCGGCATCGCCGCCAGATTCTCGATTTGGCCGAGCGCCGCGAGCTGGACCGCGAAGCCCGAAAAGATGTTGGTCGACAGGTCGGGCTCGGTGCCGGCGACCAGCGCGGAGAGCACCGTATCTTCCGAGCTGCCCGCGGTGGGGATCGTCGTAAAATGGACGGGGAGCCCCATTCCCGACGCGTTCCAACGCGCCACGGCGAGCTTCCAGAACCCTTCTTCCGCGTCGTTCGGCGCCACCCAGAGGCGGATCCTGTCGGTCCGCTTCTCGGCGTGTTGCGGGGAACAGCCGGCGAGCAACGCCGCGCCGCCGCCAAGCGCCAGGCGCAGCAGGTCGCGTCGGACCGTCATGGTAGCCGCGTTCCCTCGAGAGCGCGCAGAGCGAGCAGCCCCTCGACCGTCGACTCGGCGCCTGAATCGAGATTGGCAGAAAGGGGCGCGTTGATCCCGTCGAGCACGCGCCCGGTCGCGGGATCGTACATCGCGCGGCGCGCCTCGTTGCGATCCGACAGCCACGACCCCAGACGACGCGCGGTGTCGCGGTAGCGCGCTCGGCCTGTCTGTCGATAGGCCTCCATCGCGGCGATAATCATCGGACTGATGCCATAAGCGATCTGGGGAAAACGCTGGATTTCGACAGCTTCGGTGCGACCCTGCACTGTACGCAACGAGAAGCTGGCCAGCATCCCGTGCTCTAACAGGTATGGATAGAAGTAATCGATTTCGCGCAACGCGCTCGCGCGAAAGTCGCGCCGGCCGAGCAGTCCGCCCGCGCGCAGCAGCGCATAGGCCTGCGCGTTGCCCCAGCCATGCCACTGGTTGCGCCAGCTCAGATGCGCGCCGTAAGGGAAGGTCGTGGCGTCGCCGACCTGCATCGCCATCAGTCCCTCGCCGAGCCGCTCGATCAGTGCGCGGGTGCCCGCGTCGCGTGTGCGCCGATAATGCGGGATCAGCCCGAGCAAGGCGGTCGAGGCGGCATCCGCGCCCGAGCCGAAGGGCAGCCAGTTCGGGACGGGAACGCCTTCGACGTCGACCAGCGCGCGGTCAACGGCCAATTCGCGCTTCAGATTGGCGACAAGCCGATCCGTGGCGCGCCGCGCCCGATCGGCGGTCGGCGCGCCGGCGGGCAGGCGCTGGAGCGCGGCTTCGAGACCCCAGAGCGCGCGCAGAGACCACCAGTTGAGTTCCGCGCGCGAAGTCCGGTATTCGCGGTTGATCCGCCCGTCTGCCCAGATGAAGTTGTAGAAGTAGCCGTTATCCGCCTGCATCTGCAGCACGAAGCGGGTCATGAGATCGAGCTGGTGCAGACGAAGCGGTTCGACCCTCGGCGCCGCGGCCAGCAGCACCATTCCGCGCGCCACGTCGTCGACGCAGGCATAGCCTTCATTGGGCTCGATCGCGAAGCGATAGTCCGGTGCGGCGCTGTAGATGTTGAGCACGCCCACCCGCTCGCCCCCGACTTCGGTCTCGGCGAAGAGATGGTCGAAATGGTCGAGCGTGATCCTGGTTTCGCGGCGCTCGGTCGCGGGGGCTGCCAAGGCTGCAGTCTGAAGCGCGGGAGCGGCGCCGAGCAGCAGGAGCGCCGCGGAAAAGGCGAGACGAGTTCCGGCAAACACGCCGGGTCTCCCTGCGCTGGCATTGCTTTGCGGGGCTTCGGACGTGCCGAACATCAGGTGCAGTTAGCCCCTCTCCAACCCCCGAATAACGAGTGGTTGTTAAACGATAAACAGTCGCGGTTGTGCGTGTCAATCGGGCAGGCTAGGCTTGGTGGAAGCTGAGATATGGGAGAGAAAGGTGCGGGCGAAGCGGGCCACCCTCAAGTCGATCGCCTCGGCGCTCGGCGTGACCCCGACTTCGGTGTCCAATGCTTACAACAATCCCGCCAAGGTTTCCAGGGAACTTCGCGAGCGGATCATCGCGCATGCGCACGCGGTCAATTATGATGGTCCCCATCCGACCGCGCGGTCGCTGCGCACCGGCCGCTGCGGAGCGATCGGCGTGCTGTTCAACGATCCACTGAGTTACGCCTTTACCGACGCACATGACATCACCTTCCTGCGCGGCATCTCTTCGGTGTGCGAGGAAAAGGGCGCGAACATCGTTCTGATCCCCCTCAAGAACTGTCGTCCCGAGCAACGCGACACCCTGACCGCAATGGTCGACGGCTATATCCTCAACGCGCCCTACAAGAGCCATCCGACGATACGCGCAGCGCTGGTGCGTGGGCTGCCGACGGTGGTGGTCGACTTCGATGCACCCGAATTCACCAGCGTGCAGACCAACGATCGAGAGATGATGCGCGCGGTGACCGCGCATCTGCTGGCACTCGGCCACCGTCGGGTAGCGATCGTCACCTTTCCCCGTTCGGAAGGCGATGGCGAGATCGTGTCGCTCGACCGCAATTTCTCCGAAGAGAATCATGTCGTGCACGAGCGCATCGCGGGCTGCCGGGAGGCATTCGACGCCGGGCAGGTTCCGCTGGAGGGAATATTGGTCTGTGAAATGCCGAACAACGAGGACGGCGGAAAGCAGGCGGCGGAACGGTTGCTGCACCGTCGCCCAGACCTGACCGCGCTGATCTGCTTCTCGGACAGGCTGGCGCGCGGCGCCATCGCCCATTGCCTGGCGGCTGGCCTCGCCGTCCCGCAACATATCTCGGTGACCGGTTTTGACGGACTCGACTCGCCTGGGCACCAGCCCCAGGCAATCCGCCTCACGACAGTGCGGCAAAACGCCTTCGAGAAGGGCCGCAAGGCTGCCGAGCTGCTGATGCTCGAAGGCGGTGCGGGCGTGCTGAAAGTCTGGATCCGCGCCGAGCTCGTGATTGGCGAAAGCAGTGCCCGAGCCTGGGAGTCGCGCGGCCAATGACAGCATTGGTCCTCGCAGGCGTTGGCAAGAGCTACGACGGCGTCGAGACGATCCGCGGGATCGATCTGGAAGTCTCGGCGGGCGAGTTCGTCGTGCTGGTCGGCTCGTCGGGCTGCGGCAAGTCGACGGTGTTGCGAATGATCGCGGGGCTGGAGGACGTGTCTGCCGGCACCATCCGGATCGGCGAGCGCGACGTCACCTATGCGCCGGCCGCGGCGCGCGGCGTGGCGATGGTTTTCCAGTCCTACGCGCTCTATCCGCACATGACCGTGCGCGAGAATCTGAGCTTCGGCCTGCGCAACATGAGGACGCCGCGCGCTGCGATCGCGGCGCAGGTCAATCGTGCGGCGACGATCCTCGAGCTCGACGAACTGCTCGATCGGCTCCCGCACCAGCTTTCGGGCGGACAGCGGCAGCGTGTGGCGATCGGCCGCGCCATCGTCCGCAATCCCACGCTCTTCCTGTTCGACGAGCCGCTGTCGAACCTTGACGCCGATCTGCGGGTACGGATGCGGCACGAGCTCGCGCGGCTTCACAAGCGGCTGGGCAGCACGATGATCTACGTCACCCATGACCAGGTCGAGGCGATGACCCTTGCCGATCGGCTGGTTGTGCTCGACCAGGGGCGCATATCGCAAGTCGGCACGCCGCTCGAAATCTACGACCGCCCGGCGAACCTCTTCACCGCCGCTTTCATCGGCAGCCCGCTGCATCAACCTGCTCGAGGCGACTTTGGTCGAGCAGCGGGGCAGGGCGGGGCTGTTCGAGCTGGCGGGCGGCACGCGGTTCGCGAAGGGATGCAGCGGGCTGCGCATGGGCGACCGCACGACGGTCGGGCTGCGGCCTGAACATGTCCGCAGCGATCCGGTTGCGGATGGCTTCGCGCTTGAGCTCGAAGTCGAGGCGATCGAGGCACTCGGTCACTCGACGTTCGTGTACGGGCATCTGGATCACGGCGCCGAGTTCCGCGCGAGGCTCGAAGGTCATCAAGATGTCCGCACGCCGGGACGGCTGACGATCTATGTTGATCCCGCGCGGCTCCTGCTGTTCGACGCGGACGGCAAGGCGATCACGACCCCGGACACCTGAGCGCGAGGTAACGACGACCTGTTTTCGTAACTTGCGTGATTTAGGTTGATCGTTAAACGTGAAGTATCCCGTGGCTCGAATGCTCGCACAGATGGGCATCGCCACAGCGGAGCAGAGGAGGATGCGGCCCATGAAAGCCCCGGAACGATTCCGCCTGATCGGCATGACCGCCATGGCAACGATCCTGATCGCTGCGGCACCTGCCGGCGCACAGGCGCTGGAAGACAGCCAGAGCAACGATCCTGCCGCGCAGACCGGTGACGCAGCGAGCCAAAGCGAGGATGACATCGTGGTCACGGGGCTGCGCGAGAGCCTGCGGCGCGCGACAGACATCAAGCGGTCGGCCGACAATATAGTCGATTCAATCGTCGCCGACGATATCGGCAAACTGCCCGACCAGAACATCGCCGAGGCGATCCAGCGCATCCCTGGCGTCACCATCTCGCGCGACAATGGCGAGGGACAGTTCATCACCGTGCGCGGCCTCGGCCCGGCGTTCAGCACCGCGCTTTACAATGGCCGTATTCTCGCGACCGAGAATCAGGGCCGCGAGTTCAGCTTCGACATCCTGCCGGCTGAACTGATCAATCGCGTCGATGTCTCCAAGACACCAACCGCCGCGCAGGTCGAGGGCGGCATCGCCTCCACCGTGGACATGTACACGGCAAGACCGTTCGATCTGGGAACCAAGCTCGTCCTTTCGGCCCAAGGCAATTACGACAAGCTGCGCGGGAAGGTCTCGCCTCAGGCGTCGGGCCTGTTCAGCACCACCTTCGCAGATGGCGGTCTCGGCATTCTCGCCGCCTTCTCCTACATCGATCGCAAGATCGAGGGCCGCCGCATCTTCACCGATGGTTGGGAAGCCAATCAGAGCCTCGACTTCAACCGCGATGGCACGCCCGAATACACCGGCGTCTCGCTTCCGACCTATGTCGAATATGGCGTCAACTCGACTAGCCGCAAACGCATTTCCGGGCTGCTCAGCGGTCAAGCCAAGCTATCGGATGCGCTGACGTTCACGGTCGACGGGCTCTATTCGAAGCTCGACGTCAACGACGACAACAAGGTGTTCTTCGTGTATGGCGGACCCGGCGACGTCCGCGCCGGGACGGTCGACGCGAACAACACTCTTACGAGCTATACCGGCATCGCCTCCGGGCCGATGATCACCAATCAGATCCGTCCCCGCCTTGCCGAAACCTACCAGGTTGGCGGCAATCTGGAATGGAAGCCCGATGGCCCGCTGTCGGCATTCCTCGACGTGTCCTGGTCCAAGGCGACCGACGATACCGGCGGGAATCAGGCATGGTTCGAAAGCAACCTGGCTGCGCCCGGCTATTCGGCTGCGGCGGTGCAGATGCAGCTACAGGACGGTCTCCCCGTCTATTCAGGGTTGGGCAATTTCCTCGACACCTCGAACGCGCGGCTGGGTTACATCACGTTCGAAGGCGTCAGCATTTCGGACGAGATCTACCAGATCAACTCGCAGCTCAAATATGAGGCCGACGCCGGACCGCTGCGTCGGATCACGGCCGGCTTCAACTATTCCGATCGCAAGAAGCAGCGCTTCTCCTACAAGACCCCGGATGCGCTGCAGAGCGTGTTTGGCGGCATTCCGGTGCCGCAAAGCGTGTTCGGCGAGCCGGCGGACGCGAACGATTTCCTCGGCATCGACATGTTCCCGAGCGGCTTCCCTGCCTACAGCGCGCGCGAGATCGCGGCCTATCTGCTCACCGATGCCGCGATCGCCGCGACGGCGAATCCCGCTGCCACGCGCGCCGCATTGGCAGCGAACGGCGGCAGCCTGGATGTCGCCCTGATACCCAGCAACAGCGGCTCGGCGCAGGAGCGCACGATCGGCGGCTTCCTCCAGGCGTCGCTTGGGGGCAGCTTGGGCGCACGCAACTGGTCGGGAAATATCGGCCTGCGCTACACGCGCACCGACGTCACCTCACGCGGATTCGGGCAGGAAATCCTCAGCATCATCACACCGCCGGGATTGGACCCGATCGTCAATCTCTCGGCGCCGCAGCCGCTGACCGACAAGGGGTCGTATAGCGAGTGGCTGCCGAGCGCCAATTTCAAACTCGACGTGGTCAGGAACCTGGTATTCCAGGCCGCGGTGGCCAAGACGCTGACGCGCGCGACGCTGAGCGATCTTCTGCTCATCCGCAACATCAACCCACGGCCGCGTGAGCGCGCAATCACCGACGGCAATCCCGATCTCCAGCCGATGGTGGGGTGGAACTACGATGCGGCGCTGACCTGGTACATCGACCGTTCGAGCTATCTGAGCGTGGCCGTGTTCCAGAAGGATCTGAAGAATCTGAGCGAGTCGGTCACCACCACCATTCAGGTTCTCGGCCTCGATTTCCGACGGACCCGCCCGGAAAATGTGGGCGATGACCGGATCCGCGGCCTGGAACTGTCGGGCCAGTACACCTTCACCGGACTGCCGGCGCCGTTCGACGGCCTGGGCTTGCAGGGGAATGTCAGCTTTGTAGGGGACGAGGGCAACACGTACAACGTCGTCGGCTTCTACGAAAAAGGGCCGCTGCAAATGCGGCTCGCCTACAACCACCGTGAGGCATACGAGCAGACCGCACAGGGCAATCGCGGCCAGCCAGTCGACGTCGCGGCCTATGGGATCTGGGATGCCAGCATCAACTTCGCGCTGAACGACCGGGTTACCCTGTTTGCGCAGGGGCTCAACTTGTTCAACGAGAAGACCTTCCTCTATTCGGTCTTCGAAGAGCGGACGATCTCCTACGAGACCTATGGCCCGCGCTACGCGGTTGGCGTCAGGGTGAACTTTTGACGACTACGGCAGCGCAAGCCTGACTTGAAACACGAGCGCGCATAACACCGCCAGGAGTGGGTATCGCGCCCACGCTGGATCTCCTGCGGCGACGCTTGGAAGTCGCTTGAGAATCCTGTCTCCGCATCAAGGTGTCTCAAGGTGTCTCGTATTTGCCCAAATGAACCTGGAAGGTTAGGGCTAAGCGGGCCGGGTGCGCGGCGCTAATTGGCGATACCCATGCTCTGTTACGAGCGTCGCCGCTTCCGAAACCTGCATCCCGGCTTTGGCCAGCGCGAAAGTGAGAAGGTCCCGGATATGTGGGTGATCATCGACGACCAGGATAGGTGGCTTTGCGTAAATACCTGTCCGCGCTGGCGGCGCCGGTCAACGGCCTTGCTCGACCATCAGCGCCGCCGTCCATGGACCCTGTGACGTCCCGAGCAGCGCCGACCAGTACCAGGAAGAGATATCGGGCCAGCTTTGGTCGCCGCTAGCGTCGCGTACCTGTTCGCACGCCATTAGCGTCCGCCCATCGCGGGTGGCGGTAAAGCACGAGGCCGGCTGGCCATCCGGGGCGAGCCGCATAGGCGCGGGCGTCACGGTGTAGCCGATCGCCCGGAAGCAGTCGCTGGCCGGGTGCAGCGAGCGGGTGGCGGCGACGACCCGACGGAGGACGATCTGGCGGCCGCCATCGCTGAATCGCGCGACATTGCCGGGAAACTGGCGTGCGAGGAAGCGATCCTCCGGGGCAGGCGCCAATCGCGTCAATGGCCGGCCTTCAAAGCGGTCGGGCCAGGCCGATGCGGCAGCGGGCGGGGGAGGGGCGTCATCGGGCAGCAACGGCACCGCGGCGGCTGTCAGTGCCAGTCCCAACGCGACCTTGGACCAGATCATGCGAACAGCGCCTTTTTGCTCGGCATCACCATCGCCGCGAGCATCGCAGCCACAATTATGAAAGCGGCGATACCCACCGCTTCGTGCGCGACTACGCCACGCAACTGCGGGACGAAGCCGTTCTCGAGATAGAAGAGGCTCGCGGCGCGCAGGGCATTGCCGAAGATCGTCAGCCCGATCGCCAGTATCAGCGCGCGGGCGTATTGAAGCGGAGCCAGGCGCGCGGCGAGCGCAATGGCGCTGACCAGCAGCAGCGCTGCCCACAGCATCTTCACTCCTGCGCAGGCGGCGTCGAACAGAAGTCGTTCGCCATTCCACGCCAGCGCGACACCGTCGACGCCGACATTGATCCCGTTCATCCGCAGCAGCGTGGCGGTGAGAGTGGCCGACACCAGCCGCAACGGATAGGCAAGGAAGAATTCCAAGCTGGGCAGCACCGGGAGCGCCAGGAGACCGAGCCCGATCGCGGGCGTTGCGGGCAGATCGTCCCGCGCCGCCACGCGCAAAACGAGCACCAATCCGGCCACCGCCACCGCCATCCGCAACAGCGGTGGCGCAACCAGCGCGGCGAGCAGATAGGCGGCGAGGATCGCGCACAGCAATTTGGCCGATACCGGCCTGGCGGTCCCGCGGCGCAGCTGGCGCAGCAGCGGCCAGGCGAGTACCGCAATCACTGCGGCGAGGGGAATGGTTGCCATTCCATCCCCCAACCGTCCGGCGAGCAGCCGCGCCGCATCCCAGAAGGCGATAGCCGCGAGCGCAAGGGCAAAGCCAGCGTGCATCAGGCGAACGCCAGGCCCGAGGCAGTAGCCGGAGCGCCACGGCGGCGGCGCCACAGCCACAACAGCATGCCCGCCACGATCGCCAGCAACGCCCATTCGTGCGGCTCAGGGATGGTCGGCACTTCATCCGCGCCGGGAGCAACCAGACCGTTCTCTTTATACTCGCGATCGGTCGCCAGAACGACGGCGCCACTGACCGGCGTGACGACGTTCAAGCGCCGCGCCAGTGTGATCGCGGCCGCGCGGTCGGCGGGTTTGCCGCGAAGTGCTCCCACCGCTTCGCCGGCGGCCCAGAGGCGAGCGATGTGGACCGACCCGGATTCCGCACCCTCCGCCGGCGCGGCGCTGCGTTCGATGCGCCAGACGGGCCCGGCTTGAGTCAGGTTGCGCAGCAGCAGGCTTAAGTCACCCGCCGGGGATGCGCCGGGAGTGACGAAGCGCGCGGTTTCGAACCAGGGCTGGCCGCTGCCGCTGAGCGCCGGGCCGGGCTGGGCCTGGTAGCGCACTAGCCGCGGCAACGCGGCCGAGCGGTCGAGCATTTGATGCAGCTGCGCATAACTGCCGGCGGAGACGACTGGCTGGGGGCCGTGGATCCACAGCAATACCGCATCGCTGCGCGCGGCATCGCTCGCCGCATCGGCGACGGCAGGCACATTGTCCTGTCCGCCGATAAACCTGGCCTCGGCCAGCGCCCGCTCGAAGCGCGCGCGCTGGTCCGAATTCCACGGCGCCGACGCGACGGCGACTGGCATCTCCGCCGAGATGCGCAGCGACACCGGCAGCCCCGCGGGCAGCGCATCGAGCGCCTTGGCCAATGCGCCGGCGACCGCTTCGTTGCCCTTCGAGCCGTCGACGACGATCGCCAGCGCTGCGGGCCGTTCGGCGTCGTCGCGAATAATGCGCTGGGTGACGGTCAGCGCCGACTGTTCGCCCTGGCGCGGCACCACGGCGCTGCGGGTACTCGCCGCCAGGATCGGGGCGATGCCCAGGTGCGGGTGGAGGCTGGCATAGGTCGCGTCCGGGATCGCGCCGCGGACAACCACCTTGCCGTTTGCGCTGGTCGCCGCCAGCCCGGCGAGCCCGGTAATCCCGGTGTCGCTTTCCATCCAGACGTGGTGTGGCTGGTCACCCGCGACGTCGAAATTGCGGTCGGCGATCATTGGCAGCGCCAGGCTGCGCGTGCCGTCGCGTGTGATCCTCAGCGGCGCGGAGATGCCGACGCGGAACTGGATAGAAGACCCGGCTTCGATCGGAAAGGCCTGGACCAGCAAGCGGTTGGCGCCGTCGGTCGTGACGAGCAGCGGATCGCGTTGGCGGCGGACCACCGATTCATAGGCCGCACGGACTTCGCCGCGGCCGCCGATGCTCGCCTCGCGCGGCTCGCCATTGACCCATAGCGTCGCGCGCGACGCGACTGCGCCCTCGGGCAATGCCAGCGTCAGCCGTGCTTCGCTCTGCCTGGCGCCGGCATTGGCGACGACCGCGGTCCATTCGAGATAGGCCAGATTGTCTTCGCCGCTGACCGATCCGTCGATTCGCGACTGCGTCAGCGCCAACCCGCGGACTCGCCCGCCGACGATTGCGCCGCCCTGGTCCTCATCCCAGTCGAATTGCCAGCGTCGTGCGCCGCGTCCGGTGCCGGCGCGCGCGACGGCGTTGAACGGCGTGCCGGTGACACGGTAATAGAGTTCGCGCGCCGCGGTGGGCGATATTCGCTCGGGGCGAATGAAACCACCCTCCCAGCCGGTCGCGAGGAAGCTGAACAGCCCGGTCGCGCGCCCGTCATCGCCGTAGCTGAGGCGCAGGAGGATGTCCGGATCGCCGATCATGCGCATCGTGGTCACGGCGCGGCGTGCGCTGGCGGCGTCGCCCTGCCACCAGCCGATCGCCAGATAGGTGGCGGTTGCCGGCACGTCGAACGCGATCAGCGCGGTGAGGCCCAAGGTCACGCCGAGGGCGATCCGTCGCGCGGCACGCTGAACCGTTGCCGCCAATCCCGCCGTCAGCAGCACCGATTGCCACAGCGCGCCGACCGGGGCGAAGGGCAGCAGGCCGACTCCCATAAACAGGATGCCGACCAAAGCGACGGGGAGCAAAGGCAGGAACACCAGCGTATAGCCTGCGCCGACCGCGATGGCCGCGCCCGCCAGCACCATCAATATCGGTGCCGGCGCTTCCTCACGTTGCGCTGCGCGCCAAAGGAGGAAATTGGTCATTGGCACCGCGGCCACCAATGCGACATGCCCCCAGGTCGGCAGTGGATCGAAGAATGCGCCGGCGCAGATGCCGGTCATTAGTTCGAGGATCAGCACCCCCGCCGGAAAGATGCACCCTACCAACAACGCCAACCTGCCCCTGGACGGCTTGTACCGATATGCCACGAAGTGCTCCCCTGGATTGCGCTGCCATCAGTATATCAGTCAGCAATGGCGAAGCGATGCGCACGGTGTCGGGATTGCTAGCATTTAGTGTCCAGAAAATGTGCAGGGGTCGGCGGGCATCTTACGCCGCGCGGAGTTCGACGCTGGTCATCATGTTCAACAGAAAGTTGACTCGGATCGCGCGACGGTTCGAAACATTCAGCCTGCCGCGGCAGAGGCACGCTCGGTCTAATTGATGCAAAAGATCTCTTAAAGGCTCACTGCAGCCCACCCGAATCGAGAGCGGGGGCCAAGATCCCCGCGCCCATCCGACTGCCGCAGGCCGGCCAGTTCGCACTGCGTCAGAATACGTATTTCAGCGTCACGCGTCCATTTCTCGGCTCGCCATATACGAAGCCGGGAAACCAGCTGTTGCCGCTGAAGAAGGTCTGATCGAAGAGATTGTCGACATTGACCTGGAGCGACAATTGCTCGCTCAGATCGTACCGCGCCATGATGTTGGCGATCGCATAGTCGGGCTGGCCGATATTCTCGACAACACCCGTGCCGGGATTGGCCGCCGTGACCGGTGGCTGGCTCTCCCATTTGACTGCGCCGCCGATCCTCAGCCCGTCGAGTGCGTCGGCAAAGTCATAGGCGGTCGCGAAATTGAACACCCGGCGCGGTTGATGGCTCAGCACATCTACGCCGTCGGCATCCTTCGCGCTGTAATGGCTCCAGCCGGCGCTGACGTCCCATTGCGGTGTGATCTTGCCGACGACTTCGAGTTCATAGCCCTTGGCGACGGTCCCCTTAGCCCCGCGATAGGCGGGATTGGCGGTGCCCGGCACGAATTGGCCGGGATCGGGAACGGCAAGATTATCCTGCTCGATGCGGTATACGGCCGCCGTGGCGAGAAGCTTGCCGTCGAGCAACAGCGCCTTGAGGCCCGCCTCGTAGCTTTTCCCTTCCAGCGGATCGAGAAGCCGGCCTTCGCGATCGCGCAAATTGCCCTGCGGCTTGAAGATGTTGGTGTAGCTCGCATACGCCGACAGATTGGCGGTGATGTCATAGACCAGCCCGGCATAGGGCGTGAACACGCCCTTGTACTTCAGGCTAAAGGCCTCTCCGTCCCGGGTGCCGGCTTGTTCGTCGCGCTTGAAAGTGCTCAGGCGTCCGCCGCCGATGACCTTCAACCCGCCGACCAGGCTGATCCGCGTCGTGGCGTACAGCGCCGTCTGGGTGGTGTCGCCCATTCCCGACAGCAGATAGCGATCGCCCCATTCGGGCTCGGCGAGCGAGCCGTCCCAACGATTAAAGTCGCCTACGGGATCGATGGCCAGCGGATCGCGATTGGTCCAGCCGCCTTCGAGATAGCTCGCCATGGCGCCGACCGACAGATCATGGGTGCCGCCCAGCAATGCGAAGGTGCCATTGGCCTGGATGCTGCCATGCCATTGTTCGGGATCGGCCTTGTACCAATAGCCGAAACTGCTCACGCCGAGCCCGGTGACTCGATCCGGCGTGCCGTCGAGCCACAGCAACTTCGAATCTTCGAGCCCCTTGTGATAGCCAAGATCGCCGCGGACCCGCCATCCGCCGCCCAGATCATGTGACAGCGTGGCGAAGGCCGAGATCTCGGTGGTGTTCCAATGTCCCCAGTCGGTGCCGGTGGTCTTGGATCGCGGCCAATCGGTCCGGGTGCCGTCGGTGTACCAATAGGGTAGCTGCGCCCACATCACGCCGTCGCGATCGTCGCGCTGGTAGCTCGCGCCGAAGGACAACTTGGTGCGCTCTCCCAGATCGGCGTCCAGCACGCCGTAGAGCAAGAGGCCCTTCTTCTCCTCGCGATCGACGAAACCGTCCTGCCGATAGGCCTGGGCGACGGCGCGCATGCGCACCGTTCCCGCTGTGTTGAGCGGAGACTGGACGTCCACCGTCGCGGCGAAGCGGTTCCACGAAGCGGCCTCGAGGCCGACATAGCCGGCGAATTCGCTGGCATCCGCGTGCTTGCGGATCAGGTTGACGACCGCCGACGGATCGCCCGCGCCGTGCATCAGCCCTGCCGCGCCGCGAACCAGATCGACGCGCTCATACTGCGCCGTGCTCGTCTCGCCAAAGCCGACATTGCCGTTGACGAACGGCGCGCCGTCGAGCTGGAAATTCTGCACCTCGAAACCACGCGCGGAAATCGCGCTGCGCCCGCGATCAATGTCCTTCTTGGAAATTCCCACCGCGAAATCGAGCGCGTCGTTGATCGACGTCAGCGCCTGGTCCCTGATCTGCTGCTGGGTGATGACGCTGATCGTCTGCGGCGTCTCGATCGGCGTGAGAGGAAGCCCGGTTGCCGTGGTGGGTTCATTGCTTCGGCCATAGCCGGTAACGACGATTTCCTCGTCTGCTGTGTCGTCCGTTGCCGTGTCCCGCTGCGGCGCTTCCTGCGCGTGAAGCAGTGCGGGCGTGAACAGGCACGCAGAGCCTGCCAGCAGCAAGCGAAACGAACGGCGCATCAGTTTCCCCTTTTGTCTTCTCGCCACAGCGCATTCCCGCCCGCAGCTGGCGCGCTCAATAATCACCGCCACGCAAGGATGCCGGGCCAAAAGCCGGCATGAGCCGATGATCGGGAGTGTCGCTAATGCGATTAAATCGCAATTGCAAGGAGGTTCCGTTGATCGGCTGGGGCCGCGGCGCGAGCTTGTGGCGGGAGGCTGTCGCTACGCAGGCAGGCGAGAAAGCGCGGTTTCGACGGCGAGCAATGCCTGGACTATTTCAAGGTGTGCATCGCCGCTGGAGCGACGCGAGATCGTCGCGCGTGTTGATATTGCTGATTGGACGCGAGAGTTCGACCGAGGCCGCTTTCGCCGTGCGTGCCCAGCCGCGTAGCGAGCGATCGGCGTTCTGCTCCAGATGGGACAGCAACCGGTCCGCGAGCGCACAAGGCCAGAGCCCGACTACGGGATGATCGGCGACATAGGCGGCCGGGCCGCTCTGGGAGAGCCGGAGAAGAAGATCTGCCGGCAAGTTCGGTGTGTCGCAGGGAGCACTGAGCACCGCGTCGAAACCACCGTCCCGGCCGTGGATCAAGGCAGCACAAAGTCCGCCAAGCGGGCCAAGGCCCGCGGCCGGGCGATCCTCGAGCCGGAGAATTTGCGGGTGGGTGCGCCCGCAGATCACAAGCCCGTCGCAATCGCGGCGCAGCGCATCCGCAATGTGATCGACCAGCTTCCGTCCGTTCAATATCGCGTCGGCCTTGGCGCTGCCGAAGCGGCGCGATTCACCGCCGGCGAGGATGGCGCCGAGCAGCTTCACGAGACCGGCCGCAGCAAGGAATCGGGGCGAGCAAGAACCCGCAGCTCGAGCCCGGCCGCGCGCGCGCGGTCGAGCGCCAGCGCCGTGGGGGCGGAAATCGTGGCGAGCATCGGGCAATCCGAAAGCACTGCCTTCTCGACCAGTTCATAGGAGCAGCGCGACGTCAGCAGGGCAAATCCATCGTCCCAGCCGCCCCCCTCGCGCAACATGGCGCCGATGAGCTTGTCGAAGGCATTGTGCCGGCCGACATCCTCGCGAACCAGCCGGATCGTACCATTGGCAGAGCAGGCCGCCGCGGCATGCACTGCGTGCGTGGTGGCGCCGAGCGGCTGCGCTGCCTCGAGCGCATCGAGCGCGACGAACACCGCCTGGTCTTCACCCGCCCAGCGCGTTTGTCGGATGGGCAAAGGGCGCAGGGCCTGTTCGAGACTCTCGACCCCGCACAGTCCGCAAGACGAATCCGCCGTGCGATGGCGAATGCGGTCGGACAGCCGGTTGGCGACGCGCGGCGATATCGTCAGGCGGAGCAGCATGCCGCGTTCGAGGAGGTGCACTTCGGCGTCGAGCACGTCGTCGGCACCGTCGATCAGCCGTTCGGTCAAAGCGAAGCCGAACCCGAGGTCGAGCAGGTCGCCGGGGCTGGCCATCAGCACGGCATAGCCGAGGCCGTTGCACTCGATCGCGATGGGTACCTCTTCCGGGATCGCGCGCATTCGCAGGTCGGTGAGCCCGTCGGCGCCGATCCGCTGGAATTTGAGGGGAAGGGCGGCGCTCAGATGCGGATCCGAACCGGCACGGATTTAGCCGCTGGAACATGGCTCTGCTCGGCATGGTGCTCTACCGGCATCAACACGTTCGCTTCGGGATAATAAGCCCCGAGGCAGCCGCGCGGAATATCGTAGGGCGTGACGATCAGGCCCTCGCGGCGACGCAGTTCGCCATCTTCGGCGTCACTTTCGAGCGTGACGATCTGGCCTTCCGAGATGCCTGCCGCAGTCATGTCCTCGCGGTTGATGAATAGCACGTCGCGAGTGCCTTTCACGCCGCGAAAGCGATCGTGATAGCCATAGATCGTCGTGTTGAACTGATCGTTCGAGCGCAGGGTCATCAGCCGGAAACGTCCCTCCGCATCACTGAATCCGGTCGCGCTGAGTCCGCTGGGCGCGAGGAACTCGGCCTTGCCGCTCGGCGTCTGCCAGATTCGTTCGGCGGCCTTGTTGCCTTTCCAGAAGCCGCCGGGTGTGAACAGGCGCTGATTATAGTCCTTGAAGATCGCCGGATAGGTCGCCTCGATGGCGTCGCGGATCCGGGCGTAGTCGGCGACCCAGCTGTCCCAGTCGACTCGCGGATTGGCCGACAGAATGCGTTTGGCGATTTCCGCGACGATGCGCGGCTCGGACAACAAATGCGGGCTGGCGGGCTTCGACTTGCCGCGCGAGCCATGGATACAACTGGTCGAATCCTCGGTCGATACCGCTTGCGGGCCGCTTGCCTGCACATCCTCTTCGATCCGGCCGAGACAGGGCAGGAGATAGGTGACCTTGCCGGCGAAGAGATGGTTGCGATTGAGCTTGGTGGCGATCTGGACGGATAGGTCGAGCCGTGGCCAGGCCTCCTCCATCGCCGCCGTCTCGGGGACAGCGCGCAGGAAATTGCCGCCGAGGCCGATCACCGCCTTAACCGAGCCGTGGATCACGCCGCGACAGGTCTCGACGGTGTCGAGCCCCTTCTCGGTGGGGGGATCGAAGCCGTACAGTTCCTTGAGCTTGTCGACCGGCACCAATTCGGTCTTTTCGGTGATGCCCACGGTGCGCTGTCCCTGGACGTTCGAATGGCCGCGGACCGGGGTCGGTCCGGCGCCGGGCTTACCGATATTGCCGCGCAGCAGCAGCAGGTTGACCACCATCCGGACATTCTCGACGCCCTTCACATGCTGGGTCAGCCCCATCCCGTAAATGGCGAGCACCGCCTGGGCCCTCGCATAGACTCTCGCCGCTTGCTCCAGCGCGGATTGCGCCAGCCCCGACTCGCGCTCGATATCGCGCCATTCTGCCCGGCGCGCGACATTGGCGAACGCGTCGAAATCCTTGGTGTGTTGCGTGATGAATTCATGATCGAGCACCGGCGGATCGCCCACCGCCAGCGCGGCATCATCCCATTCGATCAGGAATTTGGCGATGCCGAGCATCGCGGCGATATCGCCGCCGGCCTTGACCTGATGATATTGAGTCGAGATCAGGGTTTCGCCGCCGCTGATCATCTCGAGCGGGTTCTGCGGATCGGTGAAGCGCTCCAGCCCGCGCTCTTTGAGCGGGTTGAAGGTGATGATCTCGACCCCGCGCTTGCGCGCCTTGCGCAGGTCGTGGAGCATTCGCGGCGCATTCGATCCGACATTCTGCCCGAAGAAGAAGATCGCGTCGCAGGCCTGGAAATCTTCGAGCTGCGTCGTTCCCACCGGCACGCCGATCGCCGCCTTCAAGCCGACCGAGGTCGATTCGTGGCACATGTTCGAGCTGTCGGGCAGGTTCTGGTTGCCGAACATCCGCGCCATCAGCCCGTACATGTACGAAGCCTCGAGGCTGGTGCGTCCCGACGAATAGAAAGCGACCGACTTCGGGTCGAGCGGGCGGAGCGCGGCACCAATCGCGTCGAACGCTTCCTCCCAACTGCACGCCACATATTTGTCGCTCGCCGCGTCGTAACGCAGCGGATGCGTCAGCCGGCCGTGTTGCTCGAGATCGTAATCCTTCCAGTCGCGCAACCCGGTCAGCGTGTGCCGTTCGAAGAATTCGGGGGTGGTGCGCAGCGTGGTCAGCTCCCACGCGGTCGCCTTCGCGCCTTCCTCACAGAATTCGGCGGGATGATGATCGGCAGGCTTGGGCCAGGCGCAACTGGTGCACATGAAGCCATGTGGCTTGTTCTGGCGCGCGAGTTGGAGAAGCGCATCGGGCGTGACTCGTTCGCGCGGCAGGATTTCGGCGAGCGAGCGCACCGAGCCCCAGCCTCCCGCGGGACCTGCAAAGGGCTTGATCTCCGGCTTGTCCGAACGCTGCTTCGACACTGCATACCTCTCATTGCCCGCTTGGGCGCAATGCAATCTCGCCACACACAACGGTCTGGCACGACAATGGTTTGGGCGGCTGTGACTTCAAGAAAAAACCGCCGATACGCCGGCCCGCGACGTTCGGCTCAATAAAATCGCGGGATCGGACCGCGTTGCAGGGTCTGGTCCGGCAAGTCGATCTCGGCCTCGTCGACATAGCACCAGCCCCAGCCTTCGGGCGGGTCATAGCCCTCGATGATCGGATGATTCGTGGCGTGGAAGTGTGCGGTGGCGTGGCGATGCGGCGATTGGTCGCAGCACCCGACATGGCCGCAAGCCCGGCAGAGGCGGAGATGCAGCCAGGGGCTGCCGATCTTCAGGCACTCCTCGCAGCCTCGCGCACTGGGCGTCACTTCGTTGATGGTGCTGCTATGCGGACACGACGTCATGCAATCTCCCTCGCGCTTGTCGATCTGCTGCACCTTCCCGGAACGGCGACGGCAGAGACGCGCTCCGCCGTCGCACGATATCAGCTGGGGATAAAGGTGAGCAGATCTGATCCGACAGCACTCTGGCGCACGCTTCCCCTGCGCGAATGTGAACCTTGCGGGGCGCGAAGGATCATTTGTCCGTTCGCCATCCAAAGGCCGAAAGCATGATCTCGAAAAGGCGCGTGTTGGGCAGGAATCCCCGCACCTTCTCGGCGCCGGGACCCGAAGCCGCCACGATCACTTCTTCCCCGGTATGGGTGTCCTCGACGGTGATCACCGGTCGTGTCGAGCCCGGGGCGGCCGGATATTGCATCGCAAGCGGCCTCGCACGCTCGCCGCCGGTCATCCGAAGCCCGAAGCTGTGATCCGCGGTGAACAGGATCAACGTGTCCTTTCCGGCTATGGCGCTGATGCGACGTATCATCGCGTCCATCTCGACGACATGACGCAACCCATCGCTAGGATTGTCGGTGTGCATGTCCCACTCGACCATGAGGAAATAACCCTTCGGATTGCGGGCGAGCCGGGCGACCGTCGCCTCCACGGCCGGGAGCGGTGCGAAATCCGCATCGCGCAGCACGATAGTGCGGCTCGATCGGCGCACCAGTGCCGGATCCACGCCGAAGCGATAGCCGGCCTTGGCAAAGGCCTTGCTTGCCGTGGTTCCACGCCCCGCGAACGAGGCGATGGCGTCGGCGCGTCCCTTGCCGACGAGAATGTCGACTCCGTTGCCGAAGCGCGGTGCAAGCATCTGGCGAAAGATCTCGTCCTTGTCGCGACGCGACGCGACGTGCGCATAGGTGGCCGCCGGCGTCGCATCCCAGATGTTCATGTTGGTGACGACGCCGGTCGCAAGGCCGCGTTCTTCCGCATATTCGAGCAGCGTCTTCAGCGGGACCACCTCGCCCGGCCTTTCCGAAGGCGCCACTGCGACCATGGCGTTGTTGGTCTTCCGGCCGGTCATAATGGCGGTCATGCCCGCCGCGGAGTCGGTGACCCATTGGTCCAGCGCCGAGGTGTCCGAGAGCGCGACATGCGGCATGGAGTGGATGTAGAGCGACTGTGGCCGGTCATTGGCCAAGATGCCGGCTGCGTTGATCGTAGACACCCCGCCCGCATCGCCGAGGAACAGGATCACGTTGCGTGCTTCCTGGGCGTGCGCCGGCAAGGCGAGGCCGAGCGGCAGCGCCGCTGCGAGCAGACTGGCAAGCGGCAGGCGCCTTCGCCAGCTGCGGCTGGAAGTGCGGCTCATGGGCAGGTTTTCCCTGGATTGCGGAGTCACGCGGGTTCCTCGTTGTTGTTGAAGCTTCAGTCGATCGGCTGCGTCAGGGGGCGGGTGCCGAGCCCGTCTCGGGATCGAAGTGCGGACTGGCCGGATCCTGCGGCCGAGGTTCGCCAATGCCGGGTTTCGCGCTTTCTTTCCAGGCGCGATAGAGGAGATCGCGCAGCATCGCCGCGCCTGCGGCGCTGCGGCGATAGACGAAGTCGCGACCTTCGCGATTCGCCGGGTCGGCGAAGATGCCGCGTTTGTCGAGATCGAAGATCGTCTCGACCTCGCTGTTGCTGTCGTTCAGGAATTGCAGGACCGACTCGAATACATCGCCTTCCTGGCGATGCGGCGCCCCGATGCGGCCGATGATGTCCGATGCCTGAAGATTTATCGCGTCGGCATAGCCGATTTCGAATTTGCCGTGGATCGCTCCGCTCTGCGTGTAGCCCTTGGGGTTGTCGCCGACCCAGCCTTCGCAATGCACGCTGGCATGGTGCGGGTTCGCGCCGTCGCCGATATAGTGCGACATCCAGGCAGTGTAGAAAGCCAGTGTCTGCTCGATATTGGCCGTGGGCTCGCCCTTCGACTGCTTGGAGCGCAGGCTGCGCATGCCGGCGACTATCCGTCCATAGCCCTCCATTACCGCATAAGGCAGCGTGCCGGTCCAGCGCACGTTGAGCCTCTCGGCGGCTTTGGGATCGGTCTTCCGCACCCGTTCATGCTCCCGATAGAGCGCCAGTACGAAGGCATAGCGCGAGCGGGGCACCGGCGAGAGGAAATGCAGCCGCTCGACGAACCAGGTATGATTGGGATCCTCATCGATTTTAGCGAACGGCTCGGACGAGGAGCGCCATGTGTCCGGCGCGCCGGCTTCTTCGGCTATGAACTCTGCGTATTTCTGCAGGAAGAGAGGCCCGTCCGCCGGCAAGGTTGCGAGTGCCGCCTGATCGATGACCGCATGTCCGCGTCCGCCCCATGCGCGTGCGGCGGTAGAATGCGCGATCGCGAGCAGCGACAGACCGAGCAGGGCAAGTTTACGCATAGGAATCGATCCGTGATCTTCGGCCGACGACGCGTGACGCACGCGCCGCCGGCCGGGTGTCAGAAGTTGTAGGAGACGCCGACATAAGCGCGGCGTCCGGTGTAGCTGCCGTAGGAGAAGCGGTCTTTCGTGTCGTTGCCGACGTGCCGGCGCTCCTCGGACTTGGTGAGATTGATCACCGAGGCAGTGAGCATCACTCCCTTCATCAGCTCGTATGAAGCGTTGAGGTCGATCTGCGCGTAAGGCTCGGTATACACGTTCATCCCCGATTCCAGACCGCCCACCACTTCGCCGCGCCGATTATACGAGGCGCGCAGGAGCATGCGGTCATTCTCGTAGAAGACCGACGCATTGACCTGCGTCTTCGCGCTCCCCACCAGCGCCGACGTCCCGACATCCTGGCCATCGAGCGTGATGTTCGCAGTCGAGGTGTCGTTGTAGGTGAAGTTCAGCTGGGCACCCAGGCCGAAGGGCAGGGTATGCTGGGCATAGATTTCGATACCCTGCGAGCGCGCGTTCGAGCCGTTGGCCACCGTCGAATAGGGCTCGATCAGCACCTGCTCGCCCGCCACCTCGCGAGTCACGTCGAGGACCAGCGGCACGATGAAGTCCGACACGTCCTTGCGGAACGCGGTGGCGCCGATCACCGAGCCCTGCTGGAAATACCATTCGATGCCAAGATCATACTGCCAGGCGGAAAACGGATTGAGCTGGCTGTTGCCGCCGCTGCCCGACCAGCCTTCGAACTCACCGAACTGGTCGCGATCGAAGGCATAGGCGGCCGAGCGATAGGTGAGCGAGCGCGCCCCGCCCAGGTCCGAGATCGACGGACGCGCCATCACCTTGGCCACCGCACCGCGCACCATCAGGTTCGGCGTGATTTCGTACGAAGCGTTTAGGCTGGGGAGCCAGTTGGTATAGTTCTTCGCTTCGTTCAGCCGGACGTTGACGATCGTCTCGCGCTGGGCGAGCGGGAGGATCTGGCAATTGCCATCCGCGCCGATCGGCCGGACGGGATCGAACGGGCCGCCGGCACCGTTGACGCAATAATCGTTCAGATATTGCAGCCGGTCCGAAGTCACGCCCGATTGCTTCGTGTTGACGACGCGCAGGCCGAGATTGCCGCGAAACGCGCCGCTCTCGAAGTTGAACTGGGTATAGCCGGCCCAGACGCGCTCGGTGATGTTATAGACATTGTTCGGCTCGGGCACGCGCACCGATGGGCCGTAGGTCGCTTCGACATAGGCAAGATAGCGCTCGAAATCGATGCCGGGCACGAGGTTCGCGCTGAAGCCGCCGGCGATGTTGTCGATCGGCTGATCATAGAAGAACTCCGGACGCGCGACCGCCCCAGCCGGCGTGTCCTGATAGCGGCGCTTCGCCACCGGATCGGCATACCATTCGTTGCGGCCGGTTTCGCGGTGGACGGCCAGCTCGCGCCACTTGCCCCCGATCTGGATCGACTTGAGGAAGCTGCCGTCGAAATCGCGCTTCAGGTCGAGCTGGGCGTAACGCTGGCCGATCTCGCTGTTGACGAAGCTCGAATTGGTCCCGCCGATGTCGATCTGGGCGATGCCGTTCTTGATATTCTCCTGGAGCTCGGGCGAGAATTCCACGTCGAGGCCGCCGCCGGTGAAATCCCACACGCTCAGGAAGTTGCCGTTCCGCTCCTGGCCGGTGACCGTGAGGCGCGGCTTCGCGGCGACGCTGAAGCGCATCGACGGGCCGCCGACGGCCTTGGTCTTGCCCATTTTGAGTACTGCCTGAAAGCGGTCTTGCTCGTACCGCGCTTCGGTCTCGAAGGTGGTCGAGCGCTGCTTCTCGCGGCTGTAGCTGCCGGTGAGCCGCGGCGTCTCCATCGTGCAGGGCGGAGTGTTGGCAAGGCAGCCCGTGCCCGCCGCCGGGACCGTGAAGCTCGCCGAGCGCATCACCGTGCCGCTTTCATCGAAGATCGCGTCGCTGAAGAACTTGCCATAGCCCCATTCGGGGATCGTCAGCTGGTTGTGGATGAAGTCGCTGCTATATTCGAAGCGGAAGAAATTGGCGGTGACCGTAAGATTCTCGAAGGGCCGCATCTGCGCAGTGGCCTGGATGCCGTAGCGCTCGCGCTCCTGATCGAATATCTCCGCGCGCACCGATTGCGGCGCCCAATACCCCGAATAATGCGTGCCATCGAGCGTGCTCTGGCCGCCGCCGGTCCAATAGGACACCGCCGCGTCGTTGGCATAGGGGTTACCATTCACATCGGTAGCCCGGGTGATGACCTTGCCCGCAGCGTCGCGGTCGCTCCACCAGCGCCATGTGCCCGCGGTTGCGCGCATCTCGCGGTTGGTGCGCTTCTGCCAGACGCCGCCGACGAGGAAGCCGAGCGTCTCATCCGCGTTCTTCCACGAATATTGGCCGCCCAGCTGCGGCTCGACCTTTTCGGTGGTGTCCGAATACGTCCCCTCGGCGGAGATGAAGCCCGATCCCGACGGCACGTCGAACGGCCTCCGCGTGTTGAGAATGATCGTGCCGCCGACGCCGCCTTCTTCCAGCCGCGCCTCGGGAGATTTATAGACTTCGGTGCTGGCGATGAAGTTTGACGGCAGCATTACATAGTTGAACGAGCGCTGCGGGTCGCCGCTGTCGGCACCTGCGATAAAGTTGCCGTTGAGCAGCGTGAGCGTCAGTCCCGACTGGAGCCCGCGGATGCTCACTCGCGAACCCTCGCCGCCGTCGCGGGTGATGATCACGCCGGGAACCCGCTGGAGCGCGTCCGCCACGTTCTTGTCGGGGAATTTGCCGATGTCCTCGGCGGTGATCACATCGACGAACGCATTGGCTTTGCGCTTCTGCTCGAGGTTTTCCTCGATCGAGCGACGATAGCCGGTCACCACGATATCGGCGTCATCAGCCGTTTCGCCGGCGACGCCTGCCGATGTAGAATCGTCCGCCGTCTCCTGTGCGTGCGCGGGGCCGACAGCCGCGATGCAGAAACCAGCGGTTGCGAGCAGGCACAGTTTCAGGCGCCGCGAATGAGCGGCGTGGATAACCTTACGCATGACAATCCCCTGTTGCAGCGGACGGAGCCCGCTGATCCATCTCAAAGGCCGCGGACGGCCCGAGAGGGAGCCGGTCCGGGGACGAGGCGCCTATCGCTATACCAAAAGCAAATTGTCAAATGTAATAATAATGCAAAAGTATATGCAATAAAGACGTAATATTGCTAATACGCAAGGCTTTGCTGACGCTGCGCTGATCAAAACGCAGGCGAAGAGCGCGCGTTTTTTCTGAGCCAAGCGAATGTCGGTTCTTAATGGGGCCGGGCTTTGCTCCAACGGCTCCACAACGGGCTCTCGGCGTGCTGGGCTCGCGGAGCAGTTCGGCAGGCCTCCAGGCGCTACAGGGGCAAGCACGAATGTGATCGTGTATCGCACGTAACCGGCGTGGCCGGGTTCGGACCGTGGTCGCACGCCGGTTATTGGTTTCATAGAACGCCTCATCGCGTTCGAGAACGCCACGGACAGCATTGAGGGTGGACCCGGTATCCCTCAGGGAATGATATGATGCATCATGTCATGATTCGGGACCGTCAGCGGTTGCTATCACAAATAGGGAATCTGATTGCCGAGGGTTAGGTGGCCCGCGCCGATCTCGCATATTGGCCACCCGTCCTGAACGGACTTTCGTTCGATCTGGCAGTCGCCAATTTCAGCGCGCATTTGCTCCAAAGACAATCGCGCCGTGCTGCCGGACTATGCCTTTCGATCTGGGCTTGCGCTACCGGTTCTGCCTCGGCCGCTCGCCCGCGATGTTCCGGCTTCAGATGGGCAATGTCACCGACGCGTACGCGCGACGTTTCGCCGCATATCCTTCGCGTCCGTGCGCTCGGCCCCGAAGCGCAGATATAGACGGCGATGTGTTCAACCCCGAACTGGCGCTGCCCGGCCGTTCGACTTCAGCTTCGTGCTGGTATTCGTCGCACCGCTATTTGCGATCGCCTTGTTCCATGACCTGGTGCCGCGCCATGGGTGGTGTTGGTCCTGGTGGTCCCGACGCTCGCGCATGTGGCGATCAACCGGGCAGTACCGGTCGATCAGGGCGCGGAGATCGCGCTGGCCCGCGCGAGAAAGTCAATGGCGCCTGGGAAATCCCCCGCGGAGATGTGATGCGCGACTTCTATGCCAGCCATCCTCATTGGGCGAAATCGGCACCTCCCGCCTGATTTCCATTACAAATGGTATTTTGCTTTCCATCAGATCGGGGACGAGAGCGTCGCCCCGCAGGTCCGCGCCTATCGCGTCGGGCTCGAACGGCGTGCGGCTCTTGCCAATGGCTTGGGCTGGGCATTGCCGTCGGTGGGTGTCGAGGCGCTGCTCACCCGACTGGCGAGAACCGACCTGTGAGCGCAACTCGCCTATCAGGACCAGATCCGTGCCTATCATCGCCAGTTGCGCGAATTCTATTATGGCTATCTGTTCACCAATCGCCCGTTCGCGAAAGAGGATTTCGCCCGCGCCCCCACTTCGAACGGGTGCCCGATGAGGTCCGGCGTGACTGGCCCGGCGGCGTGGCGGTGACGGCGCTGCCGCTTCGACTTATGGCTGTTTTGCCGGCTTCCCGACACGCGCGCGCATCTGGCGTAGATTGACCGATTTCGGCTTGGGTTGGGCGTCGAGGAGCGCGTCGAGGCGGTTGCGAATCTCGGGCCGGGCGGCGGCGATGTTACGAGTCTCGAGCGGATCACTGATGAGATCGTATAACTCATAGTCGCGTGCGCCGGTCTGCTCCTGCGTCCAGCGGACGAGGCGGTAGCGCTCGGTGCGGATCGCCTGGCCGATGCGATTGGGGCGGGGATAGGCGTGATAGGCATAGCCGCGCACGCGCGCTGCGGGATCATGGAGCACCGGCGTCAGATCGACGCCGTCGATCGGCTGCGGTCCCGCGGGCCGCTGAAGTCCGGCGAGCGCGGCGAGGGTAGGGTAGATGTCCACGGTCTCGGCAAGCTGGCGGGTGGCCTGGCCCGCGCCGATGCCGGGGCCGGCGAACAGCAGGGGTAGATGGGTCGCCTGCTCGTAATTGGTGTGTTTGGTCCAGATCGCGTGGTCGCCGAGATGATAGCCATGGTCGCCCCACAATACGACGATGGTATTCTTCGACAGCCTGGTGCGGTCGAGCTCGGCCATCAGCTTGCCGATCTGCGCGTCGACATAGCTCACTCCGGCATAATAACCGTGGATCAGCGTGCGCTTGAGCGCTTCGGGATATTGCGTCTCGGGTGTCTTCTCGTCGATCGGGGCATAAGCATTGATTTCGCCGCCGACCTTGCCGGCAAAGGCCGGCGCGCCTTCGGGCATGTGCTCGAACGCCGGCAGCGGCAGCTTCGCACGGTCATATTTGTCCCAATGGCGTTTGGGCACCGCGAAGGGCAGATGCGGACGGGCGAAGCCGACCGCGAGGAAGAAAGGTTGGCCGGCGGTGCTCAGCTCGCCGAGCCGCGTGACGGCCTTCGCCGCGACACGGCCGTCGCCATAGGCCTCGTCGGGTACGTCCGGCGATTCCCACGCGATCCCGCGCGCGAGGGTGCGGGCATAAGTCCAGACATCGCCCTGCGGGATCTCGAATTCGTTGAACAATGCCGCCTCGCGGGTCTTGCCGAGCGCCTTGCCCTCGGGCGAGACATATTCGATCACATGGTCCTTATAGGGCGCCGTCGACCAGCTCTGCGGATCGCCGACGGTGTTGTGCCCGATATGGAAGGTCTTGCCGATGCTCTCGGCACGATAGCCGGCGGCCATGAAATATTGCGGCATCGTCACGGCATCGGGCATGTATTCGCGCAAATTCTGGCCGAAGTCATAGATGCCGGTTGAGGTCGACCGCGCCCCGGTCATCAGGTTCATCCGGCTCGGTGCGCATACCGACTGATTGGCATAAGCGAGTTCGAAGCGGGTGGCGCGCGCCGCCAGCCGGTCGATGTTCGGCGTGATCGCCACCGGGTCGCCGAACGCATGGATCGCCGGCTTGAGGTCGTCGACGAGGATCAGCAGGATGTTGGGGCGCTCCGCGGTGGCTGGCGCGACTTTCATCTGTCGTGGGCGTGTCTCGGGCGCCTCGCGCACCGTGGTGCAGCCGGCGGAAAGCAGCATCGCAGCTACGGCACAAGCTGCGCCGAAGCGGTAGCCAACGCCCGAGAGCCCGATAGCGCTGCCGCGGAGCGAAGCCTTGGTGATGCGCAACTGCATGACGTTCCTTTCCATTCGAGCGGGAAGCCTCGCAGACGTTCCGGCTCATTCGATCACCTGCCAGCTCGCAACCAACTTAGGTGATTCTCGATCGACATTTTATCATATAAATATTGTGCCTCGATGATAGATAAATCATTCTAATGCAGCTAAGTGCACGCGGCGCTGATAAAGGAGACAGCCGTGACGGCTATTTCCGGCACGACCGGCGCTGAGGCTTATCTCACGCTCGGGCTCGTGGATGTGCTGGGCCGGGCGATCGTTGCAGGCGAATTTCCGCGCTGCGTGCTTCCCATCCAGCCCGAACTCGCGCGGTGTTTCTGCGTCAGCCGCAGCGGGGTGCGCGAAGTCGTGAAGTTGCTCGCGGCCAAAGCACTGGTCGTCACCCGGCCGCACCAGGGAACCGTGATCGAGCGCCATACGGCCCGGAATTTATTCGATCCTCTGGTGGTTCGCAGGATAGTGGAGGGCCGGCCGTCGCCCGACATTCTGTACCAGCTCTGCGAATTCAGCATGTCGATCGAGCCGATCGCCAGCCCCGCTACGGCGTGATCAATCCCGCGGGGACCGATCGATATAGTCCAGCACGTCGGTGATCAGTTTCGCCATGGCCTCGGCGGCTTGCTCCGGCTTGCCTGCGGCGATCGCATCATAGACGGCGGCATGGTCGTCGATGCACGCCTTGCCGCCGGCCTGGCGGTTGGTGACCCGGATCGAGGTCCGTAGCGCCGTCGTCACGATGTCGCGGAACTGTGACAGGAACGGATTGCCCGAGGCGCGGAGCACCGCGACGTGGAAGTCGATGTCCGCCGAAAGCGGATCGCCATTCCCCTCGGCCGCTTCGCGCATCCGGGTGAGGCCCGAGAGGATCGCAGTGACCTGTGCAGGCCGCGCGCGCCGCGCCGCCCATGCTGCCGCTTGCGGTTCGACCGTGAGGCGCAATTCGTTGAACTGCCGGAGCAACGCGCTGGAGAGCTTTTGCTCCATCAGCCAGCGCAGGACGTCGATATCGAACAGGTTCCAGCTTTCCTCGGGCTGGATGAAGGTCCCGATCTTTGGGCGTGCGCCGAGCAATCCCTTCGCAGTGATCATCTTGATCGCCTCGCGGGTGACCGAGCGGCTGATGCCGTGCTCCTTGCTCAGGTCCGCCTCGGTAGGGAAGGGCCGGTTCTCATATTCGCCGCGCACGATTGCGCGACCGACCGCGTCGACCAGATTCAGAGTCAGCGTCCGACCGAACTGATTACCGCTATCCAGTTCCTCTTTTGGCCAAGTCGCCATCGCCGCGTTTTTCCTCTTTGGCACCCGCCTGCCAGGTGCATCCCGGTGCTAGCGGAAAAATAGGGCAATGAACACGCGGGGATGGACCGGCACTGGCATATCGGGCGTGTCTCGCGAGGGGCCCAGCGGTGGGACGTGACGGACAAGACTCGCCGATCTATCGCGGCGCGATACGGGCACGACCGCCGGCTTCGCTGTCTTTGGCGGCAACCTACTCGCCGTCCTGTCGATGGATCGGTCGGCAAATCGGTCGTTGCCCGATCGCCTCGCGGCTGCTCAGCCGCCAGGCGGGGGTAAACCGCGATTTCCACCATAGGAACGAGGAGCGTGCCACCCGGTTTGGGCCACACGCTCCGTCGTGGATCGGTGCCGCCGGCTTCAGAACCGGAAGCGCAGGCCGACGCGATAGACGCTCTCGAGGAAGCGCGTCTGCCAGCGATAGCTCTGGCCTGCCGCATTGAATATACGTGAATTGGTGGCAGCGGCGCCAAGCATGTTGGTGGCATTGAACGAGAGCGTGATGTTCTCGATCGGCGACACCGTGGCCGCGAAATCCAGGGTGCCGCGGCCGTCCTCGGTGACCGGGAGCGTTGGGCCGAGCACGCCGGCGCCAAGTGCCGGATCGACGACCTGGCCGTATCCCGAGACGAAGTCCGAGCGATAATTGTACGAAAGGCGCGCCGAGAAGCCGCGATTCTCGTAAAAGCCGGAGACGTTGAAGATGTGGTCGGAAATACCCGCAATCCGTTGCATTCCCGGAAGCGTTGCCGCGAGGCTGGGGGCGAGCTCGGTGCCGTGATCGAGATAGGTATAGTTCACCAACGCCCCGAAGTTGGAGAGCCAGTCCGGTAGGAAGGGCGCGCGGAAGAAGGTGCGTGCCCCGGCCTCGATGCCGTTGATCTGACCTTTGCCGCCGTTCTCCGGGCGGTTGATCCGCAGGCGGCCGAATTCCGCGTCTTCGATGTCGGTGGTGAAGTTGTTGATGAAGCCATTTAGATCCTTGCGGAAAATGCCAACGGTGATCGAGCCGCTCCTGCTGAAATAATATTCCAGCGACGCATCATAATTGCTCGATTCGATCGGCTTCAGGTCCGGATTGCCGCCGGAAGCACCGCGAATGCAGTCAGGGCTTCCCGGCCCGCTGTCCGGGTTTGTCGGATCGAGCGTGCAGATCGGCGGCGCCGCGCCGATCGTCAGTGACGGGTTGAGCTGGCCGAAGCCAGGCCGGGTGCGCGTCTTGGTGAAAGCGAGGCGCATCTGCAGCTCGGGCAGGAAGCGGAAGCGCGCGCTGACGTTCGGCAGGAAATCATTGTAATTGTTCACGCGTGTGACCGGTGTGACCACGGTGCCGCCGGTAGATGCGGTCCGCGCGAAGCCGTTGATCGTGTCTTCGGTCCGCGTCGCGCGCACGCCGATCAGCCCGTCGATCGGCACGCCGATGTCGAATTCGTACTTCGCCTGCACATAGCCGGAATAGGTCTTTTCGTTGCCGGTATAGACCGGATCGCCCCAGGAAGGGCGGCCGGTAGGCTGGCCGGTGGCGGTGCGCAGGGCGTCGATATTCGCGACGAGGCTGTCGCGCGTCGGGCTTAGCCAGGTGACCAGCGAGGTGGCGTCGTCGTTGCGGAAGCCTCGATCGGCGGTCTCATATTCGAGCGGCAGCAGCGTGAATAGCCTTCCGGCCGGGGCTGTATCGGTGCGATTGTAGACATAGCTGTCCGCGTCGCGCGTGCTGTAGCGGATGCCCGCCTGCAAATTGGTGATCCCGAACGAGTCGAGCTTGTAATCCACGTCGAGCCGGCCCTGCACGCTGCGGCCATGGCCGCGGTTGCCGGCCTCCACGATGTTCGTCCAGCGATAGATCCCCGGATTGAACAAGTCGAAATTGTTCAGCAGCGTCACCGTGCCGCCGCCGACGCCCTGATCGACGTCGAATTCGAAGTGACGGGCAGGGGCCGTGGTCAGCGTATAGTTGAAGATATAATTATGGTTGGTGAAGGTCGAATCGGTGAATGCGACGTCACCGGTGATCTTCAGATTGCCGTTGTTCCAGATGAACCCGCCGCCTGCCTGGTAGGTGTCGGTCCACTGATCATTGACCTGCTGGACGCCGGTGGGGAGCCCGCCCGCGGCAGCATCCATGCTGCTGATCAGGTTGGTGCCTTCGAGCATCTCGACATTGCTCAGCGTGGCGAGATCGCCCGAATTGACCTGGAAATTCCGCGGTTCGTTCTTGCCACGATACCCTTGGAACAGCCCGTCTAGGTAGAATTCCAGCGTCGAGCTTGGCCGCCATTGAAACGACGCTGCCGCATTGGGACGGAAGCGCGTGCCGGTGTTATAGTCGGTGTTGACGAACGACGGATAGCGCAGCGCCGTCCCGACATGGCCGGGAACGGTAGTGCGATTGAGGATCGTCTGGCTGACGTTGCGCGCCGAATCGGTGAATTTGGTGTCGGCGTAGGAGCCCTCGATCAGGAAGCCCATCTCGCCGATGCCGGTGTTCCAGCGCGTGCTGGCCAGTAGATTGGCTTCGAAGCCGAGCCGCTGCGACTGGTACCAGTGCAGTCCGACGATGGCGCCGGCAACGCGGCTGCCCTTGAAGTCGAGCGGCTTGCGCGAACGCACGTCGATCAATCCGGCGAGCCCGGGTTCGAGCAGATTGGCGCTGGCCGACTTGTAGACGTCGAGGCGGGCGATGCCGTTGGAAGGGAAATCCTGCAGCTGGACGTAACGGCCTTCGGCGGTAAACACCTCGCGGCCGTTATAGGTGGTGGTGAGATCGCCCAGCCCGCGGACCGTGACGCCCTGCGCCACGCCGGCGTTGCGGCTGACCTGGACGCCGGTGATGCGGGCCAGCGATTCCGACGCGGTCACGTCGGGCAGCTTGCCGATATCCTCGGCGACGATCGAATCGACGATCTCGTCGGAATTCTGCTTGATCGCCTGCGCGGTTTCGAGGCTGCGGCGAATCGCTGTGACGACGATATCGTCCGATTCCTGGGACTCGCCCCTATCGGCAACGACGAGCCCCGGTTCCTCCGCAGAGCTGAGCCGGAGCCCTTCCTGCGCCGCGGCGCGCGTCGGCACGGTCATCAGTCCCAGCACCGATACGGTTGCCAGCAGCGAATAGAAGTTGCGCCTCAACATAGGTTCCTCCCCCCTTATTTTATGACAATTGACCAGCATTAATTATCATATTAATCGGTGTTGACAAGAGGGCGCTTGGACATCGTTCGGACGCCGCAGAATCAAAGGGGCGGGGAGAGCGATGTGAAGGCTGCGACAAGTCGCCGTGGAATTCTGCTTGCCGGCGCAGCTGCATTGGTCACGCCGGCACTGTGGGCGTCAGCTGCGCCGCGCAAGCCCAACGTGGTGATGATCTACGCCGACGATCTCGGTTATGGCGATCTGAGCTGTTATGGCGCCACCGCGATCCGTACGCCCAATCTGGATCTGCTCGCCACCCGCGGCACGCGCTTCGAGAATGCGCATTCGCCTTCGGCGACCTGCACGCCATCGCGCTACGCCTTGCTCACCGGCGACTATGCGTGGCGCGCCTCGGGCACCCAGATCCTGCCGGGCGATGCGCCCGCGCTGATCCGCCCCGGCCGGTTCACCCTGCCGGCGATGCTAAAAAAGGCGGGCTATGCCACCGGGCTGGTCGGCAAATGGCATCTCGGGCTCGGTGCCGGCAAGGTCGACTGGAATGGCGAGATCGCGCCCGGGCCGCTCGATATCGGTTTCGACTACGCTTTTTTCATGCCAGCGACGCTCGATCGCGTGCCCAACGTGCTGATCGAGAACCGGCGCGTGGTGAACCTTGATCCAGCCGACCCGATCGCAGTCGATTATCATCGCAAGATCGGCGACGAGCCGAGCGGCGCGGAGAATCCGGATCAGCTCAAATTCGCCGGCGACCCCGAGCATTCGAACACCATCGTCAACGGCATCGGCCGCATCGGTTACATGACCGGCGGTCGCGCCGCGCTCTGGAAGGACGAGGAACTCAGCGATGCGCTACTCGGCAAGGCAACCGCGTTCATGTCGGAAAAGCGCGCAGATCCGTTCTTTCTCTATTACGCCGTCAACGAACCACATGTGCCCCGTGCGCCACATCCGCGCTTCGTCGGCAAATCCGGCATGGGATCGCGCGGCGACGCGATCCTCCAGCTCGACTGGACGGTTGGCGAATTGATGCGCAGGCTCGAGGCACTGGGCGTCGCGGACAATACGCTGGTGGTGTTCAGCAGCGACAACGGCCCCATCCTGTTCGACGGCTATCAGGATAGCGCGGTCGAGCTGGCGGCCGGCCACCGCCCGGCGGGCCCCTATCGCAGCGGCAAATACGCCATCTACGAGGGCGGTACCCGCGTCCCGATGATCACCTGCTGGCCGGGCCGGGTCCGTACCGGCTATGTGTCGCGCGCGCTCGTCGACCATGTCGATCTCCTCGCCTCACTGGCTGCGTTGGTCGGTCAGGATCTGCCGCGCGATGCGGCGGTCGATAGCTTCGACATGCTCGCGCCCTTGCTCGGACAGACGGATCGCGGGCGCGATTGCGTGGTCGAGGATACCAAGCTGATGGTCACCACGGGCACCGCCGTCGCGAGCAGCGGCGAGCGGATCCTCGCGCTGCGCGCCGGCGACTGGAAGCTGATCCGCGGCAGCGTGGCGCCGCATGCATTCCATGGCAACGCCATCGGCACCTCGCCGCGCGATCAGCTCTACGATCTGGCGCGGGATCCGGGCGAACGGAACGATCTGGCCGCGAAGCTGCCCGATCGCGCCCGGACTCTTGCCGCCTGGCTCGACAAAATCGAACGAGACGGCCGCAGCCGTCCCTGAAATCGGAGGAGAGAATGATGCGGAAGCTTTTGGGAACGGGTGCGGCGCTGCTCTTTGTGTCCGGCCCTGCGATGGCGCAGGGTGCGCTCGGCGCGAACTATAACGAGCATTTCGAGGATCTGGATTATCGCGATCTCGAAAAGGCCGACGCCAGCTGGGTGCGTCTGTTCCTGCCGATGCCGCAAGTCGATCGCGGGCCGGTCGCCGAGCATGGCGCGGTCAAGACGATCCTCGACGCGGGCAATCGCGGCTACAAGACGATCCTGACGCTCAAATTTCCCTATAATCGCGTCGCCTTCCCGAGGGTCGACAGCGCCGAATTCCTCACACAGCGCGCGCGGCTCGACGCAGTGCTGCCGCTGATTATGGGCAAGGTCGACATTCTCGTCATCGGCAACGAGCCCTTCATCGAGAGCCGGAAGCAGGACTGGGACGCCAATTTCAACGAATTCTACGAGCGGCTGGCGAAGCGCGTCATCGCGTATCGCGCGCAGCATTGCGCTGACAGCTGCAAGACGCGTCTCTACATGGGCGCGCTCAACCATATGGAGCGTCCGGCCTGGCGCACCCCGGCGACCGAGCGCTGGCTGTCCTTCGTCAAGGCGACTCCCGAGCTCGACGGGGTCAACATCCACCCGCACATCCGCGCGATCGAGCAGTCGAAGGCGTTTCTGGACTATATCCTGCCGCGCATGCGCCCCGAGCAGAAGTTCCTCGTCACCGAATTCTCGCTGGTCTGGTGGTGGCAGGCGAACATGAAGGGGCCTGTGCCCGCCGCGTTCGCCGACAAATATGCCGCGCCACGCAACGCGCAGAACTGGCAGATCATCAAGGCTGCGCTCGAGACGCCTTTTCCCAAGGCGCAGTGGGACGCGTTCCTCGCGCAGAGCCCGTGGTTCGAAAGCCGGAAGCACTATCTGGTCAACCAGATGAAGCTGTTCCGCGACACCGGTCGTCTCGCCGTCGCGACCTATGGCTTCAAACAGGGCAGCTCGATGTCGGCGGCATGGGGGCCGGAAAAGACGCCGTGGCTGCTCAACAGCGTCTATGCCGGCCGCACGGTCCGGCCCAATGTCGACGGCAGCGCGGCTGCCAATTATGCTTGGATCGACGACTTTAAGGCGTTGCAGAAGAAGTGATTGGGCCGAGAAAGTGACGAACATGCGCTACCCGGTTTTGGTCCGCGGTTTGCTGTCCGCGGCGCTTTGGCTGGCACCGCCGGCGCTGGCGCAGGAGTTCAAAAAGGCGGTGGCTGACGACATCTTCGCCGATCACCCCTCGATGGACCGCAACGCAGTGGTGATGCCCGCCGGCGATGCCAGGCCGGTCGCGCCGTTCTTTTCGGAGCGGCCGATCGGCGACGCATCGATCGCGCGCACGGCGGACGGCGGATGGATCCTCACCGGCACCACGCTGCGCAACGGGCCGCGGCACGGTGTGGCGCTCTGGACCTCCAGGGACGGCAAGTCCTGGAAGAGCTGGGGCCCGGCGAACATCTCTGGTGCCGGCATCGTTCCGGGAGACGTGTCCGAACGCTATCTGGCGCCGTCGGTGACGGTGACCGGAGAGCGGCTCTATCTCGCTTTCTCGGACAAAATCGGCTGCGCGCGCATCGCGATCGGCGCCGCGGCGGATCCCGGCGGAGTCTTCACCGCATCGCCATGCCTCGTCGAGGACGCATCGGACGTGTCGCTGTTCGTCGACCATGACGGCACCGGCTATCTGCTCTGGGGCGGCGGCACTATCGCGAGGCTGCGCGCGGGATTTGCCGGGCTCGCCGAGGCGCCGCGCTTCCTCAAGCCCGACCAGGCCCTGTTCGCCGAGCACCCGCCGGTCGGCAAGGACTGGCCGGTGCGCACCCGCATCGGCCGCAGCGGTGCGACGATGTTCCGCGACGGCGACCGCTATGTGATCGCCGCCAGCGAAGTCACCGGACGGATGCGCACCGCGACCGAAGACCTGTTCATGGCCGAGGGGCCGACGCCCTATGGCCCGTTCGGCAAGCGGATGTTGGCAGTGCCGCATGCGGGCCGCGGCGCGATCGTGCGGCTCGACCATGGCGGTCTCGCGGCAGCGTACAATCCCAGATGCGACGACGGCTTCGCATTGTTCTGCGAGCAAGTCGGGCTCGTCCCGCTCGAGCGCGCGCCCGACGGGCGGCTGCGTCAGGCCGCCTCGACGATCACCGAGGACAGCGCGGTCGCGGCGCGCAAGCCACTGATCACCGGCGAGACGATGCGCGATCCTTCGGTCACGCTCGGCGGCGATGGCTATTATTATCTGGTCGGGACGCTCGACGGCTATGGCTATCACAAGCCCGAGGGCGGGGTGAAACTCTGGCGCTCCGCCGACCTGAAGCAATGGGACGAAGTCGGCTTCGTCTGGCGCTGGCAAGGCATGGGCTATGATTTCGGCAAGAACATCGCCGAGCTCTGGGCGCCCGAGATCAAATGGGTCGCACGCGACAAGACCTTCTACCTCGCATTCTCGGTGATGGAACGCGGGGTAGGCGGCAAGACCTGGCTCTATCGCTCGACCAGCGGCAAGGCCGAAGGTCCCTATGCCAACGTAACCAGGAGCTATCTGGTGGAAGGGATCGACGGCTTTCCGTTCGAGGACGATGACGGTCTCTATTTCCTGTGGGGCGGGGGCAGCATCGCCAAACTCAATGCCACGCGGAGCGGCTTCGACGGCCCGGTGCGCAAGCTGGTGGACATGGACGGCGACGCGGTCGGCTATGAAGGCAACGGCCTGATCAAGGCAGGTGGCGTCTATTTCCTCACCGGCGCCGAATGGCATGGGCCGCTGCGCACGCACGGCACCTACGACATGATGTACGGCACGTCGAAATCGCTGTTCGGCCCCTATAGCCAACGCCGGATGGGCGCGCCGCATGGCGGCCATGGCACCGCGTTCGCCGACAAGCAGGGCCGCTATTGGTACACGATGTTCGGCAACGATCCGACGGCGCCATGGCGGATGAAGTTTGGGCTGGTGCCGATCGATATCGGCGATCCGGCGTCGATCGGGGTTCCCCGGATCGGCAGCGTGCGCAAATGAAACCGCGCGCTTCGCGCCGCCTCGAATAATTACGCTCCCCGGCTGACGGAAAGCCTCGCCAGGCGACTCATAGGGAATGACAGGAGGCGCATGACCGGCGATCGGGAGACCTTGGCAGAGTGGGTAGGACGCGAGATCCTTCCTCATGAACGCGACTTGCGGATCTGGCTGCAGCGACGCTTCGTCGCGGCGATCGACGTCGAGGACATCGTCCAGGAATGCTATTGCCGCCTCGCGCAGCTCAGCGACGTCACCCGGATCGCCGAGCCGCGCGCCTATCTCTTCACGATCGCACGAAACTTCGCCCGGCAGCAGCGCAGGCGCGCGTCGGTGGTACGCCTCGAGACCCTTTCCGACACCTTCGACGAGCAAATCGAGAGCAGCGCGCTCACTCCGGAGAGAATCGCGTCGGCGCGACAGGATCTGGTCCGGCTGCAGGAAGCGCTCGCGACGCTGTCGGAGCGTGCCCGGCGCATCTTCATCATGCGCAAGGTCGATGGCCTGAGCCAGAAGGAAATCGCCAACGCCCTCGGCGTGAGCGAAGCGATCGTCGAGAATGATGCCAGCCGCAGTTTGCGCGCGGTCCTCAAGCTCATGACCGTGCCCGAATTCGAGGCCGCCACACCAACGGGGATTCGTCATGCACGATCGCGTTGAGGAAGAGGCGGCGGGCTGGGCGCTGCGGCATCCGCTCGACGCAGCGGGGCAAGCCGGGCTCGACAATTGGCTCGCGCAGGATCCGCGCCGACGCGGCGCCCTGCTGCGCGCGATGGCCGGGCTGAGCGCAATCGAGTGCGCGCTGGTAGCGGAGGATGCCGTCGTGCCGCCGGTGCGTCCGGCCCGCCTGACGCGGCGGTGGATGATGGCTGGCGCGGGCGGAGCGATCGCGGCCGGAATCCTCGGCGTGATCGGCTGGCCTCGCGGCAGTCGCTATGTCGCCACCGCGCGCGGCGAGATACGCCGCCTGCCGTTGCAGGACGGCTCGGTCGCCACGATCAATACCAACAGCGAATTGCATATCCGGCTGGACGACGACGGTCGCCGCATCGCGCTCGAGAAGGGCCAGGCCTGGTTTCAGGTCGCCAAGGACCGGACGCGTCCGTTCGTCGTCGACGCCGGTATCGCGCAGGCGCGTGCCGTGGGAACGGCCTTTTCGGTGATCCGCGGTGAGGACGGTGTGCAGGTGGCGGTCACCGAGGGCTCCGTGGCTGTCTGGCCGAGCGATTCCTCGGGGATGATGACCATCCTTCAAGCGGGGCAGTTCGCGAATTTTCGGTCGGCTTCGGCCGGCCCTGTGGTGGGATCCGCGCCCGAGGACATCGAGCGCGCGCTGGCGTGGCGCAACGGCGAGATCGCGCTCGAGAATGAATCGCTCGCCGAAGCGATCGCGCAGTTCAATCGCTACAATCGCCAGCAGATGGTGCTTGCCGACCCCAGCCTTGCCGACGAACGACTGGTGGGGCTGTTCAAGATCGACAAGCCTGCGGACTTCGCGGCGATGCTCAGCGCCTCGCTGGATGTCGAGGTAAAAGCCAGCCCCACGGAAATCCGGATCGCGCGGAAAACCGCCGCGCCGCGCTGACGGAAACCGGAGAGATCCGACTCTTGGGATAGAGCGCCACGGAAGCTGGCGCGACCATATGCAGGGGAGGGGGCGAATGTCTCGTACGCATCAATATCTGTTGGCGGGTGCGGCAATAATCTGTGATTCCACGATGGCTGCGCAAGCAATGGCGCAGATCCGGCAATTCGATGTCGCTGCGCAGCCTGCGAGCACCGGCATTCCCCTGTTCGCGCGCCAGGCCGGCATCCAGATCCTCGTATCGGGCGCGATAACCGATGGCGTTTCGGTCAACCGCGTCAAGGGAATGATGGATATCGCGGCGGCGCTGCGCGCGTTGCTTGCCGGAACCGATCTCGTCCCCGTGATGTCCGGCGCCAAGGTCGTGCTCAGGCAACGCAGCACGCTGGATCGGAAAATCGCTTCGGTGCCGGCCGGCATACAATCGGCCCCCGTTGCGCAAAGCGGCGGGGAGTCGGTCCAGATCCCCGTGACGGAGGAACCTGCCGGCGAGGAACAGGACATCGTCGTGACGGGTATCCGCAACTCGCTGGAGCGCGCGGCGGACGTCAAGCGGACCTCGGTGCAAGTCGTGGATTCGATCGTCGCCACCGATATCGGCAAGCTGCCCGACCCCACCGTCGCCTCGGCATTGCAGCGCGTACCGGGCATTCAGGTCCAGAACGACCGCAACAACGAGCTGTCGAGCGTCCGCATTCGCGGCCTCACCGACATCCTCACCACAGTGAACGGGCGCGAGGTCTTCACGTCGACCGGCCGTGGCTTCGATCTTCAGGACGTGCCCGCGGAAGCGCTCGCGCGGATCGACGCCTTCAAGTCGCAGACTGCGGACCAGATCGAAGGCGGAGTGGCCGGGGCGATCGATCTCAAGCTGAACCGGCCCTTCAACTTCCGAGACACGACCGTCGTGCTCAGCGCGCGGAACAATTATGGTGTCACCGTCGATGCCAGCAACCCGCAGTTCGGCGCGCTGGCGACGACCCGGTTCGACACCGGGATCGGCGAAATCGGCGTGCTCGCCAACGCCACCTATTCGCATTCGGACACGATCCGCAGTGCCAGCAACATGACCGATCGCCGCAACTCCGGGAGCGCGCCGCTCAACACTCCGGGCTATCTGATCCCGCAGGTGATCCAGAACATGCCCGACGTCGGCACGGTGACCCGCTGGCAGGCCAATGGCGCGATCCAGTGGCAGGCCTCGCCGTCGTTGCAGGCCTATGCGGAGGGACTGTACACCTATTTCCGCACCACGACGGGCTTTGCCGGGTTCAACCCGCAGCCCTTCACCAACGGCACCACGATGACGGAGGTGGTGGCCAGCAACGATTGCTTCCAGACGCGCGTCAATGCGGGCGGGACCAATCCGACCATCGTCAACAATGCAGATGGCACCCGGTCGCTCCAGCCGTTCACCGTGCAGACGCTGTGCGACATCAAGAGCGCGCGCTTCAACAATATCGTGATCAATCAGAACTCGTCGTCGAACCAGGTGACCCAGCGCAACAAGATGCTCGCCGGCGGCCTGAATTACGACCAGGGGCCGGCCAAGGTGACGCTCGACCTCGCCTACCAGACGTCGAGCGCCTTCACCGAGAACGTGAACGCCGAAGTGGGGCAGCGCGTCTCGACATTGCTGCTCGAAACCGATGTCGACAATGGGCCGCGGATCACGGTCGATCCGAGGATTCCGCCGAGCTCTGCCAATTTGTCGCTACGCAACTCGTTCAACCAGAATTTCACTTATGTCGACGGTTCGCTGTTTCAGACGAGGCTCGACGGCAGTTACGAGATTGGCGGACTGCTCAAGCAACTCCAGCTTGGGGTGCGCTTCGCCAAGCGCGAGGCGCACCAGCAAAGCGTGCTCCAGACCATTCCGGTCGCCGCGATCGGCTTCGGCAATATCGGCACCCCTAGCGAAGCGACGGCACGGCTGGTCTCGTCCTTGCCGCTGTCGTCGAATTTCCTCGGCGTGATCGGCTTCGCGCCGCGGATCAACCATGGTTCGGATTTCCTCGGGATCAATCCTGCTTTTCTCCGCTCGGAAGAGGGACGCAACGAATTGCGCGCGCTGTTCAAGGTCGCCTTGCGCCAGCCGGACTATGATCCGACCAAGGAATTCAACGCCGACGAGAAGACCTATGCCGGCTATGTCCAGGCGAATTACGAGATCCTGCTCGGCGCAGTGACCTTGGACGGCGTGATCGGCACGCGCGTCACCAAAACCGATCGCACGATCAGCGGATTCACTCGCAGCGGCGGCGTGATCGAGCCGGTGAGTGCTGCGACCTCCGACGTGGATCTGCTCCCGAATGCGACGGCGCGTCTCCAGTTTCCGGGCGGCTTCCAGAGCCGGCTGTCCTGGTCGCGCACGATCCGTCGTCCCGACTTCGCCTCACTCAACCCGGCCGAGACGCTCACCCTGGTCGGCAACGTCTTCCTGCTCAACACCGGATCGCGCGGCAATCCGGAGCTGCGGCCGCAAAAGTCCGACAGCCTCGATGCGACCGCGGAATATTATTTCCGCGGCGGCTATGTCGCGGTGACCGGCTTCTATCGCTCGATCAAGGACCGCGTCGTCAATTCGGCGACGCAGGAGACGATCGACGGGCTGAACTATCTGATCTCGAGCCCGCGCAACGTCGGCTCGGTGAAACTCAAGGGCGTCGAGACCAGCGCCCAATATTTCTTCGATTTCCTGCCCGGTGCCTTGTCCGGGCTCGGCGTGCAGGGCGCGTTCACGCTGGTCGATTCCGAGATCACGGGAAGCGATCCGCTCGCCGGCTATCCGCTGCTCGGAGTCTCGAAATATAATTACACGGCCGGTCTGCTCTACGACAAGGCCGGGCTCAGCGGCCGCCTCGTCTACACCTATCGGTCGAGCTATTATATCGAGGACAATACCGGCGGCGTGCAGCTCCGCCCGATCGATCCAGCGCGCATCAACGAAGTCTATACGCCGGTGCTGCTTTCCTATGCCCGTCCTGCCGGCAGGCTCGATTTCAGCATAGGGTACGATGTGAGCAGATCGTTCCGCATCGATATCGGCGGCACCAACATCCTGCGCAGCAAGACATCGCAATATCGCGGGCAGGAATATCTGAACTACGTCCTGTACGGCGACGAGACGACATGGACGATCGGCGCCCGCGTGCGCTTCTGAGCCGGACGAGAGACAATCGAGTGGAGAGGACAGTATGAAATTGCGGTTCGTCCTGCGATCGGCGCTGGCGACGGCGTCGCTGGTCGCGTTGAGCCAGACCGGTGCCCTGGCCCGGGACAAGCAAAAGGCGGAGGCGCCGGCGCGACCGAATCTGGTGATCTTCCTCGCGGACGATCTCGGCAACGACATTCCGCCCTGGGGCGACGCCAATGCGCGGGCCCCGAACATCGCAAAGCTTGCCGCGGACGGGCTGGCGTTCGACCGCGCCTTCGTCGCCTCGCCGGCCTGCGCGCCCAGCCGCGCGGCGCTGCTGACCGGACTGATGCCCGCGCGCAACGGCGCGGAGGCGAACCAGTCCGCGCCGCGGCAGGACGTGCGCAAATTGCCCGCTTATCTGCACGATCTGGGCTATGAGGTCGTCGCGTTCGGCAAGGTCTCGCATTATCAGCAGACCGGCATGTACGGGTTCGATCATTTCGAGCACGACAAGTTCCACGATCCCGAAGGCGTGCCCTCGGCGATCCGCTGGCTCAAGGCGCGCAAGGACAAGAAGCCGCTCGCCATCTTCATCGGCAGCAATTGGCCGCATGTCCCATGGCCGGAGACGACCGAGGGCTACCAGCCTGCGGCGATCTCGCTGCCGGCCAAGACCGTCGATACGCCGATCACCCGCGATGCGCGCGCGCGCTATTATGCTGCGATCTCCCGGCTCGATCAGGAACTGGGCGACACGCTCGACACCGTCGACAGCGTGCTCGGTCCCGACACCTTCGTGCTGTTCTCGTCCGATCACGGCGCGCAATGGCCGTTCGGCAAATGGAACCTTTACGACACCGGCATCCGCGTGCCGATGATCGTGCGCTGGCGCGGCCATGTCGTGCCGGGGGCGCGCACCGATGCGATGGTCAGCTGGATCGACATTCTCCCGACCCTGGTGGAGGTCGCCGGCGGCAAGCCTGCCACCGACATCGACGGCCGGTCTTTCGCCGATGCGCTGCGGACCAGGGGCAAGTTCCAGGGGCGCAGCGAGATCTACACGACCCACAACAATGACGGTAGCATCAACGTCTATCCGATGCGCAGCGTCCGCACCGATCGCTGGAAGTATATCCGCAATCTGCACCCCGACTATGTCTACACGACTCATATCGACCAATGGGTGAGGCGCGTGGACTCGGGAAAATACTTCCCGTCGTGGCGCAAGGCCGCGGCCTCCGATCCGGCGGCGAAGGCGATCGTCGACGCCTATTATCGTCGCCCCGCGGAAGAGCTGTACGACGTCGAGGCCGATCCGCAGGAGGCGCATAATCTCGCGGCCGATCCGCGCTACGTCGATGTCCTCAAAGGGCTGCGCACGCGCCTCGCCGGCTGGCGTGCGGCGCAGAAGGACGACCATGCGATCGAGGGCAAGCCGCACTTCGAGGAGGGGCCGGTCGACGGCGCGCCGGCGCCGAAGCCGGCCGACGACTGAGCGGATCCCCTAGGGGCGAGTGCGCGACAGGCGTCGGTCGATCAGAAAGACTCCGATCGCGACCAGCACCAGCCCCGCCGCGAGAAACAGCATCGGCGCGAAGGCGCTGCCCGAGGCGGTGGCGATCCGCGGTACCAGCGCCTGTGCGGCGAACCCGCCGAGATTGCCTGTCGCGTTGATCACCGCGAAGCCGGCGGCGGCGCCGGTGCCGCTCAGGAAACGCGGCGGCAGCGTCCAGAAGATCGGCTGGCCCGCGAAGATCGCGCAGGCCGCCAGCGTCAGCGCGGCGAACTTCAGCCCCGATCCGGGCAGCACCACGCTGGCGGCCAATGCCGCGGCGCCGATGAGCGGCGGGATCACCCCGTGCCAGCGCGAACTTCCGCGCCGCGCCGCATCGCGCGGGACCAGCCACAGCGTCACGCCGACGAGGAGCCACAACAGGCCGTTGAGCAAGCCGTTCGTCGTATTCGATACGCCCATGTCGCGCACGATGGTCGGCAGCCAATAGCTCAGCCCATAAGCGGCCAGCGGGAAACCGAAAAAGGTCAGCGACAGCATCAGCACGCGCGGATCGAAGATCGCGCGCAACGCCTGCCGCTGGCCGACATGCGCCACTGCCTGGCGTTCGCGCTCGAGCTCGGTGCGCAACCAGTCCTTCTGCGCCTCGTCGAGCCACGGCGCCTGTTCGGGACCGCGCGGCAGCAGCTTCAGCAAAGCCGGTGCGAGCAGGATCGCTGGAAGCCCCGTCACGATGAACAGCCATTGCCAGCCGCGCAGGCCCAGCGCCCCGTCGAGATCGAGCAACGCGCCGCCGATCGCCGCGCCGGTGGCGTTGGCCAAGGTCCCCGCGATCATGAACAGGCCGACGGCGCGGGCGCGATGCGCGGGCGGATACCAGAGCGTCAGCGCGTAGAGCACGCCGGGAAACAGCCCCGCCTCGGCGATTCCGAGCAGGAAGCGCAATATGTAGAATTGCGTCGCGTCGCGGGTGAAGCCCAGCAGCACGGTGACCAGGCCCCAGCTCACCATGATCCGCGCGAACCAGCGCGGCGCGCCGACCCGGGTCAGGAACAGATTGCTCGGCAGTTCGAACAGGAAATAGCCGAGGAAGAACAGCGACGCGCCGAGCCCGAACGCGGCTTCGCTCAGCCCGAGATCCGCCGCCATCTGGAGCTTGGCATAGGAGACGTTCTGCCGGTCGATATAGGCGATCAGATAGACCAGTCCGAGCAGCGGCATCAGCCGCACGGTGATGGCGCGCGTGGTCGCGGCGGAGAGGGCGGACATGGGCTCTGCCTGCACGGTCATGGCCGGGGAGCGTAACGCGGCAGGCCCGCCATCCACGCCTTCAGCCGGACGAGCAGCCGATCGCGCACCGCCGGGTTTTGCGCGCCGACTTCGTGCGTCTCGGTCGGGTCCGCGGCCAGGTCGAAGAGTTGCGGAGCGACGCCGGCGGCCTCGGCCAGGAGCTTCCAGTCGCCGTCGCGCACCGCGAACCGCGGGGAGACGTCGCGCGGCTGCGACGGCGGGTTCGGCTGCACCGGCGCGCCTTGCTTGCCATAGGCCCAGAACAGCGGCTGGCTGCGCGCCATCGGGCGGCCCTCGATCACCGGCGACAGGTCCACGCCATCGCTTTCCATGGGCACCACGGCGCCGGCGAGCCGCGCGAAGGTGGGCAGCAGATCGACGCCATGCCCGACCGACCGCTCGTCGCGCGTTCCCGCTTTGGCGTGGCGCGGCCATGACAGGATCAGCGGCTGACGGATGCCGCCTTCGTACAGGCTGAACTTGCGGCCGCGCAGGCCCGCCGCGCTGCCCGGAGCGGTCTCGCCGTCGCGATAGTAACGCTGCAAGGAGGACGGCCCATTGTCCGAGGTGACGAGGATCAGCGTGTTCTCATATTCGCCCATCTGGCGGAGCCGATCGAACAACCGACCCAGCGTCCGGTCCATCTTCACCAAGGTGGCGAGGAATCGGTCGTCGTCGGCGCTTTCGCCTTTGCCCATCACCTCGCCCAGCGCATCGTCGCCGGGCGACCAGGGATCGTGGACATCGTTGAGCCACAAATTCACGAACCAGGGCCGATCAGCATGCTCCGCGACGAAACTGACGGTCATGTCGCAAAACAGCCCGGTCAGCCTCGTCTTGATTTCCCGGAAGCGCGCGCCATTGCCGAGCTTGTCCGATTGCTCGGCCAGATCGCGCTCCTCGTCCGACACGAGCACGCGCGGACCCAGTCCCTCGAAGGTCGTGAAGCTGCGATCGAACCCGTAAGCAGTCGGGCGTGGCGCATCGCCGATGTCGCGCCCGCCGCCAAGATGCCATTTGCCGAAATGTGCCGTGGCATAGCCGGCGGATTGCAGCGTGCGGGCGATATTGGGCAGCTTCGGGTCCAGCCAGTCGACCTGACCGAGCTCGGCATTGCGTTTGCGCGCGCCGGTGATGCTGACGAAGCCCAGTTCGGCCGGGAAACGGCCGGTGAGGAACCCGGCGCGCGACGAGGAGCAGATCGGCGCCGCATCATAGAATTGGGTCATCAGCACGCCTTCGCGCGCCAGCCGATCGAGATTCGGCGTCTGCACCTTGCGATTGCCCATGATCGACAGATCGGCAAAACCCATATCGTCGACGAGGATGAAGAGGATGTTCGGCCGCGCGCCCGCTATCGGCCGGACCTGCGCTCCCCTATCCGGCGCCGATTGGGCGAATGCCGTGGCCGGGACACAGCCGAGCAGGCCGGCAAGCGCGACATGAAGTCCGGCGCGGACGACGCGTCCGGCGCGCGGACGGAGCTTCCGCGCATCGGGTGCGCCGGGCGAGTCCTGGTGGTTCCGATGCGTTTCGGTCATAGCGTTCTCCCTCGGCCGGACAGTTTCACTGCCGCTTTTTCCGTTGCTTGGTCGTGCCGATCGCAGTGATGATCAGAACCCGCATCGAACGGCGAGTAAAGCTCATTAATCGTATTTATCTTGACCGCGATTTGGGGCGGGAGCAAGTAGCGACGTGTCGAATGAGCGAAGCCGATCCGCGACATGAACCCGATTTCCACTGACGGCATGATCGCGCTGCCCGCCGGCACTTTCACGATGGGGTCGGAGCGCTTTTACGCCGACGAAGCGCCGCGTCGGCAGGTTCAGGTCGGACCGTTCCACATCGACCGTGCGCCGGTGACCAATCGTGACTTCGCCCGCTTCGTCTCCGAAACCGGATACGTCACCACTGCCGAGATCGCGCCCGATCCCGCCGATTATCCGGGCATGCTCGACGACATGGCCTATGCGGGGTCGCTGGTCTTCCATCGGACGGAGACGCCGGTAGACGTTCGCGATCCTTCGCAATGGTGGTCGTTTCTCGCCGGCGCGGACTGGCGGCATCCGCTGGGCCCCGAAAGCGGGATAGAGGGACTGGAAGACCATCCCGTCGTCCATGTGAGCCATGCCGATGCAGAGGCCTATGCCGCCTGGGCGGGGAAGGCTCTGCCGACCGAGGCGGAATGGGAATATGCGGCGCGCGGCGGACTGGACGGTGCCGAATTCGCCTGGGGTGACGAACTGGCGCCCGATGGCGCGATGCTCGCCAATTATTGGCAGGGGCTATTTCCTTTCGCCAATCAAATGCTCGACGGCTGGGAGCGAACCTCGCCGGTGGGCAGCTATCCGCCGAATGGCTATGGTCTGGTCGACATGATCGGCAATGTCTGGGAGTGGACCGCCGACTGGTATGCCGATCGCTCCGGCAGTGCCGGCAAGAGGAAGCCGGTGCGCCCATGCTGCGGCGGGATCGAGGTCGATCCGCGCGGTGGATCGCGCGGAGGCAGTTTCGATCCGGCGATGCAGACCATGCGCATTCCGCGAAAGGTGCTGAAGGGCGGATCGCATCTGTGCGCCGCCAATTATTGCCAGCGCTATCGGCCGGCGGCGCGGCATCCGCAGATGGTGGATTCCTCGACCACCCATATCGGCTTTCGGTGCGTCCTGCGCGGTTAGCGGCGGATCGGACCGGGAGCGATGACGCGCAGATCGCCGCACTCATGAGCCGGCCTGAATAGCGACCTTCCGGACAGCATCGCGCCGACCATGGCCGGAAGGGCCGCCAGTGAAGCGGGGTAAATGCAACCCGTTGCATTTCCGTGCACCGGCCGACGACGGCCGGTGCATCTGATTGCGGAACCTGCTGCGCCGTATCGAGCCGGCGGCCCAGGCTTCGGCTGCCGCATCCCACCTCGGATGTCAGCACAGTCGGGCGGGGGCCGGCAATCAGGAACAGTGGAACCCCAATCATGAACGCATCGACCTCGCACGTCGCCTTGCTCGATTCACGTCGCAAGAGCCCCCGCACTCGGACCGCATCGCGACTGGCGGTGCTCGCCGCTTCGGCCAGCCTCGCGGCAATCGCATCACCAGCTTGGGCGCAATGCATCGAAGGCCCGCCGGCCAACTTCACCTGCTCGGGCCAGACCGACGTGTCGCAGGTCATCGCCGTCGACGATGCGACGGTGACCGCCACTCCCGCATTCCAGGTCGACACCAGCAGCAACGGCAACGGCATCGCGCTCGACATGAGCGGCGACGGCCTGATCAGCTATGAGGGAGGCGAAGCCTTTACCGGCGCAGGCGTGCGTTTCGCGACAACGGGAAGCAGCGGCCTTTCGGGTGGCGAGCTCAGCATTTTCTCGAACGCCGACATCTTCGCCAATGGCACGCGCGGCCTTCGCCTCGAGAATAGCGGCGGTGGCGACACCGTGGCCAGCTGGCTCGGGACGATCTCGAACATCAGCGGCGACGGCGTCTTCTCCAGCAGCGATTTCGGCGGCGGCGATCTGAGCCTGATCGTCAAGGACGTAAGCGCGCGTGACGATGGCCTTCGCATCGCCTATGATGCGAACGGATCGGCGACGGTCACCGCGGTCGGCCCGGTCGTCGGCAACACCGGCGCAGGCGTGCGGATCTTCGCGGGCGATGCGGCCGACGATGTCGACCTCACCGTGGGCGAAGTGACCGGCGGGACGTACGGGATTCTCGTCGACAGTACCGGCACCGATGTAGTCAAGGTCGATGCGTCCGGCACGGTTACGGGGTTGAGCAACGTCGGCATCCGCGTCACGACGGACGCCGACACGACCGGAATCGAGATCCGTGCTGCGCAGGTGAACGGCGGGCTCAGCGGCATCCTGGCCAGCAACGAGGGCACCGGGAACACGACGGTGATCGCGACCGGGCTGGTGACCAGCGCGAACGAAGTCGGCATCGTCGCCTTCAACGGCGTGCTGGCGAGCGACGTGTCGGTGACCGCGGTCGACGTCATCGGCGAGTTGGGCATCAACGCCTATAATGCGGGGATCGGGTCCACCAATGTCGTCGCGACGGGCAACGTGATCGGCTTCAGCGACGACGGCGTCCGCGTGGCGACCGAGGACAGCGCTACCAGCGTGCTGGTCGACGTCCACAATGTCGAAGGCGCCGAACAGGGCATCGACTTGCATCATTCCGGCACCGGCACGGCGACCGTGCGCGCCAGCGGCACGATCACCGGCGGGGCCGGCGAAGGAATCTACGCGATCTCCGATGCGAACGCCCTCACGATTGAAGTGGCGGAGGTCAGCGGCACCACCGGTATCAGCGCGCGCAACATGGGACTGGGATCGACGCATGTCAGTGCGACCGGCCCGGTGACCGGGACGGCCGCCGACGGCTTTGGCATTTCGGCGATCGGTCATATCAATTCGGCCGACCTGCGGGTGACCGCGGTCGATGTCTCGGGCGGGGCGCGGGGCGTGAACGTCGACAATTTCGGCACCAACACCCTCATCGCGACAACTGGCTTCGTCACTGGCGGCGAGACCGGGATCTTCGCGCACCATGGGCTGACCTCGACCGACCTGGTCCTCCGCGCGAACGCGGTCGCAGGCGGGGAGGACGGTATCGTCGTCGAGCATGACGGCACCGGCACCACTTCGATCATCGCCACCACGGCGACGGGGCAGACCGGGATAGGTGTGAACGCCCAGATCGGTGCGAGCGCCGGCGCGGTCGATGTCACCGTCGGCGACGCGACCGGCGGCGAGTTCGGTATCGTGGTCGCCAACGCGGGCACGGGCTCGGCCCGGGTCGAGGCAACCGGAACCGTTACGGGAGTCAACGACCGCGGCATCACCGTCACCAACAGCGCTGGGACCACCGACATCGAGATACATGCCAATGCTGTAAATGGCGGCAATTTTGCAGGGATCCAGGCCCTCAACAACGGCACCGGCAACACCACGATCGAAGCAACCGGCCTGGTTGCCACCTCCGATCTCTACGGCATCGTCGCAGTGAACGAGGCTACCTCGAACAATCTGTCGATCTCCGCCACGGACGTCGTCGGCGCCTTTGGCATCAGCGCCACCAATTTCGGCATCGGCGCCACCGAGATCGTCACTAGCGGAACCGTCGTTGGTTTCTCGGCCGACGGCGTGCGCGTCGGGGTCACCGACAATGCGGGCGATCTGCGGGTCAACGTCAATGTCGTCGAGGGCGACGAGCGTGGCATGCGGGTGCTCAACGACGGAACCGGATCGACCAGCATTCGGGCCGGATCCGTAACCGGTACTACCCTGAACGGCATCGAGGCCGAGATTGGACTCGGTGCGCAGGGCATTACGATCGACGCGGTCGACGTGACCGGCGGGATCAGCGGCGTTGATCTGATCAATTTCGGTCAGGGCGACACCGCGGTTCGGGTAACCGGCGCGCTGACCGGGCAGACCGCCAGCGGGTTGCGCATCGTCACCGGAACCGGCGCGCAGGACGTGAGCGTCGAGGTGGCCCAGGTGACGGGCGGCATCGCCGGAGTCTCGATCGAGCATGACGGCGCCGGAGCGGTCGGCGTGAGCGCAACCGGTCCGGTGTCCGCCGGGGCGCCAGACGGTATCGGTGTCGTCGTTCGCGCGGGCGCCGGCGCCGGCGACCTTCGCATCGGCACAGTGGAAGTCGCCGGCGGCTATGCCGGTATCCACGCGACCAACCAGGGAAGCGGCCTGACCACGATCGACGCGGCCGGTTCGGTCACGGGCGGCGGCGCCTACGGGATATTCGCGCAGAACGAGGCCAGTGCGACCGATATCGCGATCCGCGCCGTCACGGTGGCGGGTAATGGCGACGGCATCGCCGCCCAGAATCTTGGATCGGGGACCACGACGGTCGTCGCTGCCAGCGCCACGGGCGCGAGCGGAACCGGCGTACGCGTCGATGCAAGCGGCGCGGCCGACGCGGTCGATCTGGCGATCGGCGATGCGAGCGGCGGCGATTATGGCGTGCTGGTCACCAATTTCGGGAC
>Ga0247823_10000027_pt1 | contig 101262 bp, 102 predicted proteins | sample 13C_PalmiticAcid_2_FD_192426 | JGI IMG/M metagenome (GOLD analysis project Ga0247823, IMG submission 192426) | Soil microbial communities from agricultural site in Penn Yan, New York, United States - 13C_PalmiticAcid_Day30 | ecosystem: Environmental > Terrestrial > Soil > Agricultural land... | reverse complement strand
GTGGTGCTTGCCTTTGATCTCATCGAGGGAATAACCCACGGTGCTCGTGAAATTTTCGTTTGCGGTGATGATGGTGCCATCCAAGTGAAACTCGATGACAGCTTGGACGCGGTTGAGGGCATCGATCATGCCTTGTTGCTCGTTGTGCTCGACATCGTTGGAAACTTCTAGTTTGCGTGCGGTGTTCATTTTAGGTGGGTCCTCCCGGAGCTAAGATATTACGCTTGAATGGATATCGGACCTTTTTGTCGCATTCTTAAATGGTGCAGGCGCAAAACGGGTGGTTTTGTGTAGCAAAACCGTCACAAAGTGACGCATCCCTGAGGGGGTTTGTGATGGGATGAGTCAATGAATCTAGTTTAGGCACTCCTAAACTTGATAATTGGCGGACCTTCTAAAGATCGCTTCTGCTCACAAGCGAAAGCGCATCGGTTGGTTCTTATAAGATAGTTGAGAAAATCAAAAGCCAAAGTGAAGCGAAGCTTTAAAATCGGGTTTCGCTGATGGCCGCTAAGAATTTTGCGCAGGTGGGTGAGGTGATTGTTTGGTAGCGCGCCTCAAAATCGAGGCCACGCGTTTTTAGAAATTTTGCTTCGTCGCTCCACTCGGCTTCGCTAAGTCGCTGCAGAGCGACTTGGGCTTTTTCGACCGTTCGCCAGAGATGACGATCCGAAATTTCCGAGATCTCCAAAGTCTCGCCCGACTTCAGGTGGTAGCGCTCAAAACGCGTGTGGGTGTTGCCGATCAGCGCCGTCTCGCCTTCCACAAGTCGGCGACGTTTTTCGCTGTCAATTTTGGTCACTGCCAACGGCGAGCCCTTTTGCAATACGGGGTCGTATTTGTAGACGGAGATCTGCTCACCGTTCGGGTAAAGATTTCGCTCTACGATGAAACGAATCTCGCTATCCGGATCCCGCAAAAATTCACTCGCGACTCGCTGGCCATAGGTTTGGCGCTGCTCGATGAGTTCAAAACGAAACGTAGAGTCTTGCGCGCCGATGTCAGGCGAAATTTCTCGAAAGCAAAATGAGCCGCGCTCGCAGCTGAACTTCACTTCACTCGCCACGTCGTGACCCACGGCCCGCACAAAATGGGGCGTCGGAAAAAACTGATGAGCCGTGATGAGGCTCCAACGGTCGAAGGGGCCCCGGCGGTGGCGAATGTGAAAGGCGCGGTGTTCAAACTCGTCGTCGAGCCCGCTGGGGGGCTGGCGGTTGAAGGTGGGCAGGCGGTAAAACGCACGCTCGCTTTTGAGTCCCCAGTAGAAACCCGCCGCGGAGTGATTTTCGTTAAAGCGTCCCGTATCTGCGGGCTGCGCGAGGGGCGCGACTTCGAGCAGCACGATATCGCTCGTAGAGCCGTACGCGGTATCGTTAGCGGAGCGGGGCTCCCGAGGGTCCATCAAAAAATGGGGGGTTTTGAGCAGGGCGGGCACGGTGTCCGTGAGTTCCCAGACGCGCACGATCTTCACCGGAACAGCCCCGGCCGTCCGGATGAGCAGAATCAGGCTTAGGGCAGCGAAACGCATCTTCATTGATGCGTGGCATTAATGAGGGAGCGGCCCCCCAGTCAACAGGGATTAGCGTGGACTGCCGGGGTGGGCTCAGCTACACCCCGCTACCGTGATCTCTACCACTCAGCTTTCCGTGCGTTTCGGATCCCAAGTGCTCTTCGAAAACGTCAACGTCAACTTCATCGCCGGCAACTGTTACGGGCTGATCGGGGCCAATGGGGCCGGTAAATCGACCTTCCTGAAGGTGCTCTCTGGTGAGGTCGAGCCCACTTCGGGTACCGTGAACCGGTCGCCGAACTCGAGTTTGTCCTTTTTGCGCCAAGATCACTTTGCCTACGAAGAGCTCGAAGTCATGGCCGTTGTGATGATGGGCAACGAAAAGCTCTTCCGCGTGACGCAAGAAAAAGAGGCGCTCTACGCGAAACCCGACTTCAGCGAAGCCGACGGCGAGCGCGCCTCGGAACTCGAGGCCGAATTCGCCGAGCTGAACGGCTGGGAGGCCGAATCGAGTGCCGCCCTGATGCTCGCGGGCCTGGGAATCGGCACGGAGTACCACACGAAGCTCATGAAAGAACTCACGGGCGGCGAAAAGGTCAAAGTCCTACTGGCTCAGGCCCTCTTTGGCGACCCCGACGTGCTGCTGCTCGACGAACCCACCAACCACCTCGACGTCTACGCCATCCGCTGGCTCGAGAATTTTCTGATGAATTTTGCGAACACCGTGGTCGTGGTCTCGCACGACCGTCACTTCATGAACAAAGTCTGCACGCACATCGCGGACGTCGATTACAAAAAGATCACCACTTACTCCGGCAACTATGAATTCTGGAAACGCTCGTCCGAACTCGCCATGCGTCTGCGCGCCGACGAGAAAAAACGCAGTGAAGAGAAGGCCGAAGATTTGAAGCGCTTCATCGCACGTTTCTCCGCCAACGCCTCCAAATCCAAGCAAACCACTTCGCGCCAGCGGCAGCTCGAAAAACTCAATCTCGACGATTTGCCAGTGTCTTCGCGTAAGCAGCCCTTCGTGGGTTTCGACCAAACTCGCGAAGCGGGCAACGACATCCTCAGTGTCGAGGGCCTCACGAAAAGCGTCGACGGCGAAACTCTGCTGCGCGACGTACGCTTTACGGTGAAGAAGGGTGACAAGATCGCGATCCTCGGCAAGAGCGACGTGGCCAAAACGACGCTCTTTAAGATTCTCGCGGGCGAACTCGCCCCCGATGCGGGCACCGTGGCCGTGGGCACGACCATCACGCCGGGGTATTTTCCGGTCGACAACTCGCACTACTTTAATTCGGGCGAGCTGAACCTCGTCGAATGGCTGCGCCAGTATTCGCCGGACCCCGATGAATCATTTTTGCGTGGGTTTTTGGGCAAGATGCTCTTTAGCCGCGACGAAGCGCTCAAAAAAACCAACGTCCTCTCGGGCGGCGAACGCGTGCGTTGCGTGCTCTCCAAGATCATGCTCGCGGGGCCGAATCTTCTGCTACTGGATGAACCCACGAGTCACCTCGACCTCGAGTCCGTGACCGCGCTCAACGATGGGCTGCAGCGATTCAAGGGAACGATTTTATTCACCTCGCACGATCACGAACTCGTGCAGACGGTAGCCAACCGGATCATCGACATCGACGTCACGGTTAAGAACGACAAATATATCACTTATGACGAATACTTAGGCCTCGACGCTTGATCGGAGCTAAGACTCAAAAGCGGAAACGCATCTGCTGGTTTTTGGCGGGTGAAAAACCAAGCTTCGTGTAGAGCGCGCGGGCGCGCGCATTGCTCGGGGTCACCTCCAGGTCGACCGCCACGATCGGGCGGGGCCATAGGGAAGATTCTTGCCCGATGAGCGACGTGATGAGCTGCGTGGCGTAGCCGCGACCGCGCGCCGTGGGTCGCACGTAGAGCTCGTCGATGTAGCAAATCTCACCGCCCACTTCGTTCGACCAAAAAGAGGCGAGAAAGGCGTAGCCCTGTACGGCGCCTTCAAGTTCAAGAATCACGGCGAGGCCGCGCGTCGGCTCGCGGCGAAAGATCTCCAGCGTGCGCGTTACGTGCGAAGCAGGCACGGGTCGCACGCCCGGATCTTCCGCGTTCAGGGCGCCGCACATCTCCACGATGGCCGTGTCGTCGGTGTCTTGTGCGAGTCTCCACATGATGGCAGCGGTTTTATTCCGAATATAGGGTGCTGTTAACAGCATTCCGAATTCCGTATGATTTTAGGGGGAAAATTGGTGGACCTGACAGGAATCGAACCTGCGACCCCAAACATGCCATGCTTGTGCTCTCCCAACTGAGCTACAGGCCCACACCAGAGGGGCTTTTCTTAGCCCAAACTCTATTGAATGCCAACACTTGCGGCGACTCGCGCACGTTTTGTTGGAGTTCTCTGAGGGGGAATTCTTTAAAAAACATGGATTTAAGCCCCAACTGAGCCCTCTTATTGCATTGCGTCAAGCTGCGTTTTTTGTTACAAATTCGGCTCTAACCAAGGAGTCGGTTTGATGAAACAAAATTACGGATTTGTTGCCCTCAGCCTCAGTCTTTCGCTCGCCTCGACCTTCGCAGGTGCGCAGGAGCTCGAACTCAGCGATAACTTCGTCTTCGGCAAATCCGAAGCGGAGATCTCCGCATTTTACAAAGAGCATTTGGGCGCCTTTGAAGTCAGCTCCACCGAATACGGCTCGGCGATGGTCGAAGCACAATTTGATGCCGAAGTGCGTGCCGATGTGCTGAGCTACGATCCCGTGCTCACCACGCTCGCTGCGGGCCTCGAGTCGCGCAACTATGATCGCGGAGTGTGGCAAGAGACCTGGGTCGACGCCGCGGAGGCGGGCCTCTCCGATCCTTACTACCAAAAGAACGTGCGCTTTTACCAAAAGCTCACGAACGACGGAACCAAACGTCCGCTTGTGATTTTTCTCGGCTCGAGTTTCTCCACTTGGAAGCGCGGCACCTGGCTCAACAAAACCGTGGCTCTCGTTGAGAAAACTGCGTTCGAGCCCGTCAACTTCATCGCGATGCCGGGCTTTCTAACGCCCGAAGTGCTGAGCTTCGCTCCGCGCCGCGTGGACATCACGGGAGAGCTGATGGCTCGCGACTTGCTCCCGCGTTTGCGTCGTCTTGTGGCGCGTATCAACCAAGAGTCTGCACGCATCGACACTACAAAAATTTACCTTGTGGGCGCTTCGGGCGGCGCTTCGCTCGCTCTGGAGATTGCCGCTGTGGATGGCACTCTGGATGAGCCGCTCATCTCCAAGGTCATCGCGTTCAATCCAGTTCTTGATCTGAAAACCACCAACAGCGTGCTCGACGCCGCCAAGCGCGAAGCCTTCAGCGCCGGCGTTCAGGACGGACTTACCACTCCCAAGAGTCTTGTTGTCGGTCTCTTTGATCCGCCCAGCGACGCCTCGCTCGTGCGCATGCTCGGCGCGCGCGACTCCAGCTTCGCGGGCAAACGGCAAAAAATCACGCGCATGTTCTATAACGAGTTCACCGTGGTGGATCTCAAAACCGCTGCGGACTCCACTCAGAGCGCGGACTTCCGCTGGGGCCAGCGAAGCGATGGCGCGAGCGGCGATAACTACGCCGACTTTTACGAGATCTACGCCATGGACCAGACAAAACGCCTGGGCGCCAATCGTGCAGGCTACGACTTCGAACACATTTCGCAAGTGATCCCTCGCTGGCGCAACATCCTAGCCCAAACCACCATCGTCTTTCCCGAAGACGATCCCGTGCTTTCGCGACTGCCCTCTGAGCGCGACGCTCCCGAACGCATCCTGACTCGCTTTGAACAGATTCGCTACGGCATTCCGAGGGTGAAGCTCTTCACCCCCAAGCGTGGAGCCCACATGGGTTACTTTCTCGACACGGCTTGGCTCGAAGGCGTCTTTACAGATTTGACGCAGTAGCAAAAATTGCGCAGGCCCACAGGTCTGCTAAGCTTTTGCTCATGAGCCATAAGGAGCGCAAGTCCCACATCATTCTGACCTCGCACCCCTCGCACATCTACAAAAACTCCCCAGAAATTCACTGGGGAGCCAAGAGTGCCAAGGAACGCGGGCCCATCGTGGCCTCGATCAGCGATCCGCAATCCAAAAACGCCATCGGTAGCCACAGCGGTTCGTACACCATCTACCGCGCCCTCGCGGCAGCGGCCGGCGCGTTGCCCTTCGACCACAAGCCCGATCTCACCAACACGAATCCCGTGGTGAATATGGGTCCTTTTGAGTCTTGGAAAAATCCCGAGACCATCGTCTCCATCGATCCCTGGGGTGCGATGATTGCCGAAGTCTACGCCGACGAGCTCAAAGCTGGTCTCGACGTTCGCCCTACGATCGCCATCACCAAGGCACATCTGCAGATGCCTGAGATCAAAGAGGCCATCGCGGCGGGACGACTCAAGCCCGACGGCGAGATCCTCTCCAAGAACGGCGACATTCTCGTGACCAAGGCCGCCCTCGAACCCGTGTGGTATTTGCCCGGCATCGCCAAACGTTTTGGCTGCACCGAAGCCGAACTCCGCAAGGCTCTCTTTGAGCAAACCGGTGGCATGTATCCCGAACTGATCACGCGCTTCGACCTGAAAGTTTTCTTGCCGCCCATCGGGAGCACTTCGGTATATATCTTTGGCGATGTGGAGAAGCTCGGAGACGGCAAATCCTCGGTCACTTGCCGTGTGCACGACGAGTGCAATGGTTCGGACGTTTTCGGCTCGGACATCTGCACCTGCAGGCCATATCTCACTCACGGCATCGAAGAAGCCGTCAAAGGCGCGCAGTCGGGCGGCGTGGGCTTGATCGTTTACTTCCGCAAAGAAGGCCGCGCTTTGGGCGAGGTTACCAAGTTCCTTGTCTACAACGCGCGCAAGCGTCAGCAGGGCGGTGACACCGCCAAAACTTATTTCCACCGCACCGAGTGTGTGGCGGGCGTGCAGGACATGCGCTTCCAGCAGTTGATGCCCGACGTGCTTCAGTGGCTCGGCATCAAACGCATCGACCGCCTCGTGTCGATGTCGGACATGAAATACAACGCCATCACCGGTTCGGGCATCTCCGTGGGTGAGCGCGTGCAGATTCCCCCCGATTTGATTCCGCCCGATGCGCAAGTTGAGATGGAGGCTAAAAAAGCTGCGGGCTATTTTGCGCCCGAAGGTTCTAAAAAAGTAGAAGATCTGGCCAAAGTGAAAGGCCGAGGATTGGACGAGTAGATGGTCATTTTCGGTAAAGAAGACATTTCTTATCTCTTTAGTCCGCAGGCGATTCGCGATCGCGCGCGAGACATTTTGGCGTACACCGAATCCGGCAAAGGTGTGTTCACCGTGGATCGCGATGCGATGCCCGAGTTGGCGAAATACACCGCGGCCGTGATTCGTGGCAATTACCCGCACCTCAACGTGCCTTACCATTCGCGTTGGCGCCATTTCATTCGCCCCAACTACGATCGTGTGGCGAAACTGAAAGATCGTATCCGCAACTTCTCTGCGCAAGAACGCGTTTACGTGCTCTTTGACTTGGTGATCGTTTCCGTGCTGCTCGACGCCGGTGCGGGGCCCGATTGGAAATACCGCGATCCCTTCACCAACGACCTCGTGGGCCGCAGCGAGGGGCTGGGCCTGGCCTCTTTTGACATGTTCACCGACGGGCTCTTTTCGGGCAACAAGGATCTGCCGCTCAGCGCGCACGCCGAAAAGCTCGAACGCCTCACGCTCGAAGATCTTCAGCGCGGCTTTCAGATCTCACCCACGAACCCCATGGTGGGTCTCGAGGGTCGCTTGCAAGTGCTCAAGAATCTCGGCAAGCATCTCAAGACGCTGCCCGACGCCAAGGCCTCGCCTCGACCGGGTCATCTCTATGACCGCATGAAAACTCACGCTGAGTCGCATGAGCTCGGCGCCGACAAAATGCTCGCCGTGCTGCTCGATGCTCTGAACCCCATCTGGCCCTCGCGCCTCGAGGTGCACGGTCGTGCGCTCGGCGACGTGTGGCACCATACGGGACTCGGGGCTCAAAAAACGCCGCAGACGCTCGTGCCCTTTCACAAGCTCACCCAGTGGCTCTGCTTTTCGCTGCTCGACCCTATCGAAGAAGATGGTCTCAAAGCCGTCAACGTCGATGCGCTCACCGCGCTCGCTGAGTACCGCAATGGCGGGCTCTTCTTGGACGCCAAGGTGCTGATTCCCAAAGACGGACAATTTTTTAGCAAAAGCTTCACCGTGGATTCGCATACCGTGATTGAGTGGCGCGCGCTTACCATCGCGCTCGTCGACGAGCTGGCGCCGCTGATCCGAGCGGAGCTCGGTGTGGGCGAAGACTTCTCGGTGCCGAAAATCTTAGAAGGGGGCACCTGGTGGGCCGGTCGTAAGATCGCTTACGAGTTGCGCGCCAACGGCGAACCCCCGATCAACGTCGAACGCGACGGAACCGTTTTCTAAAGGGACTACATACAGAATGAACAACTTAAAAGTTTTGGACCATCCCGTATTGCAACATCACTTGTCGATTTTGCGCGACAAAACGCGCTCGTCATCGGAATTCCGCCGCGCTCTCGAGCGCGCCTCCTCGCTGATGGCCTTTGAGGCGACGCGCGACTTGGCGCTCAAGACCGTCGAAGTGCAAACGCCCTTTGAGACGGCCGTATGCAAAAAAATCTCCGACGCCGTGGTGATCGTGCCCATCTTGCGCGCTGGCCTCGGCATGGTGGACGGCTTCCTGAGCGTGCTGCCCTTTGCGGCTGTAGGCCACGTGGGCATCTACCGCGACAAGGTGATGAATCACACCGTAGAGTATTATTTTAAACTTCCCGAAGACCACCAGCGCCGCCGCGTGCTGTTACTCGATCCCTTGCTTGCCACAGGCGACACGGCGCTTGCCGCGCTCGACCGACTCAAGGAATACGGTGTGGGTCCGATCCGTTTTGTGACGCTGCTCTCCTGCGAAACCGGCATTCAGAAGGTGATGGCACGTCACCCCGACGTGGAGATCTACACGGTGTCGGTGGAGCGCGAGCTCAACCCCAAAGGATATTTGCTGCCGGGCCTGGGTGATGCTGGCGATCGTCTTTTCAACACGCCGGACATGGTCTAGAGGGTTCCTATATGATCATCGGTGTCGCAGGCGGTAGTGGTAGTGGCAAAACAACCTTAGCCCATCGTCTATACGAGGCCCTGCTCGCCGAAAACTCCGGCCAGGGCGCCGTGATCCTGGGCCAAGACCATTACTATATCGACCAGAGCGCGCGCTTTGATGGCGACGGCGGCTCCGTAAACTTCGATCATCCCTCGGCCATCGATTCGCATCTCCTCGGCGCGCATATCCGGGCACTTGGCAATGGCCAGCCCATCGAGGTGCCCCGCTACGATTTTGCTACGCATAGCCGCCTTGCTGAAACCGTGACGATGAGCACCGCCCCGTGGGTGATTGTCGAGGGCACGATGATTTTGCATTGGCCCGAAGTGCGCGATGCCATCGATTACAAAATTTTCATCTCGGTTGACGAAGAGGTGCGCTACGCGCGCCGCCTCTATCGCGACACCCATGAGCGCGGCCGTTCGGCCGAAGGGGTCTTGAAGCAGTTCACCACTCAGGTGAAGCCCATGCACGACGCTTATGTGGATCCCTCGGCCGCATGGGCCGAGGTGGTGATTGGCAACGATGTCAGCACGCAGGATCTACTGCGTCAGATCAAGGCGCAGCTCAAAAGCTGAACCTGGCGAGTCTTGTGCCCGTCTTCGAGCCTTGCTAGCATCTCGATATGTTCAAAACCCTACTTAGCCTCATGCTGGCTCTTTGCGCTCTCCTGTCTCCGCTCATCGCTGTTGCCCAAGGCAAAGATGCCGAAGGCTACGTGAAATTCTACGATGCGGGTCGTTTGAATACGGATTCTTTGAGTCCCGAAGACAAGGTCCTCTTCAAGCGGGGTTACATCAACGGCTCACGTTACGTGCTCGGTGGCGTGCTGGCCGGCGCGGTGGGATTCGGTGTCGGCCAGGCCGTTACCGGACACTATCGCAAGAGCGGCTGGGTCTTTACGGTTGCCGACACCCTGGCCCTCAGCATGATGATACGCGGGGTGATGCGAGAAACCGCCGAGGGCATTCGGGATGGAGAATTTGAAAACTCTAATATTTATGTTGCGGGAGCGGTGCTCCTCGTGGCGTCGCGTGCTCTGGGGTCGGTGGACGCGTGGGTACGTCCCGCGCGTCACAACAAGCGCTACCGCAAAATATACGACCAGCTCAAACAAGAACCTGCCAATGTGAAAGCCGCGGGCGCTTCGGCACAAATCTACCCCTACGTCGATCTCCGCGGCCGATGGTCCCTGGGACTTGCTTATCAATTTTAAAAGGCGGGGTTTTGGGGCTCGGCTCACCGAGAGCTCGTGATTTTTTTTGCTGCCGAGGAAGACCAAATGGGTTTAACATGAGGGGCATGGAAAACCTCGCCCCCAAAGTTGCTGTCATCATGGGCTCCAAGAGCGATTGGGAGACCATGAAACACTCGGTCGAAATGCTCAAAGAGTGGGGCATTTCGGTGCATACCGAGGTCGTCTCCGCCCACCGCACGCCACGTCGGCTCTACGACTTTGCGCACTCGGCCAAAGAGAGCGGTTATGCGGTGATCATTGCCGGCGCCGGAGGGGCGGCGCATTTGCCTGGCATGGTGGCCTCGATGACTCTGGTGCCCGTGCTCGGCGTGCCCATCAAATCCAAATCTCTCAAGGGGCTCGATTCGCTCCTTTCCATCGTGCAAATGCCCGCAGGCGTTGCCGTGGGCACGCTCGCCATCGGCGAGGCCGGCGCCAAGAACGCCGCTTGGATGGCGGCGCAGATTTGTGCCACTTCAGACGCCAAGCTTTACGCCAAACTCGAGGCCGCGCGTGCGGAAGCCTCTGCGAAGGTGGCTTCGGAAGCTTTGGATTTCGATGATATCTAACCTGGATCTCAAGGCGGGCATTCTCGGTGGTGGACAGCTCGCGTGGATGCTCAACCTCTCCGCGCAAAAGTTCGGCATTCACACGCGCGTCTGGGATCCAGCGCGCGGCGCCAGCGGCTTTCGTGCTGCAGGCGAGATCCATTCCTCGCCCTGGGATTCGCCTACGGGTGTTGAGGTCTTTTGCAAAGGGCTCGATTTCTGCACTTTGGAGTGGGAATCCATTCCGCTCTCGCTGCTCGAAGCTGTCGAAGCCAGTGGCACACCTCTCATGCCCTCGAGCCACGCCGTGCGCAGCGCTTCGAGCCGCATCTTGGAGCGCGAACTCTTCACGCGCCTCGGTTTTGCCACCGCGCCCATGCTCTATGTCAAATCGCCCGGATCGCTGAGCGAAGACGTGTGGCAGAGCTTTACGGGGGACGCGCCTTTTACGAAGGTCTTTTTAAAACACGACCGCGGCGGTTACGACGGCAAGGGCCAATCGCGTATCGAGGCGAGCTCGAGCGTGCGCATCGTGCGCGATTTTTTTTCGCTAGGCGACTCGCGTGGCATCATAGAAGCGCAAGCCGACTTGGCTTTTGAAGTCTCGGTCGTTGCTGCCCGCAGCGCGAGCGGCAACTTTGCCGTGCTCGGACTCTTTGAAAACCAGCACGAAAACGGTGTGCTGCGCGTGACGCGCCTAGCGCGTGCCGGGAGCTTTGACCACCTGCGTGCGGTACAGATGATGGAGTCGCTACTCTCCGACACGGACTACGTTGGTGTCGCGGCGCTCGAGCTCTTTGTGGAAAAGTCAGGGAAAATTCTGGCCAACGAGTGGGCTCCGCGCGTGCACAACTCGGGTCATGTGAGCCTTGAGGTTTTTGAAGAATCTCAATTCGATTTCCACTGGCGCGCGGTTGCGAATCTCAAGTTTCCCGAGAATCCCGCCAAGCATCGCGCTGTGATGATCAATGTGCTGGGCGATGACCTCACGGGCGAGCCGAGCTTCACCCGCCGCGACATTCTCGAAGGCGCCGATCCCAAGCCGTTTTTAGCAAAGCATTTGCGGCCCGAAGAGCTGCGCGCCGTACGCAAGGTGCTGCCCTACGATTACGGCAAAAAAGACATCCGCCCGGGTCGCAAGATGGGCCACCTCAATGTGATCCTCCAGCAATTATGACGCAAACACGGAGAAGTTCTTTTTTCATGGTTCTGTACTTCGTGCAGGGCGTGGCGATCGCATACTTCACGGGTTTTCAAAAGCGCTACCTCCTCGGCCATGGCATCGATCCCGATCGCATCGCCATCTTGTCGAGCCTCGTGCTGCTGCCCTTTATTTTAAAACCCTTCATCGGTCTTGTTGCCGATTCTCTTTCGGTACCTCGCAAGCTTGCCATTGCCGTGGGCCTTGCGGTGGCCTCGGGTGCCTTTGCCATGGCGCTGGGCGTGAATCCGGCGCAGGAATTTTATCTTTTTGCCGCGCTCATGATCACCGCATCTCTAGGCGTGGCGATTTTCGATACCGTGGCCGATGCCCTGGCGGTCGACGCCTTCGCCGATTCGGAATTCGGCGAATTACAGTCGCGCATGCTCATGGGCAAGTCGCTCGGTTTGATTCTTTTCTCGGTCATCTTTGGTGTGGTGATCGATCGCGGCGGCTATGGCCAGGTCTTTTTATTTTTGGCCGTGGCAATGCTGGTGCCGCTTGCGGTGTGGCGCTCGGTGGGCCGCGTGTCGCGCAAAGAACGTTTCGAGTGGCGCGCCTTTAGAGCCTTCACTCGGCGCGACGTTGTCTCCCTTGCCATCTATGGCGTGATTTATTCGATTCCGTCTTTTGGTGTTTCGGGTCTCTTTGCTTATTACCTTTCGGCAATGGGCGCCAACGCCACTCAGGTGGGGTGGCTTGAGTCTGTGAAATCCGTGGGCGCCATCGGCGGTGCGATGGCCTTTCCCTGGCTCTTGCAGCGATTCGGTTTTGCCCGGGTCGCGGTGATCGCCACGCTCGCGGCTGTGGGAGTTTCTGTTCTCGCTCCTTGGTATGCGTCCTTTATTTACCTTGGCGTGGTGGTGGCGCTCTTTGGTGCCACCTGGGCGCTGCGTGAGACGGTATTCACCACGCTCGCCATGCGGCTCACCGATCCGGCCATTGCGGCCACGATGTTTTCGCTGCTCATGGCCTTCTCGAACCTCGGCACTTCGCTCGGCGAAGGATGGGCGACAGCCGCAGCCGGACGCCGCGGTTTTGAATTTGCTTTTGTATTTTTTGGGCTGCTCAACGTCGCGAGCCTATGGCATTTTCGCCGTCGCGATCAAAAGCCCTGAGGGCCGGGATAGCCGCCTTCTTCGTAGGAGACGCCGCCCATGGTCGGTTGCAGGTAGCCTGGCAGCGCTTGGGAGTAGCCGCCGCCATACATCCCGCCACCTCCGTAGCCTGGCATCATCATTTGTCCGCCGGTGGGCGCTTGGTAGCTTGGGTTCAGGGATTCGGTCACACGCGAGAAGCTGTGCTGCGGATCGGCGGGATTGGCAGCGGTCAGAGCGGCCCCCGCGCGCATAATGAAGAGGCTTTGATTTATGAAGTTCTCGGTGCCGCCAAGGTATCCTGTGGCTTGGCTTTGCGTTCTTTCGTGAAGCTTGGCCTTTTCGAGACATGCGTCCATCACCAACAGCGAGTTGTTGAGCAGCGTCTGCACAGCCATTGCGGTCAGGGCTTCTTTAGGTATCTGGTACGATGGAAATTGCTGCTGGTATTGCGGCATCGACGTGGTGCCCCGTTCTTCCGCCTTTTCGAGCGTTTCGGGTGGGGCGCTTATTTTGGCCAGTCCGACCATCACTTCGCCCACCTTGGACCAGCCTTTTTTTTCGTCGTCGTGATTAGAGGACTCGTCTTCTTCAGTGTTCTCGCCATAGCCACCAAAGCCAAAATTGTTGCCCACGCCGTAGGCGCCGGGGTAGCCGTTTTGCTTTTGCAGCGCTTCGGATTCTTCTTTTGTGAGGCTAAGTCGGTCTCCGAGGTCCGCACGGTGCTCGACAAGTTCGCCGTAGATGGCTTTTAGCAGCTCGCGCTGCATCTTTTCTTTGGCCTGAGGAGTGGTGGGTTCGCGATCATTCACCCATTCGCAAAGCTTGTCGCTGGCCGCGAAGCGCTTTAGGGTGAGTTCGGTTTTGTCGTCGGGAATCTGCAGGCTCATGCCATAGCGGTAGGCTGGAGAGTTCTTGGCCCACTTGTGGAGGCTTTCGATGCCGAGGGGGGGCGGCGCGCTCTCGAGTTTCTTTTCGCCGATGGGGTGATTGTAGGTGTTGTCGCAGGCCAGACGCGCCGGAGCGTCGCTCGAGGGGCGGATCTTGATCTTGAGCGGCTCCATTGATGAAAAATCTCCGCGTTCAAATTCAAAGAGCACCTCACCGTTGGGAGTGTCCAGGGCATAGGTCTCTTCAAGGTAGCCGTCGAGCTTGCGCCAGCCGCGCGGCATCATGCCCACGACATGTTGTTGGTGGTCAAAGGTGAGCACCGCCGTCTCGAGTTGTAGGGCGCGACCTCCGTCTGCGACACTCGCGCGCTTGAGGTTTCCCTGATCTCGGTAGTGTTTTTTAAGATCCGCACGTTGCTTGTCTGTTGCGGCGCCTCGCTGACCGGGCACAGCCTGGGCGGGGGTGAGCGCGTGAATCGCATTGGCCGCGGCCAACTTTTCGGCCGCGGCGGCCAGCTTCTCGCTCGCACCTTGGCGAAAGCCTTGAGCCTCACGCGTGTAGCGCGCGCTCAGGTCACCCAGCTCCATAGCCTCGCGTGCCACGAGGTTCGTGAAGAACGATTCGCTCGGCTTTTCTTCGCGTCGGCTTTCGTTGAAAAGGTCGTAAAAGAAATTCGTGGCCTCGTCGCGCGCGAGAAGGCGCGTGGTGAGGTATTTCACCGAGCGGCGCTTGCCGTCGGGATTTTTGTATTCCACGTCGGGAGTGGCGCAAAAAAAATCGCAGAGTGTGATGGTTTGCGCGTCGAGCTTTTCGTGATCACCGCAGATGGGCTTTTCGGCCTTCGCCTTGGCGCGCACCTCGTTCATGATGAGTGCGTGGCGACTCACCTCGGCGCGAAGGGCGGTGATGGAGATCAAGAACAAACCCAAGCAAAAGCGCTGTTTCATGGAGAGCTTTTCGGTACTTAGGCAGAACTTCTCAACGAAGCGTCAATCTATTGGCGCTTATTGGCGAAAGTGTGCGGCGTAGACGGATTCGCTAAAGCCTACGAGCACTTGGGTGCCATCCACAAGTATGGGCCGCTTGATGAGCTTGCCGTCGCGAGCGAGTAGCGCGTAGCACTCGTCGTCGGATAACCGGTCTGGTTTCTGGTTTTCCGAAAGCGCGCGGTAAGAGAGCCCGCTGGTGTTGAAAAACTTTTTGATGGGAAGGCCCGAGGCCCGGTGGAACTTTTTGAGTTCCGCGGCGCTGGGGGGACGCTCCACGATGGGGATCACAGGGATGTCGATGCCGTGATTGCGCAGCCATGTTTTGGCGTTTTTGCAGGTGGAGCAGGCGGCGTATTCGTAAAACAAAATGGACATGGCTCAGAATTCAACAAAAGATGTGGGCGTGGTCAAGGTGAGCGCTTGGGGCTGCGCCCGAAGGCTTGCGCAAGCTTTTGGCGGCAGAGGGCGATGAGATCTGCTCTTTGGGCTTTAGCTATGAGACTACGGCTTTCTTTGGTTCCTTCATCGTTCCAGTGTTTGATTCTGTAAAGGGCCGTGGCAGCGTCTGGATCAAGTTTTTTGGGACGGCCGTAGATGTCCAAAAATTCAGAATCCAAAATCCAGTAGAGGGGGTTGGGCTGAGAGGGGTTCAGGACGGGGCCAAGTTTCATTTCGGTGTGTCCGTTGGTTGAAAAGTCACTCAAAACCCATCGATCGTTCTCCGCGTCGTAGACGACGTCGCTTAGTTTTAAGTTGCGCATGTATTCAAACTTTGCCAGCGAGGCTGCGAAGGTTTTCAATGAAGCTTCCATCTTTTTTTGGGTTTCTTTGCTGTGTGACGAAGGTTTTTGGATGTAGCTCTTAAGGGTTATTTTGGGTTCAACAAAATCGAACACGATGTATTGTCGTTCCCTACGCAGGGGAGATGTCGCTACTGCGACATTTTTTTGGCGGAAAGAGTCGTAGGCTTCGACGAGTTGGTCAAAGTCCTGAGCATCCAGGTTTTGAGGAACTTGAATTATAAGTTCGCGGCCCGCGAGGGGCTCCTTCATGGCTCGAACTTGGAATGAGGAAATGCCCGGTTTTCCTCGGCGGAGGCGCTGCTTGACTTCGAAAACAACGCTGTCGTTATCAAAAAACAAACGATCTCCTGGTTGCAACTCTTGGAGCAGCAATTCGTAGTCTTTTGATTTCAAGCCGTCGCTATCGAAAAGGTGAACGTCTTTGGCGTGGGCGGAAAAACTCAATGAAAATCCCAAAAACAAAGCGAACCACGATTTTCGGCAGGCGATCATGTTGATCCAAGTGTGTCATGGATCGGGGGTTTTGTTGATTCAGAAAATTGACGAGACCCGTGTTGTCATTCTTCGTGAAAGTTTAGCGCAATGCCGTTGATGCAGTAGCGCTGGTCGGTGGGTGTGTCGTAGCCTTCGCCCTTAAAGACGTGCCCTAGGTGCGAGTCGCAAGCGGCGCAGCGCACTTCGGTGCGTACGCGTCCTCCCGTGAGGTCCTCGTGTGTGGTGACAGCGTCGGTATCTGCCGGGTCAAAGAACGAAGGCCAGCCGCAGTGTGAGTCGAATTTTTCGCTCGAGGTGAATAGCTTCGCCCCGCAGGCGCGGCAATGGTAAGAACCGGCGCCCTGGGCGTTGAACGTTTCGTACTCGTCCCCGAAGGGCGCTTCGGTGCCCGCCTCGCGCAGCACGTGGTACTGCTCGGGCGAGAGAAGTTTTTTCCATTCGGCGTTCGACTTTTTCATACATCTCCTAGGTGCCAGGTACGGGGGCCGGGTATAGGTTCCTGGAACCTTTACAGACTTAGCGTTCGTTTATCGACGGCGAGAGCGGCTTCTTTGAGCGACTCCGAGAGGGTCGGGTGTGAATGGCAGATGCGCGCGATGTCTTCGGCAGCGCCGGCGAATTCAATCACGGCGGTGGCTTCGGCGATGATGTCCGCAGCGTGAGGTCCCACGATGTGCACTCCGAGCACGCGGTCGGTCATCTCGTCGGCGAGCACTTTCACAAAGCCATCGGTTTCTTCCATGGCCTTGGCTTTGGCGTTGGCCATGAAGGGGAATTGACCCGCGCGGAACTTGATGCCCTTGGCGGTGAGTTCTTCTTCGGTGTAGCCAACGGTGGCGAATTCGGGATGCGTGTACACCACGCTCGGAATCGCGTTGTAGTTGACGTGTCCGAGTTGACCCGCGAGGGTTTCAGCAAGCGCCACGCCTTCTTCTTCGGCCTTGTGGGCGAGCATCGCGCCGCGCACCACGTCGCCGATGGCGTAAACGCCTTTGACGTTGGTCTCAAAGTGATCGTTGATCTCCACGCGACCCTTGTCGTCGAGCTTCACGCCGACTTTCTCAAGGCCGAGGCCTTCGGTAAAGGGCTTGCGGCCTGTCGCCACAAGCACTTTGTCGCAGGAGAGGGTGAGCTTTTCGCCGCCTTCGCGACGCTCAAGTTTTAGAGTTACCTGTCCGCCCGCGCTCTTTTCAAAGCCGACACACTTGGTGGAGAGTTCAAAATTGATGTCCTGTTTTTTGAGGATCTTCAGGAATTCGGCCGCGGCCTTGCGGTCCATCGACGGCAAGATCGAATCGGCAAACTCGATGACGGTGACTTTGGCACCGAGGCGCGCCCACACGGAGCCCATCTCGAGACCGATCACACCGCCGCCCACCACAACGAGGTGCTGGGGGATGGCTTTGAGCTCGAGAGCTTCGGTCGAAGAGAGAATTGTCTGACCGTCGAAAGGCAGATCTTTGAGGGCAACCGGCGTCGAGCCCGTGGCGATCACCACGTTGAGTGCGCTGATGGTTTTTTTAGCGCCCGCTTCGTCTTTGATGGCGATGGTTTTGCTGGGGCCCGTGACGCCCTCCAGGGAGCCGAGGCCTTCGAAGGTGTCGATCTTGTGCTTTTTAAAGAGGCTCGCGATGCCGTTGGTGAGCTGGCGCACGACGCCCTCTTTGCGCTTCATCATGGCGTCGAGGTCGACTTTCATTTCGCCTGTGAGAATGCCGTGCTTGGCGAATTTGGTTTTGGCGTAATAGTAGCGCTCGCTCGAATCGAGCAGCGCCTTGGACGGGATGCAGCCCACGTTGAGGCAGGTGCCACCGAAGGTTTTGCGTTTCTCGATGAGGGCCACTTTCTTGCCGAGTTGTGCGGCACGGAAAGCGCAGATGTAGCCGCCGGGGCCACCGCCGATGATCACAAGATCATAGTTCGTCTCATTTGAGCTCATTGATAAAATCCAATCCTAGTTTTTCGGGGTTTTCGAGATGGTCTTTGACGGTGACGAGGAACGTGACCGCGCCCTTGCCGTCGATGATACGGTGGTCGTAGCTCAGCGCCAGATACATCATGGGGCGGATTTCAACCTTGCCGCCCACGGCCATCGGGCGATCTTGAATCTTGTGCATGCCGAGGATGCCGCTCTGGGGCGGGTTCAGGATCGGTGTCGACATCAGCGAGCCGTAGGTGCCGCCGTTGGAGATGGTGAAGGTACCACCGCTCATTTCGGCGATGGTAAGTTTGCCGTCTTTGGCCTTGCCTGCAAAGCGCACGATCTCTTGCTCGATTTGAGCAAAGCTCATGTTCTGCACATTCTTCACCACAGGGACCACGAGGCCCTTGTCCGAGCCTACAGCCACGCCGATGTTGATGTAGTCGGGCTGCATGACATCATCGCGATCGATGTACGAGTTCACGTCGGGAATCTCTTTAAGCGCCGCGACGCAGGCCTTGGTGAAGAAGCTCATGAAGCCGAGGTTCACACCGTACTTGGTTTTGAATTTTTCTTTGTAAGCGGCGCGGATCTTGTTCACTTCGGTCATGTCGACTTCGTTGAAGGTGGTAAGAATCGCGGCCGTGTGCTGCGCCTGAACCAGGCGCTCGGCGATGCGCTTGCGGATGGTCGACATCGGAATGCGTTTCACGTTTGCCGGATCTTTTTGCTCGCTGGCGTTGAAGGCCGGCGAGGGCGTGCGTGGTTTGCTGATGGCTTCCATAACGTCGCCTTTGGTGACGCGGCCGTCGCGGCCCGTGCCCTTGATCGAAAGATCGGTCACCGAGTTTTCGGCAGCAATTTTTTTCGCGGCCGGCGAATAACCATCGTAGGCGCCTTCGGGCGCAGCTTTAGGCGCGGCACCCGCGCTAGGTGCGGCGGCCGGGGCCGCTCCGGCGCTAGCTTTGCCGGCTTTGGTGTCGTCCACCATGCCGAGCACTTCGCCCACGGGCACGGTTTCGCCGGCCTCCTTGACGATCTGCAGTTCGCCGTTGGCTTCGGCCACAACTTCGACGGTCGCCTTGTCAGATTCGATCTCCACCACGACTTCGCCAACCTTAACGGCATCGCCCGATTTTTTGCGCCAAGCAAAGATGCGGACTTCGGTGATGGACTCTCCTACGCTAGGGGCTACGATATTTAATTTCATTATGACAATGCCTTCTCTACGATAGTTTCTTGTTCGTGAACGTGTTTCTTATACGAGCCGACGGCCGGAGCGGCTCCGACCTCGCGACCGATGTAGCGGATCTCTTTGCCGTGCATGTGCTTGTCGCCGAAGCTCTCAATGGCGCCGCTCCACATCGACCAGACATAAGTCCAGGCGCCCATGTTGCGTGGCTCTTCTTGCACCCAGAACAGCTGCGAATCTTTGCTGTACTGATTCAGGATGGCAGCGAGTTTGGCTTCGGGCCAAGGGTAGAGCTGCTCGAGACGGATGATGACCACGTTCTTGAGGTCTTTCTCTTCGGCCTTGGCGAGCAGGTCGTAATAAATTTTGCCCGAGCAGATGAGGATCTTGCGACCGCTCTCTTTGACGGGACGGTGATCGTCGATGACCTCTTGAAACGAACCCTTAGAGAGGTCGTCGAGCGTTGACACTGCGAGCGGATGACGCAGCAGCGACTTGGGCGTGGCCACCACGAGCGGGCGGCGGAAGTCGCGCAGCATTTGGCGGCGCAGGGCATGGAAGAGGTTTGCGGGCGTGGTGAAGTTGCCCACCGACATGTTGTCGTTGGCACAAGATTGCAAGAAACGTTCGATGCGGGCGCTCGAGTGCTCGGGGCCCTGGCCTTCGTAGCCGTGGGGCAAGAGCATCACAAGACCGCTCGCGCGGCGCCACTTGGATTCGCCTGATGAGATGAACTGGTCGATGATCACTTGGGCGCCGTTGAAGAAGTCTCCGAACTGCGCTTCCCAGATCACCAGTGACATCGGTGTGGCGAGTGACCAACCGTATTCAAAGCCCAGCACGCCGGCCTCCGAAAGGGTCGAGTTGATGACGTGAAACTTGGCGTCTTCGCCGAGGTTCTGCAGGGGAGCGTAGCGGTTGCCGTACTCAACGTCGTTCCACACCGAGTGACGGTGCGAGAAGGTGCCGCGCTCGGCGTCCTGGCCCGAGAGGCGCACGCCGTAGCCGTCTTTTAGCAGCGAAGCAAAGGTGAGGGCTTCTACCGTGCCCCAGTCGAGGCCGTGCCCTTGCTCCACGGCTTTGCCGCGGGCTTCGAAGAGACGCTGCAGCTTGGGGTGCAGGTGGAAGCCTTCGGGCACTTGGTTCAGCTTTTGTGAAAGCTCGAGGAGCGTTTCGCTCTTCACGCGCGTGTCGACTTCTTTGAACATGTCGCTCACTTCGTCGAGCGAACGGAACTTTTTCCAGTTCTTGTTCTGATACGACGACACGAAGGGCTGCGGTTTTTCGGCGCGCGTGGTGTCGAGCGCCAGTTGCATCTTTTGCGTGAGGGTGTCGATCATCGCCTGAACTTCTTCGGCCGTGATCACACCTTCGGCCACCAGGCGATCGGCGTAGAGTTCGCGCACGCTCTTGCGCGTGCGGATGTTCTTATACATCAGCGGCTGAGTGAACGCGGGCTCGTCGGACTCGTTGTGGCCGTATTTGCGGTAACAGATCAGGTCGATGAACACATCGCACTTGAAGTTTTGACGGTACTCGGTGGCGAGGCGCGCGGCGTAGTAGAGCGCTTCGGGATCGTCGCCGTTCACGTGGAAGATGGGCGCCGCGAGCATCTTGGCCACGTCCGTGGAGTAGGGCGTGGAGCGGGTTTCGTTGGAAGTGGCGGTGAAAGCCACCTGGTTGTCGATCACGATGTGCACCGTGCCACCCGTCCAGTAGCCCGCCACTTGCGAGAAGTTCAGAGTTTCAAAAACAACGCCCTGACCGGCAAAGGCCGCGTCGCCGTGGATGAGGATCGGAATCACTTTGCCACGGTTCACGTCGTTCTGTTCATTTTGCTTGGCGCGCGCAATGCCCTCGACCACCGGGTTCACGAACTCGAGGTGGCTGGGGTTGTTGGCGAGCGAGAGGTGCATCGACTCACCGTTCTCGGTGATGATGTCGGCTGAGTAGCCCATGTGGTACTTCACGTCGCCTTCGGTGCGGTTGAACTTGAGTTCGTAGGACTGTTCGAACTCGGTGAAGATGTATTCGTAGTTCTTGCCGAAAAAGTTGGCGAGCACGTTGAGGCGACCGCGGTGGGCCATGCCCATCACGATGTTGTTGGCGCCCGTGTTAGAGGCGACGTTGACGATGCGGTCGAGCGCGGGGATCAGCGCCTCTCCGCCTTCGATCGAAAAGCGTTTCTGCGCGACGAAGCGCGAGTTCAGGAAATTCTCAAAAACTTCCGAATCCGTGAGGCGCTGCAAGATTTTTTTGCGCACTTCTTTGCTCAGAGGTTCACGGTTGCCACTCGATTCCATGTGTTGCTGGAGCCACTCCACGCGTTCGGCCTGCTGAATGTGTTTGTATTCGACGGCAATGGTGTTGGCGTAAGTTTGCTCGAGCCGCGCGATGATGTCGCGCAAGGAAGCTTTGCCGAGACCGATCAGCGTACCGGCGGTGAACGTCTCGCCGAGATCCGCTTCGCTGAGGCCGAATTTTTTGAGTTCGAAACGCTCTTGCGGCGGTTTCATGCCGAGAGGATCGAGCTTGGCGAGGAATCTTCCGCGCGAACGGTAAAAGTTGATGACTTCGGTGACCTTGGCTTCTTTGTTGAGGTCAGCCGATTCGATGGCGCGCGGAGCATTCGCGGAGGTGCCACCGCCACTCATTTCGGCGCCGAGTTCCATGCCTTCAAAAAACGAACGCCAAGTGTCTTCAACGCTCGTGGGATCTTTACGGTATTGTTCAAAGAGGTCGTCGATGTAGGCGGCATTCGCCCCCTGAAAGTAAGTCCATTTAGACACGGATATTTTATTTCCTTTTCGGTCCGAAATTTAGAGCTCAGGACCTATACTAATGTGACTAAATCCATAGGGAAAGTGATTCAACCATTACATTGGGGCGGGTGTGATTCACGGGGCTGCTTTACGCGCCGCATTGGTGGAAGGCGTCGACGTTGTGAAAGTCGGGTTTGGACGAGGTGTGGCCGAGGGCCCAATACGAGGGGACGTCGCTTTTGACCTTCATCACCCAGCAAATTTGGATCTTTTGGATTTCGTAGGGAAGGGGGACGGCGACGCGCACGTCGAGGCTCTCACCGGTGATCTTCCAGTCGATTTTGGCGTCGGTTGCGAGGGGCGCCGGGCTGCCCTCCAAGCGTTCGCGATAGGCCGAAAAACGGTAGCGTTGGTAGTCGCCTCCGGGTGAGTAGTTCCACTCCACATATTCGGTGCTGTTGCGCTTCAGGGCGAAGAATTCGAAGCAGGTTTTTTTCCAAAGCTCATCCTTGGCCTCGGGCGCGCTGCTGCGGTCGTAATCGAGGAAATGCACTGGGCCTGTCACCGTAGAATGTAGGTGCAGCACGTTGTCGTCGGTGAGGTGCCACTCGGCCCGAACTTCGAAGAGCTTCGTGGTCGAAGAATGCTCGAAGGGGTGCAGTTCAAGTTCCATAAAAATGTTATAAGCAAGCTTGTGAAGACTGTGAAGGACGAACGCTGGCTCTGGGCTTTTTTCATGATCCTCACAGTGTTTTTTGGACGTTTTGCGGCACAGGGCCTCGCCTCAGACGCCGCCATGTACGCGGGCCTCGCGAAGTCGATTCTGGTGAACGGCCACCCCTGGGCTCCGCTTGGCAAGGTCATGTTCCCGGTTTTCTTTGAACATCCGCCCTACACCTTTCAGTGGGGTGCCGGGGTGCTCTCCGTGCTCGGCACGAGCGACGGCGCGGCGCGCGCCATCGGGGCGATTCCGGGCGCTTTGGCCCTGCTCATTCTCTTCACCTGGCTCTGGCGCCGGCACTCATGGCCGGTGGCCGCCTGGACGCTTGCCTTGCTTTTGACCTTTGGTCATTACACTAAATACGCCGCCACGAGCATGCTCGAAGCGCCTTTGAGTCTGGGTGCGATCCTCTTTGCGATCGGCACTTTTGAATTCTTTTTTGGGCTCGAACTGCGATGGCGCTGGCTCGTACTCGCCGCGCTTGGCGCCGCCATTTCTACGGCTGCCAAGGGCGTGGTGGGGCTGCTCTTTTGCGCCGCCTTTACGCCTTACGTGCTTTTTGCCATCAAGCAAGACGCCCACTGGCTGCGGCGCAAGGGTCTGTGGTTTTTGGTCTGCGGCGTGGCGGCCATGACGCCTCTTCTTTTGTGGGGGGTGATGAGCTGGGACCCCGCCGCGGGCACCTCGCTCCTCGGTCGCTATATCAAAGAACAAGTTTTTCGCTCTTATGTCACCGATCGAGGCCGGCCCGAGCTTTACCAGGATTCTTGGTCGTGGTGGGCTTATCCTTCGGTGATCTTGCGCTATGGTTGGCCATGGTGGTGGACGGTTCCCGTGGGCGCCTACTGGATACACAAGCGCCCGGCCTTTGCCGAAGCCTTTTTGCGATCGTGGTCGAAGCTGGCGCTGATCTTTTTTGCCGTGCTCATCGTGGCCTTTTCCACGAGCCATGTGCGTTTGCCGCATTACCTGCATCCGACTTATTTGCTGCTCGCCCCGCTCGGAGGCTACGCCGCTTGGGAGATCGTGCAGCGCTTTGTGAGCCTTTCTGCGCTCATGGCCCAGCGCCTTCGCTGGTCGGTGCTAGCCCTCGCGGTGATGGGGATGCTCTTTGCCTACCGGGGTACGAGCGCGACCGGTGATCGCGGCCAGCGTTTTGCCCAGCTCGGCGCGCAGATCAACGCCCTGCCCGAACGCTGCGAAGTTTACGTGGCCGAGCCCGAGAGCCAGCTCTACCGTATGGAATCGTACTTCGTGTGGTATCTCAATCGCCGGGGCTTTCACTTGGTCTCGCCCGAAGAGTTTGACGCGACCCGCGCGGCCTTCCGCGAGCCGCGCATCTGGTGGAACTCGCAAACGGGCGAAACGCTCGTACATCCGGATTGCCGCTGAGCGCCGCCCTTTTCCCGACATTAACGAAAATTGATTTGTGCATTTTCAAAAGCAGCAGTTAAATTTTCTTCAGTTTTAGAGGACGGGGGTCCACTAAAGACCGCAGCGCTTCAAGCGGGGCGGTGTTCGGAAAATGAGGAGGAATCAAGATGAAACGCAATGTGATGCACGCACTCGCCCTGGCGGCGGGACTTTCGGCCATGAACGCCGTGGCGGCCAACCAGTACAACCAATACGAAACGGGCTATCAAATCGCCCGCAGCGGCGGCAATTTTAGAAACGACTATTACACCTTTAGCTGCGTGGCCACGGCTCTCGTGCACCGCGGTCAAGAGGTCTTCACTCACACCATCAACGTCGATGGCGAGATCGATGCCAACCGCCGCACCCTAGCGGGCGAGCCGGTGCATGTGGCCGTCAATGGCCGCGCTTTTGCCAAGTTCCTGCTGCCGCAGCACACGATCTGGATCAAAGACGGCGAACTGCTCTCGCTCTCCCTGAGCGGCATCAGCACCAAGGGCGGCGAAGAGATGCGCTTTTTCTACGGCGGCGAGGGGAACCTGAGCCAGAACCGCGTGGAGCTCAGCCGCGGCCGCCGTTCGCTGCGCACCGGCGATATCAGCTGCAAGATCAGCCGCGCCGACTGGTAAAAGGAAGGTCAAGGACTGGGGCGGCCTATAAAAACTTCGCGTGGTGTCGGACGTGCGACTCGATGAAGGTCGCCACAAAGTAATAGCTGTGGTCGTAGCCTTCGCGGTAGTGGATCTCGAGCGGCTGCTTTAATTTTTGGCACGCGCTTTCAAAGTTCCGCGTGAGCAGCCCCGTTTCGAGAAACTCATCCGCCAGGCCTTGGTCGATGAGAATCGGGTTTGGATGCCTATGGGCATCGTAGATCAAAGAGGTGGCGTCGTGGGTTTCCCACAGCTCTCGATCCTCGCCGAAGTAGCCGCGAAAGGCGCGCTGAGCCCGCACGTTTTTGGTGGGATTGGCGAGAGGGGCGAAGGCCGAGAGGCTCGTATATTTGAAGGCGTGCTTGAGGCCGATGGTGAGCGCGCCGTGGCCTCCCATCGAGTAACCCGAGATGCCGATCTTCTTGACGCCGAAGTGATTTTGCAAGATGCCGTAAATCTCATCGTTCACATAATCGTACATGCGGTAGTGGTCGCGGTAGCCGGGCGTCGTGGCGTTCACGTAGTAGCTCGCGCCCTCGCCGAAGATCTCCTCATCGCGCACGCCGGGCAAGTCCAGATCGCGCGGCGAGGTGTCGGGACAGATCGCCATCATGCCGTGCTCGGCGAGGTAGCGCTGCGCGCCCGCCTTGGTGATGAAATTGGTTTCGTTGGAATCGCGCCCCCGGCCCGAGAGCCAGATCAGCGCTCCGCGCACCGTACCTGCGGGCACGAAGGTGGCAAAGCGCATGCGGCTGCGGGTGCAGCGCGACTCGTGCTCCCAGAACTGCGTATGGCCTTCGAAGCTGCGGTGCGAGCTGGTGACTTGCATGGGCCTTTTTCTACTACGGATGAGTGATTCGGGCCACGAGCTCGGTGCAGCGGCTTCCGATGCCGGCGGAGACGGCTTTGATTTCCTCGAGAGTCGGAGGAATCGCCTCGAGCTTCTCTAAGATCAAGTCGCGAATGAAGTCGTCGGTTTCGGGTCGATCGTCGATCACCAGGGTGCGGAAATACGCTACGGTGTGAAACTCAGTGCCGAGGGCCATAAAGGTATTGCTGCTGGGGCCGCCAACGCGCACGGGGGCCTTCGATTCCGCAGAGATCTGGATTTTGACCTCGATATCCTGGGCGCCACTCGTTTTGAGCTCGGGGCTCATCACCGGGTCTTTGTACACGTGCGACTCCACAATGAGGTGCATGCCGTTTTGGGTGAGATGGTGAATGAGTTGGACGATGTCGTGTTGGCCGAAGATGTCGCGCTTGCGGCGACGTACCGGACCGTCTCCGGAGAGGGAGGTGTGCCGCTCCACAAATTCCCAGGCGAGTTGGGGCGAGGCCCGTAGGTTGTCGAGATTTGCGATGAGGTCGACTTGGTTCTGCATATGGAACTGGGCGAAGTGGCCGCGCAGGGCGATCTCGCGTGGGTTGACGTGGTAATGAAGCGCGAGGTTGAAAACCTCGGTGATGCCAGTGAGCACATAACTGAGCACCTTGGCGTCGGCCGGCAGGCTGACGCGCTCTTCTTTGGGGGGAGCAATGACCTCGGCGGCGTGCAGTAGCCGCTCCGACTGGGCTACAAAAAGTTCGCGCAAGTCGCTCGAGTGGCTGAGATCGCGGAGCCAGCTCTTGTAGGTTTCGAGCGCTTCGTAAGTACCGTTGCGCGTTTCAAAAGCTGCGATGCTAAGAGGTACCGGTTGCAAGTGAGAGCGCATCCACAAATCGCGGTTGGTGCGCGGCACGCGCACGTGAAAGCTGAGTTCATGAAAGAAAGCCTCCGTGAAGCGGTTGGGGATGGCGACGCTGTCGAAGACCTTGAAGTATTGGTGCCAGGGTCTTGCCTTTTGGGCGCCCTTCAGGACAATGCTGTGCAGCGACTCGAAACTTTCGCGGAGCATGGTGGCCTCATCGACGAAAGGCGTGCTCGCAGGGGGCTCCGAGATCAGCCGGTTACGCATGTCGAGCGCCGTGGCGTAGAGCCGCGCCAGGGAACCGGCCATGTCTTGCATTTCGCGCTGAGAATGAAAATGACTGTTGTGTTGAGGGTAGATGGCGATGAGGCGAGCCCACTCGGACTCCACTTCGGGATAGCGCTCCGCAAGCTCCTCCGTTTTTTCGATGCGGAAGAAGATCGAGGGTTTCAAAAAAGGGCTGCCCGGATCTCGGGCCGTTGCGAGGGAGCTTACGCAGAGGGCCATCAAAACGAGGAGAATTTGGCTCATTCGTTGAAACATGCCCCTAACGCATAGCGTTTGGAGTCCCCAGGGTCCAGTCAATTTCCCCCAGGGGATGACAATTCTTATTTAGCAAAGTGTGAGTCTTTGCCAATGATATGACGAGGTCTAGGTTTTGGGCGCAAAGCGCATTACGCTGATAGACAAATGTCGAATTTGATTAGCAAAACCTCTTTCGTTCTCATCACGACGCTCCTCTTCTCGGCTTGCGGCACCAAGGGTGGCGGCTCCACGAAGTCGCTCAAAAACCCTTCGGTCGCCACCAGCGCCGAAGACTACTTCAAAGTGCGCCCGCAAAAAGAGCTCACGGCCAAAGACTTTGTCGCGGCCTCGCAGAGTGAATACGCGGGCAAACTCGCCGCCGAAGCTTACGAGAAATCCAAAAACCTCATCGACGCTTTCGTGGTGATGTCCTTTGCCCTTGCAGTAGAGCGGCCTCAATCGACGGGTCTCGCGGGTGGAGGATTCCTACTCTTGCGTCACGGGCAGAGTGGTCAGGTGATGGCCATCGACTTCCGCGAAATGGCGCCCCGCAAAGCCACCGCGAAGATGTACTTCGACGGTGAAACGCTCAAAGAAATCGACTCGCGCGAAGGCGTGCGCGCCGCGGGCGTGCCGGGCTTTGTGGCCGGCGTGCTGCAGGCCCACATGCTCTTTGGCCGCACTCCGGTAAAGGAACTGCTCGCGCCGGTGGTGAAACTGGCACGCGAAGGTTTTCCGGTTTACGCGGAACTCGCCTACGCGCTGGAGATTTCTAAAGACATGCTCCTCAAAGATTCTCAGGCTGCGGAGATCTTTTTTAAAAATGGCAAAGCGCTCCGAGCGGGCGATCTCTTGGTGCAAGAAAACCTCGCCAAAACCATTGAAGCCATCGGCAAGTCTGGCCGCAACGGATTTTATCGCGGTGATGTGGCCAAGGCGATCGTCGAGCAGCAGAAGGCCGGCGGCGGTATCATCGAACAATCTGATCTGAACGGCTACCAAGTAAAAATGCGCACGGATCCTGTGCGCACGGTGATCGGCGACTACCAAATTTTCTCGATGCCCCCTCCGAGCTCGGGCGGCACTGCAGTGGTGGAAATTTTGAACACGCTCGAAGCTCTGAACATCAAAGACGTGCCCGCCGCTTCGAGCGCGCATTACCACCTTTTCGCTTCGGCATCGCAAAAGGCCTTTGCCGATCGCGCCAAGTTCATGGGCGATCCAGACTATGTGCCGGTGCCTTTTCGTCGCCTGTCGTCTAAAAAACATGCCAAAGAAATCGCTGCGAGCCTCGATCCGGCCAAGGCCAAAGCCTCGCGCGACGCTGATCCCGAACTCTGGGACATCATCAATCCAAACAAAGGTGCGAAAAAAGAATCCACCGAAACGACACACTTTTCGATGATGGACGCGCGCGGTAGCATGCTCGCCTCCACGCAAACCGTGAACGGATTTTTCGGAGCCCAAGTGATGGTACCGGGCACGGGATTCTTTTTGAACAACGAGATGAACGACTTCTCCGTAGCTGCCGGCGTTCCGAACCTCTACGGAGCGGTAGGCTCCAAAGCTAACGAGATTCAGGCGCGCAAGCGTCCGCTCTCGTCGATGAGCCCCACGCTCGTGATGAAAAAATGGAAGCCCATGCTGGCGCTCGGCACGCCTTCGGGCACGCGCATCATCTCGTGCGTCGCGAACGTGCTCACCGAGCGTTTGTACCGCGAGAAAGATCTCTATTCGGCGGTATCCGCGCTGCGCACTCACCATCAGTGGTATCCCGAAGAGCTGCGCGTCGAAGCGCCGGGCTTCACGTCCAATGTCAAAAAAGAGCTCGTTGCCATGGGGCACAAGGTGGTTGATAGCGACTTGGGCTGCCGCATCAGCGCGGTGGAACGCGAAGATAAGATTCTCAAGGCTGTCGTAGATCCGCGTGGATATGGCAAACCGGTTGGTTTAGGACTTATTGAGAATGTCCCAACCGAAAGCGCCGCAAACTGACCTGGCTCTCAGCATCGAGAACGTCACCAAAATTTACGGCTCAGGTCTTCGCGCTGTCGATGACCTGAGCTTTTCCATTTCTGCGGGAGAGATCTTTGGCCTGCTGGGCCCCAACGGCGCCGGCAAGAGCACGCTCATCGGCATGATCTGCGGACTGGTGCGCATCACCAGCGGCAAGATTTCTGTTTTTGGTGCGGACGTGCAGTCGCAGTATCAAGTCACGCGCTCGCGCATTGGCGTCACGCCGCAAGAGATTGCCATCGACAACTTTTTCCGCGTCGGTGAGGCGCTTCAAATCCATTCGGGTTATTTCGGGCGTAAGGACGATCCCGCGTGGCGCGAGCGGCTCATCGAGCGGCTCGACCTGGGGCCGCACCTCCATAAAAAACCCCTTGAGCTCTCGGGCGGCATGAAACGTCGCCTCTTGATCGCCAAGTCTCTCGTTCATCGCCCCAAAGTGCTCATCCTCGATGAGCCCACCGCTGGGGTGGATGTGGAACTTCGCCGCAGTCTTTGGGCCTTCGTGCGCGAACTGCGCGATGAGGGCATGACGATCCTGCTCACCACGCACTACCTCGAAGAGGCCCAGTCGCTTTGCGATCGCCTGGCGATCATCAATGGCGGCAAGATGGTGGCCTACGACAAGACCTCGAACATCATGAATCAGTTTGGCAAAGGCACCGACGCGCGCCTCGAAGACATTTACGTAGAACTCACCAAAAAAGGGGGCGGCCGTGTTTGATCCGGGCTTCGATTCGTCGCTTTGTTTTAAAACCCTCGTCAAAAAAGAGATCAAACGCTTCTTCTCGGTGTCGGTGCAAACCCTGCTGGCACCGCTAGTGAGCGCCTTGCTCTATCTTCTCGTCTTTGGGGTTTCGCTGGGCGGACGCATCTCGCTCTACGAAAACCTCAGCTATCTGCAGTTTGTGGTGCCGGGCCTTGTGATCATGGGCATCATCAACAACTCCTTTGCCAACGTCTCCTCGTCGCTCTTTTTGTCGCGATACATGGGCAGCATCGTCGACTTGCTCGTGACCCCGCTCACGCCACTGCAGTTTATTATGGGCTATTCGGTGGCGGCGATGATCCGGGGGCTTCTCGTGGGAGGGCTCGTGCTCGGCGTGGGGCTCTGCTTTACCGAGTTGCCGTGGGCCAATCCCGGCATGGCGCTGCTCATCGCGGTGCTCTCGTCCTTTCTCTTTGCCCAGTTCGGCTTTCTTGCGGCGATTTGGTCGAAGAGCTTTGACACCCTCACCATGTTCACGAACTTTCTCATTTTGCCGCTGATCTATTTGGGAGGTCTTTTTTACCCCGTAGAGAACCTTCCCGCGCCCTGGGCGCAGCTCTCGCTGGTGAACCCGCTGGCGTATTTGATCTCCTCCTTTCGTGCCTCTCTCCTTGGGGTGGGGCAGCTGGGCTATGGGGTCTCACTCACGATCACGCTCGTTTTTTGCGCTGCGTTTTTCGCGGCCAACTGGTTTATCGTTCGCAGCGGTTATCGGTTAAGATCTTAGTAATGAAGATTTCTCACCTGGCTTCGCTCATCGCATTCACCTTCGTTCTCGGCTGTTCGTCGAGCAAACCCGACGCCACGGCCAAAATCGTGATCAAGGGCAAGAACGATCTGCCCACCGCCGAGATCGGCGACCCGGGCAAAGCGGCAGCTGCCACCGAAGAAGCCGCCACCGAAGGCGACGTGGCCGCCGAATCCGAAATGAAGGCGATGGCCTGGAATTACGCGGACGCCGGCCCGGCCAAGTGGGCGGCTCTCAATGAGAGCTTCGTTCTTTGCGGCAAGGGCCTCGAGCAATCGCCCGTGAACCTCAAGTGGACGAAACCCATGGTGGGCCGCAAGCTCGCCTTTTTCTATGAGCCCGGCGTTTTCCAAATCGAAGCGCATTCGCAAAAGCTGCAGGTGACCTTCGCCAAAGGCAACCACACGATGATCGACGGTCAGCGCTGGAACCTGGTGGCCATGCAGCTGCACACGCTCGCCGAACACTCGTTCTCTAAAAAGACCTTTCCTCTCGAAGTGCAGCTCGTGCACTACGACGAGGCACAAACCAAACTCGGCATCATTGCGGTGGTCTTTCGCGAAGGCAAAGCCAACCCGGGTCTTGAAACTCTGCTGAAGCATTTGCCCAAGGCGGTGCCGGGTCGCGAATTTGTGGAGAACGAGCCGATCAACCCTTCGCTCTTTTTGCCTCTGGTCACCACACACTACGCCTACCAAGGCTCCATCACCTATCCCCCTTGCACCGAGGGCGTGAGCTGGACGGTTCTCAACACGCCGGTCGAGGCGTCTAAAGAGCAGATCGCCGTGCTCAAAAAGCTCGCCGGCCGCGGCAACGCGCGTCCCGCGCAACCGCTCAACCATCGCAAGCCGGTGAACTATAACTAGGGGACACGGGCTTTAAGGTTGGTGTGGCTGAGTTCGGATCAAATCATCTACGACATCGAGTCGGTAGAGTAGTTCTGCGCCGGTGCAGAACTGCCGGAATGCAGAAACAATTTCCTTTTCCGCCTCGGTAAAAACCCACTCTTGGTCAAAAACCTCTTTGGAGGGCCATACCGCATAGGCAATCCATTCACCCTTCTCGGACAAGTGAAGGCGCGACCCCAGGCTCCCGAGTCTTTTGTAGATGACATTCGTGCCATCATGCCAGGCATTTTGAAACTCAGCTTCAAAACCTTTTTTCACATCAAATCTGTAAACGGCTATAAACATAAGGGTTGCTATCCCCCTTTTTACTGCAAAAAGGGCAGGGCATACGAAGCGCCCTGGTACGACGCCCAGGCGAGAAACGAAAAGTACGCTACCGTCACCCAAAAGCACAGATAACCAAAGGCAATCACATAGCCATCGCGTTCAATGAATCCGAGCGCCAAGAAAAACATCGCGGCTGCGGGAGGCATGTTAGTGCCGGGAATCGGCAGCGGCAGGGCGAGCAGGAATGCCGAGAGAAAGATAAAAGCGCCGCTCATTTTTTTGAGCGAGGCGCCTTCGTGCATGAAACGACCGCGCGGTTTGATGAACTTCTCGGTAAAGCCGAAAACCTTGCGGCCCGCGGTGCACACCGAGAGGATGGTTTTGGTAGGGATCACACGCTGGGCGAATTTTTGTGGAATCCAGGGGTCGCGCTCTAGAAAGATCGCTAGGCCCATGATCATCACCACGGCGCCAATCACGGTAGACATGCCGAACATCGGCACGGGCTGCAAAAAGGGAATCGAGAGCACCACGACCACGAGGCCCAGGCCGCGCTCGCCGATACGTTTGACGAGTTGGCCGATGGTGATCTCGCTCGTGCTGGTGGCCCAGGCTTCGAGTTCGCTGAGGATTTCTGTGATCGAATAAGGTTTGTTCATGCTTTGGCTGCCGTGTTTCATCTGCTGTTTTACCTTTTGTGGAGGGTTATTCGAACAAGGTGTCCGCGAAGTAAGAAAGTATAACATCCGCGCCTGCGCGTTTGATAGAAGTCAGGGATTCGACAAATGCGGCGCGTTCGTTCAGCCAGCCACGTTCGGCGGCGGCCTTGATCATGGCGTATTCGCCGCTCACTTGGTAGGCGGCGATCGGCAGGTGTGTATTCTGCTTTAGGTCCGAAATGATGTCGAGGTAGGCGAGCGCGGGTTTCACCATGAGCATGTCGGCACCCTCGGCCGCGTCGAGCTGCGCTTCGCGCAAGGCCTCGCGGCGGTTGGCGGGGTCCATTTGGTAGGTTTTCTTGTCGCCATGCTTGGGCGCGGAATCCAGCGCATCGCGGAAGGGGCCATAAAATGCGGAAGCGTATTTTGCGGTGTAGGCGAGGATGCCCACGTCTTGAAAGCCTTCGGCGTCGAGGGCGCGGCGCAGATAAGCCACTCGGCCATCCATCATGTCCGAAGGGGCGACGATGTCGGCTCCGGCCCGCGCCTGGGTGAGAGCCATCGAGGCCAGGATCTCCAGGCTTTCGTCGTTGAGAATTTTGCCATCTTTTACCAGACCGTCGTGACCGTCCGAGGAGTAGGGATCCATGGCAACGTCGGTGATAAGGAGCGCTTCGGGCACAGCCGATTTGATTTTAGCGATGCTTTGGGGGAGCAGGCCGTCGGGATTCGAGGCTTCACGTGCCGTGGGATCTTTTTTAGAGGTTTCGATCGCCGGAAAAAGCGCAAAGGCCTTCACGCCCGTGGCGACCGAGCTTTTGATCTTTTCGATAAGTCGATCGCACGAGTAGCGATTCACTCCGGGGAGCGAGCCGATCGGCTCGACCTTGTTTGTGCCCGGACACAGAAAGAGGGGCAGAATGAAATCCGCGGGCGCGAGCTGAGTTTCGCGCAGCAAGGAGCGCAGGGATTCTGTTCGGCGATTGCGACGCGGCCTCGAAATCAGTTCATTCATGAGCGGCGGATCTAACTAAAGGAGAGCCGCGGAATCCACCAAAAACGTGGCAGGACTCGGTAGAGAGGATCGCCGAGTAGCAAGTCTTGACGCACTGGGCAACAAGAATGCTCATCAAGAACGAACGAAAATATTGCAAAGATTTCTTAACCGCCTTAGTTCGAGACCTTCAAAATTTCCCGGCGAGCTCAGGCCCCGCGTTTATTCTCGGCACCACGCGACAACACCTCAGCGGAAATCTAGCGCAGCACGTTTTCGGATCAGAATCGCTACAAACTTTGAACCCTTGGAGTGCCGAATCAATATGTTTTCTCGTTTGCAATACCTTTGGACCCTCATCATTTTCATCGCTAGCGCCAGCGTGGCCATGGCCGAACCTCAACAAGGCAATAACCTCATCGCCTCGCCGATCACCTTTATTTGGTCGGCAACGAAAGCCGAAACCGAAAAGGTCGTCGGTTTTCAATTGTACTATGGCACCACGAGCCGCGGCGTGATCAACGACAAGACTCGCTTTAGCTACGAACAAAATCTCGCCGTCGCCAAAGTTACCACCGGCACGACGGGTTGGTACTCCGGCCAGCTCAATGACCTCTTGCCCGGCACGCGTTACTACGCCGCCGTCACGGCGCGAGCGCAGATTCTCGAAAGCGCTTGGTCCGAAGAAATTTCTTTTGTGACTCCCGATCCCACGCCCGGCGATGCTACGCTGCCCGTGATCTCGCAGCTTAGCGTGGCGAATGGCGCGAGCGCCGGAGATTTACGCTTTCGTTTCCGCGCCAGCGGCGGCGTGAATGGACTGGTTTACCAGATCCAAGGCTCGCGCGATTTGCAGACCTGGGAAGTGATCGATACCTTCGAGCCCACCGAGGCCGCCGCCTCCGAAGATTTCGACATCGCCGCTCCCGCGGGCGCGCGGTCGTACTTCTTCCGCGTTTCGATCGATTAGTTTTTATTCTGACACAAAGCTGTTCAAAGTGTCACCGATGCGAATTGCGCATCGGTGACCTCCACCGTAATTCTGATTTCAGAAATCACGAACGGAGGAACCACAATGAACAAGCTAAAACTTTTTTCCACCCTTACTCTCACCGCTCTTTTGCCCGGAGTCGCATTCGCCGATCAGTGCGCTGTGCTCAGCGAAAAGCAAGCCAAAGCCGCAGTCGCGGCGATTTCACTCACTCAGCGCGTAGGTCACCTCTGTGAACCTTGCGGCGAGGAGCCCACGGAAATCGGCGGCCCCACCTTTGACGAAGCCACCGAGAGCGTCGGCATCCGCAAATGGGATGGCCACAGCAAACGCAATCAATTTGAAGTGCTGATCAACGATCAGCCCGTGGATCTCGCATACACCTACGTGCTGATGAGCACCTCTACCGACAACGGCGCCAAGAACTACGTCAACCTAGCGCTGCTCGCAGGCTGCGACGCTTCGGGCGTGACCCCAGTGCTCAAAGTCGGTGAATAAGCACCTCGCCCATTAGGGCGAGGTGAAGATGTGATCGTGCGAATGGATAGGGCGGAGGATCTTGCCTAAGGCAATGAGGGGGAGCCCTTCGATGGCGCTCGGATCGCTTGTTTCGAGCGATTCGATGAGCCAGGTGCCGCTAGCTTCGATTTTCAGCGAACCTGCGCAGTCCCAGGATTTGTCGCGCTCGATGACTTCGCGGGCCTCGAGGCTCGTGAAGTTGCGCAGCGTGATCTTGGTGCAGTCGACGTGATGAAAGGCGTGCTCGCCGTAAATCACGCAGAGGCCGGTGAGCAGCTCTTGCGTACCACCCTTGAGCTCCATGAGCTGCACGAGGGCGGCTTCCACATCGCCGGACTTGCCGTAGATTTTCCCGTTTGCGGTGAGCACTTGGTCCGAGCCAATCACCACAGCTTCGGGGTATTCGCTGGCCACGGCGCGTGCTTTGGCCTCGGAGAGGGCTTGCACGAGCTCGCGCGGCGATAGGCCACGAGTTTTATAGGGTTCTTCGTCGACTTTGGGGTCGATGCTTTTAAAATCAATACCCCAACGCTTCAGCAGGGCGGCGCGATATTTGGACGTCGAGGCGAGTATCAGTTTGACCATCATTCTCAGCCATATCGTGAAAATTATTTGCGGTCCAGGACCGCTTTGGGCTACGTTCGGCCCCACAAAATGACAACGAAATTACGCAATATGCCCGACGTGGCCCACGAGAGTCGTGCGGCCGTGAGCGGAAGGCTCGATCGAGTGGGGATGTCCAAAATCGAAGTGGCGCTGAAGATCGCTGGCGGGGACCTGGGCGAGGTACTCGTGCCGGCCCTGGCCGACGCTTATGTGAACATCGTGGACCCCCAGGCCAAAGGCATTCACATGTCGCGCCTCTTTTTGCATTTGCACGAGGGCCTGCGTTCGGGCCCGCTGAGTCCCGCACTTGTCGAAAAAATTGCGGGAGAATTTTTAAAAAGCCACTCCGGCATCGCCGACACCGCACAGCTCAACATTGATTTTCAGCTGCCGCTGAATCGCCGTGCGCTTGTGTCGAACAACGTTGCTTTTCGTCACTATGCCGCGCGCATTTCGGTGCTCAAATCGCACGCACAAAATTACGTTGAGGTGCAGGTGGTGGTACCGTACTCGAGCACTTGCCCGTGCTCAGCGGCGCTCGCTCGCCAATTGATTCAAGAAGAATTTTTAAAAGACTTCGCCGCGCAAAAGAGCGTCGAGGTGGAAACCGTTTCGCAGTGGCTGCGCAAGGAAACCTCCATTGTGGCCACTCCGCACAGTCAGCGTTCGTACGCGACGGTGGGATTGCGCTTTGAGCGTTTCGACAAGGCGCTCGGCCACGCGCAGCTGATTGAGCTCATCGAGGGCGCGCTCAAAACGCCCGTGCAAGCGGCCGTCAAACGCGAAGACGAGCAGGAATTTGCCCGCCTCAACGGCACGAATTTGATGTTCTGCGAAGACGCCGGACGCAAGCTGCAGTCGGCCGTCGCCGGTCTTGATGGGCTCTTTGATTACCGCATTCACGTGGCGCACGTGGAGTCGTTGCACCCGCACGACGCCGTAGCGATCGTCGAGGGCGGCAAGTCTTCGGGTTGGAATTTCTAGATTTCGATATCCCAAAAATAATTCGGCGACGGGGTAGTTAGACCCCCGCCGCCGAGAAGATGGATCCGACCCGTTCGGCGGAATACGCCGCGCGGATCGGACCATAAATGATGCAATCGTACTAAGCCGCTTTTTGAGCGGGTTTGGCCACTGGAGTGCCGAAGTCGACGCTGGCGATGCAGCTAGCGACGAAGTCACGCACGTTGGCGGGCATGTCCTTCAGCGAGAGCTTTTTCTTTTGGCCATTTTCCGTAACGATGCGGCCTTTGAAGCGCATGCGACGGTTTTCGGGGCCAACCATATAGCTCATTTCAAACTCGCAAGGTTCTTGGAAGAACTTGCGGGGAGCTTCGTCGCGAACTTCAAGCAGGGCTTTGCTCATGTCTTGCGACTTGGTTTTGAAGATCTCACCTTCGCAGGTGATGCTGATGGTCATTTCAAGTGGGAAGCCGCCGGCTTTGCGGTTCGGCAGCGCGCTCACGCCTTTGGGCGCTTTGAGCCTGCCAGCGAACTCGGGAGCGTCGCTCACGGGTTTCCAGCAACCCCAATCGGAGCACCAGGCGAGCCAGTCGCCGGGGGCGGCCGAGGCGTTCACGTGCTCAGCAGCTTGGTGTAGGTACATGGACTTTGTCCTGGTTGAAGTTCTTACGTTGTATAAAATCCAATATGATTTTGACATAGTGACCCCATGATACGGAGCCGCCGAGAGCACACAAAATCAAGATTTGATGAAGTTCCCGGCCCGCGAATATGGCCATCCTTAAACAAGTAAATTCAGGCCTTTAACCCCTAAGGTATCCGTTAGAAGTAACGGATACCTTTTTAGAGATGACTGCCAACGGGCTCGCGGTCCTTGTTATTGAGGTAGTAGTGCGAGAGGTAGTCCTTAATAATGGTCGAGCTTTTCACGCGCCAGAACTTTTCGTGCACCGTGACCGCCGCGAAGGCCAGCTTTTGCTGTCCGCGCTGGGAGTAGCCCACGAACCAGTCGCAGCGACCCTTGGGGTTCTCCGAGTCCAGGGTGCCAGATTTGGCGCCGACCATGACGTCTTGCAATTTGCGGTGGCGCGAGAAAGTGCGAAACGACTTGCGGCCTGTGCCGCTGAGAATGGTCTCTTTCATCAGCTCGCGCATGCTGAGCGCCGTTTGCGGGCGCATTGTGCGCGACACGAGCTCGGGCACCGATTCGTAGAGTTGGGCGCCAGTGTTTTTGTCTTTGAGGCTGTAGACAACGTAAGGAGCCATCATTTCGCCGTTGTTCACGATCGAGGCCGCGAGCATCGCGCCGTGCACGGGGCTGAGGGTGTTGCTCGCCGTAAAGCCCGAAGCGGCTTCCACCACGCTCCACTCATCGTCGGTAGGCAGGCCCGTGGTGCCAAAGGGCAGGGGCAAGTCCGATTTGAAATGTTGGTTAAAGCCAAAGAGCTCAGCGTAGTGGGCCATCTTTTGCGAGCCCACGTAGAAAATCCCCATCTTGCCAAAAACCGTGTTCACCGATTGCCCAAAGGCTTTGCGCAGGCTCGGATAACGGGTCCAGCGATTGGTATTCGTGCTCATCACGTTGCTGCGGTAGAGCGTGGTGCCCCGTCCGTTGAAAGGAATTACGGTGTCGGGGGTCATGAGCCTTTGGTCGATGGCGGCCGTGGCGGTGACGATCTTGAATACCGAAGCGGCCGGAAATTCGTTGTTTGCGATGAGGTTCGAGTTGAAGCCCGCCTCCGACGTGTAAGAGACCAGGGTCAGGATCGCGCCCGTGTGGGCGTCCATCACGGCAAGGGCGCCGTAGTCGGGTTTCCACTGCGAGAAGATTTTGCGAGCGTAGTCCTGCGACTCTTGATCGATCGTGTACTCGGGGACGGTGGTGATGATCTGCTCGCCGTCAGCGAGAGTGAGCTCTTCGGGCAGCTGGTTGAGGTTGGGCATGCGCCTTAGGGCCTTGGCAATGTCGTCTTTGCTGAGTACCCAGGGGCTCGCCGGCTGCCAGCTGAGTTTAAAGAACAAAAAGAAGAGTACCATGGCGCAAATGCCGACCACGTACCAGTACGCCTTAACGGAACCCCGGCTCATCCTATTCATTGAAACAGATAAAGGAGGCCAGGGTCAACCCGGGGTCATTTCTTGGCGGGAGCGATGATTTTACGCACTTTTTGAGAGTACTCGCGTAGGGCTTCGTTGAGCGCCAGGCCCTTCGCCATTTTTTTCTTTACGAAAATCGACACGAGCAGATGGCTCAAAATTTCGCCATCGTCGCCGCCCTCAACGTTTAATGTGTTCTCGAGCGAGGTTTCGAAAGTTTCTGCTGCGCGCTCCAAAGTTTCGAGTTCGTGGGCTTCGACCAGCGCTCTGACGACGGCGGGCTTCACTGCACTTGTTCCTTCATGCGCTCGATGAACTTCACGAGGCCTTCTTTTTTAGCGGTCGAAAGCCCGCCCAAGTATTTGCCCTTGTGAAACGCGGCTACGAAAGGAAGGTTCGTGACGTCGATGCCTTCGCGAAAGCTCTCGTTGTCGTCGCCATCGATTTTAAAGTACGCCAGTTCGGCTTGTTCGCGAGAAACCTCTTCGAAAATTTTGTAGAAAAGGCGGCAAGAACCGCACCACGAAGCGTAGATGTCCACAATTGCGAGGTCTTTGTCCGCGACGTTTTGCTGAAAGTTAGCGTCATTGAGTTCTAGGATTTGCGACATGCCAAAACATATACGCTGCGGTGTAGCGACCGGTCCAGTGTCTTTTCGCGTTAAAGTAGGTTAGATCTCCAGGTATGTATCTCAAAAAGAAATCCGTTTGGGGATGGGCGCTTTACGATTGGGCAAACTCGGCTTTCGCCACCACGGTGATGGTCGCTTTCTTTCCGGTACTTTTTAAAGGTTATTTTACACAGGGACAGCTGGCTACTGAATCCACAGCCAAGCTCGGACTTTTCAACGCGCTCGCCACGCTGATCGTGGCGTTGCTGGCGCCGCTGCTGGGTGCCGCCGCCGACAAGGGCTCGCGCAAAAAGAAATTCCTCGCTTCGGCCGCCTTCCTCGGGGCCCTTGCCACCGCCGGCCTCGGGCTCGCGCATCAGGGGCAGTGGCTGCTTGCGGGCCTGTTTTACATGTTCGGCTCCGCGGGCTTCGGCGCTTCGATTTCGTTCTCGGATTCGCTCCTCAATGACATCGCTAACGAAGACGAAGTGCACGGCGTCTCGGCGCTCGGCTACGCCATGGGTTACCTCGGCGGCGGCCTGCTCTTTGCGCTGAACCTTTTTATGGTCGCCAAACCTGAGCTCTTCGGTCTTGCGGACCAAACCGCAGCTGTCAAAGCCTCCTTCGTGACCGTGGGCATCTGGTGGGCGATCTTCTCGATTCCCGTGCTCCTGTGGGTCGACGAACCCAAGCAAAAATCCGAACCGCTTATGAGTTCCATCAAAATGGCGATGCGTGAGCTCAAGCAGACAGCCAACGCCGTGCGCGGCCAGCGCAGCGCTTTTTTATTTTTGCTCGCCTACCTTGTGTACAACGATGGCGTTGGCACTTCGATCAAGATGGCCGTGGACTTTGGCCTTTCGATTGGCCTCGATTCCACGCGCCTCTCGCTGGCGATTTTGATGGTACAGTTTGTCGGATTCCCTCTGACGCTGCTCTTTGGCTGGCTCGCCAAACGATTTCATCCCAAGACGGCCATCTACATTTGTCTCGCGGTATACTTTTGTGTGACGATCTGGGCCGTATTCATGAATACGATCAACGAATTTTTCGGCATGGCTGCCGTCATCGGCTGCGTGCAGGGAGGTGTGCAGGCGATCTCGCGCTCGTTTTACGCGCAGCTCATCCCCAGCGAAAAGTCCGGAGAATTTTTTGGCTTCTTCAACATGCTGGGCCGCTTTTCGGGCCTTTTGGGCCCGCTCTGCATGGCGGGTATCGGCCTTGTCACCGGCAATAGCCGTTTGGGCCTGCTGGCCGTCTCGTGCTTTTTCGTGGTGGGCGCATGGATGCTCTCGCGCGTAAAAGTCTCTGCGAGCGAATTGCGCACCGCCAAATAAATCGCAGTGCGCCGAGGGCCGGAAATTTTCGCGATGATCGTTTATAGTGGAATTTATGCAACAAAGACCTTGGCTCAAGCAATATCCCCTGTCCGTATCCCACGAAATTGATCCCGATGCCTACCCAACGGCCGTTTCGGTAGCCACCGAAGCCTTTTCCAAATTCAAAGACAAGGTCGCTTTCGAAAACATGGGCGTGGGCATCACCTTTGCCCAGCTCGAAAAACAAGTGAATCACTTCGCCGCTTACCTGCAAAAGGTTTGTGGTCTCAAAAAGGGCGATCGCATCGCGATCCAAATGCCCAACGTGTTGCAATACCCCGTGGTGCTCTTTGCCGCACTCAAAGTGGGTCTCGTGGTGGTCAACACCAACCCGCTCTACACCGAACGCGAGATGGAACATCAGTTCAAGGATTCGGGCGCCAAGGCGGTCGTGATCATGGCGAACTTCGCTTCCAAGCTCGAAGACATCCTGCCGCGCACTCAAATCAAACACATCATCGTCACCGAAATTGGCGACATGCTGGGCTTTCCCAAGGGCATGATCGTTTCGTCGGTGGTGAAGTATGTGAAAAAGATGGTGCCGCTCTACAATTTGCCTTCGGCGGTATCCTTTAAGCGCGCCCTCATCCTGGGCGCTTTGCGCAATCTCGACCCTGTGCCTCTGGACTCGGGCGACCTCGCCTTTTTGCAGTACACCGGCGGCACAACGGGCGTCTCTAAAGGCGCCATGCTCTCGCACCGCAACGTGGTGGCCAACATGCAGCAAATTTCGGCGTGGATGTCGCCCGTGCTCAAAGAAGGTGTCGAAGTGGTGATCACACCGCTGCCGCTCTACCATATCTTCTCGCTCACGGTGAACTGCCTCTCGTTTATGAAAGTCGGCGGCAAGAACGTGCTCATCACCAACCCGCGCGACATTCCCGCGTTTGTAAAAGAATTAAAACGCGTGCCCTTTACGGTGATCACCGGTGTGAACACGCTGTTCAACGGTCTGCTCAACAACGAAGAATTTCGCGCCATGAGTTTCAAAACGCTCAAGGTCTCCGTGGGCGGTGCCATGGCCGTGCAAAAGGCCGTGGCCGAACGCTGGAAAGAAACCACCGGTTGTCCACTCACGGAAGGTTATGGCCTTACGGAATCTTCGCCCGTGCTCTCGTGCAACCGTATCGACGGTTACGAAAAGATCGGCACCATCGGTTTGCCTCTGCCCTCGACCGACATCTCGATTCGCGACGAAGACGGCAAAGTGGTTGCCAACGGTGAGCCCGGTGAACTGTGCGCCAAGGGGCCGCAGGTGATGCGCGGCTACTGGCAGCGTCCCGACGAAACCGAAAAAACCATTCGCGACGGCTGGCTCTACACCGGCGACATCGCCATTCAAACGGACGATGGTTACTTTAAAATCGTCGACCGCAAAAAAGACATGATCATCGTCTCGGGCTTTAATGTGTATCCCAACGAAATCGAAGACGTGGTGGCCTCGCATCCCGGAGTGCTCGAAGTGGCCGCGATCGGTGTCGAAGATGAAAAGTCTGGCGAAGCGGTAAAAGTTTTTGTCGTTAAAAAGAATCCTGCTCTGACGGCCCAAGCGGTGAAAGATTTCTGCCGCGACAAGCTCACCTCGTACAAGGTGCCCAAGTTTGTCGAGTTCAAAGACGAATTGCCCAAAACCAACGTTGGCAAAATCCTGCGAAGAGCGCTAAGAGAAGATGGCTCTAAAAAATAGAGCATATTAAGGAGTTCGCAGAAAATGGGAAGAGGTTGGGTTCACGGCGTTCGGGTCGCATCGGCGGCCAAAAAAGGCAAAGCGTTTACCAAAATCGCTAAAGAGATCACCGTAGCGGTGAAACTCGGTGGCGGTGATGCCGAAGGCAACCCTCGACTGCGGACTGCCCTGCGCGAGGCCCAAAAGAACTCGATGCCCAAGGACACCGTCGATCGCGCGATCAAACGCGGCCTTGGCGCCACCGACGAAGCCGCCCTCGAAGAGATCATTTACGAAGGTTATGCTCCTCATGGTGTGGCCTTTCTTGTGGAAGTGCTCACCGACAACCGCAACCGCAGCATTCAGGATCTGCGCGCCATCGTAACCCGCAAGAGCGGTAACATGGGCGAGCCCGGGTCGGTGCTTTGGATGTTCGACCGCCTGGCCTCGGTGCTTGCCACCAAAGCCGGAGCCACCCTCGACACGGCCGAAGAAGCCGCTATCAATGCCGGCGCCAACGAAGTCCAGGACCTCGGCGAAGGCCATTGGCATTTCTGGGCCGACATGACCGAGATGGACGCGGTCTCCAAGTCGCTCGTGGAGCAGGGCTGGACAGTGGAAAAGAGCGAGCTCTCCTACAAGCCCAAAACCCCCATGGAACTCAGCGAGACCCAAGAGGCCGATGTGCAGGTTTTCCTCGATGCCGTCGACGATCACGACGACGTAAAGCGTGTGTTTTTAGCTCTTTAACCCAAGTTTAGACGCCCCTTTTCTATGCCACGGCGCATGGGGATATGGGGCTTTCGGCTCATTGACGCGGCGCAAAAGAAGTGCTAGGACGTCTCCATCGGGCTAGGGTCTGCCCCGACGTTGATAATATGAGAGCACGAAGGATTCATTTTTCGTTCGGATTGTTGCTGACGGCGCTGAGCTGCGGCAAGGCCGATGAGGTTGTGAAACTTCCGGTCGACATCGAACTCGACCCCGGACTTAGTCACTCTCAACAAACCACCATCAAAGAAGACTTCGAATGGCTCATCGACCTCGAGATGCCCGCCGCTGACGCTCCTGCTGTTCCCACCCGGGAGCAACGCGTGCTCTGGGCCGAACGCCAAGCCCATCTCCAAAAGTTCCAGAATCCCGAACGTGACGAAGGCAAGATGGAAATGGAACTGCTCAACACCTTTGAGCAAACCCCCGCGGTTTCGCGCTGGTTCGAAGAGATTTTCGGCGGCTCCGAGTCCAGCGACGTGGTCAACTTCGTCGACGATCGTATCAATTATCTCGAGGCGCCCAATCGCAATCCCAACGAGCGCCTCTACCTGGCCACCGCCAAAATGAATACCTACACTCCAGCCTTCAATCGGGGTACGGAGCTTTTCTTTACCGCGTTAGGAGCGGGCGAGTCGCTCCGCTACAGCTTCGCGGGGCGCTTCTTGCCCCTCGACGACTCGCGCGTGGGGCTTGTGAGCCTCGGAAAATCTTTCTTTCAAATCAGTCATCCCCTGCCCGCAGTGGAGCACTTGGCGCGCATGAGCCTCTTGGTGCACGAAGCCCGCCACTCGGATTGCACGCACGGCATTCGCCGCTCGGATCTCAAAAAAATGATCATGGGCATCGAAGCCTCCGACAAGACTTGCGGTCAAGTGCATGTGGTGTGCCCAGAGGGGCACGACTATGCGGGCGTACACGCCTGCGACGCCAGTCCCTGGGGTGCTTACGCAGTGGACTCGGTTTTTGTGACTCGCCTCGCTCAATGCGAAGATTGCCCTGAAGAGTATCTCCAAGCCGCCATGATCATGGGCATCGATCGTCGCAGTCGCGTCTTGGTGCGCGACGACATGTTCCGCGGCGTTCTCGGGAAACCCGACATGACCCATAATCCCAAACTAATTGAGGACACGCCATGACATTCAAACGCAAATTCTTATTAGCCATGCTCGCAATCGCCGGTTTCTTTGTGGTGCAACTCGCCATTCGCAGCAAGCTTCGCCACGAAAACGTCAAGGCGACGATCCGTGCTCAGGCTCAATCGAAGATGGTGCTTCCCATCGCCGCTATGGCCGAAAGCGCCAAAGTGGATGGTCAAGAACTCAAGAACGTGATCTTTGTGGATTTGCCCAAGCTCGTGGATGAGATGCCACGCGACGAAAAGATTCTCGAAGAGGTCAAGCAGAGCGTGCACAGCGTGCCCTCGAGCTTGATGGACTTTACAGTACTCGTGAGCAAAAAAATGAAGCAGGCGCGAGATAATTACTTTTACGCCGAGGCGCTCTTTTCAGAATTCGACAGCTGCGCCGCTCAGGACGACGAGCGCAATATCACTCTGCGCGCCTACTGCCTGGCCAACGCCAAGCGTCTGGTGACTTGGTATCCCAATCTCGCGGCGCGCTGGACCGAGCTGGCCGAACGAGTTGGCACCCATGTGCTAGAGCTAGTAGACTTGGGCCAAGGCTGAACTCGTAAGTGACTCTTTCAACATTAATCCTCGTGATGATCTCCGCCTTCGGATGGTCTCTCTTTGACATCTCCCGCAAAAAAACAGGCATGCTCTTTAGCGCGCCCGTTGCCCTGCAAGTTTACATGCTGCTGACGCTGCCGATCTTTCTAGGTTGGGCCTGGGCCATCGGTGGTTTCACTGTGGCCAACTCGTACTGGGGGCTCGGGCTCTTGGGGATCTTGGTAAATTTCTTGGCCAATTGGACCTTCATCGAATCGGTGAGCCGTTCGCCACTCTCACTCAGCGTGCCCATGCTCGCTTTTGTGCCGGTATTTTCTACCGTCTTTTCGTACCTTCTCTTGGGTGAGGTGCTGAACACGCACCAGCTTTTCGGGGTAGGTGTAGTGGTGGCTGGTTCGTTTTTGCTGAACGGAAGGCCCAAATTTCGCGGCTCCGAAGCAGGCCCTTGGCTCATGTTTGTCGCGGCCATGCTCTGGGCGCTGATGATGGTCATCGACAAAATTTGTTTGCGTAGCACTTCGGTGCCCATGCACAGCACGATACAAACGATCGGCATCATCGTGTGCACGTCGTTCCTCTTGCACCGCCGTGGACTGCGCTTGAATTTTGTTTCGTCGGTGCGTGCTGGCTCCCTTTATCTTGCTGTAGGGGTGGTGGGCTGTGTGCTCGGTGCCGGGCTGCAGATGCTCGCCATCGACAAAGTGGATGTTGCGATTCTCGAGGCGGTCAAACGTTCGGCGAACATGGGGTTCACGATTTTTTGGGCCTACGTTGTTTTCGGTGAACGAGTGACTCCACGCACGTTCCTTGCTCTGGGCGTTTTGCTCGGGGGTACCTTTATCGTGCTGCAAGTGCTATAACCAAAACGAGTATGCAGCTCGCACGTTCGTCGTTCGGATTCCGTCCGCACCTCCTTGCTATCGCTCTGGCGTGCACAAACGCGGCACTCGCTGTAGCCCAGTCGTCGGCTTCGAAAGTTCTTCCTGTGGATTATGAGCTCCGCGGCAAAGGCATTTTGCTCCAGGTCAGCGAAGTGGTGCCCGTTTTTGCGCGCCCCGATCCCAAATCTGCAAAACTCGCCGAAGCCGATGTGGGCACCGTGCTCCTGGCGGTGGATCTCTCTCCCAAGCGCACGTGGGTGCGGGTAGAAGACGACGAAGGCACTCAGGGGTGGGTGCCAGTGGATCGCACCGATTTGGGAGAGCTGCTCGAAGCTCAGATCAAAATTCGCGAGGCTGAAATCGAATCCACGCGCGAGACCCTGGCTGCGGCCAAAGAGGCCGCACAGGAAAATGCCGAAGCCTCGGTGCAGTCGTTTCAGTCGGGCTCGGAGATCGTGCATGTGCTTGGGCCCCTCTACCAATTTGCAAATCCTGGTGGCGGTGGTTTTTTATATTCGCTGCTGTTTCAGTTTTTTGTGCCCGAGCGCGGAATCTTGCGTCAGCGCGCCTTCGGTCCTGAATTTGCGTGGACGCGCAAAGATGATCGCCATCAATACGAATTTCGTTTGCGTTACACATCGAAATTTTCGCGTTGGGGCCGTCTCAGTTATGGTCCCGACGTCGCCTATCATTTTTCGAACGCGGCCGTGGGCGCTCGTTTTGCCCTGGGCTACCGAATCGGCTATGACGTGACTCCGTGGTTACCGCTCGAGATTCGCGGTGCTGTGACGACTCGTTCGACCGACCGCTGGTTGGGCGAGATTTCTTGGCGAGTGAGGTTTTGATGACAACGAGTACGACATTCAGATCTTTGACCCTTGGGGTTTTCTTTGCTGCTGTGGCGATAAGCTTCGCGGCACCGCCTCAGGATCTTAGCGTTTTCGAAAGCGCAAAGGGCGAAGACGGCTCCACGGCTCCCGTCAAAGCCAAGCGCCCTGCGCGCCTCAGCGAATCACAAATTACGGCTGGCGACACGCCGCCGCCCTCGGCAAACTCAGCTCGCGATGCCAATGCAAGGGTCGTCAAGTTCGACGTGCTCTGCCGCGAAACAGGCGGACGTCAGGGCAAGGCTAAGGTCAAACTCGCCACTGGCGCGCGCGTCGTGCAACTTGGGATCAAACAAAACTGGTCGCACGTCACCTTCGCTCCGCAGCAGCCCCCCTGCTGGGTGCCCGCCACCTCGCTCGCTAAACAGCGCTAAACGGCAAGGTCCTCAAGACCATTCGTCTTGGAAGCCTTGATAGAGCTTTTTCTCTGACTTGCGCAGTGATTTCTCGATTTGTGACAGTGCTGCACGTGCCTTTTCGAAAGGCGCTTTGCTCGCCATTTCGGCTTCTGCGCTCTTGCCGCTGAAACGCATCGAATCCAACTCTGCCCAATAAGCCTTGAGCGTGTCGAGAATCTTGTAGTTCTCAGGTGAGAGGTTTTGCTTCAGCACTTGTGCAAAGTCTCCACGCGAAGATTCCGAATGCAATTGATGCTCGATGTGCGCTGCCTTGAGGTAACCCACCAGTCGCAGACGCGACCACTGGTCGAGCTTTTCGGCGAGCTTGCGTGCACTGAACTTTTGGTTTGCGAGGAATTCTTCTTCGAGATGCGTCCACGGATAAGTTTTCAAAAATGTGTCGCGCTCTTCGCCACGTTTGCGGCGCCATAGCATGGTGAGAAAGGCCACCAGAGCGAGCAAGTGAATGCCGAAGACCGTATGAGAGCCAAAAAACATCGGGTCGCCCACTTCGTGCAAAGGCACCGAGCGCTCGTGCGCCGGTGGTGCAGCGAGGTCGATCCACTCGCGAGGTTTTTGGGGAGCGGCAGTGGGTTCGTCGTTGCCATTGGTGTTGTTCGCCGCGCCTGCACCAATGCTGATCGCAAGGGCGGGAATTTTGAGGCGTCGGTATTCGGCTTTGGCCGGGTCGAAATAAGACCACTCGGTTTCGGGAATCGGAGCTTCGCCCGCTTCGCGAGGATTCAGCAGGTATTCGAACTGGATGGTGCCCGATCCGCGCTCGTCCATGACTCCGGGGTGCGAGGCCATGTTCGTAAGGTCGAGCTTCGCGGGGAATTGAATCTTGGGCGCTTCGATGGCTTTGAGATTGCCTAAGCCTGTGATGTTCACCACAAGCGAAAAGGGCTGGCCGGCTTTGACATTGGTGGGTGGGGTGAGGGTCTCGAGCGAAAACTGACCCACGGCGCCGGTAAAGGACTCGGGTTTGGGAATCGGTAGCGGCTTCACGAGCACCTGCACCACTTCGCTGGCCTTTTCCATGGGAATCGCGGGGCCTATGCTTGGTTCAAAGGGCGTGCCATAGATCAGCGACTGGGCGAGGGCGTCGCGGTCGATGCCACCCACCATGCGCAGTTTGAAATTCATCTGATCGATGCGCAACGAGCCCTCTTTGAGCGGGAAGAGCGCGTAGCGTACGAGTTCGGTTTCAAAAAACGATTTGCCCTGGATGATCACCGGGCGAGGCTCAAAGAGCTTGGGAATGAGGAGGTCTTCTTTGAGGAAGCCTTTGAACTCGGGGAACTTGGTGATCTCCGGCTCGCGCATGGCTCGCGACTTGGTGTAGGCGCGGTAAGAGACTTCGATCATCTCGCCCACAAAAACCGTGGTGCGTTTGACCAGGGCTTTCACGAAAAAAGTTTGGCGCCCGTCGCCGGGAATTGCAAAGTTGTAAGTGTTCTCTTGCGGCAATGGCTGCAGCGAGGGGTCGTCAAAGAGGTCTTCTTCACGCGGCAAACCCGGAACGCCAGGGCCCCAGAGCGGATTAGGATCTTCGGGCAAGTCGTCGGGTGACTTCGGAGGGGTGGGCATGGGCATCGGTCGCGGAGCACGGGCTGCGCCCCCGCCAGAGCCAATGGGCACCTCGTCGACTTGGATGCGCACGGGCTGGGTGGTGTAACGCTTGGAGCCCACGCTGAGCCCCACCGCTGGAATCTCCAGTGTGCCTTTGCGCTTGGGCGAGAGAATGTAGGTAAACTCATTCTCTTGTTTGACGGTCATCACGCCGTTTTCGTATACGGTGCCCATCTTGGGGCTAGCGAATTCGCGAATGAGTTCCCAATCGGTCAGAGCCTTGGGAAAGTCCGGGCGGCGAATGTAGTCGGTGCTGTTGGTGCGCACCTGAATCGAAAAGCGAACGGGCTCACCCGAGCGGCTCCGGCAAGGATCACAAGCTGTTTCCACAAACGTAGCCGCGTGCAGAGTGCTTGCAGCTACAAATCCCAACCCAATAACAAAATTTCGCCCGAACATGCCGCTTAGAATAACAGTCTCAAAACCAAAACTCACCAATCCCCCCGCGGAAAACACCCAACGCGTCAGCGGATGCGGTTACCAGGGGCGGTCGCTTTCGGTGGGGGAGACGTCTCCCTCTTCGCCCTCTTGCATGTTCTGCTTAGATTGCTGTTGACCCTTGCGTTGCTGCACCTGGCGATCTTGGTTCGAGACGCTGTTCAGAATTTGCTGGGCCTGCGATTGGTTGACGTCGGTGCCCGTGAATTCGGGTTCGCGGCGCTGGCCTTGACCCTGCGATTGGCCCGAGTCTTTTTTGCCATCTTTCTGATCGCCCTCACCTTCGCCCTGACCCTGCTCTTTTTCGCCTTCGGAGCCGCCGCCCCCACCGCTGCCTTCGCCCGACGAAGAGGACTGCGATTTGACGAGCAGGTGCGCGATGTTGGTTTGGGTCATCTCGGTGAGTTTTTTGGTCTCATCGCTCTCGGGACTTTCGGCTGGGCTATGAAGGCTGCGGTAATAACTCACCAGCGCTTCGTTGTTCTTTTCAAGCAGCTCAAGGCTCTGGGCATTTTGGTAGAGAATCTCTTTGCTGAGCTTTTTGACGAAAGGCGAATCCTGGGCGAGGAGCTTGCCGAATTCTTTTTGCGCCGATTCAACGCGTTTCTTTTGCTCGTCGCTGAGTTTGTTCTTTTTCTCTTTGGCCATCTCGCCCATCACACCAAGCAGGTTGGCGCTGGCCCAGTTGTAGAGGATGAGCGGGTTGGCAGCGTCGCCCGCCAGGGCGTCGTTGATCGCCGCGTCTGCGCCGGCCACATCGCCGCTTGCGAAGCGCTTGACGGCGGCGTTGTTCTTAAGGCGCGGACCGAGCCCTGCGTGGGCGCTCGCGCCAATCAAGGCGAAGAAGCCGAGACTACGTGGTGCGAGGAATTTCATGGACGGCGCCTCCAAAAGCGAAAGAGCGACCAGGGAAACTTGATCTCAGTCAGGAAAAAGTCCCACAGCAAAAACAAAAGAGCGATCGCCAGGGGAATCTGAAAGCGGTGCTCCTTGGAGAACTTCGATCCTGCGTCCTGCGAGCTGCGTTTGAACTTTTTGGTGGCCTGGTAAAAGTCTTCCCAGGCTTTGAGACCGTTCTCGGCGTAAAACACTTGGCCCTGGGTTTCGCTCGCAAGTTTTTTGAGCGATTCGTCGAGGAGCTTTGTCACTGCGTCGCCACCCGCGACGCGGTCTTTGACGTAGTACTTGAGCTGGCGACGCTCGTCGCGCACGGGAATCTTGGCGCCGGCTGCGGAGCCCACGGCAATCGAAAAGACCGGAATGCCGAGCGATACGATGCGCTTGACGATGGGGCTGCTCACGGTGTCGGCCGAGGTGTCTTCGCCATCGGTGACCAGAGCGATGAGCTTTGAGGATTCCCACTCGAGACTTTCCGGAGTGACGGTATCGTCGATTTTCAGCGCGCGCAGGCAAGTGCGCAGCGCGGCCTCGAGCGAGGTGGCCTGGTTGGAGATGAACGAAGGGTCGAGCGGCGACAGGTAGTTGATGAGCGCCGCATAGTCGGCTGTCAGCGGGCTCGCGGCATAGGCCGAACCGGCGAAGGCCACGAGCGTGACGCGGTCACCGCCCATACGTGGCAAAAAGGAGGTGAGCTGGTTCTTGGCCTGGTCGAGACGGCTGGGGAGTATGTCTTCGGCGAGCATCGAACGCGAGAGGTCGAGTGCGATGCAGAGGTCGAGGCCTTCGGTTTTGAGAGCCTGTTCTTTTTGTCCCCATTGCGGTCCCATGTACGCGAGAATCACAAATAGCAATCCCCCTACGTAGAGTGCGGTTTTCAAGGGGCGGTTCACGGGGCGGGCGTAGGCGAGGGCGTCGCTGCGCACGAGATTCCATTTTTTGAGCACGCGCACGCGAGCGCGTGCTACGAGAATGAGGAGAGCGATCACCACACCGAGCAGTGCAAACCACAGGGCGTGGGCCGGAAACGCGAAGAGGTTTTCTACAAAGGGAATTCTCACGGGAGTTTCCTCCAACGGGTGTTGAGTAGGATGCCTTCGATGAGCAGCAGAACGAGCGCGGCGAGGATCCACGGCCAGGCCTCTTCGGTAGCGCGCGTGAAGGTTTGGGTTTCGACACGAGTTTTCTCGAGGCTATCGATGTTGTCGAAAATCTGTTTCAGGATATTGCCGTCGCCCGCGCGATAAAAACGGCCACCGGTCATGGTGGCGATCTCGCGCAAAAGGTTTTCGTTGAGCGCGTTGGTGAGTTCTCTCAGCTGCTGGTGGCGATTGCCAAAGGCATCCACGAATTCGTCGGGGAACATCACGCGGCCTTCTTTGCCGAGCGCGATGGTGTAGGTCTTGATGCCGTAGGCTTTGGCCAGGGCCGCTGCGGTCTTGGGATCCACCGAACCCATGTTGTTGTCGCCGTCGGTGACCAAGATGAGAATCTTCGACTTGGCAAAGGAATGTTGCAAGTGGTGCACGGAGAGTGCGATGGCTTGGCCGATCGCGGTGCCGTCTTGAATAAATCGGTTGCTTGAATTGATGACGGCCGTTTTGAGCGTGTCGTGATCCTGCGTGAGCGGCACGCCGAGGTAGGCTTCGCCGCTAAAGAGCACAAGGCCGATGCGGTCGTCTTTGCGGGCGTCGATGAACTGGTTGATGGTTTGGATGGCCACCTCGCGGCGGTTGGGGCGAAAGTCGAGCGCGAGCATGGACTTCGAAAGGTCGAAAGCCACGATCATGTCGACCGCGTCGACGCTGCGTTTTTCTTTGGTGAAGACGATCTGCGGCCTGGCAAGTGCCAGAATGATCAACGCCAGAGCCATGAAGCGCAAAAAGAAATGCACCTTGAAGGGCGTGGGGTAGGTAAAGCGAGGGCGCTTGTCGACCCACTCGTCTGTCGGAAAGTACAACCTAGAGCGGTAGCGCACGCCGTAGCGGTAGGTGAAGAACGCGACGAGCAGTAGCAGCGGCAGCGCCGCGAAGACTTCGGGATTCGCGAAGGTCATCGTGACCTACCTTTGGGCGCATTGACCACCGGCTCTTGCCACTGCGCCGAGAGGCGCAGCAAATGCGTGAGGATGCTCTTCAGCTCAGTGGCATAGTGCCGGCGTGCGTCTTCGCTGTCGGAAGTCCCGGCGCCAAAACGGTTCTGATCGGAAACCATGAGGCAGCGTTCGATTTGTGTGACGAGCTCAGAGGGAATTTTGTGCTTGGGGGCGATGATCTTCAGCGAACCCAAGAACTGCGGTGTGGTTTCGGCCTGAGTTTTGAGTTTCAGTTCTTTTTCTAGGTAACCGCGCACGCTGCGATAACCTTTTTGGTAGAGCTCTTCGGCGCGCAGTGAGTCTGCTGCTGCGATCATGTCGCGCAGAAGCTGCTGGGGATCCTTGCGCGAAGCTTTGGCCTGGGCCTCTTGGCGCTTGAGTGCGGCATGCGCACGCACCTTGCGTACACGGTAGACGATGACGCTGGCGAGCGCGGCCAAGATCAAGAGCGCGATGGCGACCCACAACCACCACAAGCTAAAGGCGATGAGCGCCAGGGGGCCTTCGTGAGGTGGCAGCTTGTCGGCTTCTTGCGCTGGCACTTCGATGCTGGTGCGGTATTCCTGATTGTCGCTACAACGGTAGACGACTTCAAAGGTGCCAACCTTCATGGGGCCCACAGTGAATCCGTGATCCTTGATGGCGATCACGTAGAAATCGGGCTTCTCGGCGTTCGGGAGCAGCTCACCGGCATTGAGGCCAGGTGTGGTGCCCTCAGGACAAAAGAGTTCGGCCACGTCGCCACCGGCGATCACTTTGGAGATCATCGGGGATTGGGCTTCGGGAGTTTCGCCGGCCATGGCTAGCGTACCGCCTTGCGTTTGAAGAAGGATTTGAGGTCTTGAATGAAATCCGCTTCGGTCGAAAGCCACAGGAGATCGGCCTGAGCTTTGCGAAAGGCGCTCGTGCAGACTTCGTGTTTGCTCATGTAAAAGCCGTCCATGTATTTTACAAAGCCGCGGTCTTTGGCGTCGATGGTTACAGGGCGGCGCGATTCGGCGGTTTCAATTTCGATGAAAGGCCAATCGGCGAAGTGGGTTTCGTTGGGGTTCTCTACCGCAAAGCACGAGAACTCGTGGCGCGAGGCCACTCGCTTGAGAACAGCGGGCGAGGGGACCTTTTCGAGATCGGTGAGCAAGAAGACCAAGGACTTCTTTTTGAGAATCTTCTCTAGGTCGATCAGGGCGATGTCTGGGTTGGTGCCGCGACCCTTGGGCTCGTAGTAAAGCACGTCGCGGATCACGCGCAGCAGGTGGGATTTGCCTTTTTGCGGGGGCACCACTTTTTCGACGTGATCGGAGTACATCATTAGGCCGTATTGGTCGCCCACTTCGGCGGCGCTCATGCACATGACGGCGGCGATTTCGGCCAGACGTTCGGCCTTGGCGCGGGCCCAAGGACCTTTGCGAAGCGAGGCGCTGACGTCGACGATCAGAAAGAGCGTGCGCTCCCGTTCTTCTTCAAAAGTTTTGATTACCGGATCTTGTGCACGGGCGGAGACGTTCCACGAGATGTGGCGCACGTCATCGCCGTAGACGTAATTGCGGAATTCCCTGAACTGCATGCCCGACCCGCGGAAGGCAGAGAGGTACTGACCGATCATGCCCTGGTCGATGAGCCTTCGCGTTTGGATCGCGATGGCGCGCACGCGTTTTAAGAATTCTTTTTCCATGAGGTTTAAGGTGCGACGATCGTCGAAAAGACCTCGCGGATGACTTGGGTGGAGTCGACGTCTTCGGCCTCGGCCTCAAACGACATCACTATACGGTGGCGCAGGATGTCCGTGGCGACCGACTTGACGTCGTCGGGCGTTACGAAGCCGCGACCCTCGAAGAAGGCCTTCGCTTTGGCGGCTTTGGCGAGCGAGATCGTTGCGCGCGGCGATGCGCCGATCGAGACGTAGGGTTTGATGTCGGCGAGGCCCTTGAATTTCTCGGGCTCACGCGTGGCAAAGATGATGTCGAGAATGTACTCCTTGACCTTGGGGTCGATGAAGATCGAAGCGCAGAGGCCTCTGGCTTTCAGGAGTTGCGCGCCGTTGGTGACGGGCTGCACTTTGGCGCTCGTGGCTCCCGACTGCGAATCGAGAACCTTGAGCTCTTCGAAGCGGTTGGGATAGCCGACGACGACTTTGAACATGAAGCGGTCCATCTGGGCTTCAGGCAGCGGGTAGGTGCCCTCTTGCTCGATGGGGTTCTGCGTGGCAAGCACGAGAAAGGGCTCGTCCATGCGGTAAGAGGTTTCGCCGATGGTGACTTGTTTCTCGCCCATGCACTCGAGCAGCGCGGCCTGTACTTTGGCGGGCGCGCGGTTGATCTCGTCGGCGAGTAGCACGTTGGTGAAGACCGGACCTTTTTTGGGCGAGAAGTCGCCGGTCTTTTGGTTGTAGATCATCGTGCCGGTGAGATCGCTCGGCAGCAGGTCGGGCGTGAACTGCACGCGCGAGAAGTTCACGGAGATCGTGTCGGCCACTGTTTTTACGGTGAGCGTTTTGGCCAGGCCGGGAAGCCCCTCGAGCAGCACGTGGCCGCCGGTCAAGAATCCCATCAGGATGCGCTCGACCATGATTTGTTGGCCGATCACCACTTTGGAAACTTCTTGCTGAATTTTGGCGAGAAAGGTGTGTTCTTGTCTGACGAGTTCTGTGAGACGCGCGACTTCTGGATTCATGTGTCTATCTTATTGAAAAAGCTGCAAAAGCCCAAGTCACCCCAGACTTTTTCCCATCTTCAACGCACAGCGAAGTCCCAAAGGTATCCGTTACCTTAACCCGGTACTTTAACCCGTCCCCCATCACGTTATCGGAGTGCGGACGTTCGGTTATCTTCCCCGCGCGGCACCTAGAAGGGGCCTAGCCCCCTCTCTTCGCTTCGCGAATTCACTCCCCAGTGCCACGCGTGAAAGATAACCGAACGTCTTAACGCCGGCATTTGGTACGGGGGACGGGTATAAGTACCGGGTTAAGGTAACGGATACCATTGGGAGGCTTTCTTAAGTTGGGGGGGCTTGCTAAACTGGTGGGAGATGCGTTTTCGATTGGCCGATCTCAAACCTCGCACCACTTCCGCTGGTTGGCGACTCACGCTCTGGTGGCTGGGCGGGGGATTTTTTTGGATCCTCGCTGGCGGCCTGCTCTTTTCGCTCGAGTGGGGCCTCTATCTCGGCCTCTACTGCTTTGCGCTTGGCCCCATCCTCGCGGTGGCGATCATCGGCGTCTCGCTGCGCTTGCGATTGTGGGGGCTTGCGCGTTACCGCCACGACGAGAACGATGAGTTCACTCGTTCGGTGCTCAAATGGCACCTGCGCTTTCGCGGTCCGCGTCCCGAGATTTGGATGTATCCCTCGGCACAGGTAAAGGTCTTCCTCATTCCCGACGTGCTGCGCATCACCGGCCGTCAGCATGTGGTCATCTCGCACGCCTTTTTGCGTCTCGACCCTGCAGCGCGCTACCGACATTTTGAAGTCCTGTGGAAAAAGATGGCCACCCTCGAAGCTCGTGGCTTGCGCCTGCATGCCGGTCGTTTGCTCGCCTGGTTCGCGGTGCTCTCGCCGCTTGTGGTCTTTGTAGAGTCCATCGATCGCATCCAGAGCCTGATTTTGGGACGCCGCTTACATGAGATGTCCGAATGGGTGCAGCCCTTTTTGTTTCGCCTCAAAGAGCTACTCGTTGGCAGCACAGACGCCAAAGAATTGTATTTGGGCGCTTCGCGGCATCCCCTCAACCTCTTGATGGGTTTTTGGGATGAGACGCTCAATACCGCAGAAGGTGCTGGAAACTCTCGGCAACGAGAGTTAAAACCTTCTTTTTATGAGCTCAGGAAATAAGATTCCCCAAGCCGCACTCTTTTCGTCGTTCCTCATGGGCCTCGTCTCCGCCGCGCTCATCGAAATGGGAGTGCTCGAAGATCCCACGACCAAGAAGAAACGCCAGGACAAAGACGCCGCCTCTCAGCACATCGATATGCTGTGCGTGCTGCGCGACAAAACGCGCGGCAATCTCGATACCCACGAAAAAGAATTACTCGATCGGGCCATTTCCGATCTGCAAATTGAATTCGCCAAGCTTTTTAAAGGAGATTCAAAATGATCAAAAAACTCATCGTCGTTATTCTGCTCTTCGTCGCCGGCCTCACTGTAGGGGCGAAGATTGAGTGGCCCCAAACCCTGGGAGCACAGAGCAAGGCCAAGGCATGGTCGGAAGGCGCCACCGAAGGCGGCGCCTTTGCACCATCGGCCGCACTCACGGCGCTGAACACCGCGTTCAAAGATTTGGGCAAAACTGTGGCTCCGACGGTTGTGAACATCTTCACGGTCTCTAAGGTGGCGGTGCCCGGCATGCAGGGCATGAGTGGCCCCGAAGCGGAGCTCTTTCAGTACTTCTTTGGCAACCCCTTCGGCGGTGGCATGGGCCGCGGCCCCGGGCCCGCGGAGCGCGAGCAGAGCTCGGCCGGTTCGGGCTTTGTCATCAATAAAGACGGCCTTGTTGTTACCAATTCGCACGTTGTGCGTATGAACGATCGTGTGGCCGATCAGATTCGCGTCAAGTTCATCGGCGAAAACGAATCCTCGCAGGGAACTCCGGCCGAAGTGGTGGGCGTTGACCCTCTCACCGATGTGGCGGTAATTCGTATCAAGGGCCTTGCCAAAGACAAGCTGAACGATCTCAAAGTTGCACCGCTCGGCAACAGCGACGACGTTGCGGTAGGCGAGATTGTTTTCGCCGTGGGCAACCCCTACGGTCATACGCATTCGGTCACACAGGGCATTGTCTCCGCGCTGGGTCGCGAGGTCGACATTAACGCATCGAGCTTCATTCAGACCGACGCGAGCATCAACCCCGGCAACTCCGGCGGTCCGCTCTTCAATATCAAAGGTGAAGTGATCGGTATCAACACCGCTATCGACGCGCGCGCGCAAGGCATCGGTTTTGCGATTCCGGTAAATTCTGCCAAACGCGTGATCGAACAACTCGTCGACAAGGGCTCGGTCACTTGGGGTTATGTGGGCGTTTCGATGCAACCGCTCGACGAGCGCATTGCCAAATCTCTCGGGTTGAAATCCACCAATGGGGCGCTCATCGTGGGTGTAGAGCCCGGCGGTCCCGCACAAGTGGCGGGTCTGCAGTCTTACGATGTCGTCACCAAGGTAAACGCCAAAGCGATCAACAGCGTGCGCGACATGAGCGTCACGGTGCGCTCGCTGAATCCCGGTGCCAAGGCCACGGTAGAATTCGTACGCGAAGGCAAAATTCGCAGTGCCACCATGCATGTTGGCAAGCGTGAAGACGCCCTGGTTGCCAGCGAGTCGCGCCCACAGCGTCGCGGCCCTTCGGTACCGCGCGGTCAAATGAGCACCAAGCTCGGCGTGGAACTCACCGAGCTCACCGCGGCCATTCGCGCGCAGCTCAAGCTCCCGTCTAGCGCCAAGGGCGCGCTCGTCTCGCGCGTGGCCGCAGGCGGCCTTGCCGAAGAGCTGGGCCTCACCCCGGGCGATTTGATCACCGAGATCAACAAGAAGGTGATCACCGCTCCGCGCGATGTCGATGGCGCCTTAGCTCTCGATAAAAAAGGCATTTTGCTCAAGGTACAGCGCGGCGACTCCGAGCGTGTGCTCTCCGTTGAATTTGATGGTTAAGTGACTCGCTTCGCCAAACAAATGACATTTGTATAGTTGTTAGCCCCGCTCTTATACTACTGGGGGGGGCTAATGTTTAATATCAAGTTGTCTCTTAAGTTTCGAATCACCTTAGTTTCATTGTCTTCGGTGCTGATGCTAAATCTTGCACACGGCAAGACCACACTCGAGGCGGTGCGCAAGCGCCTCGATATGAAAGAGCCTTTTTCTGCAGAAAACTTCGCGGAGTCTCGGGATATGGTGCTCGCCTACGTTAGCGAAAATCCCAACCCCAAAGAGCAAGATTACAACCGCACCCTTCATTACGGCATCGGGGAGCTGCTTCAGCGTGAGCCTAAATTGAAGGTGCTCAGCGATTACACAGTGGCGATACTCAAGGCCTCGCGCTACGACTCAGAAGTTCCCTTGGCGCGCGAAAATTTGTTCAAGACCTTTCGACTTAATCCGGAAGACGAGCTCTTGCGGGGCGCTGCAGTTGCCAGGATGGAAACCTTTTTCGAATACTTAGGTCGAGATCCTCATTCCGACGTGCAGGTGGCCAAAAGTTTGTACGCACTGCCAGAATCCGAGCAAAAGTACCGCTGGATGGCCAGGCTCTTACAGGATTACGACACCTCGAGCAACGCTCCAGCGGTGGCGAGCACGCTGCATTTGCTGCCTGAATCGAAAGCTAAATACGATTTTATTCAGTGGAGCATTTTCCGTTATTGGGATTACCCAGGCCAAGAGGTGGTCAAACACTTGGATGCCTTACCGGACTCTCCAAAGAAGTTTTTCTTCATGAACTTCGGTTCGCCCGAGCAGAAAGCCGCGGCGATGGAGTATTTTCTCAAAAATCCCAAGAATAAGGAATGGTGGCGTCTTTACGGCCAAGCGCTCGCGATAGAGCGAACCACATTCACGCCGCCCGTTTCAGTGCTGGCTCCCTATTTGAAGCACCTTCCCGAAAATGCAGCTAAGTTCGAAATTCTGAAGAATGCGCTCTCGCAAGATGCGGAGATGGCGTTGGAGGCCTTTCGTCTTTTGCCCAAACACAAAAACGCGAAGCAGCGACGTGAACTTTTTGCCATCGCCCTTCAGCGCACCGAAGGTTGGTCAAGTCCTGTAGCGCATGAAGCTTACGATGTGGTGCTAAAAGAAGTGCGTGATCCGACTCTTCAGAAAGCCATTCGTGATGGTCGCGCAAAGCTCGGACGATGCCCAACGCTCGTTGAGCAGGCGGCTGGCGCCGTCGTCGCACCGGCGTCCTAAGGCATTTTTATTTGCTTTGGTAAACTTCGAAGGCGGGGCATGTCCAGCCGGGCACGCCCTCTTGCTCCGCAAGCCGCTTGAGAATTTCGTACTTTTGCGAAGGGTCGACGCCGGCGAGGGCCAGGAATCCTTTTTTGAGCCCTTCGTGCGTCATGTTGGCCGTTAGAAAGCTCGCTAGCTTGTGCGATTTCATCAGCGGCTCGTCGTTTGTGGTGTTCAGCGCTTCTACTTCCCGGCAAAACGCATTCAACTCCTTGGCCGCGAGCTCGTCTTTGTTGCTGCAAGCAGTGGAGAAGGCGAGGGTGGCAATGGCGAAAGTAGCGATGACTTTGTTCATGCCTCAGGTATAGCAGAGCTAATCAAATAAAAACAAATAGTCCAAATTCGAGGGATCCTTGGCTTTCACGCTGAGGAGCGATGGGTTGCCCTCATCGCTGTGGATGTTCACCTCGAGCTCGCGAATCGCGCCTTGGGGAATTTTGACGACAAAGGCATCAAGCGTGGTGCCGAGCTTGCGCTGGATGGCGTAGGGCACGTCGGTGTCTACCGGGCGTCCCGTGTAGAGCGCGCGCATCAGCCATTCGATGGATTGCAGGTTCGACGAAGCGGCAAGCGTGATGGCGTGCGAGTTGCCGGGAGAACGGAGCGTCACACGTTGCGATTTGGGTTCAAAACGGTAATCGGCCACGATGGGGCCGCGCAAGGCCACGTCGAAACCACCAGCGTCGCGCGTCAGGTAAAAACGGTAGGCTAGTTTGGCGTCGATGTAGAGAGTGCCAGAGAGCGGCTCGCGCGTGAGGTCGGAGAGTCGCGAGGCGAGAGCGCCGAGCATTTGGGCCGAGTCGGCCCGTGCGCTCGTAGATAGCGTCGTTGCTGCAAAAACTAAGGTGAATCCCAACAATCGACGCATGAGCTTTTACTTTTTAAGTTCTCCTTCGAGATACTTCAGTACCCACACTTGGTCTTTGGTGAGTTCGCCCAGGGCTTGGCGTTTGCGGTAGCGCTCCACGAGGTCGCGCTGAGCGCTCTTGTCTTTGAGTTGGTGACGAAGCTCGGCCTTGATGGCGCCTTCGAAAACTGCCACAGGCACATTAGACTTCATGTCGGGGGTCACCGTGAACATGTAGTCGATGAAGCTCGTGTCGGTATCGAGTAGCTTGCAGTCGCGATCGCCAAGGTTCTCGACGAGCGCATATTGATGAGTCTCGTTGCCGTCCTCTTGGCACTCGAGCAGAGCTACGGAATAAGATTTTTTCTCAACCGAGAAGTCCTCGAGCTTTGTGATCTTCTGGCAGATCTCTGCATCGGCCCGGAGCTTTTTCTCGCAAGGCGCGGGCAGGGCTTTTGTGCCAGCGGCCCCGGCGACGGTGGTGATGATGCTAAACGTGAGTGCCAAACGTTTCATAGTGATTTACCTCGGCGGAGCCAGGCAACTCGATTGCCTGGTCCAGGAGCTATAGTTACGGTTGCTGAGTCGACCGCAGCGCCACGACGATCCCGCGCTGCTGGAATTGTGTATGGGGCGACCATCAACACCCACCACACCGACGTGTGAAGGGCGACGTCCGGCCGAGTGCTGCACTTGGCCGGGCTTGCAGGGCATGGGCGCATCGATCCAGCCGATGGCGCGCAACTGCGCCACGAGACCTTTTACGGCCATGGAGCCTTTGATCGGAACGCCCGCTGAGCGAAGCACGTCGCTCGCTTGCTGAGCGCATTTGAACTTTTTGAGAGGCCAGAGGGAGCAGTTTTCTTTGCCGAGCATGGAGCTCGCCACTGCGGCGATGTGCGCCGCAGTGCCGCTGCCGGCGCCGATGGCCGCAAAGTCGTAATTGCCATTTGCGATGCCAGCCGGAGCCCCGTAAACAGGGCCGCGGTAGTAGCTCTCGTCGTCTGCGCCGTGCACGTCGGCATCGTGGCCTTCGTCGCTAAGCGATTGATTTGCTGCGAATTTGCAGCCACTGAGCGTTAAACAGCACAAAAGCGCAATGCCTTTAGCTTTCATGAGTTCAGGATAACGCGAAGGGGCGAAATCGCAAAGTTAAGCTTGGGTTAAATGGGACAAGTCTAGGCGCCGGCATTGTAAATGGGCGCACCGGAATCTTTATAAGCCTTGAGCACCGAGCGCGCATTCTCGCGTAGTGCGGGCGAACCCCAGCGGACTTCGACAGCAGGCAGGGGAGAGCGCTCAGCGAGCAGTTGCTCCCAGCCTTGCGGCACCGGACCTTCAAAAAATCCCGTCAGGCTTTCCACGTCTTCGGCGCGCGCGGCGCAAACCACACGGCGGATGCCACTCCACCATATCGCACCAAAACACATGATGCAGGGCTGTGCGCTGCAGTAGAGCGTGTAGTCACCGCCGCCGGCGGAGAGGTCGTGCTGTCCGAGGGATTGCTGTGCGATGCCGATCGACACGCATTCGGCGTGTGCGAGGCTCGTGGTGTGCGGGGTCACAAGGTTCACGCCCGCTGCGAGAAGCTTGTGCGTGTGGTTGCAAAAGATCGCGGCGCCGAAGGGCCCGCCGCTGCCGGTCTCTACGTTGCGACGCGAGAGTTCTACGGTGAAGGCAAGGCGCTCGGCTTCGCTGCGCAAATCATCGGGATTTTGTTCTCGGCAAAAGGGAGCGTACCATTCGGGCATGCCGATCGTGAAGGAGCAGGCTTTCATAGGCCCCCAAAGATAGAGCGGCTTAAGGGCCCTCGCAAGCCTCACTTAGAGAGGAAATTGCGTTCTTCGTATTTGCCCTGGCCCCAGCATTTGAGCTGGTAAAAAACTTCAAAAACAAAGAGCAGGTCGCCCTGGTTCAGTTGCCAGGAGCGCAGCACTCGGCGCAGGCGCGCGCGCGTGGATTCGGCGTCGGGCGTTTTGTTGAACTGTGTTTCTTGTAGGCACTCGAGCACGTAGCGCACCAGCGATTCCATGTGGCCCGCCGTGCTGGCTTCACCGCGGCTGGGCTGCTTGCGCGGGCGAGTGCGGTCCGTGCCCGCCTCTTCGTCGCGCAATTTGGCGAGGTGGAAGCTGTAAAAGATCAGCGTTGCGGCCATCGCAAGATTCATCGACGGGGCTTCGACGCTCGTCGGGATGTGCACGAGCACATCGCAGTGTCCGGCGTCTTCGGCCGAGAGTCCGTCGTCCTCGGGGCCGAAAACCAGCGCGCTAGCTTCGCCAAAATGATCTTCAGCGAAGGTGGCTTCGGGAGAGCTTACGGGACGGTCGTAACCGCCGTGGTAGGCGTCTTTTTTGCCCGAAGTGCCCACCACATAGGCGCAATCGGCGACGGCGCTGGCGAGGTCGGGGTAGACGCTAAGGTTTTTTAATATCGCGTGTCCACGCGGCGTGGCCATTGCCCAGTCGGACTGCGCGATCTCTTGGCCTGCGGCGAAACCCGCGTTTGGATTCGGCACTTTACCGACCACGCGCAGTTCGGAAAAACCAAAGTTCGCCATCGAGCGCGCCACCGCTCCGAGGTTTCCATAAGCTTGGGGGTGCACCAGCACCACGACCGGAGACTTCACACCGGTCTTTGAAACATGTTATAGGGCCTTATGCAATGGATTTGCGGTTCTCTGCTCACCCTCTCGTTTGCCTTCTTCTCTGCGGAACTTGGTGCCAACGGCATCTCGCGCGGCTCGAATTTCGAAGTGCATGGGCACCGAGGTGCGCGGGCGCGAGAGCCCGAAAACACGCTGCCAGCCTTTGCGCACGCCCTGCGGGGTGGGGCAAATGTGCTGGAACTTGATCTAGGGGTTAGCAGCGACGGGCATCTGGTGCTCAATCACGATTTCGAAGTGAACACTTCGTTTTGTCGTCCTACGAATGCCCGGCTCATGCGTCGCACCTTTCCTTTGGTGCACTCGCTCACGCTCGCGCAGCTCAAAACTTACAATTGCGGCGCCACTTTCGTAGAGGCCTTTCCCAAGCGTCAGCTCTATCCCAATGCGCAAATTCAAATCGTGAGCTTTGACGAATTCCTCACCTGGCTAAACGGTGTCGACCGTGCGGTGGGGCTCAACATCGAAACCAAAATTGAAGCGGCCTCGCCCGAGAAAACCCTAAGCCCGCGTGCCTTTGTGGATCTCATCGTGAAGAGCTTGCGCCGTAACCGCATTGCGCCGGAGCGCGTGATTCTGCAATCCTTTGATTTTCGCACCATCGTCTACGCCAAAGAGCGATACCCCGAATACCGCACTTCGGCACTCTTCGAGGGCAAGACCCTCGACGTGGCGAGCGTGCGCGCCGAAACTTGTGTCGATCGCCACCGCCCCGAGACTTGCGCCAATTACCTCTCGCCTGATGCAGGGCTACTTGATCGCGCCAAAGTTCGCGAGGCCCACGAACTCGGCATGAAAGTGGTGCCGTGGACCCTCAACAAATCCTGGCACTGGAGTCATTTTATTCAAATGGGCGTCGACGGCATCATCACCGACGATCCTGCGGCGCTCGTGAAGCATTTGCGCTCGAAAACGCGGAATAACGGCATATCAAGACCTTAATTCCGAGGCGGTTAAGTTTTCATAAAGAGGGGTTTTGGCCCTAGGTAGGCCCAAATCTTTGGGGTAAACTCGTGAATAGGAAGCATTTCCAAATCTCGCCTACCGGGGGTATTCCTATGCGGAACGTTAGAAGCCATTGGACCAAAGGGTTCGCCATCTTTTTATCGGCAACGATGCTCTGGAGCGCCACTTCGCTCGACGCCCGCACTTTCGATTTTAAAGAACAAAGCATCTATACCGAAGCCTTTGTGGAATTTGTGGATTTGTACCGCGGAGCTTCGGAGCAATACAAAAAACAGGGCCCTCACGCTTTTGTCGAGCGCGTGAGTCCGGCATCCGCTTCGGTGGCCGAAAAGGCCTACGCGCGCAAGATTCTCGGCTCGCTACCCACACTACCCAAACTTAGCTCCGACTCTGCCCTGCTCATTGTGGACGCTACGGAAATGGGCGCGGGCGTTCATACCATCGAGGTCTCGAACATCGACGATGGCATGCTCATCGTCGATGGCAGCCCGGTAGAGTGTGATCCTCTACAAAAGGACGTGGAATACCTCTCCAAAAAAATCGAAGCCTCGCTCGATCGCTCTACCATGAAGGGCGCTTCGATCTTGCACCGCATGAGTCTCGTTCCCACCGCGCACGCGAGTGCAGGCAAAGCCATCGCCTGGACCGTGATTGGTATGGTGGGTGGGCTTGCGACCAAGTGGGTGTGGGACAAGTGGACGAATCGCGAGAGCGATAACGACAAGGGTCTTGTTGAAAACAACGCGACCCCTGCCAATCAAAAACACCAATAAGAACTTAAAAGAGGATGCGGGCGCCGGCGCTGAAATCCGGAATGCTCGAATCATAGCCTGGTGTCAGGCGGTAGTGACCCTCGAGCGCTACGCTCTTGGTAACGGTGAGCGAGAGGTCTGCGTGCAGATCGCCGTCGCCGAGACCGTTGAGATAATAAAAATCGTAACCCAGTCCGAAGCCCACGGTGCCGCCGTTGTAGGCCACGCTGGCGTCAAGACCGTAGAGATCATCGCGATCCCAGGGCAAGTTCTTGTACATGTCGAGCGAGATGAGCAGTTTGTTTACGTTGAAGCCCACGCCCGCGTTGAAGCGGTCGAGACCGTTGTCGATGGCGCGAAAGCCCAAGGCAACACGCAATTTGGTGAGGTCGATGGTGGCGGTGACATCGCCATTGAGGCCTTCGAAATCTGTGGTGTAGAGGTTCGCGCCCACGAGCATGCCGCCCAGGTTGATGCCGATGCCGGCGTCGTAGCGATTCGCAACACCATTATCCATCCATCCGAGTCCCCAGCCAAAAGACTTTTGCGACCCTACGAGGGTCACGGCGGGTTCTTCGTTTTGGAAATCCCAGAGTCCTTGCATGCTCATGCCGTCCACTTCGGCGAGAGCCGATGAATTCACGTGCAGCGCTTGGTGCGAGGAGGGAAACGAAAGTCCGGCCCCAACCGAACGCCCTTTGGATCCGCTAGTCGCCGCGAGAGACGAAGTGGTGATGGCGATGGTGGCCACGAGGCCTGCGGACTTGAAAAACGTAGCTTTCATAAGAATCTCCTCTGGAGATCATGGTAACATGGGCCCATGTCCGAACCCAAGTCTTTGCCGTTGGCGCGAATTTTTTGGCTCCTCGATTACGACGGCTCCCTCTGCCCGCACCGCGAAGCTTGGGAAGTGGGGCACTACGAACCCAAAGTCTTGCGCCAAATTCTCGACGCCCTGTCGAGTCGCTCGCGAGGGCTGATGTGGAATACCGGTCGCAGCGTTGAATCTCTCGCTACGCAGGCCGAAGATTTTTTGAAGCATCCTGGTTTTTTTGAGCACGGCACCTGTTTTTGGGACGGGCAAAAGAAGATGGACCTGGTGAAGACGGTGCTGAATCCGGCCATCGTTGAAGGCGTTAAGGCCTGGGCCGATGAACGCCGCGAGTGGATTCGTCTCGAGTTCAAAACCCACTCACTGCGCGTGATTCCGATGCAGGAGCAAGATCGATCGCGTTTGCGCGCCGAGTTCACGAGCTCCAAGATCTTCCGCGCCATCGCCGCAGACCCAAGCATCTACGCCAGCGAAGGTTGGCGTGCCTTTGAGATTCTCCTCACCGGAGCCAATAAGGCCGCGGCGGTGGACTACCTCGTGTCCAATGTCGGTGCGTTTAAGGGGGCCCTGCCGGTAGCGGTGGGCGATGACATGGCCGATTCAGGTGTGGTGCGCGCCGTGCTCAGCCTGGGCGGGCATGCCTTTTTGGTGGGCAATCACTGTGGCTGGGTGGCCGACATTCCTCACAAGGCCTCTCAGGTGAGCTTCTTTACTTCGCCACAGGAGCTCCTCGCTCACTTGAGCCATGTCGCCGATAAGGGCGAGATTTAACAAAATTTAGAGGTCATTTCAAAACCTAGCTCCTAATGTGGAACCACCACACGTCGTCACCGTCGCCTCACATTCACATCCTTTTGATTTTGCAGAACTTGTCGCTAGGTTTTGAAATGACCTCTAGGCATAAAAAAATCCCGTACACTCCGGAGAGTGTACGGGACAGGCATCGTTCTCTTATGAACGAAGTCCGTTATTAAGCGCTGAGGTGCTTGCTAACGAGCTTGGTCATTTCGAACATCGAAACTTGCGAGCGACCGCCGAAGATAGCTTTGAGCTTGTCATCAGCGTTGATGTTGCGGCGTTGAACTTTATCTTGAAGATTGTTCTTCTTGATGTAAGCCCACAGCTTTTTGGTCACTTCGGTGCGGGGCAGTGGCTTGTTGCCAACTACTGCAGCGAGAGCGTCGCTCACTTTGAGCGGAGCCATGAACTTAGCGTTCGGTTTACGCTTGGTCTTAACTTTCGCAGTTTTCTTGGTGGCTTTTGCAGCTTTTTTAGCAGTCTTCTTTACAGTCGACTTAGCAGTTTTCTTTGCTACTTTCTTAGCGGTTTTCTTGCCCTTGCTAGTAGCTTTCTTTGCTGTTTTTTTAGCCGTTTTAGCCTTTTTCTTAGTTGCCATATGGTTACTATCTCCTCTTTCAGAAAAACCTAATTACCTTTCTACACGACTTTTCCCTATGACAACAAGTGAGGCCAAGTTTTTTTTTCATTTTCTCAGAGGGAATCGCTTGACCGGCCCATAGGGGAGGGCAGTATTTCCCCCTATGGCGTCATCGCTTTCGGACAAGATCTACATCACTACCCCCATCTATTACGTCAATGCGCAGCCGCATCTTGGGCACGCGTACACGACCATGATCGCCGACGTGCTCAAGAAACACTCGGTGCAGCGGGGGGCTCGTTCGATCTTCCTCACCGGCACCGATGAGCACGGCGAGAAGATTTCGCAGAAGGCAGCAGAGGCCGGGATGCCCGAACAGGCCTTCGTCGACCGGGTCGCCGGGGAGTTCCAGGCTGCCTGGCGTGCGCTCGAACTCGAGCCCGACATCTTTTACCGCACGACGGCACCGTCCCATAAAAAGCTCGTGCAGACCGTGCTGAGCCGCCTCAAAGACGAAGAGCTGATCTACTTTGCCGAATACGAGGGCAACTACTGCGTGGGCTGCGAACGCTTTTTGACCGACCAAGAGCTCGACGCCGAAGGCAAGTGTCCCGACCACCGCACGGTACCTGCCAAGCGCAAAGAGGGGAACTACTTCTTTCGCATGGGCCAGTTTCAAGAGCGCGTGCTCGAGTATTACCGCGCCCAACCCGAGGCGATCTTGCCGTCTCGCTACATGAACGAAGTGCTCTCGATGCTCAGTGGGCCGTTGGGGGATCTCAGCATCTCGCGTCCGAAATCGAGGGTTTCGTGGGGGATCCCGCTTCCCTTCGACGATGCGCATGTCACCTACGTGTGGTTCGACGCGCTCCTGAACTATCTCGGGGGCCTGGGCTACGACGGTACCAAAGAGGGTGGAGCTGACTTCGACGAAGACATGTGGCGACACAGCGTGCACCTCATTGGCAAAGACATTCTCAAGACTCATGCTGTCTATTGGCCCACGATGCTCATTGCCATGGGACTCGATCCCTTCCGCCGTCTCCAGGTGGGCGGCTTCTGGATTTCTGAGGGCGCCAAGATGAGCAAGTCCCTGGGCAACGTGGTCGATCCTGTGGGCCTTGCGCAAGTCTATGGTACTGAGCCCCTGCGTTATTATCTTCTCTCCGAAGCTCCCTATGGCGAGGACGCTAACTTCGTGATGCAGAACTTTGTTAATAAATGTAACGCGGATCTCGCCAACGGCATCGGCAACCTGGCCTCGCGCTCCCTAACGCTCATTAAGAAGAACTTCGACGGCAAGATGCCAGTCTTCGAGGACGCCTCGGTACCACCTGCAGTGGCCGCCGCTTCCAAATCGCTCCTCGCCGAAGTTCATGCCCTGCCAGCGACCTTTGCCGAGGCTTTCGACGCGGCAAAGTATCAGCAGGCACTGCGTGCGTTCTCTGAGACGGTGGCGCGCTGCGATCGTTATGTGAACGACACAGCCCCTTGGTCCCTGGCCAAAGCCCCCGAGAAACGCGCGGAGCTGTCGGTGGTGCTTGCCACCTTGGCCAATGCGCTCTCGACTCTCGCAACTGTGGTCTACGCCCTGACGCCCAAAGCGTCGCTCGCCCTGCGCACAGCACTCGGCTTTGCCGAGGATGGTGCCGTGCCCGAGTGGAGCCGCGCCGGCGACTTGATCAAGGCCGGCACGCCCTTTGGCGAGGTGCCGCGCCTCTTCCCCCGTTTCGAAATGCCCGCTAAGCAAGAAGGATAAACTCAACATGAAAAAGCTCATCACCCTCTCTCTTTCCCTCTTGGCCCTCGGGGCTTGCACCAGTCGCAAACATTGCAACGCGATCGACGCCGAACTCATCGGCGCCAAGGATGGTCGCGCTTACGACGCTGCGCAGAGTGGACTGCAGCGCGGCGCTGTGTGCACCGAAGAGTACAGCGTGAGTTCCTTCCGCAAGGACTACGAGAACGGCTACACCAAGGCCCTCAAAGAGTCTTGCACGGCAGAGGGGGCCAGCAACTTGGCATTGCTCGACGTGTCCCGCGGAAACACCGAGCGCAGCAACCTTATTAAGATCGGCGCTTGCCGCACCGTGGGCGTGAACCTCAAGACTCTCGAAGCGGCCTACGTGAAAACTTACATCTCGGGCATGTGTACCGACGACAAAGTGAAGGTGGTCGCCGCCGAACACGGCGCGAAATTTGCCGAAGCGAGCTATGTGTACGTCGAGGGCGTTTGCGCCACAGCGCCCAACCGTTCGGCTCTGACGCAATCTTATAAAAAGGCCTACAACGAGGCCCTCAAGACAGCTTGCGACTTTGGCAGCCTCAAATTGCTCGCTCAGAACGACGCGCGCAAAAAAGTGGACCAGGCCGTGCGCCTGAATGATCTTAGCAAATGCCCGGGAGACCAGTGGCGCATCAAGGATCTCTACTCGACCACCTTCGACACCGAAGTGCTCAAGATCAAGGTCGAAGAGGAGCAGCGTCTGCGCCAGGAGGCCGAGAAACGTGCAAACGAGCGTTCCAACGTGGTGGGGCGCTGCGAGATCATCGCCGTCAACGAAGTCGAGATCTCGATGAACAACCTCAACGCCCACACCCTGAAATTTGAAAAGGGCATGTGGAACGTGCGCCTGCTGAGCAACAAGGGCAAGCTCGTGGCAGTGGCCACCAACCCCACAAAGCTCGTGCTAGGGGCCGGCGAGACCAAAACCTTCAAGCAGAAGTTCAAGGCCGGCGACGTTTCTAAGGCCAACCAGTGCGACGCCCGTTACGTCGATTAGTAACGCTAGTTCCTGGAACCTATACCTGGCACCTAAAGGTGCCAGGTACTAATTTCCCCGTGAAAAATCAGTAAAGATTGGGTGAAATCTTGGGGGGGAGCCTCAGCAATATCAGCGACATTAAATTGACGCCCCGATTTGGCGTTGTGGCTTTCCCCCGCTTTTCCCTACAATGGGGAGATGAAACGATACCGGGGCCTTTCGATTCATAGCATTAGCCTGCTCGTCTTATCTCTGGCGCTGCTCAGTGCCTGTGAGATGCCGGCCATCTCCAGCATCCAAATTCAGCGTCCTGACGACAGCCCCACCGATCCCAATACCGACCCCGATGTAGATCCGCCTACGAACCCTGATCCCACGCCCACGCCTACGCCTACTCCCACTCCCGCAGCTTTGCCAAAATTTAGCTTCAACCTTGCAAGCCAGACCGTGGCCGAAGGCGTCGGTTCCCTAAGCATTGCGGTCAAAGTGAATGCCGCCCTCACCGCGCCCCTGAGCATCGCCTATGTGGTAGAAGGCACAGCCGCATACCCCTCTGATCATTCTCTGCAGAGTGGGGTGCTCGACTTCGCTGCGGGCGAAACTTCCAAATCCATCAACTTCCAAGTTCTCAGTGACACGCTAAGCGAGTCGACAGAGACGGTGGTGATTCGTCTCACCGATTCGAGCGCTTTGGATCTCGATACTCCCTCTACCCACACGGTGAGCATCACCAACGTGGCGCCCCCGGTGAGCGCCGCGACGACCTTTACGGATCAGACCAATCTCAACATCACGACGAGCACGATCAAGACCATGGCCATCTCCAACGCGATTCGCGCGGAGGGGCTCAGCGGCAGCGCCACGGCTTCGGTAAGTGGCCAGGGGTCTCCGGTCATTCTTAAAAACGGCGTGGAGTCGGGCACCTCGGTGTCGGTCACCGCAAGTGATCGCCTGGCGATCAAAATGATGACCGCAGACGCAGGGAACGTGGAGCGTCTCGCCACCTTGAGGGTGGGGAGCAATTTCGAACGCAACTTCAAGGTACGCACGTCGAGCGCCTACGGCGGACTCGGCAACCGTCGCTACCGCGCCGTGTGGTACCGCGACCCTTCGACTACGGTGGCCCTGGTGTGGGAAGCCCAGGCGAGTTCCACACGCAGCCGCGTCTATTACGATACCGTCGATCACGGTACCGACATTTCTAAATACGCCAATAGCAAAGATGTGAACGTCATCGCTAACGGCGCTGAGACCACATCCGTCTCCTACAAAGCCATGCGCAACGTTTCGGTATTGCTCACGGGCCTTAGCCCCGCAACCGTCTACTATTTTGTCATCTCTGACTCGGGCGGCACTTCATCGCGGATGTGGCTACGCACCATCCCAAGCAATCCCGCTGAGCGCCTTGCCATCGTTGAGGGCGGCGATAGCCGCAACAACGCCGCGGCTCGGCGCGGGGCCAACCTTTTGGTGGCCAAACTTCGTCCCCACGTCGTTTTCTTCGGGGGTGACTACGTCGATGAACAAACCGACGAGGAATGGCAGGAGTGGATGGACGATTGGCAGCTGACCATCGCTGCAGATGGTCGTGTGACGCCCATCGTACCCGTTCGCGGCAACCACGAAAACGACGCCAACGTGATGAAACACCTTTTTGCGCTCAAGCAGACCTACTTCTTTCAGAACTTCGGCGGCAGCCTGATTCGCCTCTACGCCCTCGACACCGAGACCTCGATGTCGAGTACGGGCACCCAAACTCAAGCCTTCTTGCAGGATTTGGATACTCCGGCGTCCACTTCTGCGCGCTGGCGAATGGCGAGTTATCACCGTCCCATGCGCCCGCACAACTCTGGCAAAGGCGACGGCAACACGCAGTACGGCAGTTGGGCGATGCCCTTTTATAACTCCGGAGTGCAGCTGGTGATGGAATCAGACTCGCACTTGGTGAAGAGCACTTATCCCGTAAAACCCTACACGGGTTCGGGATCCGATGAAGGTTTTGTAGAAGACCGCGCCCGGGGCACCGTGTACATCGGCGAAGGCGGCTGGGGCGCACCACTGCGCTCCGCAAACGATAACAAAGATTGGACGCGCGACTCGGGATCCTTCAACCACATCCACTGGATGTTCGTAGATCAAGACAAGGTCGAAATCCGCACTATCAAGGTGGACCAGTCGAGCGCCGCTCCTTCGCTTAGCAATCCTTTCGACGTGCCCGCAGACAACTCGATTGCCCTATGGGATGCTCCCAATACAGGGAAGGTATTGACGATTGATCATCACGACTAAATTGCGTTCGCTCTCGGCACGGAGCCTGGTGCTCGCGGCCTTATTCTGCGTGCTTCTGGGGCGAGGGCTACAGTATTTTCTCAAAAGCGAAACGCCCCTGCGCACCTTCATCTGGAGTGAAGACGCGTTTGGAACTGTGCTCGGGTGGTTTGGCATACCGTGGACCGACTTTGCCAACAGCATGAGCGCGAGCCGAGCGCTGGATTTCCTAGAGGCCAGCATTGGCCTTTTCTTTTTGGCGCTAGCCGCCGTAGCGCTGCGCGAGCTCTGCACACAGCGCCACACGATGGCCTTTCGCCGCACGTTGTGGGGGCTCGTACCTTTCTTCTTTGTCGCTGCAGCTGCCGAGTTCAAAAACTCCGGATTGCAGCTGGCTCACCTGGTGGAAGTCAGCGCGATGACCTTCACGCCGCTGATGTTTCTCGTGATGTGGAACGCGCGTGGGGAGCTGCGCACGACGTCTTCGCTGTGGTTCTTGCGTCTCGTGATCGCGCTGACCTTTTTTGGGCACGGGATGTATGCCCTGGGCTACGGTTACGCGCAGCCCGGTCGCTTTATCGACATGACGATCAGCATTCTCCACTGCGACGAGAGCTTTGCGCGCGCGTTTTTGAAAGTCGCTGGCGCCCTCGACGTTTGGATAGCTTGGATCTGTCTGACATTGCGCCCGATAGCTCTGGTTTCGCTCACATTGCTGTGGGCTACCATCTGGGGTTTTGCCACCGCGACAGCGAGGGTGTGGGCGAATTTCTCTCCGGACTTTGTGCAGTCTTCGCTTGTGGACTGGGTTCCCGAAATGATCGTGCGTCTGCCACACGGACTACTGCCGCTGGCGCTTTGGCTCAGCTTTTCTTGCCATACACGTCGTAGTACCAAAACCAAGTATCAATAGGTCCGCTCGGCGCCTGCTGCTTGCGGCTCGGCTTGAATCCGAGCTTATTGAGCTCGGAGCTCTTGGGATAGATCAGCGCGATGCGCGCAGGGGCGCAGGTGTGTTTGAGGCGGTAACCCCAATCGCGAAGCAGCTCTTCGATCTCGCCGTCGGGGCCTTCGCCCTCGAGGCGTTCGCCGTAGGGTGGGTTACAAACCCAAAGAGAATCTTTGTAGTCGAGGTCGAGCACGTCGGCGCGCGTGAAAGAGATCTCGCGCTCGAGACCTCGTCCCAAGCGTTGCAAATTTTTCTCGGCCTTACGAAGAATGCCGCCATCAGCGTCGCTAGCCAGGATGGAGGCGAAGTTTCCTTTGTCGGAAGTTTCGCGAAAATGAGCTTCGCACCACGCGAGTTCTTCGCGCAGCAGTGCGGGCAAGCGGGCATCGAGTTTGGTGAGGATCTCTTCGCGGGGGAATTCCTTGAGGAGGCCGGGGTAGAGTCCGCGCTGGATCATCAGAGCTTCGAGAGCGATGGTGCCCGATCCGCAAAAGGGGTCCACGAGGGGTTCGGCACCGGTGTAGCCCGCAAATTTGAGCAGCGCCGCAGCCTTGTTCTCTTTGATGGGCGCCGCACCGATGTGGATGCGGTAACCGCGTTTGTGCAGGGGCTCGTTAAAGAGGTCCACCGAAACGTGCACTTTGGGACCCTGGAAATGCGCTACAAGGCGCAGCGTGGGATTTTCGCGATCGACCGAAGGGCGAAAGCCGAACTTCTCGCGCTGCCGGTCGCAAATGGCATCTTTCATCTTGAGCGGCGCTTGCGAAAATTTGACCTTATCCGGCATCTCACCGCTGGTATCGATACGGAAGGTGGGCATGGCGCCAAAGAGTTTTTCGAGCTCCAGAGCTTTAGAAGCTTCGTAGACGTCCGCGAGGCTTTCGACGTAAATCGTGCCGAGGTCGATGAGCGCCGAGGTGCAGAGGCGACTGCGCGTCCACACCTTCACCAAGGTTTCGGGGCGGTAAGCGAGCTTGAGGCCCCCGCGGTGAGGATCGAGGATCTCTTTGCGGTCGGCGATGATGCCGCTATCGATGAGTTCGGATTCCACAAGAGTCGTGAGTCCCGGGGCAAAAGTGAGGTGCAAGAATTTCAACATGGGCAGCCGTTACTTAGCGGTTTTGGCGCCCCGGCACCAGGAAATTGCACCGCAGTAGGCCCCGCAGAGCGAGTTTGACAGCTCTGGCGCTCCTGAGCAGGATTAGGGCATGCAAGAAGCACCCCTGAGATCCACTTTCGTCACTCGTCTGGGCTGGAGCCTGATTGTGTTCTTCGCCTTTAGCACCCTCATCGGCATCGTTCAGAATGTTATGGTCAACGTGATGATCTCTGGCGAGCAGTGGCATCAGCAACTCGAACAATTGTCGTTTCAGGGGAATGTGCCGGAGTGGCTGATGCCCCTTTTGAACAATTTTCGTTGGCTCGTGTTCTCGGTGCTGCTCTTTAGCGTCTTTTCGCTCGCGGGGAGCATTGCTTTGCTACGGCGCCGCGAATGGGGCCGTAGGGCGGTCATCGTGGTGCTTGTGATGGGCGTGCTATTCACCTTCGGTGGCCTGTGGTGGCAGTTCGATTTTTTGGAGCATATTCGCATGACCTATGTGTCGCTACCCCAGCAGAGTCTCGACAGCATGACCCTGCTCAACGTGGTCAACTCGATCTTTGCCGTGCTCACGCTTCTGCTTCATGGCTGGCTGCTGAAAAAGCTCTGCAGCGCCAAAATCGTCACCGAGTTTCAGCCCTCTCTCGACCACAGCGAAACCGCCTCGCAGTGAGCGGAGCCCGGAAACACGTCGCAGTAAATCCACTCGCGTAGGGCGTAGCCCTGCTCGAGCAGCGCCGCACGGTCGCTCGCTAAGCCCGCAGCGGCGCAATGATAGATCAAGATGTGTTGTGGTCGCTGGTCGCTTTTTAGGCTGCGAATCAAGTCTGAGAAACCCGAGCGGGGCGGGTCGAGAATCCATAGGTAAAAGTTCTCCGGTGCCGCGATAGCGGCGCTGCGCTCCAGGCGCGCGCCGGCGAAGTGGGCTTCGTGGTTTTGCTTGAGTGCGGCGAAGGCGCGTGGGTCCGGCTCCGAGATCCAGGCGTTTTCTGCGCCCAAGCGCGACGCAAACGAGGCGCTCAGGTTGCCGCTGCCGGCTCCCCATTCTCCCCAGCGAAAGCCGTCGGGCCACTCGCTTACCAAGTCGAGCAGTTCGTGCCCTGCGCGCAGGATCGTTTGGTTGGCGAGGGGACCCGGTTGTGAAAATGCAACGATGGTAGAAAGGATGGGAATCGCCTCGCCCTGGCGAGTGTAAGAGGGGAGCCAAGCGCGCAGATTAGGGCGAGTGGATTTGATGGCAAAGTCACTCGCTGTTTCTTCTGCACTCAGCACCCACTCCTCGCCCCTCTGGCCGGCTTCGATGACGATCCCCTGCTCGAGCAGGCTCTTGATCCAGGCCCGGTGGGTGGTCTTGAGCTCTTTGAGCCCAGTGCGGGGAGCGTCGATCCAGAGCCCGCGCAGGCCCTCAGGGCCCACGCGAAAGCGTAAGTTCATGATTCCCTTGTGGGGGCAAGTCCTGCGTAGCGCCTCGCTCATGGCGAGGATGGCGGGCTCGGCGTTGTCGAAGTCGTGGATGGGCTCAAACTCAATACCGCCGTTTTGGTGGACCTTGAGGCCCAGTTCATGGCCGTCCCACATCAGGTCGAGCCTCGTGCGGGCGTGGCGTAGATCGGGCTCCAGGCGCTGCCAGGCGGGCTTGCCCATCAGGCCCTCGGCCACGGCATAAGATCTCAAACGGAATTCAGCGAGTTCCGCCGCATGCTTTTGCAGTTGGTAAGAGTCGAACATCTTCTTGACGCTTATAGTCGTTTTTGTCTGGATTCGCGCTTCTCGTTTGTGATATCAAAAGGATCCCTATGTCGAAGGTCCATCCCATGCGCCGCAAATCGGTCAAACCGTCGTCCTCGACGGTACGAGGGATGCTACCTGTAGCTCAGCATCGCTCCCTCGAGGCCGCTACGCAGTCCCTGCGGGCCGCCGGGCTGCAATTCGACTGGCAATGGCGTAACAAATCAGTGGGTTGGGTATGTGCCGGCCTTGCCGACACCCGCGTGGTGGTAGAACTGCTGCCCATCGAAGAGCCCGTGCTGGGCCTGCTCATCATCAGCGTTGCCGAAGTCGCTTCGCTCAAAGACTCTGAGAGCTTTCCCAAAGCTTATAAAAAAGTTCTCGATTTTCCTGTCGACGATCGCGGCGATCAGTCGGTCTTTGAATTCGAACTCATGACCACTCCCGAGCGTGATCTCTTTTCGAACTTCGTCGAAAAGGCTCTCGAAGAACTCGGTCTCTAATTCACATTTTTTAATCGATCGAATTGGTCGTAGGCACTTGGAATAGCGGGTGCCTTTCGAACACCGTGGGTGAGGCGTAACCCTTGGTGCGCCCTGAGGCATCCGAAGCGGTGCTGACCACGTAGGGCTCGGTCATTTCGCGATCCCAAAACGCATCGGCCGGGTCAAAGCTGATCTGGTAGGCGAGGGTCACGGCCACGCCATGCTTGTTGGTGTAGATGTGATCGGTGGCTAGAGGGCTTTCGCCGCGCGGGGTTTCTGCTGGGTACACCTCTTCGATGCGGATGACGGCGCCAGGGCGCAGCCACAAACCAAAAGAATCGTAACCCTCTTCGCTCCGGTAACGGTGCAAAAACTTATCGGCAAAAGCCACAGGCGTGGGCTCGTCTTTACCGAGCAGGTAAGGCGTGTGCTCGCGCAGCGCGCGGCTCACACCGGCGCGTTGGGGTGTGGGCGCCGGGGTGGGGTCGACGTCGACCTCCACGCGCGAGGTTTCAGGCCCCTGCAGGTGAATGGCCAGTTGTCGGAGCTGGGGATCTTCGGCGGCGTGATTTTGCACGAGCACGCGGATCTCGTCTCGTATGAAGTCCTCGCTGGGATTGGCTGCCGCGAAGGCCGCTAGGATCAATCGCGTTGCCCGATCCCAATAGGCCTCGGTGCGCGCGCGACTTTCGCTACCAGGCCGTTGGCGCTCAGCGATGTAACGCCAGAGCAGGCGCTCTCCCACCTTCAGGCTTTCGTAAGAGGAGCGTGCGAGGTTTGAGGTGTATTCGAGGATGAGGTCCGCGCTCTTGCCTTCGCCTTCGGGCACGCCGGTGCGGTGTTGGAGTGAGGTGAGAACGTCGCTTTCGGTCTCGCTCAGCGGAAGACCTCGTGCGAGCTTTTCTTCGGCCGAGAGCAGGGTTTCGAAGTGTTCAAAGCGCTGCCAGTCCGAGATGCGCAGGCGGTCGATCTTTCCGGCTTCGCTGACGATGGCGGCTTGGTTCAGTTGATCAAAAAGGCTGATGCAGTCGACACCGGGAAGCCTTTTTTTGGCCATGGCAGAACCCGAGCTCAAAATCCCCAAAACCAGAATGTACCACGTCTTCAACTGTCGTTACCCCAAATAACGGAAGGCCTTTTGAGTAACGAAAAACGGCGCACCTAAGCAAGCGCAAAATTCAAAAATTGCGTTACGAGCCGGCGCCGAAAAGGCGTTTGATCAGGGCGAGGTCCTTTTCGCGGTACGGAGGGTAGCGAAAATCAAAATCTAGCCATTTAGACTTACGCACCACGCTCTTGCGGTGGCTAAAGGTGAGAAAGCTCTCCTCTCCGTGATAGGCCCCTAGGCCGCTCGCGCCCACGCCACCAAAAGGCAGGTGCGGGTTCGCCAGGTGCAAAATGGTGTCGTTCACGCAGCCGCCGCCAAAGCTGAGCTCGGCGAGAAACTTCTCCACCTCGCGTTCGTCGCGCGAAAAGAAATATGCCGCCAGCGGTTTTTCCCGAGTACGAATGCTCGCAAAGGCCTCGTCGAGGCGTGCGTATGGCAGGATCGGCAAGATGGGGCCGAAGATTTCTTCGCGCATCAGCGGCGCCTCTGAGTTCACCTCGCCCACAAGTGTGGGTTCGAGGTAGCGCGTGGCGCGCTCGTGCTTTCCGCCGTGTATCACTTTTGCGCCCTCGAGCAGGCCCACCAGGCGATCGAAGTGTCGCTCACTGATAATGCGGCCGTAAGAATCGCTCGTGCGCGGATCGCCGGAGTAGAACTGCGCCAGGTAGACTTTTAACTTTTCGGTGAACTCTATGGCGCGGGCAGCGTGTACATAAACGTAATCGGGAGCGACACAGGTTTGTCCGGCGTTCATGAATTTGCCCCAGGCGATGCGCCGGGCGGCGAGATCAATGTCGGCGTGTTCTGTGACGATGGTGGGGCTCTTGCCGCCGAGTTCTAAGGTTACGGGCGTGAGATGTTCGGCTGCAGCCCGCATTACCACGCGGCCAACGGCAGTGCTGCCGGTAAAGAAGATGTGATCAAATTTGATTTTTAGCAGTGCGGTGGTCTCTTCCACACCGCCTTCAATCACCCGCACGTATTCGGGCGCGAAGGTCTTCGCGAGCATTTGGGAAAGCAGCGCGGCGGTGTGCGGAGCGAGCTCCGAGGGCTTGAGCGCAACGCAATTGCCGGCGGCCAGGGCGCCGACGAGCGGCGCGATGGCCAGGTGAAAGGGGTAGTTCCAGGGGCTGATGATCAGGGCCACGCCCAAAGGTTCGGCAATGATTTCGCACTTGGCAGGCAAGAGGTGCACCGGAGTGGTGACCTTGCGCGGACGCGCCCAGCGGCTCAGGTTTTTTTGGTGCAGACGCACTTCTTCGAGGGTTACGGCGATCTCCGAGGTGAAGGCTTCGAGTGCGGGCTTGCCCAAGTCGGCGTGCAGTGCGGCCGAGATCGCATCGACATTTGACGTGATCATTTCTTCAAGTTTTTTGAGTTGCTGGAGTCGGAATTTTATATCGCGTGTGGCGTAGGTGGCGAAGTAACGGCGTTGCTCGTCGATAAGGGATGCAAACATGAGGGCGAAAGTAGCATGGGCAAAAGGGGAGACCAACCTTTGGGCTTCCCATGCGCGTCAAAATCTAGGGAGCGCGCTGGCTCAAGTGCCCTCGAAAATGTTCCGTGATGGCCTCGATCGCCAGCTTTTGCACTTGCGTATAGTAGGGGCCGCGCCGGTAGACGAGGTGCACCGGCACGCGCAGCACGCGCGAGGGGGACTCGATTTTGAGCTCACGTTCGTCTACCAGGTGACGTGGTAATACCGCCTTGCCCAGACCGAGCTTCACTCCGTCTAGAAGGCCGTAAACGTCGTCGAGGTAGCGCTTGCGCGCCTGGGCTTTGCTTTTGCTCAGGGCAAAGTAGGCCGTCGTCGTGGGATCGTTTTCATCGTGGTCGAGGTAGGTCTCCGTGTCGGAGTAGCGTTTCGACGAGACGAGCACGTTTTCTTCGTAGCCCAGCAGCACCGACTCGAGCGACTCGTGTTCGGCGGGGCGGTTATGCAAAACGAAATCCGCGCGCGACTCGCGCAGTAGAGGGATCACGTCGCGCAGTTCGGCGGTGAAGGTCTGAAGGCTGAGTCCCGCGTGTTTGCGCAGGAGCGGCGCGAGGGCGGGGACGAGTAGCGAGCGCATCACCGAAGAGAATCCCCCAATGCGCAGGCTGCCGCGGAGCTCGGTGCCTCGGGTGGCTTTGAGTTCGTGGAGAAACTCTTCTTCGATCTGGCGATTCACCTCGCAGTAGCGGAGCAGGCGCTCGCCGTCAGGGGTGAGTCCGAGGTTTTTCTTGTCACGCACGACGAGTGTGGTTTCGAGTTCCCGCTCCAGATTCATGATCCGCTGCGAGAAGGCGGGCTGCGAGAGTGCGAGACGCCGCGCCGCCCGCGAAAAATTTCGTTCCTGGGCGAGGATATAGAAGGCATTTAAGTTGGCGGTGGAGAGTTCCATTGGGCTATTTGTTAAACGAATCATGCCATTGAAACAATCGATTTTTCATGGGGTCGATCTTTGGGCTAAGTCAAAAGGTATCCCGCAAGGGAAGAAGGGATCGAAAGTCGAATCATGAAAACGTTAAAGCATCTCGCAATTTCGGCACTATTTTTGGGAACCCAGGCCATGGCAAAGGGAGAGGATCCGTACGCTACGCATATCGATCTGATCTGCCACGTGAGCACGCGAACCAAGGTGACCAAAACCACGATGCGTTTTTACGAGAAGACTCGCGAAATGTATTTTCAGCAATCGGTCATCTACGGCTCGAACGGTGATACGTCACAAAACAATCCGAAGATCTTTTCGATCAGCGACGTCTTTGCGGGCAACGAACGCCATCTGACGCTAACCAATACGGATGAGGCGTTTCACGTTCAAGGTTCCCAGCATCTCGAGGGTTTCGACGATAAGAGCTTCGAGCTGGAGGCGACCAAGGTGACCCCGGGCTATGTGTTTATCGACAAGCTGCTCGTCAACGGTGAGGACTTTACGGAGAGCGTCAGCGATTGCTCTTTGCAACAATACTAACAAAGGACACCCGCAAGGGATAAGGAGATGACCATGAAAACCACAAAACTTATAGCATTATCGACACTCATTCTGAGCGCACAGGCCTTCGCCAAAGGCGAACACTCGTCGGTCTACAAATTAAAGTGCAACCTTAGCACCCGAACCAAGGTGGCCGTGACAACGATGACGTTTAATGAGGAGAGCGGCAAGATGTCCTTCTCTAGCCGAGTGGATTACGACATTTTCGAACCGGTTCCCGAAAAGCCTTTCGAGTTTTATATCGACGACGCCTATCCTGGCGCCCAAACGGAAGTGGATGTTACGATCAACGCGAAGACCTTCAACGTGAGCGCCTACGAATCGCGCCACGACGGCGGTAGGGCGCCCGAACTCGTTAAGGAATTTGATCTCGAGGGAAAAATTTACGATTCGGGCGCGGTTGGCGTCCAGAAGCTGATCATCGATGGCGTTGACCACAGTGATGACGTAGGGCTCTGCAATTTTTCGTTCTAGCTCAGTCTTCTTTGACGTACTTCACGAGGCGGCTGACTTCGTCTTCGCTGAGGTAAGCCCCTTGGACGCGAATGATGTTGCGGCCGTTAGGCAAGTAAAGCATGTCGCCTTGGCCCAGAAGTTTCTCACCGCCCGAGACGTCGAGAATGGTTCTCGAGTCGATGGACGAGGACACTTTGAAGGCGATGCGCGAGGGGAAGTTGGTCTTGATCAGGCCGGTCACGATTTCGGCAGAAGGTCTTTGGGTAGCGAGCACCATATGGATGCCGCAAGCCCGGGCCTTCTGGGCGATGCGTGTGATGGGGCGCTCGACTTCTTTACCTTGAGTGATCATGAGGTCGGCAAGCTCGTCGATAACGATCACGATATAAGGCATGTGATCGAGGCTGTAGCTGGGGTCTTTGCCGAGTTTTTTGGCGAGAGCCTTGGGCGAGATGTCTTTAATCTTTTGGTTGAAAGAGTCGATGTTCCTGGCGCCGACGTCGAGGAACATCTGGTAGCGGCGGTCCATTTCTTTTTCGGCCCATACCAGAGCCTGTTTGGCTTCATCGACGTCCGAGATGACGGGTTTGAGCAAATGAGGGATGCCGTTGTAGGGCGTGAGTTCGATCATCTTGGGATCGATCATGATAAAGCGCAGATCGCGCGGCGACATGTTAAAGAGCAAACTTGAGATGAGGCCGTTGGTGAACACGCTCTTACCAGAGCCTGTGGTGCCCGACACGAGGAGGTGGGGCATGGCGCTGAGGTCTTCCACCAGCACATCGCCGTAGACGTCTTTGCCCAGGGCGAAAGGCAGAACGGCTTTTTTGTTCTTTTGCGTGGCTTCCATCAGGTCGCCGAGGCTCAGAGCGGAAGGCTGTTTGCTGGGCATTTCGATACCCACGGTGTTCTTGCCGGGGATGGGCGCCAGAATGCGTAGCGAGTTGGCGCCGAGGCTCAGGGCGAGGTCGTTGCTGAGAGCCTGAATTTTAGAAACCTTCACGCCGATGGCGGGTTCGAATTCGAACATGCTGAGGCGCACACCGTTGTGCACCGCTACCACTTTGCCATCAAGACCAAAGCCCGCGAGACATTTTTCTAAAATCTGCGCTTGTTCTTTTTTGGCCGTGGCCGAAATCACAGGAGCTTTTTTGCTGAGTTTCAGCAGCGATGTAGGGGGTTTGTTGTAAGCCTTTTTCCAAGGCTCAATGGTCAGGGTGATGGCGGGATCTGGCACGGGGCTGAGTGAAATTTCTGCGCTTTGAGTAGGAGCGGAGACTTCGGCAGATTCCGCTGCGATGGATTCTAGGGGAGCTGACGGAGATTCAATCACTTTCATAGGGCGAGGCTTCGGAGCTTTCACGCGCGGGAGCTGAAGCTCTTCGGCGCTGGGAACTCGGGCGTCGAAAACGGTGTCAGCGTTGGCGTAGCGGATGACCTGATTCCAAGAATTTTGGATTGAGGCGCGCTCGTCGGCGATGTGTTCGCGGTGCGCGAGCGCAATGTCATCGGCCAGTTGGATCTCTTCGGCGGGCGATTCGAGAGGCTTGTTCGAAAAGAGGTTTACCGTGTTCATCACGAACGCGCTGACGTGACGGTAAGTATAGACAAGAACTCGTTTGGCAATCTGAGCAATGTGGACGCTCTCCTCACCGATCGAAGACAAAAATGCGATGATGCTAAAGCCGCCCGTGAAGATGGCAACGAGGCTGAGTCCCGAAACGGCCGCGAGCAAGGCGCCTCCGAATCCAAATTGAGCGTAAAGTGTGCCTCCGATGTGCAGGCCCAAGAATCCACCGTAACCGTCGGCGAGTTTGGCTTCGGGACTCCACTGCAGGTGCACCGCAAAAACATGAAGCAAGATGGCTGCGGCCACTGCGAGGCCTGCGCTGGCTAGCACGATAGAAAACACGCGTTTCCAGATGGTCAAGAGATCGCTAAAGCTGGTGCTCTTGGCGATGATAAGGGTGCCCAATTTGTAGACCGCGATGGGGAACAAGAAATAAGCAAAGCCAAAGAAGCTCGCGGCGCGACTGATAAAGCGGTAACCCAAATCACCGAAATAAATGAAGGTGGAGGGGGTGGTGTTTAAGAAGAACGAGATCCCCCCGAACATCAACCACGCGGTAAAGCCCAAGAAAATCAAAAGCACGGCTTCCTGAAAGGGCGTTTCAATTTTCTTTAAAAGACTCATATCCCTAATGAATTGCAAGAACGGAGCCACGGAGGATCTTTCGTGGTTCCGGGCACTTGGTGCTTCGATGGGGAAACGAGGTCCTCGGCTAGGGTGTCTAAATTTTAGGCACAGGCTTAGGAATGTGGCACCCCCTGGTCCGTGGTCTGCTTCAGGTAGGAGGGCCTTTAATTATTCATAAAACCAATGAGTCTATAAAAACAATCGATTTTTCAAGAGGCCAAACCTTCGGTAGATCGAAGCTATACCGAATAGGAAAAAAGGAGATATGAAAATGAAAACTGCAAAATTGATCGCATTATCCACTCTCATGATGGCCGCGCAGAGCTTCGCTAAGGGAGGCGTGACCCTGGCTTACCAGCTGGACTGCAATCTCGGCACCCGCACCAAGGTGACCGAGACCTTCATGAACTTCGTCGAGCGAGCCGGCACGATGGGCTTCAAGCACCAGGTGCTCTCTGACATCTTCGAGCCGGTTCTGCCCGAGCCCTTCCACTTTTCAATGGTGGGCGCAACTCCCGCCACCGACACTGAAGTCAAGGTGACGAACACGGAGAGCGTCTTTCTCGTGAGCGCCTATGAAATTCGCGACCACGAAGGCAGGCCGCCCGAAGTTTTGAAGGAATTTGAGCTCGAAGCCAAAAAAATTGGTGCGACCTATCTCGACATTAAAAAGTTGCTCATCGACGGTGTTGATCATCTCGACGACGTCGGTCCTTGTAGCTTACGCGTGATTCCCATCGGACCTTAAGTGGGGTCCCGGTTCCGATCTCGAGCAAGGCGAGGTCGGGGCCGGGGGTTTTATTTATTTCGCGCAGCGGGCGATTGCAAAGTTGGAGCCCGATTCGTTGGGACCGTCCCAAAGGGTGACCTGAATGATGTCGCCCACGACTTTGGGGTTGCGAAACTCGTACTCACCGCTTGGGAACGTGAGGTCTTGGTCCTCGAGGATTTTGAGCACGTCGCTTGCCTCGCCGAGGTAGCAGACCTTGTCTTCGTTGCCGCAGTCTACGGCTTCATCGGAAGTGACGACGTCGTGGCCTTCGCAAAAGAGCTGGCCTTTGAGCTTGGCCGGCACGGTTTTGACTTTTAAAAAACTCAGCGCAGGAGTCTGGGCATTGGCGAGGTTCGCGGTGCCGAGGACGAGGAGGCTGAGGATGGAAAACAATTTCACTGGCGGACTCCTTTGGCTATTTTAAGGGACTACAGTTTTTGAAGGTTTCGCTGAAGACCGGCTTCGCTTGTTCCGCATCCCAGATTTCAAGTTTTAAATCTTTGCCCACCGGCGTGACAAGGTAGGCATAGCTCACGCCAAAGTCGTTCGTGACGCGGCCTTCATAGGTGCCATCCACTTTATCGTAATCAGCTTTGAGGGGGGCCGAAGAACCGGCCGGGTGCAGATGCTGCGCCTTGAGGCGATTGAGCACCGAAGGATAAATTTTGATGTGTGCGCCGAGGTTCGTGGCGTCGCGGGTGTCCTCGTCTTCGTCGATGAGGTCGCCAACGCTAAGGGTCGGACCCTTGTCGAGGCACTCGATGCCGTTTTCTAAATACAGCGCTGCCCGCGCCGACGTGGCGCCAAGGCCAGAAACGGCCGCAGCCGCGATGAAGGTGTTTTGAATGCTTGTTTTGAAAGTCGAACGCATGGATCCCCCCGTTGTCCTCAGCAGGCAAGGCTCGGCGATGAGGTCCAGAACGTCGAATTAAAAACCCTTAAATGTTGTTGAGAAGCTGCATCAGCGCGCGGCGGCGAGCACTTCTTCGATGAACTTGGACTTTTCGGCGCGGTACTCATCCATGGGTAGGGTGTGCGCCTGCATTTTGATTTCGTTGTAGCGTGCGCAGAGACAGGGATCTTCTCTCAGCGCATCGCGAAAGGTGATAAAAAATTCAAACTCTGATCCACTGCGAATCAGCTGAATGCCGATGTCGCGCTCGGGGTTGATGATTTCAAAGGGGCAGAGGTCTGGCGTGCGCAGAGATTCGCTTTTGATGCGAAAGCCGAGCTCTTCGATGGAGGCGATGTGATCCTCTACGTGATCCACTGCAACGAGAATGTCGAGATCTCCTTTGGAGAGACAGCCTGGAATGGACGACGCGCCGATATGCTCAACGCGGGCCTTGGGAATTTGTTTTTGGATTTGCGCCGAGACTTCGGCAAACCAGAGCTCTGCCCGCGGCTGATAATCCGCGGGCACATAAAGCTTGATCACAAAGTTTTGAGTTCGGTCCACAGGCGATCGATGAGCGTTAGCAGCTCGGGGCGATCGGTGAGGTAGTGAAGTTTTTTGAATTCTTCTGGCGTGGGTTGCAGGCCAGGAGTTTTGAGCAGGGCCGGGTCGAGAAAACCGAGCGCCTTGAGGTTCGGCGTCAGATAGTGGCTCGAGTTCGTGAATACGGCGGCGCCCTGAGCTTCGAGCATGGCGTTGATGAACTGATACGCGAGGTCGTCGGCTTGTCCGTTGACGGGAATCGCGAAGTTGTCCGTCCAGAGTGTGGCGCCTTCGCTAGGCAGGACATAGCGTAGGTCGGCCATCGTGCGAGTGAGGGTGATCACGTCACCCGAATAGGCCTGAATCATGGGCGCGTCTTTGGCTTCGATCGCGGGCGAACCCTCGGCAACAAAGGCCTTGATCTGAGCTTTGTTCTTTTTGAGATAAGCGAAGGCCGCAGTGATGTCGGCTTCGGTCGCTGTGCTCCACTGCTTGCCAATCGCGAGCAATGCCGAGTGAATGACTTCGCGCTGGTCGTCGAGGAGCGTTACTTTGCCCTTGAGGTCTGGGTTTTCGAAGAAGTCTTTCCAGCTGATGGCTTTGCCCTTGAGCGCCGCAGGAATCTGGTCGGAGAAGATCGCAAGGCCCGTAGTACCCCAAGCGAAGGGCACCGAGTGTGAGTTGCCCGGATCGAATTCGGGGTTCAAAAAGCCCTTGTCGAAGTTCTCGAGCACGGGGACTTTGGACTTGTCGATGGCTTTGATGAGCCCCAGGCGCACGAGCGTGGTGACCATGTAGTCGGTGGGCAAGATCAAATCGTAACCAGCTTGATTGCCTTGAACGCTGGCCTGAACTTTGGCGAGGAGCTCTTCGTTGTTCGACATGAAGTCGAGTTGAACTTTGATGCCAGTCTTGGTTTCGAAGGGGCCGACAACTTCGGGTTTGAAGTATTCCGACCATGTGAGCACGCGCAGGGTTTTGCCTTCGGGCTTGGTGTCTGCCGATTTGGTGCAAGCGCCTAAAGCGGCGATGGCGAGAAACCCTAAAAATCCAGTTTTGATTTTGCCGATGGATAACATACTTTTGCGATTAGAATGCCGGCGAGCGAAATGCAAAAGAGAAATAGGGAGAGGGCATATATTTCAGGCTGGATGCGCAGTTTTAACATGCCGTAAACCTGAATCGGCAGCGTTGTCTGGTTCATGCCCTTCACAAAGAACGAAATCAGAAAGTCGTCGAGCGATAACGCAAAGCAAGTGAAGACCGAGGCGCCAAAGGCAGGCATAAGTTGGGGCAAAAGGGCCGATTTGAAGGTTTCCATGTCCGAAGCCCCCAGGTCGCGCGCTGCGTCCACCAGAGACCAATCGAGCGAGTCCACGCGCAGTTTCATGATCCACGTTGCGTACGAAAAGAGAAAGACAAAGTGTCCAAAGAAGAGTGTTGTCCAGCCGAGGCTGAGTCCCACGCTCATGAACCACGCCATCTGCGCCAGACCCAGCGAGATTTCGGGCAGCAGCATCGGAAACGAAAGTCCGCGCAACATGCGCACGCGGGTTTTGCTTGAGCTAAAGCTCATCGAGAAAGCCGTGAAGGTGCCCATCACCGTGGCCGTAACCGAAGCGCCAAGGCCGAGCACGAGGGAGTTCGAAAAGGCATGCCAAATGTCATCGCGGCGGAGCAGGGCCTCGACGGCCGTCCAGCTGAAGCCTTTGTTCACGATGAGAATCATCGGCGACCACAAAAAGACGAGCGTGAGAAACGCAATAAAATGAAAAACGATCATCGCATGGCCTCGTTTTCACTCTCGTGATTCAAAAAGAACTTCGCGGCGATGAAGGTGATGATCAGCATCAGGCTCAGTGTGGCCGAACCGAGTGGCCAGTTGCGGGCCGAGAGGAATTGGTTTTGCAAAAAGGAGCCGAGGCCGTAAACCCGGCCACCGCCCACGAGGTCGGGAATCAAAAATTCGCCGAGCGAGGGAATGAAGACCAGCATCGAGGCCACGATGAGTCCGCGTTTGGAGAGTGGCAAGAAGACACGCGTGAAGATCTGCCAGCGCGTGGCGCCCAGATCCTGCGCGGCTTCGATCACCGAGCGGGGAATCTTAGAAACCTCGGCGTAAAGGGGCAGCAGCGCAAAGGGCAGATAGTTGCAGCACATCGAGAGCAGCACGCCAAAGTATGTGTAGAGCAGCTTGATGCCGAGCGGCTCGAGGCGCAAGAATTCCATAAAGCCCAGCACGCGCACCAAAAATGAAGTCCAAAAGGGAATCAGAATCAGGGTGAGAAGCCAGGTGCGTTTGGTGGGCGATAGTTTGGTCAGGTAATAGGCCACGGGGTAGGCGATGGCGATCGTGAGCGCCGTATTGCCGGCGGCCAGACCCAGCGAGCGCATGAAGAGGTTCAGGTAGAGGTAGTCAAAGAGCGTGCGATAGGCATCGAGAGTGAATGTCCATTCGACTTGGCCAAAGGGCGAGCGCGTGAGAAAGCTCGTCACCACGATGATCGCGATGGGGCCAATGAGTCCCAGGGCGAGCCACAGGTAAAAGGGAAGGCTCAGGAGCGCGTTTCGGCTTCGACGCACCATGTGTCTTCGATCTCCCATTCGATGAGGGCTCGCTCGCCCGGAGCGGCAACGATTTTTTCGTGGCTCGGCGTTTTGATCAGAATCGCTTTGTCGCAAGCGGTGATGACCTTGGTCAGTCGATCTTGCCCGAGAAAGGCGTGCTCGGCGACGGTGGCTTCGATGCCCACGTGCGCATCGCGGATTTTGGTACCTAGAGGACGCATGTCGATGTTCTCGGGACGAATCATCCACTCGGGCGATTTGTAGTCGAATTTGAGAATCTGCTCGCGCTCACCGGAGAGACGCGAAATGAAATCGGCCGAAATGAAATTTGTCTGGCCAATGAAATGCGCGATGAATTTGGACTTGGGTTTGAAGTAAATCTCTTCGGGCGAGCCCACCTGCAAAAGTTGGCCTTGGTTCATAACGCCCACACGGTCCGAGAGCACCATGGCTTCTTGCTGATCGTGCGTCACAAAAATGAAGGTCGTTCCGAGTTGTTTGCGAAGTTCCAGGAGCTCCAGCTGCATCTTTTCGCGAAGTTTGAGATCGAGCGCCGAAAGCGGCTCGTCGAGTAGCAGAATGTCGGGCGAAGTCACCAGCGCGCGCGCCAGGGCGATGCGCTGCTGCTCGCCGCCCGAGAGCTTGTCGATGGAGCGTTTCAGGAGATGGCGGATGTCGAGAATTTCGCTCATTTCGGAGATCTTTTTGGAAATCTCCGCGGACGATTTTTTCTGGGTTTTGAGGCCAAAAGCGATGTTCTCAAAGGCGCTCAGATGAGGAAATAGGGCGTAACGCTGAAAAACCGTGCGGATTTTGCGTTTTTGAGGAGGCGCGTGGGTGATGTCCTGACCATTGTGCAGAATCTTGCCAGAATCCGGGCTTTCGAAGCCTCCAATGAGCCTTAACGTGGTGGTTTTGCCGCAGCCCGAGGGGCCAAGTAGCGAGAATCCTTCACCCGGAAGGATGCTGAGGTCACAGTTTTTGATGCCGGCGAGGCGTCCGTCGTCCGAGACAAAAGTCTTCGTCAGACCTTCAAGTTTCAAGCCCTCAGGCCTCAATCCGCTCACCGCCGTCTACCTCCAAGGATTTAGGGCCCCGTGTCCCGGAGCCGAAAGGCTTTTACATACCTTAACTTTAGCTTTACAGACAATTAATTTTGGATCTGACCGAAAATTAGGCACACTGTAATTGTAGTTTTTAGGTTTGTAGCTCGAATCCTGGATGTACGTTGTCTCCTGCATGTAATCATGCGAGCCCAGCCTCTATCACCCGTACAATTTTTTTGAACGTTTGGGGGACATATGGGTTTCCGAGGTTTCAACAAGTTCGGTGCTTTTTATGCTCTCAGCATCTTGAGTATTAGCGCCTGTGGAGAGCTTCCCGGTTTTCAGGTTGGTCAAAAGTCAGACTACGGAGTTCAATCCGTAGAACCTATCGACTTTACGGATTTGGACATCCTTTTCGTGGTGGACAACTCCGGATCTATGCAACAAGAGCAAGATAACCTTGCCGACTCTTTTGAGTCGTTCATCAATCAATTCGCCGAGCGCGATTTGAACTTCCATATCGGTGTGGTCTCTACCGACATGACCGCGACTTCGGTTTCGGGATGGTGGCAGGGAACGCGCGCCTTGGACTCGGGCTGTACCCCAGCGTACCGTAACATTTATAATGGCGGTCCTGGCACGCTGCTCTCCAAATACTCGGCCTACAAGTTCCTGACCCCCGACGTGCCCGATTACATCACCAAGTTCAAAAACAACGTAAAACTGGGAACTTGCGGTACGGGTGCCGAGACCGGTATTTTATCGGCTCACAGCTTCCTCGACACCGCCAAGATCAGTGCGGGTGGCTACAACGAAGATTTCGTACGTCCCGACGGCTTCCTCGCGGTGATCTTCCTTTCGGACGAGGACGAAGGCGTTAGCGCCGAAGACACGGCCTACATCAAGACCAAACCCACACAACGTGCGACCCGTGTGAACGACTTTAAAGCGCGCATGACCGCCCTCAAGCCGGGACGTCCGGAGCTGCTACGCGTTGATGCCATTGTCGGCCGTTCGTATGCCGAGTGCCCGACCTTGCACAGCAGCACCAGCGTTGGCGACGTCTATATGGAGGTCGCTGCGGCCATGAACGGCAAGAGCTCGAACATCTGCCAAGACTTCTCGTCGCAGCTGATGGGGATCGGTACGCAAATTCTCACATTCTTAACACGTTTTCCCCTATTGCAACCGCCGGTAAATGCCGATGTGGAAGTAAAGGTGAACGGATCGGTCGTGCCTAAAGATGAGGTTAACGGCTGGGTACTCGTTGAAGAAGGCGGCAAATACTTTGTCGAGTTTCGCGGAACAGCGGTTCCGAACAACGGAGACCAGATTCAGATCACGTATGTACCGTCCAGGCCCGTGGGCTAAGGAACGGATGAGTTAGGGAACTCATTGAAAGAGGAGAGAGTATAAAATGTCAATTCTTCAGAGCATCGCACATTTCTTCGAAGAAGGTGGAGTCACCATGTACGTGACGGCTTCGGCCGGCGCATTCGGTGTCTACATCGCCTACGATCGCGCGAAAATGTACTACAAGACTTACACCGGTAAAAACAACGCTCTCTTCATGGCCCGCATCAAAGAGTTCATGATGCAGGGACGTTTCGAAGACGCCGTTCAGTATTGCAACATGGAAAAAGGCTCGCTCCTTCCGCACGTGATCCGCGCGGGTGTTGAGCGCGTCGGTTCCGACGAAGCCATCGTACGTCAGTCGATGGAGTCGGCTTACCTAGAACAACAACCTAAGATCTCCGAGCGCGTGGGTTACCTCTCGATGGTTGCCAACGCAGGTATGCTTTTCGGTCTCCTCGGTACGGTACTTGGTCTGATTCGTCAGTTCTCGGCTCTCGCTTCGGCGGATGTGGCCGACAAACAGCTCCTGATGGCCAAAGGTATCGCAGAAGCGATGAACAACACGGCTCTCGGTCTGATGGTAGCTCTCCCGATGCTCGTTTTACACGGCATCTTCAGCGCTCGCGCGAATAAAATGGTCGAAGATCTCGAGCGCGGTGCGGCCCAGTTCCTGGATTGGGTAGGTCTCTACAACAGTGGTCAACTCGGCGGCGCAAAACAGGGCAACTCCCACGGCAACGTGGTGGACATGTCGAACAAGCGCGAGTCGGCCTAAGGGCGAGGTAAAAGCCTATGGCATTCGGTAGCGCAGGATTTGGACGCTCCAAGGCCCGCGGTCACGGTGGTGGCGGCGGTGGTCACGGCGGACACGACGATGATCTGATGATCACGCCGCTGCTGGACCTCTTCGTAGCGCTCATTCCCTTTCTCATCTTGAGCGTCGTGCTCTCGAAAATTAGCGTCGTCGACGTCGCAGTCTCGAAACCCGTCGCGGTGGTCAAAAAAACCACCACGAATTTCGACCTGCGCCTGGTCGTCGGCAAGACCTCGGCCAATATCGAGCTCAACGGCAAAAAGGTGAAAACCATTCCCGTGGCTGCTGGTTGGACCGATGAGCTGCACGCCGAACTTGTGCAGATCAAAAAATCTAACATCGACGAATTCCAAATTCGTATCGAACCCGCTACGGATTCGGTACTCGAAGACATCATGGGCGTGATGGATGCCGCAAGGCACCTGAACGAGTCCGACGAACCGATCATTAAAAAAGACGGTCCCGAGGGCAAACCTGTGAAACTCAAGTACCTCTTCCCGAACGTGGTCCTCAGAGGAGTTTACAGCTAATGGGATTCGGATTCGGAAAAAAGCGTCAGCAAACTGCGTCCGCTTCACTCAACTTGACGCCCATGATCGACATGATGACGATTCTGCTCGTCTTCCTTATTAAGAACTACTCGACGGATCCTTCGTACCTCACGAACACCCAGTCGATCGAACTCTCGCGTACCACTAGCGAAACTTCGGCTCCCGACAAACCGGTGCTCATCATCGGTAAAGATGGCGTGCTGCTCGACGGGCAAACGCTCGTTTCGTTTCCGCAGGGTGTGCCGAGCAAAGCTTATCTCAATGCCAAGGTGATTCCGGAACTCATGGATGCCCTGGAAGTGAAAAAATCCTCTGACGCTGACTTCACCGGCACGCTGATTCTGCAGGCCGACAAGGCAGTGCCCTACACCACGCTCAAGCCTGTGCTTCGCACAGCCGGTGTGGCAGGGTTTAACGACATCAAGTTTGCGGGGGTAACCAAAGAATGACCCGCACGAAATACTTCCTAGCTCTCGGGCTCGGCACAGCGGCTTTGATGCCGCTTTCGTCGTTAATGGCGGCTAAAAAAGGTGCCGCCTCGCCCGCTCCGGCCAAAAAAGCGGCCAAGGCAGACAGCAGTCTCGCCTCGGAGATGGGAAAGATTTCGTACACACGTTTCGAAGTGATCTTCAAAAAGGGATCCGAAACTGAAGACGCCTACACTCGCTTTAAAAAGATGGAAGCGATCCGCACACAAGCTCAAGGTTCCCTCGAGCGACTCATGAAACAACGTCCGCACCCCGAACTCTCGGTGCGCTACGCCGAACTCATTTTACAACGTGGTCGTGACCAGGAATCTTTCGGTCTCGAGCTCGAAATGGCCGATAATACCGCTGAAGCCCAACGTCTCAAAGACTCTTCGCGCAAGTTGTTGCGCGCGGGTCTGGCGATGCACGAAAAGGTGCTGAAGGGTTTGAACAACGACAATCTCAAGGCCGAAGTTTATCTCGGCATGTCGCGTACGGAGCGCTCGCTGGGAACCAATGAGCGCGCCTTGGCTTTTGCTTCTAAAGGCCTTGAGCTCGGCTCTAAAATCCCGGCTCCGATTCGCATGCGCCTGTATATGGCTTCGGGCGATGCCTCTTTTGATATGGCGCGCGCGAACGAGGCTCTGCGCTCCTACCGCTCTGCCCAACCTCTGGCGCCCGAAAACGGACTCGAGCGCGCTTATTTGGATTACAAAATTGCGTGGAGCCTTTTTAACCTCAAAGATCCCGTGGCGGCCATTGCGTCGCTGCGAAAACTCATCGACCAAAACCAAGACCGCTTTGCGCTCAAGCAAGAAGCCATTCGTGACTACGGTCTGATGGCCTCGGATCTCGGCCGTAGCGAACTCGAAGCCGAAGGCGGCGTTCGTGGCATCTACCGCTACCTGCGTAAATCTTCGGATTCGGATCTGCCCGAAAAAGCTGTTGAACGCATGGCCAAGACCTTTGCGAGCAACGGTCGCCGTCAAGACGCGATCGATGCGATGATGCTGCTTATCGAAGAAAAACCCAAAGACCGCGCCAACGTCGACCGTGCTCTCATGATTGTCGATTGGGAAAAAGACCTCACCGAGAAGTGGAAACTGCGCGATCGCTACATGTGGATTCTTTCGAACTTCGGCCCCGAGACCACTTGGTTCCGTGGTCTCGAGCACGATGCCCAGATGGTCGCCCGCAAGCGCATCGAAGAGTCGATCCGCTCCTACGCCACCAACTTGCACAAAGAAGCTCAGGGCGATGGTGTTAAAGAAAGCCGCGACGAAAAGCTTATGATCGTGGCGCGTCTTTATGATGCCCACCTCAAGGCGTTCTCCGAAGAGCCAAGGATCTATTTTTACCGCGCCGAAATTCACCGCCACTTTGACGAGTGGGCGGATGCGGGTACCAAGTACGACCGTTATCTGTCGCTCATCAAGCTCGTCGATAAAGATGACCTCTCGGCCTTTGATAAAAAGACCAAGGGTGAGGTTCTCGAGTCTAGCGTCGCTGTGTGGGAAAAGGCCGCCAAGGCTGATCCCAAACACAACGATAAGCTCCTCGCTGCGGCCGACAACTTTGTGAGCGAAAATCCCAAGGACGCGCGCGCACCCAAAGTGCTCTACTCTGCGGCCGAAAAGTCGTTCAACGCCAAGAATCCCACCGCCGCGATGATCCGCCTCGAACGCATCATCAAGGAATATCCTAAGACCGAAGTGGCCGAAGACGCCGTGAACGCGGCTCTCGACATGTTCAACAAAGAGGGCGACTGGGTGAACCTTGCCACGCGCGCCCGCGCTTGGCTCGACACCGTTGACGTTTGGGCCCCCAAAGCGGGCGCTGCCAAGGTGACGGGCGAACTCAAAGGCATTCTCGCCAAGACCGAACTCAAGGCCTGCGAAGAGCTCTCCAAAAAATCCGACCGCTATCTCGAAGCGGCCCTCTGCTTTGAATCCTTCGCCAAAGGCTTTGCAAACGACGCGTTTGCGCCCAAGGCTCTCTTCCAGGCCTCCGAACTCTACCAAAAGTCTCAGCGCCCTACCGCCGAGCTCGACGTGCTCGAAGATCTCGTGAAAAAGTATCCCAAGTCGCCCGAAGCCGAAAAGGCTTTCGGCACACTCGCAACCGTATATGAAAAGAACTTCCTCTTTGAACGTGCGGCCGAGATCTACGAAGTTCTTGTGAGTCGTCCGAACCTCAAGAACCGCGACCTCTTCCTTGAGCGTCTCCTCGCCCTGCTGCAAGGCATTGGCGAGCGTGAGAAGCTGCAAAAATGGCTCAAAGATCCGATGGTCAAGCCCGCCCTGCGCCGTCAGATCCTCTCGGTGGACTACCGCGAGATGCTCTCGCGCTTGCGCGAAGAAGAGCTCGCTACCGGTTACGACAAGGGTGACTTTGTCTCGGCTGAAGCACGCGACGTGTTCAAGCGCCTCGAGAAGGCGATGAGTGACGGCGAACTCGAATTCCACCAAGTGCTCGACGTTCGTCGCTACAAGGGCAACCTGTGGCGCGAAAAGGGCAAACTTGCCGAAGCCGACAAAGAGTGGATGATCGGTCTCAAGGCCTTCTGGGCTAAGAAAGACCGCAGCGATCTGGATTGGGAATCGGCAGCACGTCTGCGTCTCGACCAGGCTAGCTTCTGGGTGATTCCTTTTGAAGGCACCAACCTCAAGGCGAACCCCCAGAAAAAAGTGGAACTCTTCACCAAACTCGAAGCTTGGTACGCCGAAGTTATCGGCATGAAGTCACCCACAGTGGCTCTTGAAGCCCTGTGGAAATCTTCGCAGCTCTACGCGAACTTCGCAAAAGAACTCGACACGCTCCCCGAAACCAAAGCCCAAGCCGGCGAACTCGCCCGCAAGTCCAAGCTCGCCCTCGAACAACTCGCCTCGCGCGCTCGCGATTGGAAACTGATGTCGCCTGCGATCCTTGCAGCGATCGAGTCCACCCGCGTTCCTGTGGCGGGTGCCACGGCTGCGAAGTCTCTCAAAGCCGAATTCCCTTGGCAAAAACTTCCGCTCTGGATCGAAACCAACGAAGATTGGGCGAAGTGGTCTGAGTGGAAAGATTCACGTGCCTCGCTCGAATCTCAACTCGCCAAAGGCGAAGATCGCAAGCAACTGCGCCGTGCGGCCCTCGTGCTTGTCACCCGCGACGCAAACTTTGCTTACGCTCCCGCTAAAACATGGATTTCCACGCTCGGCGACAAGTCGAGCATTCAGGTGCGCGTTCAGGCCCTTGTGAACTCCAAGTCGCTGCAGCTGGCGAACCTCTATCTCGATCAGTACCAAGAACTCTTTGGCAAAGACGCTTTCGTCTCTTACGTGGCCGGTCAGATCATGTGGGCACGAGGCGATTACCGCTCGGCTTACGACTACTGGGTTCGCAAGAACTCTTTCGATAAAGACTTCCACTCGGTGTACTGGAAGATGGGTTGGGATTACGCTTTCGCGAACCTCGGTTCCGCGGATCCTCGCCCACTCGCCGGTTCGGCTTTCGATAAGCTCCAGGCTCAGTCCACCGAAGCTTGGCAGAAGGTTTACCTCGTAAACCTCTGTCTCAAAAACTACATCGTGTGCCCCGACAAGTTCTCGTTTGATACCATGCAAAAGGTGCTTGCGAGCGACGTAGGCGAAATGCGTCAGTGGCAACCTCGCGCGGGCGACTCGGCATTCTCTGCGAAGCTCGATGCCGTCGATGCTCTCTTTTCGACGCGCGTGGCTCAAGCCAAAGACCTCACCGAGCTGAAACCTTATAAAGAGCTCCTGCCGATCGTCTGGGATGCGGGCGCCTACGCCCTCAGCCGCGACGAAGTGCGTGCTCAGCACCAACGCCTTAAGACCCTGCTCGACAAAAAGCAAAGCGAAATCGAGCAGCGTTTGAAGAACGACCTTCTGGTCACATCCAAAGCGGGGACATCGTCATGAGATTATTTTTTATCATCGCCATGATCATCGGCCTGCCCGTAGCCTTCGCCGGCGAATCCGACGGCAAGACGCGCGCTCCGGCAAGCGTGACTTACGAAAAGCGCACGAAGATCGACTTCGAAGATCGCTCGGTTGACGGTGAGTTCATGACTCCCGACGGCCAGGCGGTGAGTGCCGACCAGAATCTGCACTTTGATTCGATGCTCGATCCTAAGGACAACTTCAAAAAAGAAATGAAACGGAGCATGGGAGCCGTGCGATGAAACATATGAACCTCTGGAAACTGCATATCACTTATCCGAACGGATCGCGCGTGACGCGCTTCAAGCGTTCGGAAGCGCTTACGGTGGGCTCGGCCCACGGCTCTGACGTACCGCTTTCTCATCAGTACCCCGGAGAGATCTTCAAACTCACCGCGGCTTCGAACGGCAGCATCAAGGTGGGGGCCGCTCACGCGTCGCTGCGCCACCAGACTCAGGGCGAAGCTCTGCATCTGCAATACGAAGGCATGAAGTTTGAAGTCACCAACGTGACCGAAACTCGTCGTCCTTTGGAATTCAAAGCTGCTCGCGCCGCTCAGTCCGAAAACTCCGGCGCTTGGACTCTCTGGCACTACGTGGGTTCGGTGCTCCTCGAAACCGAATCCATCGCAGCCATCACCGACCCCTCGAACGCAAGCTTTCATCGCTTGCGCTCTGGCGTCGAAATTCAGTGGCAACATATGGACGCACGCCTCGTGTTGCGCATGCCTTCGGGCGAGATGAAAACCATCAAAGCCACCGCTTCGGACAAGGGCTCTTATGTAGCGCCCAGCGCTGAGCACGTTTACGTGCTTTGCCGCGGTGGTGCTGCAGAGAACTTCTCGTTCCAGCCCAAAGACTTTCATCAAGAAAAAGACCCCTTCAACAAGTACTTCATCGCGTTCCTCGCGTCGTGGTTCATCCTCATTGGTCTTTTGAACTTCTCTTCGGCCTGGTTCACGCCTGTGGACCCCGAAACCATCGCGCAAGAAGAACTGCCAGAGCTCATGAAAAAGGTCACCATCGCCAAGCAAGAAGCCCGCAAAGACAAAGCTGGGCAGGGTGGTAACAACATGGCTGGTGGCGGCGGTGTGGACACCTCTGAACAAGACCCGCGCGGCGGCGGCGGATTCGTTTCCGAACAAGTGGCCGTGGCAGATCTCCAATCGCTTTCGGGCGGCTCGGGCGTCTTTGACGCCATCGGCGCTCTCGACAAACAAATGGCCGCCAAAGGCGTGCAAACCGCTTCGCTCGGCCCCAGCAACGCGACCGCCAATAGCATTCTCGGCGCCTTGGGCGCCCTGGGTGGCGGCAACAAAAAAGGTGGCGGTGGCCTTGGCCTCGGCGGCGTCGGAACCAAAGGTTTCGGCGGCGGTGGGGGCGGCGGTACCGGTACGGGCTTCGGCAACGGAACCGGAGCCGGTCTCGGCATGGGCTCTGGCCCGCGTCGACTCAGCTTTGAACCCGGTGACTCCGAAATTCGCGGCGGTCTCGATCGCTCAGAAGTGGACGCCGTCGTGCGCCAGAACCTCGCGCAGATTCGCTTCTGCTACAACCGTGGTCTGCGATCGCATCCCGATCTTTCGGGTCGCGTGACGTCGAACTTCGTGATCGGCGGCGATGGTCGTGTGAAAACCTCAAATATCCGTCAGTCCTCGCTCGGCGTGGCGGCGGTTGAAGATTGTATCCGCGACAAGGTGGCTTCTTGGTCCTTCCCCAAACCCCGTGGTGGCGGCGAAGTGACCGTAAACTACCCCTTCATGCTGCGCGCGAACTAAAAGGTTCCTGGAACCTATACCTGGCACCAATAATAAAGCCCCTCCGAACGGACAATGTTCGGAGGGGCTTTTTTTTATTCCCTTATGAGCGAGGGAAATCTTTTAGAGCTGTTTGAAGTAGTAGCAGCGGCTCCACACGCCAGGCTTGACGTCGTGGACGTTTTTGCGGAGCGAGTTGGACCAGATGATGTTGCCGTTGATGAGGTTCACGCCCTCGATCACGATAAAGTCGCGGCTCAGCGAAGCACTGTACTCCATGTCGATGCGGCCGTTGGGCTCAAAGTCCATGGTCCACTGCAAGGTGCCGCTTTCGGTGCTCACTGGAGTGTACTTTTTGTCGGCAATGATGCCGAGGAAGACGTCTTTTGCACCCGCGGTGTCGGCGTCGATGTCGTACTCGTCAAAGTAGTCTGCACCGCCCACATAGCTCACCATTTGGCCGAGATAGGTCGCGCTCTCAAAGCCCGGGCCCACCTCATCTTTTTGGTGGCTCAGCAGCAGAGCGCTGTTGGCCACGGTGGGAGCCACTTTTTCAAAGCAGCGGCCCGTCCAGGCCCCTTGCACGTCTTTGAGTGTGGCGTTGCTACCGGTTTCGATCCAGTCGCCGATTTGCTCAAAGTAGTTCTTGGGTTGGGTAGGCTGGTCCTGACCCGGTTGCTGTGGCTCTTGTGGCTGCTGGGGTTGCTGCGGCATTTGGCCGGGTTCCTGCCCCTCTTCGTGCGCGTTGAACGTGAATTTGTCTCGCGAATCAAGCGCGGTGATCGGTGAAGCCTGCGCGGTAGCGCACAGGGATGCAAAGCCGGTGACGGCAGAAAATAATTTGGTATTCATGATATGAAATCTCCCTTTTCCCTCTTAAAAAAACAGTAACAAAATTGATCAACCGCGAGTTGTTCGTCTTACGCTTTTGGATAATAACGCCAGAATTCCAAAAACCATCCCGGATTGGGATCAAATTTTCTTAACAAGGAAAAGGATTGAGATCGGGGCGAGAAGACTCAACGTTTGGCGTAAGAGCGTGCATACTCCTGCACGCCACTCTCAAGCTCGCGCAAAAACTTCTGTGCGATTTTGTTGCCAGGATCCGCTTCGAGCACCCATAGGTAAGAGCGTTTGGCCGCTTCGCGATCTCCGCTCAGACGGTGGATGTGTGAGATGTTCAGTCGCAGGCGCACGATGAGGTCCTTGTCGCGGCTCAGCGATTCGCTACGAGTGTAGAGGCGCAGCACTCGTTCCTTCAGAGAAGGATCGTAGTGATACCAAATGGGGTTCAGCTGATCGCCCAATTTTTTGAGCGCGAGTGCGTGGTGGTAAAAACGCTGCTCGGCGATGTCGGCCCATTGGTAGGCGACCTCGAGACCGTCTTTGAAGTGCGCAAAGGTTGCGGGGTTTTCGTGGTACATCACCCAGTGAGAATACTTGAGCCACACAACGGTGTTGTAGGCGTCGTAATTGGCAGGATTGATTTCAATGGCGCGCTGAGTGTACGCAAGCACTTTGGCAAAAGGTGTGAGGTCGCTTTCGAGCTGCTGGTGAAAGAAATAAAAATTTGCACATTCCAGGGCGTCGCTCTCGCGGCGCACGCTTTGCAGGCGATCGACGCGTGCTTCGCACCAGTTTTTGGTGCGCTCCAGCTCGCCGAAGTCCTGAGCTCTAGCTGAGTCGGCGTGACCCAGAGTAGCGGCAGCCCATAGCAATACAGTGATTTTATATGCGGATCCCCATCCCATGCGATGACTCTGCCCGAGACGGAAGGCCTTAGCAAAACAATCGCCTAGGTGTAAGCCCTTTTAAGCGCGCACCATGTCCAGATAACTTAACCAAAAATCAATTCGAGGTAGCGCACGCCGCATTATTCTATTCTCAACATGAAAACGCTCTTGCTCGGCATCTACCGCGCGCTCAGTCGCACGGGAAAAATCCTTCTTATCACTTTGCTGGTGCTCATCGCCATTCGCATCGCGCTGCCCTACGGGCTCAAATATTACACGAACTGGGTGCTACAGAATAAGATCGAGGGCTACACGGGACGCATCGAGGACTTCGATCTTTCGCTGTGGCGCGGGGCCTATCAAATTCAAGGGCTGAAATTGTCGAAGGTGCAAAACAAAGTGCCTGTGCCCTTCATTGCGATTCGTGAGATCGAGTTCTCCATAGCGTGGAAGCCCCTCTTGCGAGGCCATGTGGTGGGCAAGGTGCACCTCGACGAGGCGTCCGTGAACTTTGTGGCGGGTCCCACAGAGGCCGAAAGCCAAACCGGTACCGAGGGCAAGGGCTGGCAGGCGGCGGTGGATTCGCTCTTTCCGCTCGAGATCGAAGAGTTTACGCTGAGCCGCTCCTCGGTGCACTTTCTCAATTTGCACGCTCGGCCCAAGATCGACGTCGTGCTCGATGCGCTCGAGCTTCAGGCCACCAATCTGGGCAACACGCAGGGCGACGAGGCCAAACTCGTTTCGGATCTCAACCTTCGCGGACGCTTACAAAAGAGCGGCGAGCTGGTGGTGAAATCAAAAGTGAACCTCTTGCGCCAGCCCCTCGCCTTTGACGGCAACGTGTCTCTCACCAAACTGGAGATTTCCGAGCTGAACGATTTTCTCACGACCTACGGACGTTTCAACGTGAAGACCGGTCGGCTAGATGTTTACGCTGAGGCCGCCTCGCTCGATGGCAAGCTCAAGGGTTATGTGAAACCCTTCATGACTCGGGTCGACGTGATCCAGGTCGACGAAAAATTCAAATCGCTCGCCAATGTCGGAGCCGAAATCGGCGCTGGCACCGTGAATTTGCTCGTTCGTCGCTTCAGCAAAGACCAGATGGCCGCCAAGGTGCCTTTTGAGGGGAGTTTGGAGAATCCCGAAGTTCCCCTCTGGAAAACGATCCAAAGCGTCTTGAGCCACGCCTATGGGCGCGCGCTGAAGCCCCAAATTGACCGCGAGATCGACATCAAAGACGCAAAATGACTTGCGCCGCTCCATAGGCAGATCTAGAAGGTTGGCCGAATGGCACATACAGACGAATCCATCGTGGTAGGCGCACCTGAACGCCCGACGAATTCTCCTCTTTCTCAAGTCAAACACGTCATCGCGGTAGGCTCCGGCAAAGGCGGTGTCGGCAAATCGACTACGGCCACCAACCTCGCCATCGCGCTTTCGAAACTCGGCGCCAAAGTGGGCCTCATGGATGCCGACATCTACGGCCCCTCGATCCCCAAACTCGTGGGCTCGGACGCTTCTCCTGTGCAGAGCGCCGACGGCCGCGTGGAGCCGATCGTCGCCCACGGCATCAAGGCCATGAGCATGGGCTTTTTGGGTGGCGACTCGCCCACGGTGTGGCGCGGTCCCATGGCCTCCAAAGTCGTCACGCAGTTTTTGCGCGACGTGAATTGGGGCGAACTCGATTACCTCATCGTCGACCTGCCTCCGGGCACGGGCGACATTCAAATCACGCTCGCGCAAGCGGCGCGCCTTTCGGGCGCCGTGGTGGTGATGACTCCGCAGGTGCTCGCCTCGAACATCGCCATGCGCGGCCTGAAGATGTTCCAGCAGGTGCGCGTGCCCGTCATCGGGCTCGTCGAGAACATGTCCTATTACGAGTGTCCCAAGTGCGGACACCACGATGCGATCTTCCGCTCCGGCGGCGGCGAAGCCGTTTCCAAGGAGCTGCACATCCCGCTCCTCGGTCAGATCCCCCTCGATCCCGAAATGGTGGAAGAGTCCGACGAGGGCACTCCGGTGGTGGTCGCGCGTCCCGACTCGAAGATGGCCCAAATTTATTTCGACATCGCCAAGAAGATGACCCACGAGCTGCGCTCGGTGGTCGAGGGCAAGCGCGAAGGCGTGCCCGTGCAGATCGTCAACGTCGAACCCAACGCCAAGGCCAAGATCGCGAAGATCTCCTGGAACGACGGCAAGCAGTCGCTCGTGCGTTTCTTCGATTTGCGCATGCTCTGCCCCTGCGCGGTTTGCGTGGACGAGGACACCGGCGTCCGTAAGGTCAAGCCCGAGCACATCGACCCCGAAGTGCACCCGCTTTCGATCCAGTCGGTGGGCAACTACGCCATCAAGATCACGTGGTCGGACAAGCACGACTCGGGCATTTACTCCTACGATTACCTGCGCCGCGCCCTGCACCCTCAAGAGGCCTAAGTCCTGAGAATTTCGCGTAAAAACCCGTCACTTCGCCCCAATTGGGGCCTTGTGCCCAGTGTAAAGATAAATTGTCTTGCGATGAGGGGCCCGTGGCGATATCACACGGGCTCTTTTGATACGAAAGGGTAATGAAAACATGGCATTTAATCCTTCTGGCCTCAGCGCAGCTCAACTCAAAGAGCTCAAGGGCCTTCTCGAAGTTAAAGTAAATTCGCTCGACAAAGAAATTCGCGAGCTCGAGTCCGAACTCACCACAACCGAAAACTCTCAGCAGGGCGCTCCCGATGAAGTGGACCGTTCGAGCTTTGAAGAAGAGATGCAGCG